>Ga0208246_1000171_pt1 | contig 60615 bp, 49 predicted proteins | sample RifOxyD2_FD_184039 | JGI IMG/M metagenome (GOLD analysis project Ga0208246, IMG submission 184039) | Soil microbial communities from Rifle, Colorado - Rifle Oxygen_injection D2 (SPAdes) | ecosystem: Environmental > Terrestrial > Deep subsurface > Rock core/Sediment | place: Rifle, Colorado... | reverse complement strand
GGCGAAGTCGACGGTGATACCGCTGGTATCCTCATCGCTGACGCTAAAGGTCGCCATGACCGTTCCGGCCGTTGTGGTATCTTCGATCGCCGAACCATCGGTGATGCTCAGGAGTGTCGCATCGTTCGTATCCCCTACATTATCCGTAGGAATCGTTTCAACTAAATTTTCTATCACAACAGGTCGAACTACAGCCGGTATATCACTCGCAGCCGCAGGAGCATTAGCACCAGTAGTATTCAATAACGTAGATACATCCCCGACCGATCCCGTACGATCAAAGAAAATATCACTTCCCGGTCGTTCTTGATCTGTTATCGTCTCCCCTGCCGCAGTCTCATCACCCGCTTCAGTTATCTCGCCATTTACAGGCAATTCAAAACCGTTGATTGCCATCGCTCTTTTGAGTGAATCAACCGTTACAATCGCATCTTCATCGACAAAAACGCCTTTGAGCAAAGAGGTATCAAAATTTAGCGCTTGATTTCCAGCAATGAGAAGATCACCCATCCCCTCAATCGTGACATCAATAACAATTTTCGCATTTTGAGGGTTCGTAGGTGCACCGTAAACCAGTTCACCTTCATGGATCGCTTCGCCGACTTTTAACTGTCGAACAGCCCCTTTAGCATCTTTGACAAAAAAAGTACCTTGCTCTAACGATTTTACGTATCCGATTACTCGTGCCATAGCGATCCCCTAAAATGAGAAAATTTTATATTCTCTTATTTTAGCCTAGCCAAAAAAGTAAGTCTATTGTACTTAGGTACTAATTGAAGCGAAAATCAGCTGTGGAGGAGCAGTGAGAGGGCCAGACGATCTTTAAGCGAGAGTTTTTGATAGATAGCACTCGCATGTGCTTTGACCGTGCGAACGGTGATATCCAACGCATCGGCAATTTCTTGATGGGTAGCTCCGTCACCCAACATCATAGCAACTTCGCGCTCCCGATGGCTCAAAACATCCAATACCGCCAACGACTTATCTTTGGAGCTTTTTTGATCCCGAATCTGAGAGATCATCAACGTAATAAAATCGGGGTGAAGCCATACCTTCCCCTCTTCAAGTGCCTGATAGGCGGAGTGCAAATGGGATTCATGCATCATAGCATTGCCATACCCCATAGCTCCCAATTGTAAAAAATGTTGCGCTTTAGAAAAATCAGGGGTCATTGAAAAAACCATTACGCGATGCAAAAAAAGATTTTTAATTTCAACATCAGGCAAAGGAGCAATCATCGTATCCGTGATAAAAACAATAGCGTTATACTCGATATCAGAGGCAAATTTGCTCAACACCGTTGCCTCCATATCACTGAAGCTACTCGACCATCGCTCACATATTCTACTATTATCGCACAGCAAATACAACTTCACTTAGCGCTCCGTAAACGTATATTGTTTAGCTTTTAAAATCGGTTTTAAAATGTATTCCAAAACAGTTTTCTTACCGGTAATGATATCAACGTTGACCATCATACCCGGAATGATTTTAAGCGGTTTCTCTTTTGTACCAAGATATTTTTTATCCGTTTGCACTTTGACGACGTAATAAACATCATCATTTTTATCGGTTACCGTGTCGGGGCTGATAGTGACTACTTTTCCATGGAGTGAGCCGTATAACGAATAATCGTATGCCGTTACTTTTACAATCGCGTCTTGTCCCGGATAGATAAACGCGATATCAGCGGGTTTTACTTTTGCTTCGGCTAACAATCCCCCCTCGGTAGGGACGATCTCAATCAAATTATCCCCCGGTTTGATAACTCCCCCTACCGTATTCACATAGAGTTTTTGGACAATACCGTTTATCGGAGATTTAATCACCGTACGGGTAACCTGATCGGCTAATGCCGAGCTCTCAGCACCGATTCGCTTATACTCCGTCTCGGCTTCATTCAACTCCATTTGCGCTTTCATCGTAAATTCCGATCGCACTTCACGGATTTTACTGCTCATCTCATTCATAGCGGCCGTGAGTCTAGGAATCGATGCCAATAATGCGTTGTAACGTTCCGTCACATCACTCAGTTCCCGCTGAAGCTTTAAAAACTCCACACGCGGCTTGATCCCCTGAGCTACCAGCGGTTCAGAAATACTGACCTCTTCTCTGATAAGAGCAAGTGAGCGTTTTTGCTCGGAAATCCGCCCCTGTGCTTCGAGTTTATCATTTTGTTTTTGTGCATATTGATCACTTAATGCCGATATTTGAGAACGAAGACGCTCTTGATTTGAGATATAAACACTGCGCTCTTGCATAATTTGCAACGGAATTTTTGCCAGATCTTCTGCACTCGGGGCAAAAGGGGTCCCCGTTGTTTCAGCACGTAAACGGACGATCTTTGCCCGCAATTCCGCCGATTTGTATTGAGAACTCTCATAGGTTGAGGAGGATTTGATATTATCAACTCGTAGCATAATATCATCCGCATTTACTTTCTGCCCCTCTTTGACCAAAATAGCGCTAAGTATCCCCCCCTCTAAATGCTGGATCATCTGATTCTCACCGCCGGGAATAACTTTACCGTCCCCTCTGACAATCTCATCAATCGGCGCAAGGGCTGCCCATAAAAATATAAAAAGAACCGTTACAATCCAGAATAAAAGGACGGAACGCAGACGTGTTGGAGTATCTTCCAACACAGCGGCTGAGAGGCTGCGCATAAACTGATAATCATTGGCATCAAATGAGAAATGATATTTTTTCTTTCTCATGCAGTACCTCCTGAGAGTTTGGCAATCACGTCATCCCTCGCACCGTCAAGATAGATTTGCCCCTCATTCATCACAATAATCCGATCGACCAGCGGTAAAACCGTATTTTTTTGTGTAATCAAAACAACTGTTTTATCGTCAAAATAGCTCTTGAGATTATTAATAAGTCGATTTTCACTCAACTGATCCATCGCGTTTGTCGGCTCATCCATAATCACAATCGGTGATTCAAAGAGCAACGCACGTGCGATTCCGATACTTTGTCGCTGACCGCCTGAGAGTCCCATTCCCCGCTCACCGATAGGCATCTCATACCCTTTCGGATGTTTGCGGATAAACTCATCCGCTCCCGAAATCACCGAAGCGCGAATCATCTGTTCATCACTGGCACGGGTTGAGCGATAGGCTATGTTATCTTTGGCAGATCCTTTGAAGAGCGTAATGTCCTGAGAAACATAGGAGATATTTTTGCGTAAATCCGCTGGATCAATCTGTTTGATATCGATACCGTCAAGTAAAATCGACCCTTCATTCGGTTCGTAAAGATGGAGCAAAAGCTTGGATATGGTACTTTTTCCCGATCCAATTCGACCGATTATCGCTACTTTTTCCCCCGGTTTGATCTTGAAAGAGACATTGTTTAATGCACTGTGATCCGATTCATCATACGAAAAACTGATATTTTTAAACTCTATCTCCCCCTTAAGTTCCGGACGAGTAATGAATTTTTTTCCGTGAGGACGCTCGGAAGGCTGTGAGATTATCCCCTCAATCGCATCGTACGCCGCCTTGGCATCTGAATAATTGGAGATCAATGCTGCCGCTTGTCCCATCGGCGCAACGGTACGTCCCGCAATAATAATAATAGCGATCAGCCCCCCCATCGTTAGCTCATGCTCACCGATCAGATAAACCCCCACAATTACCAATACTACGGTCGTCAATTGGGTTAAAAAACCGGTTACGGTAGAGATTGAGGTCGAAATTAGGCGTGATTTTAAGCTTTTTTGGGCGATTTCACCCGTTGCCTCTTCCCAAGCCCATTGAACCTGTCCCGTCGTTCCGAGAGTTTTAAGTGTTTCGATATTTTGCAACGCTTCAATCAGAATCGAGCTTTTGGCCGCAGACGATTTATGGGTCTCTTCGATACTTTCGCGAAGAGGATTGCGCATAAAAATAGCATACCCCAAGATGAGGAACATCATCACGAGCGGAACCACAACCATCCATCCGCCGATGTATCCGATTACTAACAAAAAAAGGATCGCAAATGGAAAATCGACCAATGCCGTCAGGGTAGAGTTGGTCAGAAACGAGCGGATAGAATCAAAATCTTTTAGATTGCTGGCAAATGATCCGACCGATTTGGGATGCGAGGCCATTTTAAGATCAAGCACTTTTTCAAAAATCATCGACGACATAATAATATCACTTTTTTTACCGGCACTCTCTAAAAGCATCGCTCGGGTAAATTTTAAAAACGTATCCAATACATAAACAACCAAAACACCGATAGCAAATACCCATAGCGTTTCCGTGGCATCATTAGGGATGACACGATCATAGACGCTCATCGTAAAGAGAGGACTCGCCAGAACAAACAGATTCACCAATACCGTCGCATAAATAACATCACGATAAATATTTTTGGAAAGTTTCAAGGTATCCCAAAACCAGTGTTTGTGTTTAACATTGAGCGTCAGGGAATCGTTTTCATTATAAACAAACGGTTTTTTGATCAAAAATGCGAATCCCGTATATTCGTTATCAAGCATTTCTGCAGGTACCGTCTCCTCAATCGCCTCTTCTGCCGGAAGGATAATTTTACACGTTGTTCGATCTGCAGAAATTGAATCAAGGATACACGCATTCGAATTTTCTAACAATAAAATCATTGGAAGCTGTAAAGGGGAAATATCGGAGAGTTTTCGATGAACGAGTGTACTTTTTAGGCCGGCACGACTTGCAGCTCTTGAAAAAAGACCTTTGGAAGATTTGAGGCTGTAAAGACGAAGTGCCCCTCCCCACGGTGCCGTAGGCAAGCCTGCCATCAGTGCTTCGGCGGTAAAAGGTTTATGATAAATCTGCGTAAATAAGACTAGGCATTGCAACAGAGGATCAACACCGAACGCGGCCCCCTCCGGATCCGCAATCCGTCCTTCTAACTCTTCACTCATTTGGAATCTCGCTTGTAAGTGCCCTCTTGCCGATCGGCAAAAATAAGGGTGTCTACCTGCTGATCATTATCAGGACGATTATCCAAAAAATGTAATCCCGCTTTTTGAGGATACACTTCCCCGTTGGAGCCTAAAATATTTTGAACCATCGACCCCATCGCATCTAAAATACGGTAGTGCGCAAATAATAGATCGTTTTCAGCACGAACGATTTGCGATTGCGCCGCAACGTGATCATTTTGAGCTACCAAAAGGTCTAACAACGTCCGACGCCCTAAATCGTACTCTTTTTGATACAGCTCAAGGGTTTTGGCACTGGTCGCTTCATACCGTTTGAGATGAACCAATTGTTCAGAGATATAGGTTTTGGCACTCCAAGAGAGTTCCCCCTGCTCATCAAGCTTACGTATCGTTTCCCGTTTGCTTTCGCTCTCTTGATGCATTTTGCTCAAATTTTTCTGCGATTGAGCCTCATCGGCTCCGCCTCGATAGAGGTTATAGGTGAGCGTTAAACCAAATTTCGTTCGATCGTCATCCCCTACTATTCCCCCGACATCATTTGCCCAACTTTGACGTGCAAACGCATCGATTTTAGGGTAATAGTTTTTATAGGATGCTTCACGCTGAGCGTATGCCGCTTTAACGTTATACTCACTCACCAAAACCGAAGGGTTGTGCGAGCGCGCATACGCCTTCATCTCTTCAATCGTAGAGGGGAGAACACCCGAAAAACTCCCGTCTTCGAGATCTTTTGCTTCCACGTGACGCCCCAATACCCGTTCGAGATTAAACATCGCATCATCTAGATTGTTTTTAGCAACAACATAATTCGATTTAGCCAAAGAGAGAGAGGTATCGGCTTTTTCCGATTCGGAGCGGGTCGTAATCCCCGCCGTATAAAGTTTATTCACTTTATCGTAGATATCTTCATTAAACTGCACATTTGCTTTTGCGATGCAAAGCAAATCCCGATTTTTAAGAGCATTGATATATGTGTTCACAAAACTGTACGCAACATCATTCGCATTTTCGATGTAATGGTTGGATGCCGCTAAAATACGGGCTTTTTGATAATCGGCTTCATACACCGTTCCAAATCCGTTAAAAAGGTTTTGAGTCAACTGTAATGAGTGTTCGTAACTACTTAAAGAACGGCTTACATTTTGCGTTGTCGGAGATTTTGTTTTTTCTCGAGCGACCGAAGCACTGTAATCAAGGGTGGGGAGGTATTGCGCTTCGGTTATCCGTAAATCTTCTAACGTCGCACGATAATTATGCAATCGTTCCAATACAACAGGATGGGTTGAGAGGACTTCATCCATCCCTTCTCTCAAATTCAACGCGTTTAGGGTTGAAGCAGCACACAAAGAGATCATTACCGCTGCTTTTGAAAATAAAATTCTACGATTGGACATAAAATAGCTCCCACATCTTTGCAGTTAATATACTTAGTTATAACTAATTTAGACAATAAAAATTACTAGTAATGAAGTATATTACTTCTTTTAATCCTAACTGTAGTGAATTATAGCCAAAAATTTATCACAAAAATATCTAATGTATCCAGTTTTTGTGGGGTTTTTAGTGATTTAGTATTTTAAAAATATGTTTATATGTTAAAATAACATTATTTGCAAAAAGAAGGAAAAAAAATTTAATGAGTTTATATTTTCACGCAAAAGCCACCTTCACCCTCTTCCTTTTAACGATGAGTATACAATCGTTATACGGTGATTCGAATGTCACCTACTTTGCCCCGACTCACCCCGATGCTTGTTCTGAAAAAAAAGCGGTAGAAGTACCGATCGCTATAGCGGAACCTAAAGCAGCGGAAGTCCCCCCTCCCCCTCCTGCACCGATGATACCAAAAGAGAGCGACAGTGACAACGACGGTGTAGTCGATTCAAAAGATCAATGTCCCGATACCCCGAAAGGGTATAAAGTGGATACTAAAGGGTGCCCGAGCAGTGTGACCCTTCATCTGAATTTTGCCAGTAACTCAAGCACTCTCCCCGCTTCAGCTGAAGCGGAAATTGCGACTCTAACTACATTTATGGAAGAAAATCCTGCCGCAACGATGAGTATTATCGGTCATACCGACAGTACGGGTTCACGTGCTAAAAATCAAACGCTCTCAGAAAACCGAGCCAAAGCACTCGGATCACGTCTGATGCAAAACTCTATTGCATCCGATCGTATCAAAATGTCCGGCAAAGGTTCAAGTGAACCGGTCGTCTCCAACAAAACACCTAAGGGACGGGCAGAAAATCGTCGTATAGAGATCCTTATCCGCTAATCTACTCCCCTTGAATTCCTCTCAAGAGGGGATCATTTTCCCAAATAGTTTTCGGCTTCTTCTTTTAGCTTACTGTAAATTCTTTCAAAATCGGTCGAGTAGACCCGTGTTTCTGCAATCGACGTAATAAAGTTGGTATCTCTCTCCCATCTGGGAACCAAATGGAGATGAATATGCTCTGCGATCCCTGCTCCCCCCGCTTTACCCAAATTCATCCCGATATTGACACCGTGCGCTCCGAACCCCTCTTTGAGCAGACGGACACCTCTTTGAACTAAGCCGCTCATATGGAGCCACGTTTGCGGATCGAGGGCTTCGAGAGCATCGGTGTGATGGTGGGGAATAATCATAAAATGTCCGGGGGTATAAGGGTAGCGGTTCATTACGATAAAGCAACGTTCGTCACGGTAAAGTACGTGATGCGCTTTATCCAAATCAGGATGCTCCGTGATGTGACAAAAGACACACCCCTCATCCTTTTGGCCGCTGACATATTCGGTTCGCCACGGAGCGTATAAAATATTTTCCATTAGATAAAATTCGGTGCGTCGTTGGCAAAGAGGATAATATCACCCGCACGGGTCACTTCACCGAGTGTTTTAACCATCTGTGACTTATCACTCAACATGATTTTATTGGGAACGTTCAACTCTTTATCAAACTGCGCCGCATTAAGCTGACCCGTGATAATCGCAATATCAAAAACCCCGTTAATCGCACGGATCAGTTCGCTGTTAAGCGCTTCGGTACTCTCCACAAGCCCCGGAGTGACGATCACTTTTCGCCCGTTGTGAAGGGAACACAACCGTACCCCCTCCAACATTCCGTCGATGTTGCCGTTGTAACCGTCATCAAGGATGATTTTTCCCCCCGCATCGATCCGCTCCAGTCGGTGTTCGACACTTTTGAGTTTTGCTACCGCGTTCACGATCTCATCGCTGCTCATCCCCATCTCAGAGGCAATCAGAATCGCCGCATTGATGTTGATCGTTTGGAAACCGCCGAGAACGTTCGTATGAAAATGACGTTCTTCGCCGTTCACGTTCACGTCAAAATCGATCCCCTCCAACGTCGCCTCAAGATTATGGATATCATCCCCGAAAAAAGTCACTTTTTCATGCGGCTCATCCGTTACAGAGGTGTGGATAAACGCCCGTTTCAAACGATCGGAATGGATAATCTCAAGCTTGGTACGTTGAATACGCTCGAGTGTTTTAAAATATTCCAGATGCTGAGGCCCAACTTTCCCTACGACAACAATCTGCGGATGAAGAAGCTGTGCAATGGCATAGATATCGCCGATCTCGCGCGCTCCCGCTTCGCAGATATAGACCTGGATATTGGCGGGAAGCGATTCGTTCACATCGCGGATGATACCGCCGAGGGTGTTGACACTGCGCGGAGTTGCATAGACGTTGAATTTTTGACCCAATACCTGCGCGATAAAGTTTTTCATTGATGTTTTTCCGTAACTTCCGGTGACACAAATGATCGTCAAATTCTCCATCGAAGCAACTTTTTGCTTCGCCTGCTTTTTGTATGCCAAAAATAAGAACTTCTCAATCCCCCATGAGAGGATGTAGGTCAGAACAAGAGGAAAAATAACGCTATAGGCATTTCCCCACCCTTTGAGCGCGATCAAAAGATTGATGAGCAGTGTCAAAGAGAGAAGGAGGATTAAAAAGCGTTTGACCCGCCATGTCAACACCACTTTTTTATCCAGACGAACATGCCATAGATACACAAGCGGCAGGTAGAGCGCTACCACAAAGAGGCTGTAACGCGACAGAGCATAATAGAGGATAAACGGAGCGATAAAATAGGCGATGTGCCACCATGTTTTATGGTGACGTAATACCACCCGCTCAATCCGGTAATCGTACCATTGAAGATTGGTGATCAAATACCACCCCAATCCCATTACAAAAATGATATTGGCTAAAAATGCGGCTATTGGTATTAATTCCATATCTTTCCCTTAATGTTCTAAACTTTTTAAAATAGTGTTTTCAATCTCTTTGGCAACCGAGGCACTTTGTTCCAAAAAGAAATAGTGGTCTCCGTCAAACTCAACCACTTTTGATTCGGGTATCAGCTCCCTAATTTTATAAGCGGTCCATAGTGGTGTCGCCGTATCTTGACGACCGAAACACAAAAGTGCTTTCCCCGTATAGGCACTGAATTTCTCACTAAAATCTTCATTCACAACCTGCTTGAATGTTTCATACATCGGCTGACTCAACCCTTGAGCATCGGGGGCAACAAAAAAGCGGCGCAAGGAGGTAAGCCCCGTGAATTTTAGTAGTTTGAAAAGGGCGATTTTTGCCCGTATTTTAAACGGCTTAGGGACAAGTATCCCCGCAGAGGCGACCAATACCAAAAGATCAGGGTTGAGCAGCGTCGCTACTTTCCCCCCGAATGAGTGCCCTAAAATAATCATTTTATCGGCTTCGATCATCGAGATAAACGTCTCTAAAATCGTAGCATAATCTTCGGTCGTGAGGCTCATATTGCAGGTAGAGTTTCCGAATCCCGGCATATCGATATAAATATGGCGAAATTGTTTTAAATGGGCGCCGAAGGCATGTTTCATCAAGTTTTTATGAGAACCCCAACCATGCAAAAAAATGATATCGTAATGGGCAGAAGGATTGAGAATCTCATAGCTGATAGAGAAGGTGTGCTGTTTGTATTGAACCGATTTAACTGCCACGCTTATTTCCCTTTGGCTTGGGAAATAGAATGGATATAGTCGTAATTGACCCGAATCACTTTTTTATCGGGCAATGCCCCCAGAAGTTTTTGGATAGAAGCGCTGAAATTTTCAAAGAGATAATTCGCCATTGATCCCGGAATCGGATTGACCTCGTTGAGATAGACTTCACCCTCGATCTCGAAGAAATCACAACGGATCAATGCCCCCTCAAACAGAGGCAAATAGATTTTAGTGAACGATTCGCGCAACTGCGCTACCAACGCATCGCTCACCGCCGCATGCTCAACACTCCCCGAACGGGAAAAATCGAGATATTTTTTCTCGAAATCGAGGAATTCCGCTTTTTGCGGCTCTTCGACAATCGAATAAGTCATCTCGCCGCGTGCGCTGAAGCCTGCAAGGTTGTACTCTTTGACCCCTGCGATAAACGGCTCGATCAAAAGGACGTTATCAAATTCAAACGCGACATCGAGGGCATAATCGAGTTCCGATGCTTCACGTACGATACTCACGCCGATAGAGCTTCCCAAACGGGCAGGTTTGACGATAAACGGATAGGCGGTGGCGATAACTCTTTTATCTTCTTTACGCAAAATCTCATATGGGAGGGTTTTAACGCCGAGGGAAGCGGCAAGCCATTTGGTGTAATGTTTGTCGAAACTGAGCATCGATGCCTCTTTGCGAGGGCCGATGAAAGGGATATGAAAAAAATCCATCAGTGAGGCGATTGAGCCGTCTTCACCGTCTCCGCCGTGGATCAGGTTGAGAACCGGCATCTCATGTTTTTTTGAGCCGAAAAGCCCCCGTTGCTCGAATCCGCCGTTGGTAAGGAAAATTTGAGGCATCTTGCGGTGCTCTCCGCGTGAAAAAGTGACCGCTTTCATTTTCGCACCGTCGATTAAATAGAAAGAATGATCTTGGTCACAAAAAATAAAACTAAGCTCAAAGCGGCTGAGTTTCTCTTTGACCGTGATAGCACTTACGATGCTGATTTCGTGTTCATAACTGGCTCCGCCGAATAAAATGGCTAATTTCAATGAGTATCCTTTAAAGTTTTTGAAGTTGTTTTAACGCTTCTTTGACCAGCGTCGGCGTGTCGGTCGCATGGGAGAGACTTAGCGCCTTGGCAATCTGCTCTTTTTTGAATCCGAGTGATTCTAACGCCATCATCGCTTCCGTTGTAGCAGAATTTGCCGATGGAGCCGTATTTAAAAGAATAGCATCGAAACCGGCCAATTCGACCATAATCCGTGCCGCACTTTTTGGTCCGATCCCCGGAACTTTTTTCAACGCATTGACATCTTTAGATGAAATAATACCCGCAAACTGCTCCGGCGTAAAGGTCGAACAGATAGCAAGGGCAGCTTTGGGGCCGATTCCGTTGATTTTTAGCATCCCCTCGAAGAGAATTTTTTCACTTTTTTGGGCAAATCCGTACAGCTGTTGAGCGTCTTCACGGATCACATGGTGGATATGAAGCCGTGCTCTATCCGAACTAATCGTACTGTAGGTGTGCAAAGAGATAAATACCTCATAAATGACACTGTTGACATTTAAATGAACCGATGTCGGCTCTTTATACTCAATAATTCCCTCTAATCCAATAATCATTGCGACATAACCTTAATTGAAAATGCACCGTCTTCATCTTGATGCAACCCTAACACTCTCTCTTCGGAGTTATCGGAGGGGATATAAAAGACATCGATAAGCGGATCGATCAGTTTAAAAATAATCTCGTTGTGATTGTGCCAACGGTCATGATTAATAATACGTGCTTCAAAAATCCCTGCTTGAAGCGCCGTATGTTTTTCAGCCAGCCATGCGTACTGATCTTCTTTGCTTTTTAGCTCATTTCGAAGCGCTTCAAGTTTCTCTCGAAAAAGCTGATATTGTTGATATTTCTGGACAAATGCAATCGGCATTTTAATACCGTTAGCTTTATAATGGGTAAGTTTTCGTTTTAAATCTTCCATAGCAGGGGTATTTTCCACCCACGTTTGCTCATACCCGTCTAACTCTTTTTTAATATCTCGGATAGAACTTTTAACTTGCGCCATCTGATCGGAACGTTCATGGAGATTTGCATCCGATTCGTTGATCATCGGATCAATAATCAATTGATTCTCTCCCCCCACAATCTTACGGATCTCTATCCGATGCGAAGCCGCCATTTTGACGTGAGAGCCCAGCACTTCGATCACAATCTCACGGGCGCGGATTTTTCCCCCCGTCGCTTGGGTAATCGTCACTTTATCGGCTTCGACAATCCCATGCTCGAGTCGGGTGATATGCACCTCTTTTCCGTACGCCGTCCCTTTATGGACATTAATCGTGAGTTCATCCGCGCGGATAATGGCACTTTGGTGCACTTGCCCGTCAACCGTCGCTTTTTTTGCGGTTACTTTGGCATTAGGACCGACGTTACCTTCAATATTGATGGAGTTGACCGTCACCTCCATCCCCTGCCCGATCGCATCTTTCATCGAATCTTTCTCTTTAACGTTGATGGAGACATCGGCATCGAGCTGAGTATCGATCGATCCCGTCGTTTTAAAACTGATCTCCGTTACTTCCACTTCGGTATTGATATTATAGACCCCACCCTCAAAGGTCACATATCCCCCTGCTCCGGCTCGGTATTCAATACTTTTCGGGGTATCAATCACCGTGATTTTCTCTCCGGTGGTAAAGGTAGGTTCAAATTTTATAATCGGCTCTTTCGGGAGGATAAATTCCCCACGGCAATTTCGCCCACTTTCCCCTTTGCGCGGTTTTATGTATTCGATGAGCAACTCATCTTTGACTGCACTCATGACGTAACCGCGTTTGGCGTAATCAACCCTTCCGTGCTCGTCCATATTTTGGCGCTTGGTTTCGTAATGGAGGATTAATTGATCATTCACCGTCTCTATCGGTTCATACCCTTGCGCTACGAGATAACGCTCCTGCGCCACAAAACGGTAATTTCCTTCAATGCGGATTTTCGCAAAAAAGTCTCCGAGATTTTGAACCATCATCGAATCGAAAACCCCGATCATCAGATTGGCTCGAAGCTTTTTTTTGTTTATCAAATGGAGAAAATCTTCTTGAAACTTTTCGTAATAGTGGGCGACACTTCCTGCTTTAATCGTCAAATAGATTTTGCACAGCGTTGCGTTTCCACCGATGGACATATCCATCGATTCGAGCGGGTGAGCTTCAGTTAGGGAGTAAATTTCGATTTCATGAACTTGCTTGAGTTCAAATTTCGGATTTAAAAAATCATCCGCTTTGAGATCTTTCACCTCATCGGAAGTAAGTTCTACCCAATCCTCACCTGAGCCTTCTGCAGAAGCCTTTGTAAAAGTCTGGGTACCGAGAAGATGGAAGTCAAGGGAAGGGACGGGGACTTTATAGGTAAGGGAAACTTGTAAAAGCTCTTTGGCTACGTTCGAAGTACGTACAATTATCGGCGTTATCGACGATACCGTTGTCACATTTTCACCCTCTTTGGTAAACAACCCCATCTTTCTATCCTTTGTAATTGCCCCTATTTTAATCACATATCGGTTAAAATTGCGTAAAATTTATTTTAACGTATGTTTGTCCCCTTTCATCGCTAAATCTCTGTTATGATTTTTGGGGTATAATTATCGAAGTTTATAAAAAAGTCTATATTGCTCAAAAGGATAGTCTATGCATACTCTACATTTACAACTAAATGATGATTTATATGAACATCTATCCTCTAAAAATATAGATATTCAAACAAAAATCAAAGAGTACTTGGTTAGTTTAGTGGATGACGGATACAAAGGCGTATCTACCGAAGAAGCAAAACAAAAAGTGACTAGTGCCGTAGAACGCTACAGAGATGGAACAGGTTCATATACACCTCTGAATCCTAGCCACGTAGAAGAGATGAACAAATTTATCGAAAGTATCTAATTTGACAATCGTTCAAGACGATGAATTTATTATAAATCTAAAAAAAATCTTCCGTTTTATTTCCAAAGACAGTAAAAACAAGGCTAAAGCGTTTAACTCCGTCTTATATGCAAAAATCCATAACTTATCCACAAGCCCTTACAAATACCGAAAATCGCTCTATTTTGATGATATACACGTTCGAGATATGATTTTTAAAGGGTATACAATCCCCTATCTCATAGATGAGCACAATAATGTGATCGTCATTTTAGATATTTTTAAATGGATTGATAAGTAATAATTACAGTGTTATCGCTTCATTGATATTCAGGCTACTCTATTTTTTCTTTTGAGACTAAAGTTATCGGTATCACTTGGCCATTATTTCTTATTTTTTCCCTATCTTTGAAAAGTTGGAGCGAGACATAAATGAATATTTATATTGATGAAGCAGGTGTTTTTGTCAAACCTACAGAAAACAAATGTGCAGTCTCAGTAGTTGGAGCATTGATTTTACCTGAAGAGAAAACGAGTATTATATTTTCAAAATTTGAAGCTTTGAAAAGTAAATGGGGCTTGAGCGATACAGAAGTAAAAGGAAGTCAACTTAATGAATCTCAAGTAGCTAGCGTAATTGAAATACTTCAAAAATACAATGTTATGTTTGAAGTTGTTGCTATTGATATGAATATTCAAATTGAAGACGATATGACTATTCATAAGTTAGAAAGAGCTCAAAAAATGATTAGTTGCATAACTGACGAATTTAATGAAATTTTGATTAAAAATTTATACAAAACAAAAGATGAAATTGAATCTCTTCCAAATCAACTATATGTACAAGTAAGTTTAATAATTGAACTTTTGATACAAATATTTCAAAAAACAATGTTGAACTATTCGATAAAAAAACCAAAAGAATTAGAGTTTTTCAAATGGATTGTTGATGCCAAAGATACAAAAATAACAACTTCGGAAAAGATTTGGAAAACACTAATTTTACCATTGGCTCAATCAAGATCTTTTGATAAACCACTTTTAATGATTAAAGAAGGTGATTATAGTCATTTTTTTAAAAATAGAAAAAGTGGTGATATTCCAAATTATTTAGTTCAACATGTTGGCGATAAAGACCCAAATGATTTTTTTGACCTCAATTCAGTTTACACTAATATAAAGTTTGAAAATTCAAAAAATAATCTTGGAATACAACTGGCAGATATTTTAACAACCTCAATTCGTAGAAGTATGAATGGTAATTTACAGAAAAATGGTTGGCAACACTTCAGAAATGTAATAGTTAAGGGTACACAATCAATTACGCTGATAAATTTGAGTAACAATGCTAACTTTGAAAACTATAAAATTGACCCTCCATATTTTGAAGTGATAAAATATTTAGATAGAACTTCTAAAACTATCTTTGGCGGCAAAAAATAGAAGTAAATGCACAGGATGCTTGTCTCTCGAAAACTGGCTTCCGTATCGAGTACGGAATGACGAAATACCCTACTCCGATAACTTTTAATCGCTAATCAGCTAAAATTGCATCAAATCTATATTCAGGGCTTGATATAAACGATGTTTAAATCGATATTCTCCAACTCTTTTGGTATCCTTATCTCCCGTGTAACGGGCTTGGGGCGTGATGTATTAATGACATCGGTGTTGGGTGCGAACATGTGGAGCGATATCTTTTTAATGGCGTTCAAATTCCCGAATCTCTTTCGCCGTATCTTCGCGGAGGGGTCGTTTACCCAAAGTTTTATGCCCTCTTACATCGCCTCGAATCAAAAAAGTGTCTTTGCCGTCGCTATCTTCATCCGTTTTATGGTGTTTATCGTTGCCCTCTCTTTTCTCGTCACCCTCTTTCCGGGATTTTTTACCAAAATGTTGGCGTGGGACTGGGGGCATGATCTTATTTCTAAAACCGCCCCCCTTACGGCGATCAACTTTTGGTATCTTGACCTCATCTTTATCGTCACCTTTTTAGGGGCTCTGCTCCAACATAAAGAGCATTTTTTCACCACCGCATTTTCAACTGTCTGGCTCAATATCGCGATGATCGTTGCCCTGATCCTCTTTACCAACTCCGATCCGCAGACGATCGTCTATGCTCTTAGTTTTTCCATCCTCATCGGAGGGCTTCTCCAAGTGGCTACCCACCTCTATGCGATCCGCAAGCAAGGGTTGATGAAAGTGTTAATCGGCGGATGGAAATACCGCAAAACCAAAGATGTCAAAGCAGAGGAATCGAAATTCAAATCGCTCTTTATCCCCTCGGTCGTCGGGAACTCCACGGCGCAAATCGCCTCGTTTATCGACACCTCTCTTGCCTCGTTTTTGGCGGCGGGTTCGGTGTCGTATCTCTTTTACGCCAACCGTATTTTTCAGCTCCCCTTCGCCATCATTGCCCTCGCTATCACCACGGCGCTGTTTCCTAGAATCGCCAAAGCGATCAATAACGGCAATGACGAACTCGCATTCGAGAACCTTCACAAATCGTTTTGGCTTCTCAACGCTCTCTTGGGTCTCTCCGTCTTAGGGGGGATTTTGCTCGCGGAACCGATCATTTGGCTGTTGTTTGAACGCGGAGCGTTTGATATCGAAGATACCATCAATACCGCTCACGTGCTCCAAATGTACATGGTGGGGCTGATCCCTTTTGGATTGGCAAAGCTCTTTTCGATGTACCTCTACGCCCAGCACAAACATCTCAAAGCGGCGAAGATCGCCGTCATCTCCCTCGTGATCAATCTGATTTTCTCGGTTATTTTGATGCAGTCGATGGGAGCGGCAGGTTTGGCATTGGCGGGGAGTATCGGCGGTGCGGTACAGTTTATCCTCACCATTCAAGCGGTAGGATGGACAATCTTTTTTGATCTTCTCAAAACCCGTTTCAGCCTCTATTTTGTCCTCGGAACGCTCGGTTTCGGAGTGGCTTTTTATAGTTTAAACACCTTTTTGATACAATGGATACGATAAATTAGCAGGAAACCCATGACCATATACGACAGCGTCCAAAAAACAAAGCTACCTTTTATACCGCTCCAAGAGGGGAAAGTCTCCCTCTACGTCTGCGGCCCGACGGTCTATGATGATGCCCATTTGGGACATGCCAAAAGTGCATTGGTCTTTGATCTGCTTCGCCGTGTTTTGGAAGCGGAGGGGTATGACGTCCTCTTCGCCCGCAACATCACCGACATCGACGATAAGATTATCAATAAAGCGCGTGAGTTAGGGATCAGTACCTCTGAGATTGCAGAGCGTTACACTGCGGCCTACACCCGTGATATGGAAGCCATCGGCGTCCAAAAACCGACATTAGAACCCAAAGCGACCGAATCGATCGACGCGATGGCGGAGATGATTCAGCGCCTCCTCGACAAAAAACATGCCTACATTATCGGCAACGGTGATATCTATTTCGATACCCAAAGCGATACAAACTACCTCTCCCTCTCCAACCGTCAAAGCTCCGAGAACGTCAGCCGTGTCGAGAGAGTCTCCGAAAAGCGTAACGAAGCCGATTTCGCCTTGTGGAAAGCGGTACATGATGAAGGTGTCGCCTTTGATTCTCCATTTGGGCGGGGGCGTCCGGGATGGCATTTGGAGTGTTCGGCGATGATCGAGCGCTATGTGACTCCCCATGTCGGTGACTATGCCATCGATATCCACGGCGGCGGAGCGGATCTCCTCTTCCCCCACCACGAAAACGAAGCGGCGCAAACCCGCTGTGCAACGGATCATGAACTGGCGAAGTATTGGATGCACAACGGATTCGTCACGATCGGCGGTGAGAAAATGTCCAAGAGTTTGGGGAACAGCTTTTTCCTCAAAGATGCCCTAAAAGCCTATGATGGCGAAGTGCTCCGTTTTTATCTCCTCAGCACCCATTATCGGGGAGATTTCAACTTCAACGAAGAGGATTTGATCGCCTCAAAAAAACGGCTCGATAAACTCTACCGCCTCAAAAAACGGCTCTTCGGTCTCACTGCCGAAACTATCGAGACCGAATTCAAAAAAAATCTTCTTGAAGCTCTTGGAGATGATCTCAATGTCTCGCGTGCCTATGCCCTCATCGATGAACTGATCACTCACGCGAATGACGCACTCGATACCAATCCCAAAGATAAAACCTATCGCCAAACACTCCTCTGTGCGCTCGCTACCGTCGAAACGGTATTGGGTTTCGGAGGACAAAATCCGTATGAGTATTTCCAATTCGGATTGGATGATGTGGCAAAAGCAAAAATCAATGATTTAATCGAAAAACGGAGTGAGGCCAAAAAAGCGAAAGATTTTGCAACCTCCGATGCGATCCGCGATGAACTTAGTGCCTTGGGTGTCTCGATCATGGATACGGCAGCGGGAACTTTTTGGGAGAGTCGCGATTGAAATTCAGTGAAATTTACAAACGGTACTGGCCCTACATACGGGGATATAAATTCCAATACGTCATGGTCCTTATCGGGATACTCCTCACCGTAACGGCAACGGCAGGGACGGCGCAAATCATGCAGCCGTTAATGGACAATATGTTCATTAAAAAAGAAGCGGAGATGCTCTATATCATCCCCGCTTTGTTGGTAGGGATTTATGTCATCAAATCGCTAGGGCGTTATTTGCAAGCGGTGTATAACACCTATATCGGGATGCATATCGTCTCCCGTCTTCGTGAAAATCTGCTCGATAAAATAGTCCATATGGATATGCAGTTTCTCTACACCAATCGCAGCGGAGAGCTTATCTCCCGAATCACCAACGACATCGCCCGTATTCAGTATTTTGTCTCTACCATGATGCCCGAGCTGGTCCGTGAGAGTCTCACGGTGATTGCCCTTGTCGCCTATGTGATTTATCTCAATGCGACACTCGCGTTTTGGGCACTCTTTGTCATGCCGATACTCATCTTTCCTCTCATGAAGATCACCCGACGCCTCAAACGGCTCTCACACCGTTCTCAGGAAAAAAATGCCGATTTAATGACCCGTTTAACCGAAGTGTTCAACAACAGTGAAATCATCAAAGCCAATGCGACGGAAGAGTATGAAGTAACACGGTTTAAAAATGAAAACGAGCAGTTTTTTAAACTCAATATGAAATCGACCTACACGAGCGAACTCGTTTCACCGCTGATGGAGATTATCGGCGCGATAGGACTCGCTGCCGTTATCTTCGTCGGAGGGCAGCAGGTCTATTCGGGATCTATGAGCGTCGGAGAGTTCACCGCATTTTTAACCGCCGTCGGACTCGTATTTCAGCCCCTTCGTCGGGTGAGTGCCATCTACAGCAAAATCCAAGACGCTCAGGCCGCCAGCGAGCGGGTATTTCATATTTTCGATATTGAAAATGAGATCAAAGACGGGTCGATCTCTCTGGATGAGGCGATCAAAGAGGTCCGTTTTGAGGATGTCACCCTCAATTTCAGTGATAAACCGGCCCTCTCTCATATCAACCTCTCTATCAATGCAGGACAAACCGTTGCCCTCGTAGGTCAAAGCGGCGGAGGCAAAAGCTCTCTGGTAAATCTCCTCTTGCGCTTTTACGACCCTACAGAGGGAACCATTACCCTTAACGATCGTAATCTCAAAGAGTACACCCAAGATTCTCTCCGTAACCAAATTGCCGCCGTATCGCAGCGGGTTTATATCCTCCAAGACACCTTAGCCGCTAACGTAGCGTACGGCCATGAGATCGATGAAGAGAGGGTCAAAGAGGCTCTGCAAAAAGCGGATGCACTCGAATTTGTGTCCGCTCTTTCTGAGGGGATACATACGATAATGCAAGAGTTCGGTGCCAATCTCTCCGGCGGTCAGCGTCAGCGGATCGCCATTGCCCGCGCCATCTACAAACACGCCTCCCTCCTCATATTGGATGAAGCGACCAGCGCGCTGGATAACGAAAGCGAAAAACGTATCCAAGCCTCATTGCAATCGTACGCGCAGGATAAAATCACCCTTATCATCGCCCACCGCCTCAGTACGATTGAACACGCCGATATGATTTTATATTTTGAAGAGGGGCACATTATCGCACGAGGAACCCACCGAGAGCTTCTTGAAACCTCCGAAAATTACCGCCGTCTTGCAGGGAAAATGGGCGAATAATCCCCTATTAATCCTTTTTTGAGTATAATCGCGGCAACTTTAATCACGATGAGGCGGATGGTATGTTTGATTACGAATCTTTAAAACCCTGGCTTTTTAAACTTCAACCCGAAAGCGCCCATACGCTTGCCGCCGCAGTTCTCCGCAGTGCCAGTTTTTGTCCCCCCCTCTTCAACGGCTGGATGGCGAAACATTTCGTAACCCACCCTTCCCTTACCCAAGAACTTTTTGGCCGTACGTTTCTTAACCCTGTCGGTCTTGCCGCAGGATTCGATAAAAATGCGACGATGTTCCACGGCGTTATGTCTATGGGATTCGGTTTTACTGAGATCGGTACCCTCACCCCGAAACCGCAAGAGGGAAATCCACGCCCGCGCCTATGGCGTCACATCGAAGAGGAGTCTCTTCAAAACGCGATGGGATTTAACAACGACGGCCTTTTCCGTATCTCTCACCGTCTCAAAAATATCTATCCGTTCAGCACCCCTATCGGCGTCAACATCGGAAAAAACAAAATAACTCCCGATGATAAAGCGATCAAAGATTACACCACCCTCATCAAAGCACTCCACGAGTACGCCGATTATATGGTTATCAATATCTCATCGCCGAACACTCCGGGATTGCGCGATCTCCAAAACGAAGCATTTATCAGCCAGCTTTTCGCCGAAGCCAAAGCGCTGACCAACAAACCGATTTTGCTCAAAATCGCCCCCGATATGTCCGAAGATCAAGCGGTCGCCCTGTGTGTCCACGCGGTTGAGAGCGGAGCAGACGGTATTATCGCTACCAATACGACCATCGATTACTCTCTCGTCTCTGAACCCGAAGATATCGGGGGACTCAGCGGAGAAGTATTACGCGAGCGAAGTTTCTATATTTTTGATGCGATTGCGCGCGAACTTTACGGCAAAACGACCCTCATCAGCGTCGGCGGAATCAGCACACCTGAGGAAGCATACCGCCGCATTCGTGCAGGTGCTTCATTGGTGCAAATCTACACCTCATTGATTTTCAAAGGTCCCGAAGTGATCGAAGAGATCAACAGCGGTTTGATCGATCTTTTGGCATCGGACGGATTTGCCTCCATCACCGAAGCAATCGGCGCAGATCGGCGATGAAAATCCTCATTGCAACAATTTTGTCTCTAGGAACCCTTATGGCCTCATCACTCCCCCATTATGAAACCAAGACCCTCTCCAACGGGTTGCAAGTCGTTGCCATTCCGATGGACAACGGTTCGCAGGTTATCTCTACCGATATTTTTTATAAAGTGGGAAGCCGCAACGAAGTGATGGGTAAAAGCGGCATCGCCCATATGCTGGAGCACATGAACTTCAAATCGACGAAAAACCTCAAAGCGGGTGAGTTCGATGAAGAGGTAAAAAGTGTCGGCGGTCTGAACAACGCTTCGACCGGATTTGACTACACCCACTATTACATTAAATCGAGTACCGAAAATCTCGCTAAATCCCTCTCCCTCTTTTCAGAGCTGATGCAGAATCTCAACCTCAAAGATGAAGAGTTCCAACCCGAGCGTAACGTCGTCGCCGAAGAGCGTCGATGGAGAACCGATAACAATCCGATGGGATATCTCTATTTTCGTCTGTTTAACAGCGCCTACGTCTATCATCCCTACCACTGGACACCGATCGGGTTTATGAACGATATTCAAACATGGACACTGGAGGATATCCGCAGTTTTCATCAAACCTATTATCAGCCGAAAAATGCCATTTTAATCGTTACGGGAGACATTAAGCCCGAGCGTGTCTTCGAAGAGGCAGAGAAACATTTCGGATCGGTTCCCAATACGCTCGATATTCCGACCGTCAAAACACTTGAGCCCGAACAAGACGGAGCACGCCGTGTGGAAGTGAACAAAGAGAGCGAAGTAGAAATGCTCGCCATATCTTTCCCTATCCCCAACTTTCAACACGCGGATCAACCTAAACTCTCAGCTCTCAGCGAGATGCTCAGCTCCGGTAAAAGCTCACGTTTGAGCCGTGTATTGGTCGATGAAAAGCGGCTTGTCAACCAAATTTATGCCTATAATATGGAAAATATCGATGCGGGGGTATTTTTATTTTTAGCGGTCTGTAACAACGGGGTCACGGCAGAGAGCGTCGAAGCGGAGATTTGGAAAATCATCCGTTCCCTCCAAGATAAACCGGTAGAGAAAGCGGAGCTTGATAAAGTTAAAATCAACACCAAAGCCGATTTTATCTACTCACTGGAGAGCTCCACCTCGGTAGCCGATTTGTTCGGAAGCTACCTTGCTCGCGGAGATATCTCACCGTTGATGCAGTATGAAGCGGCAATCGAAGCTCTCAAACCCTCTGAGATCCAAAAAGTGGCAAAAGAGTATCTCAAACCTGAAAAATCAACAACGCTAATCCTCCGTAAAGGACAAAAATGAATCTAGTAACAGGCTCAACGACCGCCCTCATCACCCCGTTTAAAAACGGAAAATTGGATGAGCAAAAATACGCTGATCTCATTCAACGACAAATCAACAATGGAATAAATGCCGTTTGTCCCGTCGGAACAACGGGTGAGAGTGCAACGCTCAGCTACGAAGAAGACCGTATTTGTATGGAGATCGCCGTTGCCGTGTGTAAAGGGACCAATACCAAAGTCCTCGCAGGGGCAGGAAGCAACTCAACCGCAGAAGCGATCGAAGCGGCGCGTACGGCTCAAGCATGCGGTGTCGATGCGATTTTCTCTGTTGCTCCGTATTACAACAAACCTTCCCAAGAGGGGCTCTATCAGCACTACAAAGCAATCGCCGAATCGGTTCCGGAATTGCCTTTTATGCTCTACAATGTTCCGGGGCGAACGGTCGTCGATATCAGTGCCGATACCGTTATCCGTCTTTTTGATGATGTCAAAAACATCTATGGTATCAAAGAGGCGACGGGAAGTATCGAGCGCACCATCGAGCTCCTCTCACGCCGACCGGAACTCAAAGTATTCAGCGGGGATGACGCGATCGATTACGCGATTCTCGCTTGCGGCGGTGCAGGGATTACTTCGGTCACCTCCAACCTCCTCCCCGATTTAAAAAGTGATTTGGTTACCAAAGCACTCTCTGGTGACTTTGCGGGAGCAAAAGCGTTGAATGATGCGCTTTTCCCGATCAATAAAGCCCTCTTTTTGGAATCCAATCCGGTTATGATCAAAGCGGCAATGTACATCGCAGGACTACTCGATACACTCGAATATCGTCTTCCTCTCGTTCTTCCGAGCAATGAGAATATGAAGCGTCTTGAGAATGTTATGAAAAACTACACTATAAAAGGAATGTAATTGAATATGCAAGGAAAAACCCTACTCATCAGCGGCGGAACCCGAGGTATCGGAAAAGCGATCGTCTATGCATTCGCATCAAAGGGGGTAAACGTAGCGTTTACCTATAACTCCAATGCTGAAATCGCGCAAGAGATTACGGACGATATTGAAAAACAATACGGTGTTAAATGTCGCGGATACGCTCTCAATATTTTAGAGCCTGATGAGTATAAAGAGGTCTATGCAAAATTTGACGAAGATTTCGATCGACTCGATTTTTTCATCTCCAACGCGATCATTTCAGGACGTGCGGTAGTAGGCGGTTTCGGTCCGTTTATGCGTCTCAAACCCAAAGGGCTTAACAACATCTATACCGCAACCGTCAACGCTTTCGTCGTCGGTGCGCAAGAAGCGGCAAAACGGATGGAAAAAGTGGGCGGCGGCTCGATCATCTCTATGAGCTCCACCGGAAATCTCGTCTATACCCCTAACTATGCGGGTCATGGAACCAACAAAGCGGCTGTTGAGGCGATGGTACGCTACGCAGCGGCGGAACTGGGAGAAAAAGGGATTCGTGTCAATGCCGTCAGCGGCGGCCCTATCGATACCGATGCCCTTAAAGCGTTCCCGAACTACGAAGAGGTCAAAGGGGAAGTGGTCAAACGCTCACCGCTTAGCCGTATGGGGGAAGCCGAAGATTTGACCGGTGCTTGTCTCTTCCTTTGCGGAGAAGGCTCTTCGTGGCTTACAGGACAAACGATTGTCGTTGACGGTGGGACAACTTTCCAGTGATTAACCTTCCCAATCTTCTCGCGCTCTCGCGCCTCCTCATCGCTCCGGTGATGTTTTGGATTATTCTCAACCCACAGATCTTTAGCAATGCGGGATGGGATATCAGCTGGAGCTACTACGCTGCCGCTCTCCTCTTTGTTATCGCCAGCGTTACCGATTTTTTTGACGGTTATATCGCGCGTGAACTCGATCAGATCACCATCGTCGGACAGATTCTCGATCCGCTCGCCGATAAGATGCTCACGTTAGCCGCATTTTTGGGTCTTATGATGAGCGGTGCCGCATCAGCGTGGGCAATCTATATTATCATCGTTCGAGAGCTTTTCATCACCGGTCTTCGCACCCTCTCCCTCTCCGAGGGGATCGATGTCAGTGCGTCGATGGCGGGTAAAGTGAAAACGGTCGCCCAGATGATCGCTATCGGTTTTTTATTGATGCATTGGCCGTTTGGAGATATACTGCTATGGATCGCTGTTGCCCTCACCGTCTATTCGGGAGCCGAATACGTGATCGGTTTTAGTAAAGCCTATAAAGCAAAAGGATAATCGTGAGCTGGATCGTCGCCCTCGCCGTTTTATCGGTACTTATTTTCTTCCATGAACTCGGTCACTACAGTGCCGCCCGCTTTTTCGGTGTTTATGTCGAAGTGTTCAGTATCGGTTTCGGTAAAAAACTCCTCTCGTTTCAATGGATCGGAACGCAATGGCAAATCTCCGCCATCCCTTTAGGCGGGTATGTCAAAATGAAAGGGCAGGACGATCTCGACCCCACTGCACTCAGTAGCGATAATGACAGCTACAACAGCAAAAAACCGTGGCAGCGGATTATCATCCTCCTCGCAGGGCCCTTGGCAAATTTTGCCCTCGCATGGGTCTTCTTTTACGCCATCGCATTGGGTGGGCCGCAAGCGCTCTCCCCTGTTATCGGAAAGGTAGTTCAAGCATCTCCTGCCGAGATTGCGGGACTTCAAAAAGGGGATATTGTCCTCTCCATCAATGGTGAGCGTATCAATGAGTGGAATGAACTCTCCGATCATATCAAAGCCTCTGTCGGAGCGTTGAGCCTCCAGATTGAACGCGGTGACACTATCCACAATCTCACCGTCACTCCTAAAATCACCGAAACTCAAAACATATTTAAAGAGACCATCCAGCAACGAATGGTGGGGATTGCCCCGGCGGGTGTGACGCATACAATGGAGCTCAGTCTCATCGGCACCTTCGAATACGCCAGCGAAGAGACCTATAATTCCTCTCTGCTTATCTTCCAAAGCGTCCAAAAACTTCTTACGGGAGTTGTCCCTGCCAAAGAGGTAGGAGGCGTGGTGAGTATCGTCCAAATTACTGCCGATGCATCATCGTATGGTTGGATGTCTCTGTTTTTCTTTGCCGCCCTCATCTCCGTCAATCTCGGAGTCCTTAACCTTCTCCCGATACCGGCACTCGATGGAGGGCACATTATGTTTAACCTCTATGAGATGATCCGCCGTAAAGCACCGAGCGAAGCGGTAATTACCCAGCTCACTATCGGAGGATGGGTGATACTTCTCGGATTGATGAGTTTGGGATTGTATAACGACATTACGAGGCTAATGCAATGACTACACTGGAACAAAAGCTCCATTTTGACCGTATTATCGAACGGGTTGAAAAAGCACGTTTACGAGTAAATGACCATCACATCGTCAAAATTGTCGCTGCCAGCAAATATGTGGATGCCGAAGCGATCAAATCGCTCTATGCGATAGGACAGCGTGCCTTCGGAGAGAACAAAGTGCAAGATCTCATGTCCAAAAGCGAAGCATTGGATGAACTCCCAATCGAATGGCATTTCATCGGTACCTTGCAAAAAAACAAGATCAACCATCTTTTAAGTGTCCGCCCCCATCTCCTCCACTCTATCGACTCTTTGGAACTCGCTCATGCCCTCAATGAGCGGCTTGAGAGAGAGGATAGGACGCTTCGTGCTTTGGTTCAGATCAATTCGGCCTATGAAGCGTCTAAAAGCGGATTTCTCCCCGAAGAGACAAACGAAAAATATCTCCAAATCATGCAAGAGTGCCCCCGTTTAGTATTACAAGGGGTGATGAGCATCGGAGCCCATGTCGAAGAGCCTACGGTTGTCCAAAAAAGTTTTGAGACAACCCGCCGAATTTTTGAGACGCTGCCTAATGCAAAAGTTTGCTCTATGGGGATGAGCGGAGACTTTGAGCTTGCCATTGCGTGCGGTTCCACATTGATACGTTTAGGTTCAATTTTGTTCCCTAAAGAATAGCGTTTTTAACTGTTTTTAATTATTTATCCGAAAAATCTTAACTCCTATGTTATAATAATAATGAATCAGTGACAAGAAGGATGCAATGTGCATAAAATTAAACAACGGGCGACTCTTTATTCTATCGCTCTTGTCATTTTGCTTATTGTCATCTTTATCGTTACCATTATTCAGGACAAAAAACACGTTTTAGAAGAGAAAACCTCTGCCCACCGTGCACTTTTACGAAACTCTTTTGATTTAGCAATGCTCGATACCCAAAAAGGGCTGAGCGAACTCGCATGCAAAATTGCAGGAAACCGCGATATCGTCGATGCGTTTGCGGCACACGATCGAGAAAAGCTTTATCGCCTCACCCTCCCTTATTTCGAAGAAGCTAAAGGGCGCGGCACAGTCGATATGAGCGGATTTATCGGTGCTGACGGTGCCCATTTCCTCAGACTCCAAGATCCAAAAAAATACGGCGATAATATTCTCCATAAACGTCCTGTTTTAGCGCATGCCATCAAAACACGCCAAAATGTTACGACGTTGGATGTGACCATCTATGATGTCTCTGTAGTCACCATCATCCCCATCTTTAAAAATGAAACCTTTATCGGTATTATCCAAACCGTAGCCAAAATCGATCGTGTTCAAAAGCGGCTTGATGCCCATTCCGGTATAAAAAGTGCCATCGCTTTTGATACCAAGAAACTCAAAAGTCTCTTACCCGATTCCAAAAATATTGTCTATCACGGCTACTCTATCGTCTCTTCGAATGATCCCCTTTTTAATAACCTCCCCTCCTCATTTACCTTTAGCGACAGCAATAGCTACAAAATAGGGGAAACAGATTATGTAATAGCGTCGCGTCCGCTAACCAATTACGAAAATGAAATTATTGCGATGATGACGTGTGCTTTTGATATCACCGAAGATGTCACTGAGTATAAAGCTGAAATACGGAATCTTCTCCTCGTCAGCCTCTTTTTACTCACATTTGTTGCTATCGTTCTTCACTTTGGATTCCGTGTCCTTATCCGCCGTATCGAGCGTGATACCGAAATTACCCGTGAACTTAATCAAAAATTGGAGCATCAACTCCATACCGACCATCTCACCGAGTTGCCTAACCGAAATGCTCTCATTCGAGATATACATACCAGCCGTTTTTATGCGCTTATACTCCTTAATATTGATAATTTCAAAGAGATCAATGACTTTTACGGTCATGCAATCGGTGATGAGACCATTTTAGCGCTAACCAAGTCGATTCAAGACGCGATTAGTGATTTACCGATGCATCTGTATAAAATGCCTTCCGATGAATATGCCATTGCACTGAGCAAACCTATGAGCTCGTCTGAATTGGAAGCAGCCCGCCTCTCAATCATCGACCATCTGCAAGCTCAATATTACGACCTTCATGGTGCCAGCATCTATGTTACCTTGACCATGGGTATGGATGTCTCACGTAACCGCAGACAAAACAGCATTGATCTTCTCGCCAATGCCGATATGGCACTGAAAACGGCTAAAAAACGTCGCCTTAGCTATCAGCTGTATGACGAAACGATGCAGATTCGACAGGAGTATCAGCAAAATATTCTCTGGAGTAAAAAACTCAAAGAGGCAATCGAAGATAACCAGTTCTGCCTCTATTATCAGCCGGTTTTTGATGCTGTAAGCGGAGATATTGTTGAGTATGAAGCCCTTATTCGGATGATTGATAACAACGGAGAGATTGTCTCTCCGGGCTTTTTTCTTCCGGCTGCACGTCAATCACGTCTTTACCCGCTTCTTTCTCGATTTGTGATCGGCGAAGTGTTTAATATGCTCGAAACATCCCCGCATTCCTATTCAATGAATCTTTCTGTAGATGATATTTTTGATAAACCGACCAAAGAGTTCTTGATCCAAAAACTCCGTGATTCTGCTCACGCCGACCGAATCATCATCGAGCTCTTAGAGAGTGAAGGGATCGAAAACTATCCGGAAGTCTCCGCCTTTATTGCCGAAGTCAAAACCTTCGGATGCCGCATTGCTATCGATGATTTCGGTACCGGATATTCGAATTTTGCCCATATCATCAAACTCGATGTTGATTTTCTTAAAATTGACGGTTCGTTGATCCGTAATATCGATACCGATACCAATGCGCAAACGATTCTTACGGCTATCACCGAGTTCTCAAAACACTTGGGGCTCAAAACGGTAGCGGAATTTGTCCATTCCGAAGCGGTCTATACCAAATGTAAAGAGATGGGTGTCGATTATCTGCAAGGATATTACCTCGGAGAGCCTAAGCCCCTCTAAGAGGAGAGGCTGAAACGAAACCCTTTACGTTCCCCTTCGCACAATGCGATCTCTCCTCCGTGTGACTCGACGATATTTTTTGAGAGAACTAACCCGAGTCCGTTTCCTCGTTCTTTGGTACTTTTAAACGCTTCAAAAAGCCATTTTTTATTCTCGATAGCTATTCCGCTGTCGTAGATCTCAAACACATGATACTCCCCCTCTTGTGAGTGGCGTATTTCGATTCTCCCCTCTTCCTCTTCATCGAGTTCTATCGCATCAATCGCATTAAAAACAAAATTGGTAAAGAGCATTGTCAGCAAATCCAAATCACCGAAAAGTTCAAAATCCTCTTCGGGGAAAATAAACTCGATGGGTTTGCCGTAACTGTAGTACCCGATGGCACTAAGGAGTGCTTCGCGTATCTGCCACCACCGAAGGGCATTTTTTTGGGCACTCACCCCTTTAGAGAACATCAGTGTCGCTTTAATAATCCGCTCGATCCGATAGAGAGATTTTTGGATCTCCGTCACGATCGGTTTATTCTCCTCTTTAACCCGCTTCATCAACGTGGAAGCGAGCAAAGCGATAGAGCCGATAGGGTTACGAATTTCGTGTGATAAATGTGCCGCCATCTGCCCCATAGTGGCGAGATTTTCTTTCCGTTTTTGCTCGGTTATATCGGTTGCACTCAAAAGCCGTTTCTCATTATGCTGTGCCGATTTGATCAGATAGGAGCGCTCTTTAAAGGTCATCTCATAATCTTCTTCGTCCAAACGGAGCGTCTCAAAAAGCATCCCTAACGCTTTCCCCTGCGAATTTTGCAAAAAGATAGATCCGTCCTGCTCCACGATCCAAATCGCATTAGGGAGAAACTCGATAACCTGCTCAATCGTGCTTTGGAGATACTCATACGACTGACGAAGGGCGACATACTCCTCTTCGACCTTATAGGTTTGATCGATGAGTGCTTTGAGTTCGGCGGGTGAGATAGACTCTGACATTAGAAATCCCCTAAATGTATCAAGATACGATAGAGTCCGTACGCATCACTGACTCCTGAGAGTTCACGAATAGAGTGCATCCCCAGAGTCGGTACCCCGACATCAATCGTCTCGATCCCTAACCGTGCTGAAGTAATGGGCCCGATAGTACTGCCGCACCCCATATCGCTGCGAGTAACAAACGTCTGAGTCGGAATATGAAGCGCACGTGCGCACTGAACGAACCGTCCTTGCGTTAGAGCACTGGTCGCATAGCGCTGGTTGGAGTTGATCTTAATCGCTACCCCCACATTGAGCAGCGGTGCGTGCTCAGACTCATGTTTACTCGGAAAGTTAGGGTGCTGAGCATGGGCATTATCGCACGACACCATCAAAGAGCGGCGCATCAGGGTCGTAAAATTCTCCCCCGCAATACGACGAAGCGTCTCTTCCACAAAAGTCCCCCCTGCTCCCACATGAGAATCACTCCCCACCTCTTCGTGATCCATACACGCAAGCATCATTGGATTGGATCTCTCCAAAAGCGCCTTCAGTCCCACATAGCAACTGAGGAGATTATCCAAACGTGCCGAAGTAATAAATTCCCCATTGACCCCTACGAATGACCCTTTTTGCGTGTCATAAAAACTGAGTTCATGGGCTAATAAAGCAAGAGAAGTGGTATCTTCTTGAATCTGAGAGAGGATAAAAGTCTCGAAATCGACATCCCCCGTCGCGATAATGGGGACGATGTCGGTCTGGGCATTGATAGAGTGAGAACTATTCGCCTCACGGTCGAGATGGATGGCAAGTGAGGGGATAAAAGCAATAGGGTGATTAACGTTGATCAGTGCCTCTTTGCGTACCTCTCCATCGAGATAGACGACACGACCCGCTAAACCCAAATCACGATCAAACCACGGGTTGAGCAACACTCCGCCATAGGGTTCAACGCCGAGCCGTTTGACCCCTGCTACACTCGTCAGAGGATTGGGTTTGAGACGCAGATGAGGCGAATCGGTATGGGCACCCACAATAGTGTACCCTTTCTCCGAGTCAGGGGGATAGGTAAAGGCGATAATCGAAGAGTCGTTACGGGTAACGTAATAGTCACTCCCAATTTCCAGATTCCAAACCTCATCTTCAACCAGACGGATGAAACCTCGGCACTCCAATGTTTGTGCCATCCACTCCACCGCATGAAACGGGGTCGGAGAGGCATCGATAAAATTGATCATCTCTTCGTTAAATTCGCGCATTACCCTTTATCCTTATTCTCTATTTTTTGAGTGCTTTGTGCTAATTTTTTATCATTCGCCCTCACTCTGCGTTCGAGCTTTTTGATATCTTCCTCGGGGGATAGATCTTCAGGCCTAATCCCGCTTTTGCCCAATAATTCCCGAACTTCACTATTATTTTTGATATGTTCATGTGTAATCGGCACTTCACCGAATAAATCACGCGCTTTGACATTATAGTTGGTAATCTCGGTCGCAAGGTCTTTTGCCTTGATCGTAATCGTTGGGAGAAAATCAGCGATAGGACGATTTTCAGGAATACCCATCTTTGATTTCATCTCTTGCGTATTATATCCACCGAATAGTGCATTATCCCCTTTACTGCGGATACGTCCGAAACCTTGATTATCCACACCCCGTTCATAAATATTTTTAGAGAGTTCCGTTTCGGTAGCGGTGAGTTTTTGACGGGCTTCGAGCCGTTCAGAGAGGGCAATACGCTCTTCGAGGAGTTCTTGTTTGCGGGTTTGTAGTGCAAAATAGCTTTGGGCAAAAGCGATCCGTTCTTTGCGAGGATCGCCGTTTTGAGCGATGAGATAACAGGCGTAGCGAGTGAGCATATAATCATCAACCGTTTTTTGTGCACCACTTCCGATCTCTACCATTTTCCCGACGTCGGGAAAATGGTCTACTACCGATTGTCCTGAATTTTGACATGCCGTTTTAGCTTTTTCGATAACTTGTTTAAAGTTATCCCATTTGGTATATTCCAAAAGCCCCATCAGCTCTCTAGCATACCAAAATTCTACACCCTCTTGTTCATGCACCGCGTCTTCGAAGCTTTTATGAAGAGAGGTTATCAGTTGTTTTTCCATTGCATTTTCCTTCGCGCAAATCTATAAATATTATAGCTTTGGACGAGAAAGCACTCCAAAATATGGCAGATTGTTATATAAACCAGATATCAATATTTTATGCACAGATCGAAACTTTGTGTTCTTTGTCCGCCACATAGGAGAGTGCTGCGAGAATATCCTCTTCTGTGAGTTCTGGGAAATCTTCGATGATGTCGGCAAAACTCATCTTGTTCACGAGCATATCGAGGATGTCATACACGCTGATCCGCATACCACGAATCGTTGGTTTACCCGAACGAATTTGAGGGTTGATGGCAATAATGGATTGGTATTCAGCCATGATATTTCCTCATGGAAAGTTAAAAGATTATAACAAATATTTGATGATAGTTCTGAACAAAAGAGGATTTTAAAAAAAATAATTCTTTTTTGTTACAATACACTATCTATTTCGTCATTCCCGATCAGGTCGAGAATCCATCCCAATACAAGAAAAAAAATGCCACTTTGGATTATGCCCGTATATATTGTATCTGGGATTACTTTATTAGTAAGCGGATATTTTTCCTATACAAATAAACCTTTCTGTTTTCAAAATCAAGCCATTCGAAATGAATCTATTCGACTCCATAGACTCAAATTACGCCAATTTGATCTTGGAGCCAAAGAACAGCTCACTCCACAAGAAGAAGCTGAATATACGATTTATAAGCGTGCCGATAAAAAGGCTTTCTTCATTGACCAAATTTTAAGTATTTCAGTTCCTATTTTTCTTATAACTTTTTTAATACTTATAGTATCATCAAATTGGGCATTACAAATGCCTTTATATATTGTGAGTGCATTCTTAATTTTGATCGGGAAAAATGATGCTGTCACAAATGCCAGTGGGTTTAGAAAACCTTTATGTGTTAGCAATCAAAGTTTTTATGAACTGGATATAATTGAATCATTTTACAAACGAATCAACGGTTTATCGCTCGATGAAGAAGAAAAAAGAAATATCGATAACTATGAAACCGAAATCCGATGGTATGGATGGCAGATGAATGTGCTTTATGTTGGAATTGCTTTACATCTGCTTGCAACGATACTTCACGGCATCATTCACGTATTTCAATCTTAACTGGATTCCCGATCAGGTCGGGAATGACGAGATTAAATCACATCCACATCTTCCAAAACACTTATCTCTTCAATCACCTTGTTATCGACCCGTATCGCCGAATCGATAACGACATCGGCAAGCTTCGAGACAATCGTGAGTTTGATCTCTCGGCGTCCTGGATGACGGCGGACGAGGGTATAGAGTTTTTCTAATGTTTCGAGGTTATCGCTGAGGCGGATGCGTAAGTGCAACGGCTCTTGCGGAGGGAGGTTTTCGACGATTTTGGTCTCTACCTTTTTTGCCTCTTTTTTCGCTTCATTGAGGGTCATAATTTTCGTGACGCTGATGCGGGTGAACATTTCGGTGTGGGTTACCTTGACCTTGAAGGCTATCGGCTCATCGAGATCCATCGCTTCAAGTTGCTCTACCCTGTCGCTAAAGAGCATCACTTCGATATTACCGTGGAAGTCCATCAGACTGACAAGCCCGAACATAGACCCTTTTTTCGACATCTTTTTCGTGATCGATTCGACTTTACCGATAAAGATGGCAGTGGAACCGTCCTCGATGTTTTCCACTTCCGATGATAGGGTATAGTTGATCGCGTCGATCTGATCGCGGAAGTTATCGAGGGGGTGACCGGAGACGTAGAAGCCGAGAGTATCTTTTTCAAAATCTAAAAGTGCTTTGAGGTCGTACTCCTCCATGTTTTTGAGGTTGAGTTCAACGGCGGTTACCTCTTCATCATCCCCGAAAAGGCTAAATTGCGCATCTTTTTTAAGGGATGATCCTTTTTTAGCCGTTTCCACGAGGGTTTCGACCTGCTCAATCAACGCACGACGGGAGTATCCGAAATGATCCAGCCCCCCCGCTTTGATGATGCACTCGATCACTTTTTTGTTCACTTTTTGAGGTTCGATACGGTTGATGAAGTCTTGGATATCTTTGAACTCCCCCTCGCTCCGCGCTTCTAGGATCGACTCGACCGCCGCTTCTCCGACCCCTTTGATTGCCCCGAGACCGAAGAGAATTTGATCCTGATCGTCTTTGGTAATCGCGGAGAATTCGAGCTGTGAGTGGTTGATGTCGGGAGCGCCGAGGAAGATTTTCATCCGTTTGGCTTCGTCGATGTATTTGACGACTTTGTCGGTGTTGTCTTTTTCCGAGGTAAGGAGTGCCGCCATAAACTCTTGCGGGTAATACGTCTTGAGCCACGCCGTCTGAAAGGTGACCATCGCGTACGCCGCCGAGTGGGATTTATTGAACCCGTATCCGGCAAATTTTTCGATCAAGTCGAAGAGTTCGGAGGCTTTTTGGTAGTCTAGCCCCTGTTTTTGCGCCCCTTCACTAAACTCACGATTGTATTTTTGCATCTCTTCGAGTTTCTTTTTCCCCATCGCACGACGAACGATGTCTGCACCGCCGAGACTCATCCCCCCGATGGTTTGGACGATCTGCATAACCTGCTCTTGGTAAACGATGACCCCGTAGGTCGGTTTTAGGATCGGCTCCAGTGCGGCGAATACGTACGTGATCGCCTGACGACCGTGTTTACGCTCGATAAAGTCATCCAACATCCCCGATTCCATCGGTCCCGGACGATAGAGGGCGAGTACCGCAATCAAGTCCTCGAATACGCTGGGTTTGAGCCGTTTGTTCAAATCCTGCATCCCCGAACTCTCGATTTGGAACATCCCGATCGTGTCACCGCTTTGGATAATCTCGTACACTTTCGGATCGTTCTCATCGATTTTATGCCAGTTCACCTCGACGTCGTACCGTTTTTTGATCAGTTTGATCGCGTTGTCGATAACGTCGAGGGTTTTGAGTCCCAAGAAGTCGAATTTGATCAGGTCGATGTCTTCGAGATAGTTGAGGGAGTACTGGGTAACAAACGTCTCCTCCCCCGAGGGTTTGTAGATCGGGGTTTTCTTCCAAAGAGGTTCATTCGAGATAACGACTCCCGCCGCGTGCATCCCCGCGTTGCGTTTAAGACCCTCTAATTTTTTACTAAATTCCCATACCCTAGCTATCTGAGGATCGCTATCGATCAGTTCAGCAATCTTCGGCTCTTTTTGGAACGCTCCGGGTTTGAACTCTCCCCCTTTGGTTTTGCCGTTGAGGGTGATTCCCAGCTCATCGGGGATCAGTTTCGCCATCATATCGGCTTGGGAGAGAGGCATCTCCAAAACACGCGCAACGTCGCGGATAACCCCTTTGGCGAGAAGCGAACCGAAGGTAATGATCTGAGCCACCTGCTCCCGCCCGTATTTGCGTACGACGTAGTCGATGATCTCACCGCGACGTGCTTGCATAAAGTCCATATCGATATCGGGCATCGATACCCGTTCCGGATTGAGAAAACGCTCAAAAAGGAGGTCGTATTTCATCGGATCAATGTCGGTGATCTCAAGACTATAGGCGACAAGGCTTCCCGCCGCCGATCCACGCCCAGGTCCTACGGCGATCCCCATCCGTTTTGCTTCACGGACGAAATCCCAAACGATAAGCATATAGCCGGGAAATTTCATCTGGTTGATCACCTGCATCTCGAACTCTAGCCGCTCACGATATTCGGTATGACGTTCAGCTGGGACATGTTCGAGGCGTAATTCCAAACCGATTCGGCAACGGTGGATAAAGTACTCCGAATCCTCTTCGATATTCAGCCCCTCTTCGAGAGCGTATTCGGTCGTAAATTTAAAATTCGGCGGTGTCGGGTTTCCGAGTTTCAGTTCCAACTGGCACTTATCGACAATCTCTTGGGTGTTATAGAGCGCTTCGGGGATATCGGCAAACAATCGTGCCATCTGCTCGGGAGATTTGATATAAAACTCATGGACGGAGTGGCGCATTCGCTTGGGGTCATCGTAAAGTTTATTCATCCCGATACACATAAACGCTTCGTGATACTGAGCATCACCCGCATAGGTGTAGTGGGTGTCGTTGGTAGCGATGAGTTTGATCTTCGTCTCTTGGGAAATACGAATTACCTGCTCGTCGATAAAAAGCTGATCGGCAATCCCGTGGCGCATGATCTCCATGTAAAAATCATCCCCGAAAATCTCTTTATACTCCAACGCAATCCGTTTCGCCTCATCGTATCCTAACGCCCCGTTTTTGACGTTACGCTCGCTGTTGGTATTGAGATGCCAATTCACCTCCCCTTGCAAACACGCCGAAGTACAAATGATCCCCTCACAGTTCTCGCGAAGGAGCTGTTTGTTGATACGGGGAAAGTAGTAAAAGCCGTTGATATAGGCTTGGGAAGAGAGGTACATGAGGTTTTTATAACCCGCTTCGTTTTTGGCAAACAAACAAACGTGAAAACGTTGTTTGATCGTTTTATCCCCTAAATCTTCGCCGTTATGGATGTACGCTTCCATCCCGATGATCGGTTTAAGCCCCGCTCCGCGCATCTGCTGATAAAAATCGATCGCCCCGAACATATTCCCGTGATCGCTCATCGCGACCGAGGTCATCCCCAGTTCTTTAACCCGAGAGGCTAACGCGGATATTTTGTTTGCACCATCAAGTAAAGAGTATTCAGTATGGAGATGAAGATGGGTAAACGGGGGAACTGTGCTCATAAAAAAATGCCTTGAAAAAAAGTAAAAAGATTATAGTCTATGCGGAATTAATATCTGATTTAACAATTGGAAATGCTATAATCACACTATCACGCACAATGAGGTTCAACATGATCGCGCTTAATACCCATCAGCTATTAGCCGAAGTGGATTCAATGCCTATCGATCTCAAAACAAAACTTATTGAGAAATTGTTAAATAGCCTTAATCCACCACATCACGATGTAGAAGCGTTGTGGAAACAAGAGATCGATTCCCGCGTCGCATCCATCGAAAAAGGGTCTGTGAACCTCATCGACGGAAACGACGTTTTTCGAAAAATAAAAGCCCGTTTTGAGCAATGAATTTTCGATTTCATCCCGACGCGGAAATCGAGTTTAACCACGCCATTGATTATTATGAAGAGTGCCAAAACCATCTAGGTTTGGAATTTGCCAAAGAGGTTTACGCTACCATCCACCGCATTATCGATTTTCCCCACGCTTGGCAACCTATGACGGCTAAAACACGGCGATGTCTAACGAATCGCTTCCCTTTCGGTGTCGTCTACCAAAACGTTAATAATGAAATTATCATCATTGCACTCATGCACCAAAATCAAAAACCGTTTTATTGGAAAAATCGCTCTTAAGTTTTATACCCGTTTAGAGAGCAACCGATTCAGTCCGTCCGCAAACGCCCTTACCGTCTTTTCCCCGATAGCACTCGGGCCACCCGTGATCTCACCGTTATTACGTAGTTCTTCCATAAGATTACGCATCGCGAGGAGATGTTTGATGTTGTTTTCATCATAAATCGTTCCGCGCGGATCAAGCCCTACAGCCCCTTTTGTCACGATTCGATCCGCCAGAGGAATATCCGCCGTTATGACAATATCACACGCTTCACACAACTCGGTGATACGGTGATCGGCTTCATCGGGGCCTTGTGCCACAACTTCCATTGATACATAAGCGACATCGGGAGTAGCGATTCGTTTATTGGCTATAAAAATGGTAGTGATATGACGCTTTAAGACGGCACGAAGGAGAATTTCTTTGAGTGCATTAGGGAATGCATCGGCATCGACAAGTATTTTCATGGGCGTTATTTTACCTATATATTCAACTAAACACATTCAAAATGTTAGAAACGGAAACGAAAATGTTAGAGAGAAATTCAATATAATTATAAAACACATTTTTCTACAAATATAGATTCGATAAGGGGGTGAAACGATGGTCATTACCAATCTGGATACCGATACTGACCGTGAAAACGATTTTATCTCCATTGATCTATCGCACAATGCCCAACCCAACTGGATTTTGGATTTTTACGAACAGCTCAACGCTGCAACCAATGAATATGAATACATGATACAGGCACAATGGATGGAAAACGAAAACCTCCCTCATCTCAAAATAGATGAAAAAGTTTTTCTCGATTTTGCAGAAGCGATTCAAAGAACGGCACAAAAAATTCTCAATCGCTAAATATACGTATCACCTTTTCAGAATATACCCCGTCCCGTATATATTTTCGATACTTAAGGTGCCCACTTTGTTCCGTATCCGATTGATCAATTCCCGTATGGTGGAATCACCGATACTCTTATCCCCCCACACCGCTTGACGCAGCTCTTCCATCGTAATCGGCAAATCAGGTTTAGTCAAAAAGAGATGAAGTGCTGCTGTCTCATTCTTGCTTAATTCGATAATTTGAGTGTACCAATGCAACCGATTGTGTTCTATATCCAGCCAGCACTCCGGAAATTTATTTTTAGCCTGTTTTTTCCCTTCCAAATGCTCTTTTTTTACTCTCGAAACAACGATATGCAATACGGCCATCAAATCCGCTTCCCTAAAAGGTTTTACAAGAAAACCGTACGGAATTGTCACGGCCGCTTCCTGTAACGTCTGAGGGTCGCTGTAAGCACTGATATAAACGATAGCTACATTATCATCCGCCAAACTCCGAGAGAGTTGAATTCCGTCTTCCGAACCTTGTATATTAATATCCATAATAATGATATCTATAAGGTGCCCAGCTAAGAATTTTCGTGCTTCCAGCGCACTTTTTGCACTGCCGGCAACTTCATACCCCATATCTTCGATAATTTCACGTATAAAACGGGAGGTAATCGGTTCATCCTCAACGATCAGAAATATCGGATTCATTCAAAAACTCCAATCTAAAATAGGTACCCTTGTATTTTTTATAAACGATCTGCGCATCCGGCAATTTATCCGCCAATGAATGTACCAACATAATACCGATACATTTTTTGTTCTGCGTGAACCCTTCAAAACCGATGCCGTTGTCTTTGATACGAAGAGAGACACGATTACCGCGCTGCTCACACCGAATGAAGAGTTTGTTTCCGGTATCGGTGCCTCTATAGGCATGTTTAAATACATTGCTTAATACTTCATTGCAGATTAATCCTATCGTAACAGCGCTGTCCATATTAATCTCAAGCGGTTGAAACGACGCATCAATTCGAACCGATTCGCTCAACGTATTACGCCTGCAAAGATCAACGAGTGAGCGGAGGTACTCTTCTAAATTGACCAGCGTAATGTCATTATTTTGATAGAGCATCTCATGGATCACCGCCATACTTTGCAATCGTGCGGTACTGTCATCAATCAACGTATGAACGGCTTCATTTTGGGTTCGTCTTCGCTGAAGCCACATCATTGAAATAATCACCTGCAAATTGTTCTTTACCCGATGATGTACCTCTTTGAGGAGTGCCTCTTTTATCGATACGCTTTTGTGTAACTCCTGATTAGCCAAAAACAGCTCTTCTGTCCTCTCTTTTACCTCTCGAGCAAGCTCCTCTTTTGATTGTCGCAATACCTTGGTCAAAATTTTTGCTTTCTCTGCCGCCTCTTCCTGAAACCGCTCTTTCTGAATACGGATGACGTTGATGCGATCGGCCAAACCGAACGAAAGGAGGAGAAGCTCAAAAAAGACTCCGATATGCGTCCCCCATGTTGTAAAAAAATTGATCGGCAGTAACCCGATATTTTTCATCCCTGTCAACATCGTGCCGATAAACAATAATATCCATGCGATCAGATAAAATTTTGACGCTCTGACGTTATAGCGATAATAAGCGATCAATCCCACCGTTACCATGCTCGATGTTGCAATAAAGAGGACAATGACCGATAAGATAAGTCCATGATAATAATCGAGTAGCGTAGTAAATATAAGGATAATTAGTGAAAAGGCCAAAATTATTTGAAGCGCTTTGTCCTGCTTCGGCAATAGTGCTTTTGTATCCAAAAAAGTACGGGTAAACATTAGAGCCAAAACGTGAGCCAAAACGATCAAAAACGGGATAATTGTATTGTTGAGTGCAGGATGATCGGGCCAAATATACCGAAATGCAACTCCGCTCAGAGCCAAAAGGGCTAGTAGATTGGCAATTTGAAAAACGACGTAGTAAAAATAACTCCGTTCGCGGATAGAGAGGAAGAGGAAAAAGTTGTACAGGATCATTATGGCCGCTCCACCGTAAAAAATCCCTAAAATGGCTATTTTCTGCATCTCTGAAGCATAATACTGCTCAAAACTCATGAGATAAAGCTCTAGGTCCATTGAACTCATAGAGCGAATATGGAAATAGAGCGTCTCTTTGGTTTGAGCCTCCATTGTAAGGTGAAAAATAATGTTTTCATCTTTTTTCTCATGCAATGTGAGGGCGACCGAATCTCCGCTGATTTTTCTACTGTAGGTTCCATCCGAAGTGATTCGATAGAAAGTGACACTGTCCAATAGGGGATAATTAAATTTCAACAACCGTTTAATCGGGTATTTTTGCGGGTTTTCAAGGGAAAGTTTAATCCAAAAATCGGACTTTGTCAGTCCAAATCCTGCGGAACGGCCATTTAATGGACGAAACATTTTTTGGGTATCTTCCATCAGAACACTATCCAGATTCAATTCCCCGTTTGTAGCTTCGAGATAGAGATAGTTTTCATGAAGAGGAGTATGTGAAGCGGTGACGTCAACATAGTTTTCAGCTCTGATAAGTGCGCTTAGGAAGATAAAAATTACAATTATGCGCATCTGTTCTTTCATAACATATAAAATAAATTAACGTGACCCATTCCTAAGTCTCAATTATAAAGAAAACTATTCTAACAATGTGGCATCATTTTCTAACAAAATATTACTATAATATTTCTAATAATTATATTTCATAGGTAAGAACAGAATGGATTCAATCAAGTTTTATGGTTTAGGATCGTTATTTGATAAACAATTAACAGCAGAAATAAATCCGGTATTATCACAAACGAAAACCGTAAAAGAACAACCCTCTCCCGCTCAAGATATCACCAAGATTGTTGATGATCTCAACCATTCCCTCAGCCAGCTCAACACGACATTACGCTTTAATGTCGATAGTGAATCCAATGTCTTTTATGTTGCAGTAATCGATACAAAAACTAAAGAGATGCTACGCCGTTTCCCCGTCGAAGAGCTACCGACCTCGACCGCAATACGTCATAATTCCTCAGGAATTTTTCTCAATACGAAAAGCTAAGTTATTCAGAGACACAGCGGAGATATGCCGTTTCTCCTTTATTAACTGTCGCTACAGAACCGAGTTTGAAACCGACCACATATCCCTCCGCTGAACTGAGACTCTCACTGCTCCAGTAATAACGGTGCATCATTGCTCCGAAATAGCGCATATCGACACTGGGACGAAAATGCTCATAATCGACAATCCCGTAGAGTTCTTCCAGTCTCGGTACTCTCCAAGCGCGCCCGTGAAGTGTCAGGCTTTCACACTTTTCGTGTGCTTGATCGAACGTAAATTTGGCACGTTTATCGGTTGCATCCAACGAGTGCCAAAGGAGCCCTGAACTGTTATCTTCTGTCCCTTCCACGCGCAGGCGGTAGTTGCGAGATGGCTTTATTTCAGGGATATCGGTACATGCCGCCGCAATTTTTTTCGTCGGCGGAGAGAGGGTAATATTACGCTCTTTAGGGAAAAAACTGTACCCCACCATTGCGATAATACCGCCATCCCCCTCGCTTCCGGTTCCGATTTCCGTATTGTCTGAGGGGCCGCGGTTGTATGACCAATAACTGAAACCCTCTACAAACGGAATATTTGAAGGGAGAGCGAAAAGTTCATGTATCGACATCTGACGCCAAGAACTACCAAAAGAGCGGCAATACTCTTGGGCTTGCTCTTGTGTATAATGTTCTGAGGGAGAGAGTCGTATCTCTCCCCACCCTATGCTCACGCAAAGAGAGAGGATAAGACTAAATCGAAGCACAATAATCGGCCAACAATCCGCCGCGAAGCTTTTCAGACGTTTCATCGCCGAGCAGTTTTTTCACAATCGCCAAACCAAAGCAAATCGCCGTCCCAGGACCGCGAGATGTCATAATATTGCCGGTTTGGACAACAGCATCCGCATCCCCGAGATATCCGGCGACATTGATTTCATCTTCAACACTCGGATAGCAAGTGTACCCCTCCCTAAGAACTCCGGCGGTGTAAAGAGCATACGGTGCGGCACAAATCGCTCCGATATTTTTACCCTTTGAGTTCATCTCTTTGAGAAGATTTTGTACTCCTGTATCATCAGCCAAGGCTTTGGTACCGCCCCATCCTCCCGGAAGAACGATCATATCAAGCTCATCCGCACAGATCCCTTTGATCGGACAGTCCGCATGAACCGTAATACCGTTAGCCCCTTTTACAAGTAGATTCTCATTCAATGACCCCATGATAACTTCGATCCCCGCACGACGAAGAACATCGATAATACTGATCGCTTCGATCTCTTCAAACCCCTCTGCGATAGGTACTAAAACACGTAGCATACTATAACTCCTTGGACTCTATTAACTCAAGCTTAAGCCGCTGATTTTATCGTACTATTGTACACCTTGAAAATAAAAAAAAGAAATAAAGGTTAGATTAACTGATAGAAGGAAAGAAAAAAGCGGTTTGCGGACAAATCCGCAAGGAGGGTGAATTACTTCACCTTCTCCATATATTCACCCTCAACGGTGTTAACTTTGATAATATCACCCTCAAGAACGTGGTAAGGAACTTGTACTACTGCACCCGTTTCCAATGTAGCCGGTTTTTTAGAACCGCTTGAGGTATCCCCTTTGAAGTTCGGCGGAGTTTCAACGATTTTGAGTTCCATAATTTCAGGCGCTTCAACACTGATTGCGTTACCGTTGTGGAAGATCATTTGGACGCTGGTGCCGTCTTTGATCCATTTCATCGCATCTTCACATTGATCATACGTCAGACCAAGCTGCTCATAGCTTTCGTTATCCATAAACTGAAGCATTTCGCCATCATCATACAAAAATTGCATCGTGGTATGGACAAGATTCGGTACTTCGAATTTATCCCCCGCATGGATCGTTTTTTCGATCACTTTACCATTCAAAAAGCTCTTTACTTTACAACGGACAAATGCCGCCCCTTTGCCCGGTTTAACGTGTTGGAACTCGACGACTTTGTACGGTACCCCCGTAATCTCCAAACGTACACCTTTTTTGATATCACCCATACCGATTGTTGCCATGAAAAACCTTTTTCTGATCTTGTAGTGGGCGAATTTTACCCGAAAGTAGCACGAAATTCAAACCCGATGTAACTTATGGTATGATTTTTAGAATTAAGTCCGCTTTGTTTTGAGGGTTTTTAGCTCTATTAAACTCGTTGATGTGTATAATAAACCTTATACGATTGATTATAATCACAAATACATCACAAGGAAACCTGTTTATGACAAACCTTTCGCGTATTTTCAGCACATCGCTCCTCATCGGTTCATGTCACCTCCTCGGGGCGGGTTTATCGCTCCCTGCGGCACTGGAAATTTTAGAAAATAATAACCTTGAAATCAAAACGGCCGCCCTCGACGTACAAAGCGCTTCGAGCGATACTTCCATCGCAAAAGGGTATAACTTCGGCTCACTTGATTTGACTCAGAATGTCATACGTTCCAATGATGCCGGAAACGTCTTCGGCTTTAAACTCAGTTCACGAGAAGCAGATTTTAATGATTTCGGCTTCGATCAGTTCTTGGGACAAATGAGCGGACTACCGGGAAATACCCAACAACTATTAGCGACTCAGCCAAAAAATCTCAACTACCCCGGCTACCAAAACTACTACCAAAGTAAACTCACCTATATGGTTCCCCTCTTTGTCGGCGGCAAACTGAGCGCGTACGGTGATATTGCCGAGAAGATGGAAGAGATCAAAAAGCTCGATGAATCGCATGTCAAAACGGAAAAAATATACGAAACCCGTAAGAGCTATTACGATATGGCACTCCTCCAAAACTCCATCGACCATATGAAAACCATCCATAAAAATATCTCGACCTTAGAGCGAACGACGCAGATGATGATTCAAGAGGGATACGCCAAAAAAGTCGATCTCCTCGAAGTGGAAGCGCGTAAATCAAATGTCGAGCGGAGCCTCACCGAGATGGAAGCGAATAAAAAGCTTCTCTATCACTATCTCAGTTTTCTCCTCAATACTCCCGTAACGGAGATCGAACTCCCCTCAAACGACTACCCAACCTCAACCATCAGTGAAGAGGATGTCCTGGCAAACAATACCGATCTCAAAAAAGCCGCCCAAGGGTTAGAGATTCGTGAAAGAATGGTCGATGTTGCTTATGCCCCTTTTCTCCCTCAAATCGGTGCATTCGCCGAAGCCAGCAGTGCCGATGATACGTTTTTAGGTGATTTCAATGACCATAAAGCCTATACCATCGGTGCGAAACTCAGCTGGAACCTCTTTAACGGCGGAGTCGATAAAAACTCTCTCGAAAAAGCCCGCATCGAGAAGATCAAAACAACGACCCAAGTAGAGTTGGCCAAAAAAGGGATCGCCCTTCAATACGATAAAATCCGAACCGAAATCGAAAGCCTCAACTCCCAAGTCAAAAGCTTGGAAAAAGAGCTCGAACTTTCAAGCCAAATCTATAAAAATTACGAAGGTCGTTACCACGAACACCTCGCCTCTATGAGCGATGTCATTATTAAACAATCCCAACAGATTGAAAAAGTTCTTAACCTTCAAATGGTTAAAAATCAACGTAACGAGCGTATCTTCGCCCTCGAAAAACTTAGTAACGGAGTCAAATAATGAAATTTTGGATCACCTCTCTCGCCCTTGCCTCAGCCCTTAGTGCCGCAGGCCTTACCCTATCAGGAAGTGTTATCAGCGATAACCAAAAAATGATTACCAGCCGCAATATGGGATTCGTTACCAGTGTTAATGTTTCAGAAGGTTCACGCGTACGCAAAGGAGACCTTCTTTATACTATCGATTCCAAAGAGATCGATTCAGCAAAAACCCAAGTGGAACTCGGAATCGCTCAAGCAGAACTTTCGCTTCAAATGTACCAAAACCAATACGCCAATCTCGAACTGAACTTAGAGCGAAACAAACGTTTGTTGGCGCAAGATATGGTGAGTAAATTCGAAGTGGAGAATCTAGAACTCTCTAAAAAGAACCTCCAAAATATGATCTTCATCGGAGAACGTCAAGTCAATCAGGCAAAAGCGCGTCTTAAAGAGGTTGATAACCAATACAACTATCTCCGTATCACTGCACCCAACAGCGGTGTCGTCGTCGCTAAAAATATCAAAGTCGGTGAGATGGCGATGCCGGGGATGCCGGCAATCGTATTGTCGGATTTAAATGCCCTTAAAATCGAAGTTGAAGTAGCTGAAAATAACCTCAAACTCGTTCCCGTCGGGAAAAAAGTAAAAATTTCTGTCCCCTCTGTCGGTTATATCGGAATCGGACGGGTCAGTGCCATTATCCCAAGCTCTAATCCGATGACCCATACCTTTAAAATCAAAGTATCGTTCAGCGCCAAACAAACCGTTTATCCCGGAATGTACGCAACTATCGAAATTAACTAGGAGCCATGATGCACGCCCCTCACTCCTATCAGCCCACCGATTCTGCCGGAAAGCTCGCCAAGGGCTTTTTGCGTAATCCCCTCACTCCGATTCTGGGAATTTTTCTCCTTGTCATCGGGTATATGGCTCTCATGCTTATGCCTCGCGAAGAGAATCCCCAAATGGTCGTCAGCGGTTCGACCGTTATTATTGCCCTCCCCGGTGCCACTGCCAGCGAAGTTCAAAACGTTATTGTCAAACCGCTTGAGCGAAAACTCAAAGAGGTAAAAGGGATCGAGCATATCCATGGGATGGCGATGGACAACGTTGCCGTCATCAATGCCGCATTTTTTATCGGGGAAGCCAAAGAGGATTCCAACCTAAAAATTTATGACAAAATCATGCAAAACATGAGCATCCTCCCAAAAGGTGCTATGCAGCCGATCATTAAACCTCTCGATATCGATATTGATATCCCGATCGTCTCCGTCGCGTTTTACTCCAACGATCCTAAAATGGACCCGACGAAACTTTACGATCACGTCAAAGAGATTCAGCACCATATCAACGGCCTCCCTAACGTTGCCGTTACCGACATTAAGGGAGCTAAAAAACACCAGTACAACGTATTGGTCGATATGAATCGTCTGAGCGGTTACAACCTCTCTCTCGGACAAATCGTTCAGGCTACCCAATCTTTGGCCTACAACGTCCCTGAGATCAAAGGGAAAACCCAAGATAATAAAATCGTTATGATCGGTGTCCGCAACGCGATAGAGAGTGTCGAAGACGTAGGCAACATTATCGTCGCCCAATACGGCGGCTCCGCTATCTACCTTCGCGACGTTGCCACGATAGACGCGGGCAGCGATATCCAAAACTTTAAATCAGCACTCGTCACGGTAAAAAATGAAGAGGGCAAATTTTCACCCCTCAAAGATCAAATCACCCTCACTGTCTCCAAACTCCAAGGGACGAATGCTGTTATCATCGCAGAAGCCGTTAAAGAAGAACTCGAAAAATACAAAGAGCAAATGGCTGCACAGGGGATCAACTACGTCATCACCCGCAACGACGGCGAGCGGGCAAACGAAGCGGTTAACGAACTCGTATTTCACTTGATCCTCTCCATCGTCATCATCGCGATTTTGTTAGCGTTTGTCCTTGGCTGGAGAGAGTCACTCATCGTCACCTTCACCGTTCCGGCGATTTTGGCGATTACCCTCTTTATCGCCTATATTACGGGGCAAACGGTAAACCGTATTACCCTCTTTGCCTTCCTCCTCAGTCTAGGGCTTCTCGTCGATGCAGCGATTATCGTTATAGAAAATATCCACCGCCATTTCCACGCACCCGGAGCGCACGAGAGAGATGCCGATGAGCTGATGATCGAAGCAACCGATGAGATCGGTGCACCGACCAATATTGCTACCTTAGCCATTATCCTCACGATGGTGCCGATGGCATTTGTCGGGCAAATGATGGGACAGTTTATGAAACCGATCCCTGCCAATGTCCCTGTAGCGCTTGTCGCATCCCTTTTTGTTGCCTATATTTTCACTCCGTATTTAGCGGTACGACTTCTTAAAAAACCCGAACACCACGGAGACTCTCACTAATGTATAAAAAATTTGAAAATTATTTACTCGATCTTTTGAGTTCCCCTATCAAAAAAAAGAGGGTGCTTTGGGGGACACTCATCGCCTTTATCCTCTCGGTTGCTTTGATTCCGAGTGAACTCGTTTTGGCAAAAATGCTGCCGGGAAAAAATAATGACACCTACAGTATCTATGTCGATCTCCCTAATGGAAGCTCTATCGAGCAGACACGCAGTGTTACCGATTGTACTGTAGGTATTTTACAGCACGAAAAAGAGGCACTGGATGCCGAGGTCTTTTTAGGGACAGGATCACCGCTTGATTTTGCGGGACTTATCAAAGGAAGCCACTTTAAAAATAACGAAAACGTTGCGGAAGTGGTGGTCAATCTGACCAAAAAGCACGATCGTGACGAGCCTTCGTATATGATGGTTCAACGGCTACGACCGGTGATTCAAAAAGAGTGCGGCAATCTTTATCCGGGGACGAATATCAAATTTGTCGAACCGCCGGCAGGTCCTCCGACAATGGCGGCTATCGTTGCCGAAGTTTACGGTAATAATGCCAATGGAATTCGCCATCTTAGCAACCGCATCGAAGGGGTTTTTCAAAAAACCGAAGGGCTTGTCGATATCGATATTATGCAAGATGAGATTTACGATAAATTCGAAGTTCGCGTCAATACCGATAAAATCACCCGTTCCGCTCTCGATGTTAAACATGTCAACGATGTCTTATATCTAGCGTTTGAAGGGATGGGAGTTGCCGTTAAAAACTCTCAAAAATCAACCGATCAAATCCCTATTTTTCTCACCTTGACCCCTGAGGGGAAAAAGTTTGCATCTCGCGATAAACTCGCTATCGAGATGAAACTCTCCTCTCTCACCCTTTTAAATCAAATGGGGATGATGGTACCGATTACCGAGGTTGTCGATATCGTGGGAGTAAAATCGAATCCGATGATACTCTCTAAGAACCTTCACCAAATGAGTAATGTCGTTGCCGAGACCGATATGGTCTCTCAGGTCTATCCGCTGATGGATGCCCGTAACGTTATTCTCGATACTTTCGGTGATGAATACGAAATCCATAAGATCGGCCTTTTTAACCTTGAACTGATCGATAAAAAAACTGCGGAGCGGTATGAGCTTTTATGGGATGGAGAGATGGAAGTAACCCTAGATACGTTTGTCGATCTCGGCGGTGCTTTCATCGCGGCACTGATTCTTATCTTCTTATTGATGGTTATTTACTACAAAAGCTTTATCCTCAGCGGTATCGTATTGCTCGGAAGTTTCCTCTCCATCATCGGCGTTATTTTCGGCCATTTGATTATGGACATATTCACGACAGATACCTTCTTCCTCACGGCAACCTCTTTAATCGGGTTTATTGCCCTGATCGGTATCAGTTCTCGTAACTCTCTACTACTGGTCGATTTTACAAAATCCCTCATGGTGGACAAAGGGATGCATAAAAAAGAGGCGATAGCCTATGCTACCGCTACCCGTGCCAAGCCTATTTTCCTCACTGCCGCGGCGATTATCCTCGCGTCGACACTCTTAGCGAGTGATGCAGTTTTCGGAGGGCTTGGAGTATCGTTAATTTTTGGTACAATAGCAGCAGTCATCGCATCGCTTGTGGTTGTCCCCGTTCTAATCCATAATTCTGATTTGGAACGTCACTTCAACTTTCATGAGCGTAAAGCGGTATCAGTAATGGAGCCATAAATCAATGTCCGCTTTTGTTCCGATCACGGTAATCTCATCAAATGTTACACAAGATTTGAAAAAGATTGCCCTAGAAAAGAGAATAGCGGTAGAAAAACTTGATTTTGATCTCCTCTCTTACGAGACCTATTTTAAAGAGTCTATGGATGAGGAGTGGCAGCTTTTAAGAGAAAAAGACCTCCTTTCTCAAACAACCGAAGTTGAACTCCGCTCTCCCCATTTTCAGATTCGTCAAGAATACCAAATACACATCAGACTCTTCAAACCTCACCCCTATCTCGACTTGAACTTTAGTATCGCAACCGATAAAACCAAAAGCAAAGCGATTGCCATCATCAATCCGGCCTCTAAAATTCCCCTTAAAAAAGGGGTTCAAGAGTGGCTCAAAGAGGCAATAATTCGTAAACAGCTCCGGCATGGACTCCTCATTGGTTTATATGATCTGGATCTGGATCGAGAGATCAATCGGCTTATCATTAAAATACAAAAAGAGGGGCCGCTAACTTTTCTGTATCGTCTCCCTATCGGAGAGTTTTTCCTCCCGATTGTTCCTATCAATGATAAAGTTATCCTCCACTATAAAGAGCTCAATAAAACGAAGAGCCTCATCGAGGGGGTCAATCCGGGTGATTTGATTCTCGAATATATACTTCCAAAATACGGACGTGACGGACGGGCATGTACGGGTGAACACATCGCGGTTCCCGATCCGGTAGTTAAATACGCTACCTATATTTTGATTGACCCGGAAACCATCCGAGCCGAAGAGGATGAGGAGAGCATCCGCTTTTATACAACCGTTTCTGGTTTTGTAGAGCGTAAACAAGGGATCTTTTCTATTTCTCAAGAACTCCAAATCGAAAATGCCAGCTTGAGAAAAACCGGCTCGATCGAAACCGGATGGGATAAAGACGTATCGCTCAGAATCAATAAAAAAGTGGATAGTGAAGATGCCGTCGGCATGGGAGTCAATATCGATGTTCAAAAACTCGATATGAGCGGTACGGTCGGAAGCAATGCTAAGATTCAAGCATGTGAAGTCAATATCGGAGCACAAACCCATAAAAAATCGCACATCAATGTTTCCGAAATTGCCAATATTCATCTCCATCGCGGCAATCTCAAAGCAAAAGAGGCCAATATCACCATTTTGGAAGCGGGAAAAGTGGAAGCCGATATTATTCGGATCAAAAAAATGGTGGGAGGTGAGGTCATCGCACGTGAGATTCATATCGAGACCCTCTATTCCAATGCCCGTGTCATCGCACTCGAATCCATTACTATCCAGAACATCGAAGGGGAAGGAAACAACCTCATTATAGATCCCCTTGCAATTGAGAATTATAATTACCAAATTTCTGAGTTAGAGATGAATATTCGAGATAAAAACTCCAAAATTCAGGTTGATAGTAAAGAGTTTATTTCCCGAAAGATCAAACTCAAAGAACAAAATGAGCGTATCCAACAAATCCAAGAACGGGTACTTGCCAAACAAAAAAAAGGGGAAATTCCTTTAAGAGCCGATTTGGTGAGACTTCAACAATACAAAACCGAAGCGGAACAGCTTAAAGAATTTGCCGATATTATCAAAGAGCACGAAGCCTCTCTTCAACAGTTAGAAGAGAAATTGGAGAAGCTCTACGAAGCCGATCTACATGCTGTTGTTACCCACTACGGAGTCTATAACGGACATAATCGTATCCTTTTTATCGATCCCAAAACACACAAAGAACACGGTATCACCCCTGAGGGAAAAGCAACTCACGTCCGGTTGCAAAAAGAGGATGATGAAAAAAGATTTCTGCTGGAATCCTAAAAAAACAAAACTCCTTTCATATCCCTCCGAGAGCTTTAACTTTTTGCGGTAAAACTCTGGTATGAAAATATCAGACCTAACTCTTAGTACCCCCTATTTATCCCTTGATCCCATTTTTTATCATGAAGTGGCTCCGACACCGCTCAAACATCCCCGCCTCGTCAGCTTCAATCCATCAGGAACTCTACTTTTGGGGCTTGATCCTGCACACATTGATACCAGTGAAATAGAAGCACTTCTCAACGGCACCTTATTGCTGAGCGGTTCTCGCCCCTATGCGATGTGTTATGCAGGTCATCAATTCGGCTATTATGTCCCCAGACTCGGAGATGGCCGTGCGATAAATCTAGGTGCTACCAAGGGGTGGAATTTACAGTTAAAAGGTTCAGGACAAACCCGCTATTCTCGTCAAGGCGACGGACGTGCCGTATTACGTTCCAGTATCCGAGAATATCTCCTCAGCGAAGCGATGCACACGCTGGGTATCCCTACCAGCCGCTCCTTAGCCCTCATCACTTCCGATGAGAAAGTAGCGCGTGAGCGTTGGGAGCACGGAGCCGTTGTACTGCGATTATCCCCCTCATGGATACGCTTCGGCACTTTTGAGTACTTTTTCCACTCCAATCGCTACGATAAACTCGAAAATTTAGCCGATTTTTTACTTCAAGAGTCCTTTCCGGAGTTAGTCGGTGTCGAGAATAGTTATCTCAAGATGTTTGGAGAGATCGTTAAACGGACGGCTCACCTTATTGCCCACTGGCAATCGGTCGGCTTTAATCACGGGGTTATGAATACCGATAATATGTCTGCGATCGGGCTCACAATCGATTACGGCCCTTTTGCCTTTTTGGATACCTTTGAGAGCGGTTACATCTGCAACCATACCGACACACAGGGAAGGTACAGCTACGATAATCAGCCCCGCATCGGCTATTGGAATCTGGAGCGGTTAGCCCATGCCCTCTCACCCCTCATCCATGAAAAAAAACTCAAAAATGAACTCGACAAATACGGAGAGTATTTCACGCTCCATCTGCTGGAGCTTTTGCGGGCGAAACTCGGACTTGAGAGTGCGGATAAGAACGACAGCGAACTGCTCCGTTCCCTCTTTAGTATTATGGAAAACGGGCGTATCGATATGACCCCCTTTTTTCGAACCCTCAGTCGCTATGACGGAGACAAAGAGCCGTTATGTGCATTAACACTCGCTCCGAATCAGTTGAACGAATGGCTTAAACGATACGATGAACGATTACGTCTCAACACCTTATCCCCCGATGCTCGGCACGCGAAAATGCTCCGTACCAATCCCAAATACGTGTTAAAAAACTATATTCTCCAAGAGGCTATTGATGCTGCCGAAAAAAACGATTTTTCTCTTGTGAATAATCTGCTGACACTAGCTCAAAGCCCGTACGATGAACACCATGCATTCGAGCGCTATGCAGGTTCCACACCCAATCAATACAAAAATTTAAAACTAAGCTGCTCTTCATAGCGCTTATTTATCCACCATTCAGATTGTAATCAAAAGGTAATCAACGAAAAAGTGGTTATTTTTTGATCAATATTTATCCAAAATTTCTCTTGAATCTCTCTATACTGTGACCATTATTTAACCTAAATTTTCATTCTACAGGAACCCGTATGCAACGCAACCATCTCATCCGCTATATGAGCGATGTCCAAAATTTTGAAAAAAACATGAGTACCTTGTCCGCCAAATGGGATTTACTCACCCTCCTTGGTTCTATGTCCAATATCGGAATGGATACGAGCGAAACCCGAAAAGCATTCGAAGACTTGCTGGATGAACCTCTGCTGCGTCTCATCGAAGAAACTTTTAATAAAAGCCTCAACGAACTGGAATCCAAAGCCCAAACGGCGATCGATATCCTGATCCGTAACCTTTTTGAGCGTACCGCCGATATCGGATTTCTCGCTACCGATGATGATATACGCGATTATCTCCTCTTTTTAAACTCAGCCGATATGTCTGCTTCGGAAGAGATGCGTGAAATCAAAATCCGAAAAAAAGAGGCGCTTACCGAGCGTTTTCGTGAATATGTTTCCAAATACAGCGTCTATGAAAACATTATCTTGCTCGATACCAAAGGAAAAGTACTCGTACAGCTCGATACCACCAACCCGATCACCCACTCCAAAGATTCTTTGTTGAGTGAATCGTTGCGAACCCATCAAGGGTATGTTGAAACCTTTCGCACAAGCGATCTTAACCACAATAAACCCTCCCTTATCTACTCCTACCGTGTGAGTAAAAGTGAGAGTGATGAGCCTTTAGGGGTATTGTGCCTCATTTTCCGTTTTGAAAATGAGCTGCAAAGCATTTTTCGAAAACTCACCCGTGAAAATCCCTACATCGCCCTCGAACTTCTCGGTTCTGATGGCACCGTTATCGCCTCTTCATCGGCGCATCATGTACCGATAGGCTCCTATCTAAGCCCTCGCAATAACGAAGATCACCAAACCTACTATGCCGGATTCGAATACCTCTACCAAGCGGTCAAAACAACCGGATATCAGGGGTATAACGGTTCAGGATGGATCGGCCATGCGATGGTTCCCCTCCACCTTGCATTTCGCTCCTCGTCCCGCCCCTCATTTCTAAAAAATGAGCTGTTTGACTCGGTTGCCAACGCGCAAGCCTACTATCCCCAAGAGCTAAAAGACATTTTGGATAAAGCCCGAAAAATCCAAAGCGAACTCGATATTACCGTCTGGAACGGCAATGTTCAAATCGCCAATGCTATCGGTCATGAAAGCCCTTTTACCAAAGCGCTCCTCTCTGAAATTTCCAAAACAGGTGAAGAGACCAAACGGGTGTTTGATCATACCGTCGCCAACCTCAATTCAGCCATGATGGTTCAGTATCTTGAGGATTTAAAATTTCAATCTTCTCTCGCGATTGATATTATGGATCGCAATCTGTATGAGCGGGCAAACGACTGCCGATGGTGGGCACTCACCACGACCTTTCGAGAGTGTCTCTCACAGGGGAGTGTAAGCGAAGCTGATCGTGAAAAAATGAACTCCATTTTGGGTTACATCAACGATCTCTATACCGTTTACACTGCGATGTTTATCTATGATCGAGAGGGGGTTATTGTCTCTGTATCGACTCCCGAGGATCACGCGCTTATTGGAAAAAGAATCGGCTATACGTGGGCGATGGAGACACTCGATCTTAAAACGACGCAGGAGTATGTCGTATCGACGTTCGAACCGAGCCCTTATTACGCCAATCGCTCAACCTATATCTATAACGCTTGTATTCGTAACAGCAAGGAAGAAAATGTGGGGGGAATCGGAATCGTCTTCGATGCCGAATCTCAGTTTGAAGCGATGTTGCACGACACACTCCCTAAAGATGAAAATCATGCCATCCCTGAGGGGATGTTTGCCCTCTTTATCGATCGCAATGGCCGTGTCATCTCCTCTACTACCTCTGATATCCGTGTGGGAGAGGTGCTGAGCCTTCCTGTATCGATCTTAGAACTCAGCCCGGGTCAGAGCGATGCGCAGATTCTCCCTTTTGAGGGGGTCTATTACGCACTCGGTGCAACCTGCTCCAACGGATACAGAGAATACAAACAAAGTGACGGGTACGATAACGATATCATCTCCCTCCTCTACCGCCCTATCGGTGCAATCCAAGTGCTTGAAGATGAAGCGCCGGCTCAGCGTACGTATACCTATCCTAAACCGAACGGAACGGAAGAGACGTGTGAGATTTCAACCTTTTTCATCGGGGGATCACTCTTTGCGATCGAATCCAAAAACGTTGTCTGTTCTCTCGCACACCAAGAGCTTACTTCGATACTCCACGCCAGCGAATACAATATGGGGGTTATCAGCTACGATAAACGGATGGTAAGCGTCATTTCATTAGCCAAACTGCTCGGGATGGAGAAAAAATACGACAAAGAACGTGATACGATCATCCTAGTCAAAACGGTCATTGAAAAACAGGTTGTTTATCTGGGAGTTGCCGTCGATGCGATCTACAGCAGCCCTGAAATTCCACTGCGCTCCATCAGCCACTACAGCAATGTATTGAAGAATGAGAACTCACTGACCAAAGCGGTTATTATCCCCGATAATCCCGAAGATTTTGCCAACGAGATGATCTCCATCCTCGATATACCGAAAATCTACGCCCAGCTAATCCAGCCCTACTCTCGCCCGCTTCACAAAGTGATGGCGTAAACGGTACCGGACTAAAAAATAAGCGATTTTGCTTTCAGCGCCATCATAGTGTATTCATGAGGCGACGAAGGCATTTTAATGTAATTTTTGCGTTTCAAATTGTAAAGGCTATCAGTGCCGATCAATTCCGAGCTTTTGATAGCCCCTTTATAAACGATCAATGTATTAAGCATCTCAACCGAGGTTTCAAACCGCTTTGCCACTTCATTCAGATAGGTTTCAAACCCTTCTTCCTGCGATTCACGGTTTAATATAAATAAATTCGGCACATACGGCAAACCGTAATTTTTAATCGTCCAGTTAGTAAATGCCTGAATATCATACATGGGGAAATTCTTTTTCAGTTCTTCACGCATTCGGCTTCCTTCACTGTCTTTAAAACCTACAATCAGTACGGATGTCCGAAAATCGACTTCAAAAAAATGGCGAAGTTGTCCATACAGTCGATTATTCTCATGTTCGAGCCAGCTTTGCGTCGTCAACTCCAAATGTCTTCCTTGTGTATTACAATAAGACCTAAAACTCTTAGATGTACGCATCCCCTTCCAAAGAGATCTATCAAACTCGGCACGGATCTGATTAGCGGTTTTTACCATTCGATGAATCTGAGCTTTGAGAATCTGCTCCCACTGATCCATAATCTCATTTTCTAAAAACTGAGATAAATCGTTAAGTTGTTTGTCATGGTTTCCCAACGCACCCCGATACGATGCAAGGTCGTGCTCGTACTTTTCGTAGGTCTCTTTAAGCTGTTTGGTTGGGGTCTCTTTATACATTTGAATAAGTTTGTTTTTCCGTTCAATTAACGTTTTAATTGCAATACGATAACGGCTTATTTTAGCGCTCAATTCGGCATACTCATTATTTTTCGGCAACAGTTTCATACGGATATAGCCAAGAATCTCTTCGGTTGTAATTGCGCTTATTTGCGATTCATACCGATCTATTTTTTGCAGCTGATCGTATAGATATTCGAGTTCGAAATAATTTTCAATACGGTGATCAATCATCAATACCGAACGATAGACCGACTCGATGAATGAGGCGAATATCTCTTTTGGAATCTCCCTCAAACGCTCTTTGGGAAAAGAGAGTTCTAAGGTCATCGATTCAAACGAGGCAAAGAGGAACTCTGCCAATTCACTGAGGGTCTCCGTTTCGATCACATCCAAAGAGGCAAGGTTTTCAACATTCTTTTTCACATCAAAAAAAAGTTTGATCTCACTTAGTCTTGTTTGCAGTCGAATCGGTTTCTCTTCGATCAAGGGACGAAACGCCTGAACAAAAGCCGTATGTTCGAACGGTTTCGGCAACGCGGCCATGATCGAGGAACCGTCCACCATCGTCAATGCCATGTCGATGCTTCCTGAGAGAACAATGATCTGTAATTTGGAAAGAAGTTCTTTTTCTTCCAAAATTTCAATCAACTGCAATCCGTCCATGACGGGCATCGTCAAATCTAAAAAGACAATCCCCATTTTTTCATCGTCTTCATAAAGCATAGCCCATTCGCTGATTTTTTCAAGCCCCTCTTTACCGTTTACGGCTTCAGCGACATTAAGACAATTGAGATTTTCCAGCTGTTTTCGTATGATGTTCCGCATCGCCAGGCTGTCATCGATGATCATAATCGGTCCATCGTAAACGAGCTGTACCGTTTGTGCTTTGGAACTGATAACATTCAGCAGCGATACTGCGGTTCTTTCAAATTCGCTTCCGCTAAAAGGTTTCGGGATGACCGTATCGATTTGTAGTTCCCGTATCCGCTTTTGACCCAACTGAATCACTTCCGTCGACATAACGACAACATGAATCTGATCTCGCCATGGGACACGATTGAGCCATTCTAAAACGGCGAAACCGTCCATCACCGGCATATTGATGTCTAAAAATATGCACCCGTATTCGTACTGCTGCAACAATGCAAGGGCTTCTTTGCCATCAACCGCTTCATCTATCTGATCGTAGCCGTGCTTCAACAAATAACGCGTTACAATCTTACGAACCGTCAGACTGTCATCGACAATTAAAATTTTTATGACAGCCCCTTTCACGCAATCTGCTCAACTGTTCGTCGTAGCGTTCTCGGAGTAGCTGAGCCGCAAACCGTCCTCACTCATCACGAAACCGTGGATGGCGATTTTCCCCTCATGCACCATGCGGTGATGCTTGGAACACAGCGGAATGAGATTGTAGCGGTGATTCATCCCGTAATGACCGATCGATCCGCCATCATCGGCATTCGATTGAGGGACGATATGATGTACCTCATCCACCGCTTCGTCGCACAACGCGCATTTGGTCAAAAAGAGTTTGTTGTTGTAACGGCTTTTTTTCTCCCGTTTCAGCATCGACGCTTCGTGGGTTTTATCGGTGATCCGTCCTCGGATTTCGTACGCTTTTTTCAAAAAGGTCTCATCCATGTGGAGTGATTTGGCAAACTCCAACCCGTACAGCGTCGAGCCGCTCCCGCTTTTGAGCTTTCGATCATACACCAGCTTATCGCTCGCCTCATCGTAATAGACCCCTAGATGGAGCAATACAATCTCTTTTGCTTTTTGGATTTCGGCGAGGGATGAGAGCTGATGCAGATGGGTGGCGAAGATAAACATACTTCCGATCTCGCGGAGTTTGAGGATCGCACTTGCGACGATAGCGAGAGCCGATTCGGTTTCGGTACCGTGGCTGATCTCATCCCCTAAAATCAGGGTATTTTCCGTTGCACGGTTAAAGATATTCCGAAGTTCCAACATCTCCACCGCAAACGTCGATAACCCTTTGTAGAGATTGTCTTTGGAAACGATACGAGTAAGGAGCTTATCGACAGGGGCGAAACGCATCATGGCACACGGGACGAAAAATCCCCCCTGCGCCATCACAACCGAGAGCCCGATACTCTTCATGAGGGATGATTTACCGCTGGAATTGATTCCGTACAGCAAGACCCCTTTGACATCTTCACTGCCCTCAATCGTCGGGTGCTCTTCATAGGTGTGCTGATCGACGGAGCCTAAAAAAAGATCGTTCGGGACGAAAATCCCGTTCTCTTCGCGCGATTCGATGAGCGGATGGCGCAATCCCACCGTCTCGATAAACGCTTTGGGAGAGGAGACGATGGTGGGTCGCACATAGCGGTACTGCTTGGCACACTTCGCCCCGCTCAAACTCACATCGACGACGGCGAGAAATGAGATCAGATGCTCGATGGCGTGGGAAAACCGCCGCTCAATCTCCTCCAACTGTTCACGGTAACGCTCTTTGACCTGCGCGATCATCCGTGACTTGGCTCCCGCATTTTCGATCGAGAGTTCATCGAGGAGAGTCGAGGAGAGTTTGACCGCTGTTTTGAGTTTACGAACCTGAAAATCGCGGAAAAAGTAATGCTCTCCATCCAACGTAAAAAAGCTGTTATGGAGTGCCTCTTCGACACTCACGTAGCGGTTACGGGTCATCAACAGATGATACCCCTCACTCTCCAGCCATCCGATAGAGGCGAACGAACCCCCCGACTCGAAAAAAGTATCGATGTGACTGATAATAGCGGTTAGTTTCGCTTCGTTATTGCTTTGGAGCTGTTCCAATGCATCGATAGAGGGGTCAATCCCTTCGTTAAAGAGATTCTGATCTACCTGATCGCGTCGGAATTTGGCGCATGCTTCGATATTAAAGATGCGACGCAGTTCGGAAGCACACTGGCGGCACTCTTGTGCACTGGCTTTATCGTAGGTAATTTTTAAACGCTCGGCATCCTCGAACAGAGACTCCGCCGCACTCAGCGACGCATAAAAATAGGCGAGCTCAAAAGGGTGAAGTTTACCCAGCTTCAAACGACGCAGTATTCGCTCCAGATCGTACACCTCTTTGAGCTTTGTCTCCAACGGTGCGATATGATCCCCCATTTTATCGATCAAATCGTACCGCTCTTCGAGGAGTTTTGGATCGCAAATCGGGTTCAAAAGGCGTTCACGCAACAGCCGTTTCCCCATCGCCGTAGAGGTTTTATCGATCAGTTTGAGGAGTGTCATTTCGTCTGAGTCACGTGAAATGATCCCCAGCTGTTCCGCCGCATTGTTCCCCAGATACATATAGCGATTCGTCCCTAAAAAGGTCGGACGGTTCATCTTCTCGATAATCCCCGCATCGTGGTCGATAATGACGTTGATAAGGATACAGAGCGATTCGGAAGCGTACGGAAACCGTTCCAGATCGAGATACTCGATGGGGCTGAGGAGGGATCGGATTTGATAGATCCGTTCAAACAGTTCGTTTTGATAATCGATTCGCAGACGCTTCTCGTTCATCGAGGTTCGGTGATGGTTCTTGATTTCCAGATAACGATTCACTTCGTCACGGTCGATATCTCCCGCACAAAACGTCACTACTACTTCGGAGGTTTGGTAGCTTTGGAGCAGTGTAAATACTTCATCGAGGGCATACGTTTTATCTTCGCGGGTTCCGTGGATTTCGTTGATGAGGGTTTTTCCCGTCCCCACATCGATAGCGGAGTAACCGATGGAATAGACTCCGTTATTTTGATCTATGAGCAATGAAGCAATGTAGTTTTCGCTCGCTTCGGCGATGTAGTCGAAGTTCGTCCCCGGAGAAATGATGTTAGAGATATAGCGGCGGATGTTGGGGACTTCCCCCTGCTGACGGACGAGGACGATGGTGTATTTTTTCGATTGTACCAAACGGCTGAGATAGCGCTCGATCGAGACGGTCGGAACCCCTGCTAATAAGGGATTTTGGATGGAGTTTTCGAGTATCGTTTTGTTTTTACGGGTGAGCTGGATGTTGAGAAACTCGGCGACCTCTTTCGCCTTTCCGATCTTCATTTTTTCGTTGTTGACTTCGTAGACCTCGAAAAAAGAGCCCACTTCGATGATGACGAGGGTGTCGGAGCCGTATTTGGCTTCGCACGCGGCTTGAAGCTCGAAATAGATTTCGGAGAGGAGCTTGCTTTTATCGCTTAGTAGTGCCCCGATCTCTTCCGTACTCATCCCGTCTCCGCTATAAAAAAGTGTTTTATTATAACGGAATGGGGCTAAAAGCTATCTATTAGTCAGATTACGTTGCCGCAATCTCTATCGGCGCTTCTACAGCCAAGCCGCTATCAGAAGCATCATTATATAACTCATGTATTTCCGCTGCCGAAGAAGAGGAAGTATCGCTCTGTACCGGAGTTGCGGAGGCAATGCTCAAATCTTCTTCAAACAATGCGACACTCGGGTCTTGATCCAATGTAAAGACTTGACTCAACGCAATCTCACCGGATAATGAACTTTCTACTTCATGATCCGAATCTTCGGCTAAATCGGATAAACCGGATAGATTAATCGATTCATCGTTATTCTCTCCATGCTTATCGCCGTCACGATTGTCATCATGCTCTTTCTTCTCATTTTTCTCATCGTGCTTGTCATCATTTTTATCGTGCTTATCGCCCTCACGATTGTCATCATGCTCTTTCTTCTCATTTTTGTCATCATGCTTGTCATCATTTTTATCGTGCTTATCGCCCTCACGATTGTCATCATGCTCTTTCTTCTCATTTTTGTCATCGTGCTTGTCATCATTTTTATCGTGCTTATCGCCGTCACGATTGTCATCATGCTCTTTCTTCTCATTTTTGTCATCGTCTTTGTCATCATGCTTGTTATCCGTAATTTCTTGAATAACGGCACTTACTTTCGCCACTATTGCTTTAATAAAGTCGAATAAGGAATTTCCATTTTTATCATGATGATTGTCACCATCATGTTTGTCACCGTCTCGATTATCGCTGTGCTCTTTGTCTTTATCGTGCTTATCATCGTCATCGTCATCTTTGTCTTTGTCTTTGTCTTTGTCTTTGTCTTTGTCGTGCTTGTCATCAGCTTGTGCAGCCGCTTGTTCTGCAGCAGCTTGTGCAGCCGCTTGTTCTGCAGCAGCTTGTGCAGCCGCTTGTTCTGCAGCAGCTTGTGCAGCCGCTTGTTCTGCAGCAGCTTGTGCAGCCGCTT
>Ga0208246_1000167_pt1 | contig 61571 bp, 54 predicted proteins | sample RifOxyD2_FD_184039 | JGI IMG/M metagenome (GOLD analysis project Ga0208246, IMG submission 184039) | Soil microbial communities from Rifle, Colorado - Rifle Oxygen_injection D2 (SPAdes) | ecosystem: Environmental > Terrestrial > Deep subsurface > Rock core/Sediment | place: Rifle, Colorado... | reverse complement strand
TGATCGCGGTGGACTCTTCGAGCGTTGCGCTTACTTCCTCAACACTGCTGGCTTGCTCACTTGCCCCTTGTGCAAGAGATGACGAAGAGGAGGCTACTTGATCCGATGCCGAGGTGATTTGCATTGCGCCATCACGAATCGTAGAAACAGCATCACCGATAGAGGTATTAACAGATCGGATAGTGTAGAATGAAAGCCCTATGACCCCTAAAAAAACAACTAGTCCTCCGACTGTTAGAACCATAAGCAATTCGTCGGTATTTTTTTGTTGAAATTCAACTTCTTCACGCCCCACTTGTTTTTGAAGATTGAGCAACTTGGTAGCGCTCTCCATAACATCTTTAAAGAGGGGCCCGACAACTTTGACTCGATGCATATTTGCTGCTTTGAATTCGTTTCGATTCAAAAGCTCAGCGGCTGGAATCAGCCCTTCTTGAAAAAATTTCTCCCGTCTATCCTGAAACTCCTTCGCCAGTATTTTCTCTTCCGGTGTCAAATAGGTTGCCATATACGCATCCCATATTTTTGCGATTTCAGATGTATTTTTATGTATTTCATCCAAATGCATGGCAATAGGATGATTATGCAAAACATGCTCTTCCAAACGTATATCGTGCATACAAGCCAATGCAAGATGATTCATATTTGTTTGCATCAGACTAATGATCGTTCCGATATCTACCGCCGGTATCAACCTATCTTCGGTAATCGTATGGGCACCGTTAACCGAATCTTTTGCGTTGTGAACACTGTAAATTCCTACCCCTAGTAATATAGTCAGTAAGAAACCGACCAACATAACCATTTTTTTCCCGATTGTCCAATTACGCGTTTCCATTGTTATTCCTCTGTTTGGTTTTTTTGAATCTGTTCTAAACTGATAAGTTCATCCGCTTCAAAGAGCTTCAAAACATCCAAAATCATCACAACGTTATCTTCCATCTGTGCCATCGAGCAGATAAAATCGGTATCGATGTTGTTACCGAATTTCGGAGGATCACTCATGTTGGCACTGTCGATACTCGCTACTTCTTCAACACGATCGACGATAAAGCCGATATTAACTTTATCCACTTCGACGATCACGATCGCCGTGTGCATGTCCTCTTCTTTGGTTTCCATACCAAAGCGAAGACGTGTATCGACAACGGGGATGATAGAACCGCGCAGGTTGATGACGCCTCGCATATACTCAGGGGTTTTAGGGACATTGGTCACTTTCATAATCGCGATGATCTCTTTGATCCGATCGATCGCGATACCGTATTGCTCCTCGCCCAAAAAGAACGTCAAATACCGTTCTCGTCTCGATTGGGTCGTGTTTTGTTCCATTTTAGACTCCTATTATTATTTTTAAAAATTTCACCCATTTTTTCATTATCCCGTTCTCCATTTAGTAAAATCAATTTCTTTATGCCCCAACGGTATAGGTTCGCCAAAATAGTAGCCCTGCGAATAATCGATCCCCATCGATTTAACTTTTTCATAAATTGCTTTCGAATATACGAATTCCGCTACAGTAGGAATCCCCATAGCCTGAGCCAGCGAGATGATTGTTTTTACAATCATCTCTGAGGTTTTATTGCAGTCAATATCTTTGATGTAGGCGGAATCTATTTTTATGATGTCCACATGCATTGAATGGATACGGTAAAAATTGGATTTGTCACTTCCGAAATCGTCGATGGCAATCAAATACCCCATTTGAGAAAATTTTTGAAGCTGCTTTATCGATTCGTTTGTTCCGTTTGCAGAAATATTTTCCAGTATTTCAAGCGTTACCCGATTGGGTTCAATCGCGTATTTCTCACTCAATCTCGTCATAAACGAGAGGAGATTACCGTTTTGGAGATCTTCTTCGGTGATATTGATGCTAAACGATTCCGATTTATCGGCAAACATTTGATAGCTTTTTTCCATCATTACATGCGTTATGCTAGGGAGAAGTCCTACGAGTTTAGCCGGTTCGATGAAATGTTCCGGACTGATGGGTTTACCATCTTCGATAATCCGTGCCAACGCTTCGTACTTGAGTATTTTTTGGGTAGCATTATCGACAATGGGCTGATAATAGGGGACGATCCTATCTTCATCAAGGGCAAGGCGGATTTTACGCATCCACTCAATATTATTTTTTTGTCGTGCTATAAAATCAGAGTCATCTTTAAAAACGTGATAGCGATTTTTTCCTATTTGACGTGCCTCTTTCATCGCTGCATGCGCTTTTACGAGAGCATTGGGCGATGAAGCGATACCGATTGTGCAGGTAAGGCTGATCAGAATATCTTCAATTTTAAAAATGTAACTTTGTATCCCCTGATAGAGTGATTCAACGGGACAAATAGGGTCATCGTTACATGAGGTATCGCAAAAAATGACAAACTCATCCGAAGCGACACGATAAAGGGTATTTGAGCTATCAATATGTTGTTGAAGATATTCGGCAAACATAAATAAGATCCGATCACCGATTTCATAGCCGTACGTCGAGTTAATCGAATCAAAATTATCTATATTGCATAGAATCAATGCGTGATCCGGCTGTTGTTGGACGATTTGATCGAGTTTCTCTTTTTTAAAACATCCGGTCAGTGAGTCATACATATACGATTGCTCCAGCTGCTCCTTTTTTTCTGCCAGCATCATCTCCAGATTGTTTGCGTAGTTTTGGTGTTCTTTCTTTATTTTGACGTTTTTTGCACTTTTAGACAATACGTTCATCAACTGCTGCATTTCAACCGGTTTGACGATAAAATTATCGATCCCCGTATTGATCGCTTTGACAAAATATTCGGGTTCATTGTGTGCCGTAATAATTATGGCTTGAATTTCCGGATCATCGCGTCGTATCTCCTCAATCATTTCAAGTCCGTCCATATGAGGCATCGTGATATCGGCAATAATCAAATCAATACGTGTGCGATTGTTATGATAGATATTCAGCCCCTCTTCACCGTCTTTTGCTACAAAAACCGAAGCATAAAGCATCTCAAGAATCTTGACCATCTTTTCACGTATTTCGTATTCGTCTTCGACATAAAGGACAGTGAGTAGTTTCGTATGCCCTTTTGCCTCGTGTGTTTTGATCGTATTCATCGGAAAGCCTCACTTATTCAAACTCTATTAATAATCAAAAAAGAACTAAATCGTCTTCAGCCGAATCGATTTCATTAGACTCGTCTGATAGAATGAGTTCGATTTGCAAACATGTACTAAATAGCGAACTGTCAAGATAGTGGATATCCAAAGCACTCTGCGTCACAAACAAATGGCGTCGCCAATCACCCAAATCCGATTGTATGCCGCTCAGCAATAAAATAATTTTTTTCATATTTTTCGTATCGATTGAAATATCTTCGATTTTTTCAAGTACTTTTGCAAGGGAGCGGATAGCGTATGCCAGATCTTCAAATTCAAAAAGCATACTGATCTCATGAGCATACGTTTCCAACTGTATCGCCATTTGTCGTAATCCGTCGATCTCTGCATCTTCTTGCAAGAGACAAATTGATTCTTTTAAATCATCATCCAACTCATCTAGCTCCTGTAGCTCCTGTAGAATTTCATAATCGAGTTCGCTAACATACTCGGCTGCGGTTGTCTTGTTAACATGCGAACGGCGTAAAAGTCTGCTCTCCTCATCATCAATTTTGAGTTTTGTTTTTGCAGGCTCTTCCGCTGCAACTGCCGCCCTATTCTCTTCAACATAATCCTTTGCACTAGTTTCACGTAAAGGGCTCGGCAGTGCAGTCACTTTTTTACCACGATAACGAGTTTGGATTACTAGTTCTTCGAGTATTTCGGTATAAGATCTGATTTTGATTTTTTGGTACTCTTCGAGGGTTATATCGTTAAAAAAATAGATGAGACTCTGCTCCTCTTCATTATCGATATGTATCTCACGTCGGACGATTCGATAGATTTTACGCCCTTGTCTTTTCGAAACTGAAATTCGGTTTTTTGAGGGGTCACTGCTATCATACTCCTCCAGCGATGCTATAAAGCCGGAGCGTTTATCAAACGGGATTCCCCCATTTTCCCCTTTTAAAAAACGCTGTAATTCTGCCGCTTCAAATATGGCGCAGAAAGGGTTGTTAAAATAGCGAACGGTGTCGTTTGTGTAGATTATGCACGGTGAGAGATAGCTTTCGGTTATTTGAGCTACGATCCTCTCCGATAATCGGTTGATTCTCTCCTGCAGCTGCTGTAACTCGTACTCTTTTGCTTTTTTCCGATCATCGATCATCCATGCAATGTCGGAAAATACCTGTTTGGCACGCCCCTCTTCTATAGGTTTCAACAGGTATTTGTCAATTTTTAGATCAATGGATCGGATGAAATACTCTTGATCGCTGAAGGCCGTAGTGATGATAATCGGTATATTAGGGTGGGTAAGACGGATATGCTGAACCATATCCAGTCCATTCATATTCGGCATTTGGATATCGGTTATAATAAGATCGTAATAACGCTTTTGAAATAGACTTAGCCCTTCGAATCCATCACTGGCTACATACACCTCTTTAAAGAGTATTCGTAGCAGACTAAGCATTTGATGACGAATATCTTCTTCATCCTCAACGTACAAAATGACAAGTTCTTTTGTTAGCTCTTTGATTTTTGCAGTATCATTGATCCTCATCTATCTCTCCTCATTTATGTAATTAAGTAATACTCTGCCCGTTTCGCTTTGAAGGACAATATGTCTCCCATGGACTCCGCCGACATCTTTTGCCATAACCGGAATACGGTATTCTCCAAGCACTTCATGGGCGATAAGAATATTCTTTTTCCCCACCATTATCGCGTCGTTAGAAACAGAATTGATAACGTTTCCGCCGCCGAAGATTTTGGCTTCAAGATTTTCGATCCGGCATCCGTTATTCACCATCCCCTCAACTAAACGGTGGATAGCAATATTTCCGTATTTCGGACTCTGCACCCCTTTTCCCTTCCACAATGGAACAAGGTAGTGGTTCATACCGCCAATATACTTCATCCGATCATACAGACACACCGCCACACATGATCCTAAAATCGTACACACTTCGGTCGGGTTGATCCCGATATAATATTCCCCTACATTGATAAACTTTTTAGGGTGTTCTAGATCATTAAGAAGTTCATGAGTATCAACTAGCCTAGTCATCGTATACTCCTTCATATATTTAAAATTATTAATCTAAATTAAAATTTATTTAACAGTATAAGGAATAACTATGCAGAAAAAATGCAGACAAGAGTTAAGTAATCACTTGGTTTTTAAAAACGATAAAAAATTCGGCACCGTTCTCGGTATTGGCAACTTCAATAGAACCGTGCAATATCTCTCGCACGATCCTTTTACTCATATACAAACCGATTCCTGTCCCTTTTCCCTGATCTTTTGTCGTAAAATAAGGGTTAAAAATCTTATCGAGGTTTTCAGGTTTTACACCGCCCGCACAGTCACGCACCGATATAATCAGTGTATTTTCTTCGAATTGGGTGAGTGAGATAGTGATTGTTTTGACATCAAGATGGAGCCCCTCGTAGGCATCTCGTGCATTGGCAATAATATTGATTAAGACATGCGCCAGCTCTTTTTTGTAGCTTGATATTACAGTCGGGTTATTCTGATCGTAGAGGATTTTGATCCCTCTCCCTTGTAATTGCGCTTTCATGAGCGACTCAATATCTTTCATGACGTCATTGAGCCTAAATTGTTGTATTTCCTGATCCGGTTTAAAGAAATTCATAAAATCATTGATCGTTTGTGACATCTTCTGTACCCGCCACTGGATGTAGGTAAGGTGTTCACGAATGTCATCCGGTTCTAATTCATCAAGTTCGAGTTTCATTGCTACAGAAATGGCGGATGCACTGATAGCGTTAAGGGGCTGGCGCCATTGGTGGGCAATCATATTGAGCATCTCCCCCATCTGAACACTCTTGGATTGGTTATGGAGCATTCGGTCTTTATTTCGATTGTCTGCCACCTCTGCTTTTATCCGTAATTCGAGCGTTTTTTTGTACTCTTCGAGTTCCGTTATGTCCGAGAAAGAGGCTATATTTATCTTGTCATTTTCGATATAAACCTCATTTACACTGACACTGAATACATACTCTTTATCACCCCGTTTCATCAGTGCATAGTGAGAATACTCTGGATTGTCTTTGACATATTCAATCCACTCTTTTCCATTCATTGTTGTAGAGAGATACCCTTCTCTCTCAATAAAATAGTCGCAAATACAATCATGCTCCGCCAAAAACGAAGGGATATCCGGATATCCGACAAAATCGAGAAATGCTCTATTGCCGTCACATAGGGTACGAATATTGAAATTGGCAACGATAATATTAGGCTGTCCGTCGAAAATTGCTTTTTGGTATTTTTGAGAATATTCGAGTCGCTTGTAGAGCATATGCAGTTGGGTCGTTTTGTTCCCCAAATCGTTATTGAACGTTACCAACTCTTTTTTCTGCTGCATTAAATCAGCTTCATACTCTTTACGTGTCGATATGTCACGCCATGCGACGTGAATTATCTCATCTTCCCCCTCTGCAATCCGTGTGAGTACCGTATCTACCCACAAATCACTTCCGTCTAATCGTTTAAAAAGCCACTCAAAACGACAACTCCCCTCCTTGATACAGGTGGCAAGCAACTCTTCGGATTTGTCATATGAACTGCTCCCATCAGGCTGAAATTCAGGTGAGAGCGATGAGGGGTGATGGTTGAGAATACAAAGCACTTCATCCATCGAAGAGACACCCAGCATATTGAGTGCAGATTCATTCGAATCGACGAAAAGACCGTTATGCATGATGAGAACCGCATCGGACGATTTTTTATAAAGCAGTTCGAAAATTGTCTTTTGATCCAGATGCGAACGGTATTTGTCGATCAAATTATTAATTTCGCTCACGACTCTAATACTGTATCTATTCTCATGATCCATCATTTAGCCTTGTAGCGCTTCTTGGATGATGTCACTGCATACGCTGGACAAAAGTTGCAATGTTTTGTTGATATGAATCGGCTTTTGGAGAATTCCGACCACTTTTAGATTATCTTTCTCCAATAATGCTTCATCGGTATTGTGCGCCGTCATAATGATTATTTTTGCTTTAGGGTTAATGGCTAAGATTTTTTTCACCAGCGTAATACCATCCATGACAGGCATTGAAATATCCGATAGTATAAGATCAATAGGAGTGTTCATAAAAATTTCCAGAGCCTCTTTGCCGTTTTGGGCAGTAACAACTTTTTTAAAAAACATTCGCAGTATTTCACTAATCTGAGTACGTGTATCCTCTTCATCTTCGACATAAAGTATGGATAAGGTACTGGCAACGGATTTGAGTTCTTTGGATAACATTTTTTGCCCCCACTCTCAGGCTTATTCAGATGAGAATATCCTAGTACAATACAATGCAGTAATAATGCAAAAAATTAAAATAAAAGATAATTTTTTATGTGATATAATATTTTGAAAACAGTCTGCTAAGAAGGAGACTCCTATGAAAAGCTACTCGCACGTTCTTAACGAAATTGATTCTTCCGAGCGAAGCATCGATTATGCGCATCAAATCAATCAGCAAAAAAAATTAGCCCAGTTGGGAGAAATGGTTGCTATGATTGCACACCAATGGCGTCAACCCCTAAATGCTATCAGTGCTACCGCTATCAACCTAGCACTCAAAGTCCAAATGGAAGAGTTCTACCCTGAAGAGATTGAAAAAGGGGCTTTCTTTATTCAAAACCAGTGCCAGAAGATGTCCCAAACCATTGAGACCTTTATGGAATTTGTTAAACCAAGCAAAGAGGCATCCTATTTTTTCCTTCGTCACAGCATTGATGAGGCACTTAAACTAATCGAGCGTCAGTTATATACCCACAATATTTCTATAAAAATTATTGAAGAGCAAGAGGGGATAAAGATTTTCGGATACGAAGATCAGTTTGAGCAGGTACTTCTCAACCTCCTATCGAACGCACGCGATGCATTTGATGAAGTAGATCACGATGAAAAAAATCTAATACTATCCATTTCCCTAGGAGATGAGGGGGAATGTATACTTAGTATCGAAGATAATGGGGGCGGAGTCCCAGAAGCGGTACGTGACAAAATCTTTAATCCCTTCTTTACGAACAAAGAGGATGGGAAAGGGACAGGACTCGGACTCTATATGAGTATGGAAATCATCAAAAAAAGCTTTGACAGCACGCTACGCCATACCCCGATAAAAGGGGGTAGCCGTTTTGAAATCGTATTTAATCCGACTATCACGAGTCTCGGATTATGAAAAACGATTTGCAACACACCCTTTATAATGCCATCCATCAGATTTCCGGATATGCCGGACTGCTCCACACACATCCTAATGATGTAAGCGAATACGCGGATATTATTGAAAAAAATGCCCGTATTATTGAGCGAATAGTACAAGAGATATATCAGACAAGACCTAACATCGCCTCTGAGCCTCCTATTCGTTATGATATCGATATTATCATAGGGAAAAAAGTGCTCATCGTTGATGACATGTCCGAAAACCGTGAAATTTTACGAGACATCTTTCTGACACTTCAATGTGATGTCGAAAGTGCCTCCAATGGCCCTGAGGCACTGAAAAAAGCCGATATTTTTCTCCCCGATATTATCTGTTTGGATATCTTAATGCCGGTTATGGATGGGTATGAAACAGCGGAAGCACTTCGTAATGCCGGCTCTTCTGCGACACTGATCGCCATTAGCGCCCTCAAAGAAGATATCAATAAAAACGTCTTTGACGCTTGGCTCTCAAAGCCCTTCACCGCAGAGCAGATCATCTCTCTCTTATCGTCTAAAATCCTGATAAAGAACAAAAAGATAAGTGCTACCGTCGATCTCTCCACTCTCGATGAAGAATTTCGTCGCAAATTTATGGATGCTCTCGATAAAGGGGCATTAAGTCGTATGGAATTTCTTATCAATACCCTCGACAAAGGATCAGCCGAACAATGGCTTAACGAACGATTGGCGGAGCTGGACTTTGAAGCTATTCGTAGCAGTATTGTTTCTGCATACGAAATTGAATTAAACTAAAGAGGACGCATGTTTACCTACAAACCTGATAGACCCAAAGTGTTACTGGTTGATGACAAAGTCCGTAATCTCATTTTAATTAAAAATATTTTATCCCCCCTCAACCTCGATTTTTACATTGCACAAAATGGAGAAGAGGCGATTAAACGGGTAACGCAGACTACTTTTGATATGGTTCTTCTGGATATAGTGATGCCTGATATCGATGGTTATGAAGTATGCCGCCGCATCAAAAGTATTTCACGCGAACGAGACCTCTCTATTCTTTTTATGAGTGCATTGCGAACTCACGAAGACAAGACCAAAGGATTTGAAAGCGGCGCGGATGATTATCTCGTAAAACCGCTTTATGAAAAAGAGGTTCTGGCCAGAGTGAAACTTCATCTAAAAAAACGTTCCCTCGTTAAACACCTTACCGCACTGTTAAAACGCTCCTATCACGAACTCTATAACCCCCTTAGTATTATTAAAACTTCGGCTGAAATGTTCGGTTACCGTCATCCTAAAAACAGTTACGTCGATACGATGCATGCCGCTGCCAAGTCGCTTCATCTCATTTATGAAGATCTCTACTACGCACTTGGAGCAAAAAAAGAGATTCCTGAAAGAAAAGTGGAAAATTTAGCAAAATTCTTGCGAAAGCGTGTCGAATATTTCACCCTTCTCGCAGAAGTAAAAAAAATACGAATAGAACTCGACACTCAAGATGAGTGTTTAGTAGAGATACCCTCTAGTGATTTACAACGTATTATTGATAATACGATCTCCAATGCGATCAAATACTCTTTTGAAAATACAACCATACATATTTCCCTCATCAAAAAGATGAACATTATCCTAAAAATTACGAATCACGGCAGTACGATTATTAATCCGCACTACATCTTCACCGACGGATACCGAGAAGCATTCGATACCATTGGTATGGGAATCGGATTGGAGATTGTTGCCTCTATATGTCAACGACTTAACATTCATGCCGTTGTTGAATCCGCAAATGGAGTAACAACCTTTACCTATACGTTCAAAAGCGGTAATTAACGATGAAAATAACCTTGCTTGAAGACGAATACGCGTTGAGGAAGAATCTAACCGATTTTTTTACCTTCCACGCCTATGAAGTTGAGCCGTTTGGCGAGGGGAACGATATGCTCAATACGTGTCGTTTTAACTCAGATATCTATATTTTGGATATAAATGTTCCCGGAGCTAACGGATTTGAAGTCACCGATTGGATAGTACGCAACGACCCTGAAAAACCGATCATTTTTATGACTGCCTACACCGATATTGAGAGCATCACCCATGCTTACCATCTCGGATGCAGCGATTATCTTAAAAAACCGTTCGATTTGATGGAATTGCTCCTGCGCGTTCAAAAGCTCCTCTCATCCGCACACGACGATGAGATTCACATTACCCCGTTGCATACATTTAACCTTGCCTCTAAACAGCTTTTTCAAGAGGGTAAGATGGTCAGCCTCACCAAGAATCAGCGCAATATTCTCTACATATTGACTAAATATCGTAACACACTCATCACGTATGATATGTTTTTAGAGTATATTTGGGAAAATAAGTTTATCAAATTCAATACGATTGCTTCCCATATTCGTGAGATTCGCCACACGGTTACAGGGTTGGACATCCGTAACATCAGGGGAGAAGGTTACCTTTTAAAAGTATGACCTCTAAACACCTTCTAATATCATCGCTTCCGCAACCCGCTTAAATGCCGCAATATTTGCACCATCCACAAAATTCCGCTCCACACCGTACTCTTTTGCCGTCAGTGAAATTCGTTTATAAATTTGGCGCATCAATTCATCAAGTTTACGATCCACTTTCTCAAAATCCCATTTCTCCATCGAAGCATTTTGAGACATCTCAAATTCACTTACTGCGACCCCTCCGGCATTGGAGGCTTTTCCTGGGGCAAAAAGAACCCCTTCGCGCTGAAGCAGTTCGATCGCATCGGGGTATGTCGGCATATTAGCCCCCTCCACTACCGCCACACACCCGTTTTCGATCAGTTTTGCGGCATCCGCAACACTCAATTCGTTTTGAGTTGCACACGGAAAGGCGGCGAAACATGGAATCTGCCATACTGCATGCTCATCTATTGGATACTCAGATTTTGGTGTATATACTGAGCCGGGGGTTCTGCGAGCGTACTCTGCAAGAGAGATCCGTTTACCATCCTCTTTGAGCTCTCTAACGAGGAGTAGATCGATACCTCTGGGATCGTAGATGGCTCCATCGCTGTCACTGCACGTTACTACCAACGCACCTAGCTGCTGAAGTTTCTCTATTGTATGGATAGCGACATTCCCGGCACCGCTCACCGTGCATACTTTCCCCTCCAGCGACTCTTGTAACTCTTCTTTGAGCATCTCACGGGCAAAATAGACGGCCCCATACCCCGTCGCCTGAGGGCGCATCAATGAACCGCCGAAAGTATAAGGCTTACCGCTCAAAACTCCGTCATAATTATGGGTGATCCGTTTGTACTCTCCGAACAAATAGCCGATCTCTCTGGCACCGACTCCGATATCCCCTGCGGGAACATCGACGCGTGAACCGATATAAGGGTAAAGTTCACGCATAAAAGCACGGCAAAACCGCATTATTTCAAAATCGCTTTTCCCTTTGGGATCAAAATCCGATCCCCCCTTAGCCCCACCTATAGGGAGACCCGTGAGAGAGTTTTTGAAAATCTGTTCAAACGCCAAAAATTTCAACATACCCGTCGTTACGCTGGGGTGAAAACGAAGACCCCCTTTGTAAGGCCCCAGAGAGTTATTGAATTGTATACGGTATCCGTTGTTGATGTGAACTTTATTGTTATCATCAAGCCATTGGACTTTAAATTGGATAATACGATCAGGGGTAACGAGACGCTCAAGTATGGCGAACTGCTCATAGCGTGAGTCAGTTTTGATGATAGGTTCCAGCGAGGCTAGAACTTCGCTCACCGCTTGCAAAAAAGTGTTGTCTGTACAGCAATTAGATTTTTCGAGATTGGCTAAGATTTTTTCGACCAAAACGTTCTCCTTGTGAACATAGGTGTATTCAAACATAGATGACTATTTCAACTCACCCCAGTGGTTCCCGATGTGCATCGAGGTTTTCAGCGGAACGCGTAGCTCTAAAATACTTTCCATAACCTCGACAAAGCGCACCGCGTAAGTCTCTGCCACATCCTCATCCACCTCAAAAATCAGTTCATCGTGGATTTGTAAGAGCATTCGGGCACGTAAACTCTCAGCGCGGATCATCGTATCGATCTTGTTCATCGAGAGCTTGATAAGATCACTCGCGGAGCCTTGGAATACGGTATTGACCGATTCGCGCTCGTAGGCCGCTTTGAGCATCGGAGTAGCGGAACCGAAATCAAAATAGCGGCGACGATGGAGCAGTGTCTCGACATACCCTATCTCTTTAGCCTGTTCAACGATGCCGTTGAAATACCCCTTGACACTCGGAAACGTCTCGAAATAGCGTTCGATAATCTCTTTGGCCTCTTTGGTCGTGATCCCTAACGTATCGGAGAGCTTTTTTTGCCCCATTCCGTACAACAGACCGAAGTTGACGGTTTTAGCAATATTTCGTTTACTCGCGGCTTCCGTTTCGCCGAACAACGCTATCGCCGTTTGCATGTGGATGTCGTGCCCCTCTTTAAAGGCGTTAACCAATACACTGTCTTGGCTGAAATGGGCGAGGAGACGAAGTTCGATTTGCGAATAGTCGATTCCGATCAGCTTTTTCCCACGCGGTGCAACAAACGCTTCACGGATACGCATCCCCAGTGCCGTTTTGACTGGGATATTTTGGAGATTCGGATTTTTGGAACTGAGCCGTCCCGTCGCCGTCCCCGTTTGGACAAATGACGTATAGATACGCGATGACGAATCGTTTTGCGCCAATGCGATCAGCGGTTCGATATAGGTCGAATAGAGCTTATGATACTCGCGATACTGCAACAGCATCGGAATCATAGGATGTTCAAATTGAAGTCCCTCCAAAACCTGCTCGTCGGTGCTATAACCCGTTTTAGTCTTCTTACCGTGAGCGAGTCCCAATGTCTCAAACAATATTACACCTAGCTGTTTCGGAGAATTGAGATTAAATACGGTTCCGCATGCGCTGTGGATTTGCTCCGTGAGGGTAACAATCTCTAATGACACCTCTTTTTTAAATGTCTCCAACACCGCCGTATCGACAGCAATCCCCTCGCGTTCCATCCCCAGTAACGTCATGGTAAACGGAAACTCAACGTTAAACGCTTCATCGAGCGCCTCTTGAGCACCTTTTAGCAGGAGTTGTTCTCGTAGCACTTCGTAAAGACGATAGGTGATATAAGCATCTTCTCCCGCGTATTTACACGCATCCTCGATTGCGACAGAGGCAAAGTTTTCCCCTTTTTTGACCGTGTCTTTGAAATGGATCATCTCATGGTTCAAAAGGCTCTGAGAAAGGTTATCCATAGAGAGTGAGCGGGCGGAATCGGTGAGCCACGCCATCACCATTGTGTCAGCATGAATATTAAGACGATCCACTTCTAAAAATCGGGTGATGAAATGGAGGTCAAATTTGATATTGTGTCCAATCACTTTGCGTGTGAAGAGATTGAGAATCGCTCTCTTCGCCGCCTCATGAGAGACTTGATCCCCAACGCCTAGATAACTGTGCATCATCGGGATATAATAGCCTGTTTTGCTGTCGCTACTGAAACTAAAACCGACCAGATGATCTTTGGTAGGATCGAGTCCCGTTGTCTCGGTATCGAAAGCAACAATCGCGTCGTGAGGGATGGCTTGAATAATAGTGTGTAATGTTTCGTCATTATCAATCAGTACACTGCATCCATCAATATTCTCACATTGCGGAACTGCTACTTTTTCAACTGTTGTGACTAATATAGTGGATTGCGACTCTTCAAACAGCGCTTTTGCCTTAATGGTTCGCAATACTGCGTTCATCTCATAGTGAACCAAATCATCATAGATCGGGAGAAACGGATTATCGAAGTGCATTGCAAATTCCGAAAAATCGAGGCTATCAAACACGTCATCTTTTAGACGTACCAGCTCACGGGAGCGGAACGCATCCTCTCGGTAGGTCTCTAATAACCCTTTGATCCGAGGCGGTGTCACCTCTTCGAGTCGCTCATACATTGCATCGAGTGTGACAAACTGCGTTAAAAGCTTTTGTGCCGTTACCTTTCCGATCCCTTTGACTCCTGGGACATTGTCTGCCGTGTCTCCGATAAGGGATTGATAATCGATAAACTGACGGGGGTGAACACCGTATTTTTCTTCGCAATGGCTCTCGTTCATCACTTTTTTACTGATTGCATCGACTAAAACAACCCGATCATCATCAATCAGTTGATAGAGGTCTTTATCATGAGAAACAACACGTACCAAAAACCCGTGTTGTCGTGCTTGACGTACTACAGAGGCGATCATATCATCGGCTTCAAACCCGCTTTGAGAGAGCGATTTGTATCCCATTTTATCGATCCAATCGATCGCGATAGGAAGCTGCATTATCAACTCTTCGGGTGCGGGTGAACGGTTGGCTTTATAGTTTGGATCGATTTCGGCACGAAAGCTCGGACCTTTGGCATCGAGAGCAAAAATCAGATAATCGCTGCTGTGATCTTTGTGCAAAGAGGCGATAAAGTTTATAAATCCGGTCAAAAGACCTGTCGGGAAACCTTGTTTATTTCTCAGAGGAGGAAGCGCATAGAATGAGCGGAAAAAAAATCCAAATGTATCAATAATCGTTACGGTAGGTTGAGCCATCAATCGCCTTTATCAGGCGCGAATTTTTTCAAGTATCGAATCAATCGATGCTTGAAGTTTTGCAATATCATAGCCTGCTTCTTCCGCTTTTTTAAGGCCATAGGAGATTCCGTGTTCCCCAAAAGGGTTGTTGATCGGAAGAATTGTTTTAATGATATTGAGTGCCGTAGCAAACTCTTTCACTTCATCCGGTGCTTTTTCAGGTGTATCGGAGTATTCAATCATCTCCACAAACTCTTTATCAAAATTCCAGTGGGTAAAAATTGCGGCGGTAACCGTTGCCGTCGTCTCTTGAACATACGAACGCTCAACGCTGGCAATATCAATAGCACTGTCAATGTCTGCTTTAAAATTGGTCGCTAACTCTTCTTGGATAACGTCGCTGGCAATGATAATTTTCCCTGTCTCCTGCAAAAAAGAGGCTAAAAAGAGTTTATCGGCTTTAGCACGGTCAATTTTCATGTACCACTCATGCGTCAATGCCGCCTGCATTGACGAAATTTCAGCAAAACGATCCGAACTGATTCCATAAGGTTCCATGTCGACATTGAGGAGTTTTCGAACAGAATTTCCAAGACCGATAGATCGGGTCATACTCATCCCGAACAAGGAGACCGCTTGTCCTACGTTAAGTATTTCACGTCGAAAACTGTACAGAGGAGAGTTTGCCGCTTTGAGTAAGTTGGCAACGATCATCGGATCGTGCTCAACGGCTTCAATCAAATCATGAATCGAGCTATCAGGATTGTTACAAATTCGTTGCATATCAATCACTGTTTTTGGAAGCGGAGGCAAAGATTTAATACTGTTTATAATCGAACTTTTCATTCAAATGATCCTCTACAAAAGCAATTAGGGTTATTATAGCTTATTTAACTCTAGAGCCAAATATTTTCCGGTAAAGCTGCCCGTTTTTTCCCAATCTCTGGCGACGCATTCAGGATCACCCTCAGCAATCAGCAAGCCGCCTCCGCTTCCCCCTTCAGGCCCCATGTCAATGATATAGTCGGCATTTTTAATCATATCAAGGTTGTGTTCGATAACGAGTACCGAATTGCCCAACTCGACGAAGTTATGTAGCACTTTGGTGAGACGGTTCACATCATCGAAATGAAGTCCCGTTGTCGGCTCATCAAGGATATAGAGGGTATTACCCGTATCACGTCGGCTAAGCTCTTTGGCAAGTTTAATACGCTGTGCTTCCCCGCCTGAGAGGGTGACCGCATTTTGTCCTAACGTGATGTAATCAAGTCCCACATCGCTGAGGGTTTGTAAAATAGCTTTGATTTTCGGAATCGGGGCGAAAAATTCCAATGCTTCCCCCACCGACATATTAAGGACATCGGAGATCGTTTTCCCCTTGTACTCGACTTGGAGGGTTTGAAGGTTATAGCGGCTGCCGTGACACGAATCACATTTGACCATAATATCGGGGAGGAAGTGCATTTCGATTTTGATCTCCCCTTCCCCCTGACATTTTTCGCAGCGTCCCCCCTTGACGTTGAAACTAAATCGTGACGACGTATAACCGCGAATCTGAGCCTCTTTTGTCTTGGCAAAGAGATTACGGATTTCGTCCATTACCCCCGTATAGGTTGCAGGGTTTGAGCGGGGAGTACGTCCGATAGGGCTTTGATCGAGATAGATCACCTTATCCAGTTTTTCCAGCCCCTCAACCTCTACCCCTGCAACACGGTTGATTTTACGGGCATGATTGAGAATTTCACGAGTTACGGGGAGGAGCGTTTGTAAAATCAAAGAGCTTTTACCGCTTCCGCTCACACCCGTTACACAGACGAAATTATGGAGGGGGATTTTGACACTTAAATTATTAATATTATTTAATGTAACATTATTGATCGACATCCACTCTTTTTGCGCTCTTCGGTAAAAATATTCGATCTTTTTCCGACCGGAAAGATACTGCGCCGTTAACGTATCGGATTTTTTCATCTCCTCTAGTGTACCCGCAAATACGACGTTCCCGCCGTATTTACCCGCACCCGGACCTATATCGACGATAAAATCGGCATTCTCAATCGTCTCTTTATCGTGTTCGACGACAATAACGGTATTCCCTTTTTCCTGCAATGAACGTAATGTTCGGATCAGTTTGAGGGTGTCGCGTTCATGCAAGCCGATACTCGGTTCATCAAGGACGTACATTACCCCAGTCAACCCGCTTCCTATCTGGCTAGCGATACGGATACGCTGTGCTTCTCCCCCACTGATCGTACGAGCATCGCGACTGAGAGAGAGATACCCAAGACCCACATCAAAGAGGAAAAAGAGGCGTTCGCGAATTTCATTTAAAATCGACGCTGCGATCATTGTACTCTGATCACTCAGACCATTAAAGGTTTGGGGATCGGCAAACCATGCATACGAATCTTTGAGCGGCATTGAGATAACATCACCGATCCCTTTATCGGCTACACGTACGGCAAGCGACTCCCGCTTCAGTCGGTGGGAATTACAAATATTACACGGCTTTTCAGACATATAGTCAGCAAGATCTTTTTCATCTTTAAAAATATCATAGGCAATACGGACGATCCCCGGCCAAATACGCTTGATTGGATGATCTTGCCATTTGAACTCCACTTCATCGACGCTCCCGTGAAGAATCGCTTTCTTTTGATACTCTTCGAGTGTATAGAATGGAGCGGTAATGCTAATCCCTGAAGCGGCACAAAACGCTTTCAAAAAGGTAAAGTAGTACCCTTTGTTAAAACCGTAAACAATTTTGATTGCCCCTTTTTCTATCGGAAGCTCAGAATCGATGATTTTGTCATAGTCTAGCGCATAGCGAATCCCTAAGCCGTCACACTCACTGCACGCTCCCTTGGGAGAATTAAACGAAAAAGAGAGGGGCTCGAGAGGATCAAAACTGACCTTACAATCAAAACAAGCGCTGTGCTCGCTGTAATGGATCAATTTTTCCGCCATCCCTACTTCGTCGTGATTTTGGATCTCGATCTCTACCTCGCCGTACGATTCTTTGAGCGCTTTTTCAACGTCTTGAGCGACACGGTCATGGTTGTCATCTTTAATGATCAGACGGTCTATGACCACTTTAAGGGTATGTTTTTTGGTTTTGGAGAGTTCGATCTCCTCGTCTAGACGTACCATAACCCCATCTACCATCGCACGAACGTATCCTTTATGTCGAAGCGATTCGAGGATGTCGGCGAATGATCCTTTTTTCTCTCGGACAAGCGGTGCCAAAATGACGATCTTAGCCCCATCGGGGAGTTTTAACACTTGATCAATAATATCCTGAGCCGACATTTTGGAGATTTTCTTGCCGCAAAGATGGCAGTGTTGTACTCCGATACGGGCATATAAAAGGCGTAAATAGTCATATATTTCGGTGATCGTCCCGACCGTTGAGCGGGGATTTTTAGAAGTGGTTTTTTGATCGATCGCGATGGCAGGAGTTAGCCCTTCTATTTTATCGACATCGGGCTTTCCGACACGATCCAAAAACTGTCGTGCGTACGAAGAGAGTGATTCGATGTAGCGGCGTTGCCCTTCGGCGTAGAGGGTATCGAATGCCAACGTCGATTTTCCGCTCCCGCTGATTCCCGTACAAACAATCAACTTGTTTTTTGGGATTTCCAGCGAAATATTTTTGAGATTGTGCTCTCGTGCCCCAATAATTTTAATCATATCCATAATTCTTTACCCCGCGATCAATTTGTATGCTGTAATAGCAAAAATAAGACAATAAAAAAAGACTAAAACCCTCTTATAATGGGTTACTTTAATTCGATGTAAAAGCCAAATGCCCACTATAATTCCGACAATTGAGGAAAATGCTACCACGAATCCTGCCTGAGCGTTAATCATCCCCAGCCAAAACAGTGTAACAAATGCCGAAATCGAGGTAAACATCACAAAGAATAGCCCCACGGCGGAAGCTTTTTTTAGGGGAAATCCCATAAAACTCACCAGTATCGGTGTCATTAATATCGAACCGCCCACCCCAAGCATTCCAGAGAATACCCCAATTGCACTCCCTATGACAGTGTAGAGAGGACGATTAACAACTTCCGCTTTGGTAGGTGCAGGATTCGACAGAGCTAAACGACCCAATGTGAAGGCTACGATACTTAAAAAGAACCATTCTAAGAGGTTTTCATTTAAAAGTTTTACCAAAAATGCCCCTGCCATTGCCCCTAATACTCCACCGTATCCGAAATATTTGACATCACGGACGACATAGGTTTGATTTTTATGGTGAATCCAAGCCGCCATCAACGATCCCGCAACCATTTGTGTCACCGAAATACCGATCGCCTCTTTGATCCCAAACCCCATATAGAGTAAAATGGGGACACTGACCGTCCCTCCGCCGATTCCGAAAAATCCTGAGAGGATACCGACACTGATACCTAAAAGGATTAATTCAATTGTCATACTTTTTCTTTACATTCTTTTTCAATCGCGCGATTATACTCCCTTAGTGCTTCAACGAATACCCTTTAAGTTCAATTGATTTTACGCTATAATCAATTATCATACTTAAAAAAGAGTGAGGATGTGATGTTACCCATTATTGTCGAAGCTGCAACTAATTTTTGTATTCATCAAATCCGTCTCCCTTACGATCTTGTACCCACATCCGCTAAAAAGAGAACACTTCTTGCTTATATTGATATTGAAACAACAAACGGAGAGTCTCACCGTGCTTATATTGGTTGTGACGCAATGTTGATTCAAAGCATTGCCGAGATATTTTTAGGCGAAGATGAAAGTGATGAACAAACACTCATCGATATGCTCTTGGAGACAACCAATATGATCGTCGGAAGTGCGAAAGTGCTTGCGAGTGAGTTGTACGAAACAACAATGACGATTGCGACGCCGTTTGTTTTATCGCACGAAGAAATTGCATCGCTTCACTTGGATGACGTCCAGTGTATCGGCATTGATGGCGGTGAAATGACAATCGCATTACAAAGGCTCTAAGAGATGGATGAAACAGTAGCAGAATCTACCCTTCCTAAAGATCATGTTTTTGATCCTGAACGGGAACTGTCATGGATGGATTACGAAGGGTTACTCGATATGGAAGTTGAATTTGTTGCCGATTTGGGACAAACGACACTTTCGTTGGAAGAGATACTGAAGCTTGAAAAAGGATCTGTCATCGATTTAGGCAAACCGGCGGGTGAGAGTGTTGAATCTTATGTGAATCGGCGTATTATCGGCAAAGGAGAAGTCATGGTTTATGAAAAGAACTTAGCAATCCGTATCAATGAGGTGCTCGATTCGAGTGCCGTACTTTACTACCTTTCAAAAGAGAGACTATGAGATACCTAATCCCTTTACTTCTACTCCCTGCCCTTCTATGGGGAGCTAAAATTTTAAGCTATAACGTCTATGATCGGAACGATCGTGTGGACGTTATGCTGACGTTTGATACCCCTTATGAAGGGGTACTGCGCCAAAATCGTCAGGGCAATACCGTCGTTATCAAACTTGAAGAAGCATTTATTGAAGATCCGAAAGTCAAAGAGGTTAATTCAAAATATTTAAGCAAACTTACTATTTCGCCCCAAGAAGAAAATATTGAAATTATTGCAGAAGTTGCAAACGATGTCATAATGCAGGCGTCTAAAACATCTGATTCGTATGGTCTGCGCTTACGGTTTACTCACCCTCTCCCTAGCGATACTATCATCCAATCCGCCCCTATCGATGAAGCCGCTATCGGCGCACTTCCAACTAAAAAAAGTAATGAGTTTGAACAAAGCTATTATGTCGTTATCGGTATTTTAGTGATCGGTATCGGTATTTTATTTTGGCTAAAACAAAATATAGCTAAGCGTACCGCAACACTCCAAAGCGAACCTAAAGCGCCTTGGCTTTTTAACAAATCCACTGCCGAAGTCAAAGCAACGCTCTCTAATCCACTTCCCCTTTCAGGAGATAGCGGGGGTATCCATATTCGGTTCCAAAAAACACTAGATCCTTCCCATACGGTAGCGATGCTTGATTATGGAACCATGAGTTATTTGGTGCTATTAGGGAATAACACCCTTTTACTTGATAAATTTCAAGATAATATCCCTATCACTCAAAATGACTTTGAGACCCTCTTACAGTCAAAACACCGAGAGCTTGACGGCTATTTTCAACTCGCCCCCGCTCAGGATGAAGTATTTGATTCGTATAAAGAAAAAGCATCAGGAGTGTATTGATAGATGGATTTAAAACAAAAGCTCACTGATTATGGGTGTGGCGTAGAATTTGTAGATATTGCTTTAGGGTATCACCAATTTTACAATCCTGAACACGATATAGAAACTTTTATCGAATACGTTGAAGAAGAACATGCCAAAGTCGAAGCGGCCGAAGCTCAAAAAGAGATTGTTGATGCTTCAGGGCTTCTTCTGGAGTTTGAGGATGAAAAAGAGGTCTAATCCTCACCTCTTTTTATAAATCTCACCGACTCGCTTGAGCGAGAAGCGCATCCGATTTGATACTCTACCATCGAGGTAAACGGATCTAAAAAGTGCTCAAAGCTCCCCTGTGCTATCTCTTCTGCCCCTTGTTCATTCAATAATTCCAAAATGCTCAGTGTCGATTCAATCGTTGAGAGACAAAACTCTTTAGGTTGCTCTTTGATCCGAAACTGCGAACTTTTAGAGTGGGTAAAACTCACTTTAGGGAGATTCTGAATATTTTTACTAAGACGAAGCATCTTCACCGAACACGGCCATGTCGAGTCAATGATAAATATTACTACCTGCTTTCCTTCCGCTTCGATTTTCTGCTGATTTAAATTAAGAGAGTTTTTACCGGGATAAAGGACATAACAGAGATTATTGTCATCATCGATTAATGCATTGATAGCCCTATGGTCACTAAAATCGATATCGATGTAGAGTTCTGAGTTGGGAAGTGAAAGGTGAGTCAGGCGTCCTGTGCCGTTTTTCGTTTTTTTAAACTCTTTCGGATGCATTAAGATAATGAACTTTGTACGTGTCTCTATCGGCTTGACATATCGGCACATACACGAGCTGAGGGGACGGTAACATTGGTAGCATTTTTTTCTTGACTCTTCTAATTCATTCATCGCGTAATCTATCTTCTATTGCTTTTCATTATTATATCTAAAAGAGTATTTTGGTCTGTTCATACTAAAATTTTGATATTATCTTGACAGCATGAGAGCTATAATTCATCAAAAAAGATGGAAGCACGATGCATTTAGCAGATAATATTTGGGTTGTTGTAAGTGAAGGATTATTTTTGTTCGGACTTGTCATTGTGATATTGGTAAAAATCGCCGCAAATATCAATAAATGACACTATTGTATCCCTACCGCCATTATATGGTCTCTATTGTATTGCTTGCCTCCATTACATTGGTGAGTCAAGCGTTCCGTACAGAGCTGGGACTTATCAATATTGCATTAATTCATTTGATACCGGTTCTGGTCATTGCTCTTCATGGAAAAATGGGCTCGACTATGATGGTAACTGCCAGTTCCGTTTTGATGTTTGATCTCCTCTATGTCCCGCCAAAATATAGCTTTGATGTCCATGACCTTACCTATATATGGAGTTTTATTATCTTTTTTGCCGTGGGATACACGATCAGTTATCAGGCTAAGCGGATACAAACAAATGCGATAAAAGAGATATTTCTCAATACCCTCTCTCATGATCTAAAAACTCCGTTATCCTCTATACTTGGAAATGCTTCTATACTGTTAAAAGAACAGATCATTGATCCGAAGACGCGTCGGGATGTATTAATTCAGATTAATGATTCAAGTCAGAGAATGAACCGTTTGGTATCCAATCTTCTTGACAGTGCACGTTTGCAAGACACCCAAAGTGCACTGCGCATGGAGTGGTGCGATTTTGAGGATATCGTCGGAGTCGCACTTCAAGAGTTTCGCTACAACCCGAAACAGTCTCAAATTGTGATATCTATTGATCCTCAGTTGAAGCTCTTTTGGGGAGATTGCGCACTTTTGGTTCGTCTTATCGTTAATCTTATCGACAATGCACTCAAATATACGGATGAGGGAAAAACAATACGACTTACTATAACGGAAACAGGAGAGACCATAAAGATAATCTGTTTTAATGAGTCACAACCGATCAAAAAAGCCGATCTTAAAAATATGTTCGATCGCTTTTATCGTTTAGAGCATAGTGCCGATATCGGGGGAAGCGGTATCGGTCTCTCTATATGTCGCGATATCGTTAGTGCCCATAATGGAGAAATAGAGGCGTATAATGTTCAAAATGGTGTCTGTTTTGAGATCACTTTTTCGGTTACTAAATCTCCATCCGGCGGATTGAAAGAGCTACTATGAAAACGCAAGAGTTGATTCTAATCATTGAAGACGATCAAGCTATTTCAAAAATGGTAAGTTTGTCGCTCCATCAGCATGGATATAAGACATTGGTTGCCGCTGATATAAAAAGCGCATTGCGTCTGATACAAACCAATAGTCCCGATTTAATTATCCTAGATTTGGGTCTCCCTGATGGAGACGGTAAAGGGCTGATCAAAACCATCCGATTGGAACTTGCTATTCCGATTATTGTGGTATCGGCCCGCCATGAAGAAAAAGAGGTCATTGCTTCGCTTGATTCGGGGGCAGATGATTATGTCTTGAAGCCGTTTTCGATTGATGAGCTGCTTGCTCGCGTCCGCTCGGCACAGCGACGTTTTTTAGGTCTTCAGCCTAATGTAAATGTTATACTATGCCATGAACTTACATTGGATATTGAACATCATCTGGTTTTAAGAAAGGGAGAATCTTTGAAATTGACTCCAACGGAGTTTAATTTGCTAAAATATTTTATCCTTCATCGCAATCAGGTGCTCCCTTATCCCCGTATTCTCAAAGAGGTATGGGGCGTGGGATATCAAAGTGAGATGCAGTATTTACGAACCTATATTAATACATTACGTAAAAAAATAGAACCCGATGTAGCACGTCCGATCTATATTCATACCGAGATGGGTATCGGGTATCGTTTTACATGTGATACGTCAAACTTCGATTAAAGGATCCAGTATACATACGCAAGAGATTAAACTTATACTTTATAGCTTTATTGTTCTCATTCTCATCGGAACCGCACTTCTTTCCCTTCCGTTTGCTCATAACGGAGAGTTGCGGTTTATTGATGCTCTTTTTACCGCAACCTCTGCCGTATGTGTGACCGGTTTGATCGTCAAAGATACTCCTGTCGATTTTACAGCCGCAGGACAGGTGATCATTCTGGTATTGATCCAAATCGGCGGTCTTGGATATATGACGGCCGTGACCTTTATGGCGGTTATACGTAAACAAAAAATCGGACATCGTGACCGTCTGATACTAAAAGAGTCTCTAAACCACCCCGGAATGGATGGGTTGGTACGATTTTTAAAAATTGTTTTTGCTTCTATCATCATTATCGAAGTCGTTGGGATGGTTATATTGACGTTCCGTTTTTGGGTCGATATGCCCTTCGATAAAGCGGTATGGCTTGGAGTATTTCATGCTATTTCTGCGTTTAACAATGCCGGTTTTTCCCTTTTTAGCGATAATATGATGGGCTATCGCGGTGACACAGTCATTAATCTAACCATTCCGATTTTGATTATTCTTGGCGGTTTAGGGTATATCGTATTACTTGAAATTTACAATTATCGGCGCGGTCAACTTGTCCGTATTTCCACCCATACTAAAATTGTTTTGTATATGAGTGCCATACTTATCGTTAGTGCTATGGCATTACTCCTCTCTTTAGAGTGGAATCATGCATTTGAGTCAATGCAGTGGAATGAAAAGATCTTAGCGGCTTGGTTTGCTTCCGTTAACTACCGTACTGCCGGATTTAATACGATTGATATTTCAACGTTGACCGATTCGAATCTCTTTTTTGCGACGTTCTTTATGATGACCGGAGGGAGTCCTGGAGGTACTGCGGGAGGGATTAAAACGACGGCAGTCGCACTCGCACTGATCGGAGTATGGTACACCCTTAGGGGAAATACCCATGCCCATATTTTTCGTCGTTCCATTTCACCCTATCAAATTAACAAGGCCTACGCTGTTATTTTCGTCGCTTCGATTTATGTCGTCTTTTCTACCATTTTGTTGAGTGAAATTGAGCGTTTACCGTTTTTAAGAATATTATTTGAAACGACGTCTGCATTCGGTACTGTAGGCTTATCAACCGGAAACGGAGGCGTTCTAAGTTACAGTGCTCTCTTTAGCGATTGGGGAAAACTGAATATCATTGTGTTGATGCTTATGGGGAGGGTAGGAGTATTTGCTTTTACCCTTATTATTGTCGGAAAAGCGATAGAGAGTCGCATCCAATATGCAGAAGGAAAGGTAATTATTTAAATGGAAACATATGCAGTTTTAGGGTTAGGAAAATTTGGATTTCACGTTGCAAAAGGGCTGGCGCAACAGGGACTTAGCGTTATTGCGGTAGATATGGATGAGGAACAGGTGCGTGAAATAAACGAATTTGTCCAAGATGCTATTATCCTCGATTCTACCGACATTCGTGCACTTCGCGAAGCGGGAATCGGCAATGTCGATGTAGCGGTCGTCAGTATCGGTGAAAATATCGAGGCGAGTATTCTCACCGTAATGGCACTAAAAGAGCTAGGGGTTGAGACGGTAGTAGCCAAAGCGATTACGACGGTACACGGCCAGATCCTCTCAAAGCTCGGAGCCGCAAAAGTGATCTATCCGGAGATGGAATCCGCTAAAAAAATCGTTAAAAAAATGGTTAAAAACATGCATTACGAGACGATCGATCTCTCAATTACCATGAAAATAGCGAAACTCACCGTCCCCTCTTTTTGGATCGGAGCATCGATACTCTCCCCGATCTTTGAGGATGAATATGAAGTAAAACCGATAGCGTATAAACACCAAGGTATTTGGTACACTTCGTTTGAAAAAGACGATATTCTGGAAAAAGGGGATATCCTCGTCGTTTTAGGAAACAGCGGTCATATTGAAGCGCTCAGTAAAAAGATTTAGTCCCCTTAGAGCTTGTTGGCAATCGTTTTAATTTCGTTGACGAGTGCCTGCTGTCGAGCATAAATGTATTCAATAAGATAGCTCTCATACGGTTCTATAAGATTCAATTCTACGACTACCTTCGTAAATTCATCCCCCTCTTGTATGTACTGTATTTTCCCTGAAACAGCCATAGTTACCATCCCCCCATCAAACCGTTCTAGAGGAAGATTAAATTGCAAGCTAACTTTGGAGTCCAATTTGAGAGGAACTTTTGAGACACTTAATTTACACGCAATTGATTTAATTGAGATATCGAGTATAGTTCCGGATATGACACTTTTGGCTGTAGCTATCGTCACATGCATCCGATGATCACTTTGGATACGGATATATTGACGATTATTTCCGGAAGCTTGCAGCGGTTCAAAATTGGACAATACGGCTATCTTTTTGGCTACATCGACGATTTTAACATTCGCGAGAATATCGAATGGGACATTGGCCCCCTGAATGACGACATTCCCTTCCAGTTTCATGGCATAGCCTTGGATCTTTTCGATCGCAACGTAAACCATATCATTCGAAATCTTGACAATACGTGCCGCCGTGCTGATACGAATACCTTTGTAAAAATTAAGCAGTTTTACCGGTGTCTTTGTCAAAATCATTTTTTCAAGATAATGAAGCGCTTGTGTTTTTTCATCGACTTCTTGTGGAGCTGCGGAAATCTGAAAGTGAACAAGATGGGCTAAATCACGTGAAAGAAGCTGCTTTTGATTGATATGGTCTATGATGCCGATCGCTTTATTTAGCTCAACCCCATGCATATCGATAATAAAAGAGTCAATAACCGGAGAAGCGCCTTCTATCGATATTTCAAGATTCAGATTTTCATGAAAACGTTCTAATTTATGTTTAAGTTCGTCTAATGTGAGGCTTGAAGAGATAAGGGTATAAATATCTTTATGCCATTGAGCCATCTGTGTATCATGATCAAAATGGGTTTCTGCAAGCTTCAGTATCTCTTTACAGATATCATTGTAAACGTCTTCGCCACGCATTTCAATGATCTTATCCGAATTTTCAATGTACATAACAATGATCGGAATCGCCTCATTTTCTCTTTTGTGGATAACAAACGCATCTTTAAGAAGTTCAATGAAACCCATTCGGTTGTGGAGTTGTTTGTTGCATTTTTGAATGGGTGCGTTCAAAGGGATCATACTGACAAGGAATTCACTATCTTTTAGCGGTTGGTTGGTGACAAAATACTCTTTTGACTCACCGCTGCTATCTTTACGCGAGACTATTTTTTGAGAAAATCCGGATGTTTTAAGGAGCGAAGCCATCTCTTTCTCTTCAAAAAAGCAATCCAGATCTGAGAGGCTTTTTATCCCGAATTTACGCTTTAACGTATCATTGGCATAAACAGCTTTCCCCTCTTTGTGTATCCAAAAAAGATTATTGGAATATTCGGATATGGTACGATCATAGTTACTGAGGATAGATTCATTGTGTTTTTTGACCAATGTCGAAAAAATCCCCATCATAACCTGAACAAACTCCTCTTCATTTTGAGGAATAGCGTTAACACTGGAAACACGTAAAGAGAGAGCGGCTCGTAATACGTTAATATCTTTATACTCAGGTGTCAGAACAATCGACTCTAGGGATTGGATCAGGGCGATAGAATTTTTTAAATCGGGGGTTCGTAGAAGATCAGCTGAGCCGCAGATAATGAGTAAGTGACAGTTTAAAGGTGAAGCGTCTATTTGAATCTGATCAAAAGATCTGAAATCAGACGTACGGAAAACAGATTCAGCAGATTCTCGAAATGGTAAATCAGTTCCAGATTCATACACAACGAGCAAATCAAAGTGTTTGGCGTACTTGGCGATTTTTAGAATGGACACCTTCATCCCTGATGTTTTAAATAACTATAATTGTACCCTATAAGAGACTTTTCCCCACTTAAATCAGGGCAAAGTTAGCTTGAACACAGTTTCTGCTAATATTGCAAAAAAGATTTAGGAAATATTTATGCTCCGTTTTGCCCCAAGCCCGACCGGTGATATGCACATCGGCAATCTCCGTGTCGCTTTATTTAATTACATTTGTTCTGTTCAGCGTGAAGAACCGCTCTTAATCCGGATCGAAGATACCGATAAAGAGCGCAATATTCCGGGAAAAGAGAAAGAGATATTTGAAATACTGGCACTCTTTGGTATCGAATACCAAGAAGAACAGTTACAAAGCAATAATCTCCGCTTTCATCGTGCAATGGCACTACAACTTCTCCAAGATAAAAAAGCGTTCAATTGTTTTTGTACCCCTGAAACACTCGATGCCAAGCGTGAAGCTTCCAAAGAGGGGAAAATTGCCTATCGTTATGATGGAGCGTGTGAGAATCTCCATGCCGAAGAGGTGATCGATAATCCCCTCCCCTTTACGATCCGTTTGAAAAAACCGAGCCATTCGATTACCGTGACCGACATTATCAAAGGGGAAAGTACCTTTGCAGCCGATGATATCGACAGCTTTATTTTGATGCGTGCCGATAAATATCCAACGTATAATTTTGCGTGTGCCGTTGATGATATGCTCGCCGATATCTCTCTTATCATCCGTGGAGAGGATCATCTGAGTAATACCCCTAAACAAATGGCCATCCACGAAGCGTTGGGTTACGACAAAAAAATAGAGTACGCCCACTTGCCGATTATCCTCGGAAACGAAGGTAAAAAAATGTCGAAGCGGGATGATGCTTCGAGTGTTAAATGGCTTCTTGAAGAGGGGTATCTTCCCGAAGCGATCACTAATTATCTCATCTTGATGGGGAACAAACCTCCGTGTGAAATATTCTCGCTTAAAGAGGCTATCAAGTGGTTTGATCTGAAAACCCTCTCCAAAGCACCTGCTCGTTTTGATATCGATAAGCTTAAATTCATCAACCGTGAACATCTCAAAGGGCTTGATCCTAAAGAGCTTTCACGATACGTCGGATTTGCCGATGAAGAGATCGGAAACCTCGCAAAACTCTTTTTAGAAGAAGCAAGCACCCTCAAAGAACTACGTGCTAAAATTGGTGCGATATTTGCTCCGAAGGTTGTCCCGGATGAGTACAAAGAGGGGTTTGATGTATTACGCGATTTAACCCTCAAAGCTCCCCATTTTGATGACTATGAGTCGTATAAAGCCTATTTGATGGAACACAGCGGCCTCAAAGGGAAAAGCCTCTTTAAACCGTTGCGTATTCTTATCGGCGGTGCAGAGCACGGACCGGAGATGAACGATCTCTACACCCATATTAAAAATTATCTTAAAGAGGTGGCAAAATGATGGAGGGTATTATTTCAGGTTTGGGCGGCATTGTCCACTCTCTCCTTACCGTATATACGTGGGTAGTTATCATCGGAGCCCTTTTGACGTGGGTGCGACCTGATCCGTACAATCCGATCGTGCAGATTATTTACCGACTTACCGAGCCAGCCTATCGTGCGGTTCGCAAGATTATGCCGACCGTGTTTAACGGTCTGGATTTAGCTCCGATCATCTTGATCGTTTTATTGAACGTAATCGATGTAATATTGGTTAATATCATAAATGCGGTGGTTATGTCGTGAAACTCTCCTTTTCCCTTGCGGCACTCCTTTGCGCTAATCTTTGGGGCGTAACACTTGATGAGATCAATACTAAACCTCCTTCCCGTGAAAAGAATTTTTTAATTTGGCAATTTTTACGACAAGATATTAATGCGACTCAGGCTGCGGAAGCTTTTTATCAAATCGATACCGTCAATGAGCGGTTTTTATTCGACTACGCTTGCAAAACTGATGAAGCTGAGATTCGATACACGGCAGAGTGTCTCCAGAAGGTCTCTACCGATTTAATGAGCATTGTTGAAGATGATTGTCTCTATCTAGCCCTCACACCGATAAAAGCACAGCATTTGGAAAGCTATGAGCGTGAACTCATCGCTACCCGTTTGGGGGATCGTTTCGGTGATGTCCAATGGCTCAGAACTATGAATCACAATAATCACTTCTCTGCTTTTAGTGATCTTTCTTCATCCCTTAAACTTTTCCTCATTTCGGGAGCACAGTATCGAGCAGATCATTTTAATCTTCCGATCGACAATGATATACTGGCTCAACTGACTGTAGCAAAAGGGTTTGATCCGTTTGTCTATTTAGTCGCAACCGATCCAAAACTGGAGAAAATTCAAGAGTCACTCAGCACTATAAGCGGAGGTGTTTATCCCCCTCAAACCCATTTTTATCTCGGTATCAATGCCCTTAAATATAATCGTGCCGATAATGCGCTGTTTCATTTTCAAGAATCAAAACGAAAAGCATACTCTCCGATGGAGCGGGACAAAAATAGTTTTTGGATCTATCGTATTACCCAAGACGAAGAAGTCCTTAAAGAGCTGAGTGAGAGTCTTGACATCAATATGTACACATTGTGGGCGAGAGAGAAACTCGGTGTTGAGACCCAAAATTATTTCACGACATTGCCGACACCGGATAAAGGTGGATTCAAAGGAGATAACCCGTTTGAATGGAATGCGCTGCACCAAGAGCTTGTCGCAACCCCTCCCGAAAAACTCTATGAGATCATTGAGCGTTATGACGGGGAAGACTCACTTGCCCTCCAAGCCTATATGATTGAGCGTGTCTACGGACAATATGTCCACAATTACACAATGCCGTACGATCAGTATATGAGTGCCCTCACTACGGATCAAAAAGCGATGATGTATGCCCTTATGCGCCAAGAAACACGGATGATCCCTGGGCTTATTTCCCGCTCATTCGCCCTTGGATTAATGCAGATTATGCCCTTTAACGTCGACTCCATCTCTAAAATTCACCCCTTAAAAATCAAATCGTATGATGATATGTTTAATCCTGAATTTAGTATTGCCTATTCGATTGAGCATATGAAACACATCGAAAGTACTCTCTATAATCCTGTACTTGCAGCATACGCTTATAACGGCGGCATGGGGTTTACAAAGCGGTTATTACTCAGCGGAAGCTATTTCAATGCGGGTGAGTATGAACCGTTTATGAGTATGGAATTAGTCTCAAATGCAGAGAGCAGAGAGTATGGCAAGCGGGTGCTTGCCAACTACGTTATGTATAAGAAGATTTTAGGAGAAAGTGTCTCGATTACGGCTATTTTTGATACTTTAACACAACCGAGCCAGTCTGATTATTTTCGAGCCGAAGAGCTAAAGAAGTATTCTCATCCGAATCAAAGCGAATAAAATAGTACCGATTCCAATTATTTTGGATCGGCATAAAAGAACGTCTCGGATCTTTCTCATCAAGCGGTTCGATGAGGGTCGCTTTTTTACCGTTTAGACTTAACTCATACCCGTTGGACTCTAACTCTCTCACTTTTATTGTTCGGTTATCTTTTTCAAAATAGACCGACACGACAAAATTTTCACCCTCATTGTATTTGAGCGGATCTGTTTTGTTGAGATACAAAGAGGAGAAAATCGCTTTGGTCTCTAAAGAGAGGACGATTGAACCGGTGCGCAGCTGCTCTACCGCACGTTCATGTGTCTCATCCATTTTAAAAAGGTCAAATGCCCCCTTTTGCGTACAACCGCTAAAAACCAATATGGCAGATATGGCTATCCATGAAAAACGCATCGTCATCCTTTTAGATCGTATTAGCGGTATTATACGCCAACTCCCCTTAACCGATTTCTATAGTGAAAACGAGTAAATATTTTCAAACTTTATCGGACGTTCTTCGCCGTAACACATATGGATAAAAGACCCTTTTTGTTGGAAGTGATACTTTTCAAACAACGCAACCGTATTGAGATTTCCCAAGGGCACATCGGCAAGCACTTTTTTAAGCCCTCTAAAATAAAGAACCCCCTGCATCATCTTCTCAGCCTCATCTTCAAACCCTACTCTGCATTGCCACGGCCCGAGATAGACACCACGTGCATTGATGACGCTGGAGTGCTGAAAAGAGTTGGGAAGTGCAAATTTAAGGGAGCTGTTACGCTCCATTTCATCCATCATAAAATTCATACGATCTTCACCGAAAGTTTCCAAATCAATTTTGCGAATGGTTGCATCAAAATTCCCGCCGTCTAATTCTTTGGCTTGGGCATTGGTAAAGCTAAAAGGGGGAACTTTTCCGACATTTAAAAACCGCCCCACTTCCATCACACTTTTAAAGCCGTAGCTTTTGAAAAATGGTTCTAGTGCCGGATTAGCATGCAGATACAATGAGGAATGTTCCCCTTTCAATACATCAAATAACGTGGTAAAAAGGCGTTTTCCAATCCCTTGTTTTTGATAACTCGGCTTCACCATGAAATATTTAATCATGGCCGTTGTCTCAAACTCGATTGCCATGACCGCACCGACCAAAACACCCTCGTCATAGGCGCCATAGCATAAATGCGGAGAGTGCATCATCATCAGTTTGACGTGATACCCGTCCAGCAGCCAGCCCGTCTCTTCGGCGATTTTAGTCAGTTCCGCAACATCGGCGAATTTGAGCCACCCTATAAACATATTGCGTCCTGATAAAGGGATTTAAGTTCCAAACTATCGAGAACACGTTTGCGTGACGTAACAATCTCACGAATTTTAGGGAGAAGGTCACCTAATATGGAGTTGTCAGCACTAATCCCCATCCGTTCCAAATGGTAGCGGATCGTAGCACTTCCGGAGTGTTTTCCGATCGGAAATGAACTCTTTAAACCGACCTCTTCCGCTTCATATGGCTCATAGGCATGGGAATCTTTCATCATGCCGCTCGCATGAATACCGCTCTCATGAGCAAATATCCGATCACCGATGATAGGAGCGTTGGAGGCTAGATTGATATTGGCGGCAGAGGCAACACTTTGGACAAGATCACGAAGCAAAAGCGGATCGATCGATCTAGCTTCACCGTAAAGATGTTTGAGGGACATAAGAATCTGCTCGAATGAGGCGTTGCCCGCTCTCTCCCCTAGTCCTATCACCGTCGTATTCATACTGATTGCTCCCGCATCGATTCCACTGAGGGCATTGGCATTGGCTAGACCGAAATCATTATGGGTGTGCATCTCGAGTGGAAGAAGATTCAGCTCACACAACTCTTTTACCGCTTGGTACGTTTGTGTCGGTGTCATAACTCCGATAGTGTCGCAATAACGGAAGCGGTGGGCTCCAAATTCACGTCCCAATTCCATAACATCACGGATAAAGGAAAACTCTCCGCGTGAACTGTCTTCACCGCCGATACAGATAAAAAGTCCTTCTCGTGCTGCTGCACTCACCACAAGTTCTAATTCACGCAAAACTTTTAATTTACTTCCGCCGAATTTAACGCCGATCAATAAATTTGAGATAGGAATTGAGAGATCAACCGCTTTGACACCGCATGACAATGAAGCCTCTAAGTCCTCCATTTTCATCCGATTCCATGTCATCATCCGAGCGTTTAGCCCAAGATTTAGCAGCTCTTTAATATCTTCACGCTCTTTGACACCCATTGCCGCGATACCGATTTCAAGTTCATCCGCACCGCACGCATCGAGAAGTGTGGCAATACGGAGTTTTTCGTCGGTATTGAACGCGACATAAGGAGCCTGTTCCCCGTCACGCAATGTAGTGTCGTTGATGAGCGCCATAATAGGCTCCTTTAATTTACTTCCAACTCTTCTGGGAGGTTGAAATATTTACGGGTCGCTTTGAGTACCGACGCTTCAATCGGTTGGTACGCATACTCTTGATCGGCGACGATTCCTGCTGCCGCGAGATCACCTTGCGGACATCCGCCGATTTTCGCCGTAAGGATCAGTTTGATGTCTTTGAGTCGATCCAAAATCGGCTGAAGCGGATTGGTACCGTCAGGTCCTGCACAGTATTCGGCTTCCACTTTGCGGTGGTGGATAAATCGTATCCCTTTGTCCCCTGCTTCATAGATCAAAAACTCCCGTACGCTTCCGAAGTGCTGATTGATCATCCCCTCACCTGCTGTCGTTACCGCAACGAGAATAGTATTGCCATCAGAGCTGAGTTCTTCTTTCTCTTTGCGTACCCGTTCATTCGCCTGATCGAGGAAGAATCGGAACTCTTCGATTTTCGCCTGAGCCGCTTGACGTGCTTCGAGATCGTATTTGATTTGAAGTTCATCGAAACTGAGCCCTGCAAAGGTGTCTTTGGTAAACTCCGCTCCGCGATCTTCTCCGATAAGCCCTACTGCATCGGCACGGCATTGGCGGCAGTGCTGCATCAGTTTCATATCCATTCCGCACGCCTCTTGTACCGCCATTTGTTCTTGATCCGTTGCACTCGGTACACCAGCCAATGCAAACGCAGTCCCGAACTCCGGTTCGGAGAGGATCGGCATAATGTTATGCAAGAAAACACCTATCTCTTTGAGTTTTTTGGAGACTTCCGGCAAATGTTTGTCATTGATCCCGGGGATAAGAACCGAGTTAGCCTTAATCAAAATCCCTTTTTCGACACATTTTTTCATCCCTTCTAGTTGGCGCTCAAGGAGAATTTGTGCCGCTTCTTTGCCGTAATAGCGTTTATTGTTATAGAAAATCCACGGATAGATTTGACTTCCGATCTCTCCGCTCTCATCGACACTGTTGATCGTGACGGTGATGTGGTCGATATTATGTTCTACCATCTCATCGATATAGGTTGCGAGTTCCAATCCGTTGGTGGAGAGACACAGTTTGAGATCGGGTGCAAATTTACGAACCATCCCGAATGTGTCGAATGTTTTTTTAGGATTCGCCAACGCATCCCCCGGACCAGCGATTCCTAATACACTCATACGCTGAACTTCACCGCCGACGAGGAGCACTTTTTTTGCCGCCTCTTCAGGACTGAGACGCTCTGAGGTTACCCCAGGGCGGGATTCATTGGAACAATCGTATTTACGGTTACAGTAGTTACATTGAATATTACACGCGGGTGCTACCGCGACGTGAATACGGGCATAATGGTGATGTGCTCCCTCAGAATAGCATGGATGATTGTGAATCTTCTCTTTGATGTCATCGGGCATAAAAGCTTCGCTATGGCTTGACGAACAGCTCATGGGGTTCTCCTTGAGATTAAATCAAATGATTTTCGCCTCATCCAGCACACAATCATTTCTTAATGGAGTTAATGCAAAGAGTGTTCTATCGCTTTAAAAAGGAGAATTAAACAAAAATCGACGTTTTTGTAAGGGTATGTAGAATGTTTGACGTTAGATAGTAGGTTTAGGGGTGGAAAAAAGGTAGCCTTGCGAGTAATCAATACCAAGCTCCACCATTTTTCCAAAAATGGCTTCATCCTCAACAAATTCGGCAATGGTCTTAATCCCTTTACGATGGGCAAAAAAGAGGATACTCTCTACGGTAAAAAGGTGGTCTTCATCTTGATTGATATTTTTGATCAGAGAGCCGTCAATTTTAATGTAATCGACATCCAGTTTACTTAAATAGCTGAAGTTGGAATATCCGGTACCGAAATCATCAATCGCGATTTTGCATCCGAACCCTTTGACGGTATGGATAAATTCAACCACCACTTCGTAATTAACGATACCTTCAGATTCTACTATCTCAAATACGAGACGATTCGCCGCAGGTGAAGATTCCAAAATCTGATATAAAAATTCTCTCGTTTCATCGGAAACAATGTCCTGAACCGTAAGATTCAATGAAAATTCGTAATTATTTTTCTCAAATACATCAAATGTTTTTTGGATCATAATTCGTGTCAGTTTGTCATAAAGCTTAGATTTTTTTGCATGCTCTAAAAACCAAAACGGACTTAAAACCGTACCGTTACTCTCCACTAACCGTATCAATGCTTCATATTTGACGATTTGGCGTGTTGACGTGTCAACAATCCCCTGAAAATAGGGAACAATCCGATCTTCTTCTATCGCCGATTTGATTTTATTGATCATCCAAATGTTGTTACGAGTTTTCTCTGTCAAAGCAGTATTGTCATTGAAAAATATCAGTTTAGCCTGTCGCTCTTTAGCCTCTTTGAAAGCCATATGGGCGAGATTATAGACGTCAGAGTACGTTGCATGGGCAACCCCTGATGTGATATTGATGGAGATATCGTGCCCGGCTACATTGTATTTAAAATTTTCTAACTTATTAATGTGCTCGATCATTTGGTCACGCAATGCATCGTCAAACATCCTGCCGACACATATAATGGCAAATTCATCACCGCTGATACGATACAAATAGTCATGACCGGTTGTGTCAAGAAGATGTTGTGCGAAAACCTTTAAAAGGGAATCTCCGATCTCATATCCGAAATAGTCGTTTACCGTCGAAAATCGGTCGATATTAAGGAGCATCAGGGTTATTTCAACCCCTCCTTTTTCCAAATCATTGTACAAAGCGGTCCGATTTTTTAACCCCGTTAAAGGGTCTTTCAGTTGACGCTGAATGATCTCCTCTTGCTTTACCAGCTCTGTGACATCATTACGTGCCGAGATATACTCAATGATATTCCCCTCATCATCAAAAATAGGGGCTATAACCGATTTGACATAATAATCTTTCCCATCTTTGGTACGATTTTTAAATGTCTGTTTCCATACTTTACCTGATTTGATCGTTTTCCATAAATCTTTAAAAAGTTCTTTTGGGTTATCCGGATGTCGTCCTATATTATGAGGTTGCCCGATTAGCTCTTCACGACTGTATCCGGAGATAGCACAAAAAGCATCATTGGCATAGGTGATAATCCCTTTTGTGTTCGTTTTTGAAACAATGGCACTCTCATCCAATACCATCTTATATTGGTCAAGAATTTTGATATTTTCATCAAAATCATTTTTGGCCATATTCATCGGTTGTTCAGGTTTTCATATCGATAATAAATTATTCGCAAACCATCCTCCGTTTTTTATGTCCAATCTAATTTTATACTAACTTTGCTAAATCTCTATGCATCTCAAATTCTAGCTTCCCTTTCATAATTGTTGCATTAACGAATAAGAATATAAATTGCACTTCATATAATGAAATGTGAGGAGTTTGATCATGATCGTTGCTATTCCACTAGATGCGAGAGAACGCGTTTACCATAACAACCCGTGTGCATGTACAAAGTTCTCACTCTATGAAGTGAGCGGCGATCGCAAAGATATACGATATCGCTATATAGAGACCAAGCTCAATCCTTGGGAAAGATATTCCGGAAATATGGTACTCGATCCGAAAATGAAAGCATGCGAATGCGAAAGTACTTTAGCCAAAAATCCCTACCACATCAGCGAACACTACGCACTGCTCGAAGTGATCGGAAAATCTAATATTCTCATTGTCGATCAATATTGTCTCAATACTCTGTTTGCTATGAAAAATGTCGGTATCAAACTCCATAAAATACCCCCGTTTATCAAAACAGCCGCTCATGCAATCGAACATTTCGTTATTGCTTCCGAGATTGCCGAACATCTTCGCTACGTTCATCCCGCATAAAGGTGCCAAAAATGCAGATAACCTATAATACAACCCTCTTGGAGCTCGAAGACACGCCCCTTGATATCGGCTACGCATCGGAGCGAGTCGATCTCAAAAGCAGCACAGGTGAGACCTTTCGTGTCGGAGGACAAAACGGTGCGACGCAGCTCATCATAGCTCTCCCTTTTATCGACGAAATCTCCATTGTTCAACTCAAAAAGATGGATTCTCTCCTCTATGTCAATGCACTTGGAGGAATCACCAAAGCACTCGTTGTGGCTAGCGATACTCACACAATGCCTCCACTTGAAGAGTGGCTAGTAGGCTTTGATTATGATGAGGCATTCGGAGATTATTACGGGGTACGTTTATCCAACAAAGAACTCGCTAAATCGTTGTTTATCATATCCAAAGACGGTGCTGTGTTTTATCATGAAATTTTAAACGATCTCAATGATCCTTTTAGCCTCGATAAAGCTCTGCTCAAAATTGCGGCGGCGCAAAGCTGCTATACCGGAAAAGGGTGTCACGGATAAGTTTATAACCATTTTTTCTTACGGAAATAGACGAGTGGAATAATTCCCGTAATCACCATCAGTCCCAACGAAAACGGATATCCGATATGCCAATCAAGCTCCGGCATAAAGTGAAAGTTCATCCCATAAATACTTGCGACCAACGTCGGAGGCATCAAAACTACACTGGCTACAGTAAAGAGTTTGATAATCTTATTTTGCTCGATATTAGTCTGTGCCAAAAAGAGATTTTGGAGATTATCGAGAGTATTGCCGTCAATGGTAATGAACTCAACCAACGAATTAAGATCTTTCATCATAATCGAGATCTCTTGTTTGATAGGCTGTGAAAGTTTGGGCGATTTGACCAGTGCTGTTAAAATACGCCGTTTATCAAAAACCGATTGACGTACTTTTTGGGTAAATTCCTGCATGGTGGAAATTTTTCGCAGCAAATCAACCGTATGTCCATCCGGTTCCCACAAAAGTTTTTTACGTATTTCATCGGATTCTCTGGAGGCATATTCGAGTAAATCAGCATCTCTGTCGATTCGAATATCGAAGATTTGCATAAAAATATCATATCCCGAAAAAAGCTCTTTCGGATTTGATAACAGCATTTTACTCATCATGTCAAACGTTTGAAGCTCACTATCACGGACTGTAAATAAAATATTGTCCTGCAATACAAAGCTGACACTTTCATTGTAGTGTGATTTTGCATTCTCTACAAAAAAGAAAGAGACAAAAAAGTATGAGTTGATTTTTATGCTTCGGCTATCTTCCCAGTAACGTGAGCTTAGTTCTATCTCTTCACGATCAAGCTTGGTCGGAAGTTTAATATTAAACAATATTTCAATCTGATTGATTTCCTCTTCATTCGGTTGAAGAATATCTATCCAAACAATTTTCTCATGATCATCTATTTTGCTTAAAGGAGTTGTCTCAAAAAAACTCTCGGTGCGTTGATAAATAGCAACCATCTCTACCCTTTTCCTTTTCACAAAATATATTTAACACAGTTACATATATAATACACTAGAATAGCTTCAAGTAGAAAATTTCAATCCTCAGGAGTTACAGTGCATACTCATTCGCTCACAACATTGCTTGAAAAATTACTCGATATGAAAGAAAAGATGTCGCTGGGTCTCAATAAAAAAAATACAAATCTCTCTTTACTCAATATGAAACACTATTTGAACCTTCGCAAGTATGATTTTTCGCAATTGCAAGATAATTTGACTAAAGTAGGATTGTCCTCATTCGGACGTTCTCAAGCCCATATGGAAGCGAGTATTAACGTAGCGATTGAGATGCTTTCTCATGCCTTACAAAAGAAAGTACATCTAGCACCATCACCTCTAAGTTATGAAAAATCGCATGCCATTATGGATAAAAACAGCGAAATATTCTCATCTTCCAGTGATAAAACCAAAATCATGATTACCGTCCCTTCCAATTTTAACGATGACAAAAATTGGTTTAGTAACCTCTCCCGCGAAGGGGTACACCTCTTTCGGATTAATACGGCTCATGATAATCCCAAAGCTTGGAGCGAGATGGCTCAAGCGATACACGAAGTCAACTCAGGTGAAAAAGATTTAAAAATTTATGTCGATCTCGCCGGCCCAAAAATCAGGACTTCTCTTACTAAATCTAAAAAATCTGGAAAACAAAAAAAAATAAAACTCTATTTTGGCGACAAAGTTCTGATTCACTCAGAACACTCCACACAGAAGAAAAAATCAAAGCACTATAGCATAGGGTGCACTCTCGAAAACATAGGTAACCTTGTTAAGATCGGAGATAGAGTATTTGTAGATGACGGTAAAATCGAAATGGTCATTGAAGAGATAATGGGGGAAGATATTGTTTGCGGTGTTCTCACCAACAAAGAATCAGGAAGCACTATCAAAGATGAAAAAGGGATCAACTTTCCCGATAGTAATATTGACATTCGTGCAATTTGTGATCACGATAAAAAGGTATTGCCCCATATTTGTGAATACGCCGACATCATCGGGATATCCTTTGCTCAAACCCCCGAAGATATTCACGATTTGATCGATCAGCTCGATTTTTTAGGTAAAAAAGGCGCAATCACTATCGTAGCCAAAATCGAAACGAAAAAAGGGGTTGAGAATTTACCGCTGATTCTCGAGGAACTTATCAAATACGGCAACTCCGGTATTATGATAGCACGCGGCGATTTAGCGATTGAGATCGGATTTGAAAATCTAGCGTATATGCAAGAGGAGATTTTAGACCTATGCACGGCCGCTCATATGCCTGTCATCTTAGCGACTCAAGTACTAGAGAATAAAATGAAAACCAATATGCCTAGCCGTGCCGAGATATCCGATGTTGCCTTCGCCCATAAGGCGGAGTGTGTTATGTTGAATAAAGGAGATTACGCCCTAGAGACGATCAAAATCCTAACCACCATTTTCAAACAAATGGATTTGATCTTCCGTAAAAACAAACTGCTCTATAATCCAAGCTTCCAGTGGAAGTAAGTGCGTGTTTTAGTGGTTATACATCTTCACATAATATTCATGGGCCATACGACCTGAATCAAATGCAGGGATTACATCCGCCATCGCACTTTTCATCATTTGAACCCAATGTTCCGGTTTATCGTAATACATCGGGATAATCTCATTTTCAAGCATATCCATCATATTCTTGTTATCTTCATCGTCTTGTGCTTCGATCGGTCGATTATGATCGATAGGAGGGATAGTAAATGAATTAATCGTATGTTTGGCAAATTCCGGGTGCCATCCATCATCGGTAGAGAAATGGATAGAGCCGTTCATACTCGCAGTCATGCCGCTTGTCCCACTCGCCTCTCGTGATACACGCGGAGTATTAAGCCATACGTCTGAGCCTTTTTTGAGCATACGGGAGAGATCAAGCTCATATCCGACCAAAACCGCCATATTCGGATAATCATGGCTAATATGGATCAATTCGTTAAAAACATTGATCGCATTAGTATCAAACGGATAGGGTTTACCTGCCCAGATAATCTGAACCGGTTTTTCAGTACGCTGTAGAAGCTTTTTAAATCGAGCAAAGTCGTATTTAATAAGTCCGGGACGTTTATATTCCGCAAATCGACGTGCCCAAACGATAGTCAGTACATCAGGATTAAACACTTTACCCGTCTGATCGGCTACAACGGTGAACAAAGTCCGTTTGAGATGTTTTTTACGACTGATGATTTCATAGTCTTCATGCTCATCCAATGCCGCTAACAGCTCTTTATCGGTCCAAAAACGTCGGTTTTGTGCATTTGTGACATGAATAATTTCGGAGCGCCCTTCGCAATCTTTCCACATACGATTCGCCACTTCTCCGTGAAATTTAGAGACTCCGTTTGTAATTTTTGCAGAACGTAATGCCCCTACGGTGAGATTAAAGTTTTGCTCATTTTCCATTTTCATAATGGAACGAACCGTATCCAATTCTAAACCGTTGAAAAAACCGAACTTATGGAGCAAATCGATATTATGTTGCTCATTTCCGGCATCTTCAGGAGTATGCGTTGTAAAGACAACCCGTTTTTTGACTTCATCCATATTTTTGTATTTATCATACAGCTCAAAAACAAGTGGCAATGCATGCCCCTCATTCATGTGATAGATATCAATTGTTTGCTTAAGTGATTCGAGAACCTTAACTCCGCCGATCCCCAAAATAATCTCTTGTGAAATACGGGTCTCTTCATTTGCATCATAGAGTTTATGAGTAATAGTACGGGCAAGAAAATCATTTTCTGGGATATCAGTTGAGAGCAATATTAACGGGGCGGAGCTGAAAACATCGGGAGAGAGGTAAAAAGCTTTGACATACACCTCTTGGGAGTGGATCATTACTTTCGCTTGAATACCCAAATCTTTGAGAAAATAGTAATGTTTTCGGACAAATTCCGCTTTTAAACTCCGATCAGGGCTACGCGTTTGATCGTAATAACCGAAACTCCACAAAATACCGACACCTACGACGTTTTGACGCAGATCATACGCACTTCTCATATGAGAACCGGATAAAAATCCAAGCCCACCCGAATAAATTTTAAGCCCTTGATGGATAGCAAACTCCATCGAAAAATAGGCGATACTCTTTGTGTATTTCGGATCGTATTCGTAATCGTGTAATATCATGATCTCTTCTTCTTACAAAATGGGGTATCTATGCAATAATTGTAGCAAGTTCTTAATGATTTTTATCTGCATTTCGTTTGAGATACAGAACACCTAATGGGGGAAGGGTCAGTGTTAACGTATAAGGGCGTCCGTGCATCATCCTCTCCTCCGATTTTATCGGCCCTGTATTGCCGATATTCCATCCCTCGTAATAGTGCGATTGGGAATTGAAAATTTCAACATATTCCCCCACATACGGTACACCTAAACAATAGTTTTCTCTCGGTTGATCGGCAAAATTGCACACCACATAGATATTTTCATCGGGGATATCGCTTTTTCGGATAAAGCTAATGCAATTATGGCTGTAGTCACGATCGTCAATCCACTCAAACCCTTCACGTTTTTCATCATACAGATGCAGTGCACGCTCATTTTTATAGAGTGCATTCAGATCGGAGACCATTTTGTTTAGTCCGCTATGGAGAGGATATTCCAAAAGATGCCAATCCAACGAGCGTTCAAAACTCCACTCTGCAAATTGGGCAATTTCACCCCCCATAAAGAGGAGTTTTTTACCGGGATGTCCCATCATATATGCATACAATGAGCGTAAATGAGCAAATTTTTGATTCGTGTCACCGGGCATTTTGTTGATGAGGGAACCTTTCATGTGAACAACCTCATCATGACTCAGAGGGAGCATAAAGTTCTCATCAAACCCGTACCACATACTAAAGGTGAGTTGATGGTGGTGGTGCTGACGATAGATCGGATCGTAACTCATATATTTGAGTGAATCATGCATCCACCCCATACTCCATTTGAATCCAAACCCTAGCCCACCGACATCAACCGCTCTCGTCACCATCGGGTAGGCGGTTGATTCTTCGGCGATCATCAAAATATCGGGAAATTCTCCGTAGGCACTGATATTGAGTTGTTTTAAAAACTCTATCGCCTCTAAGTTTTCATTCCCACCGTACTGGTTAGGGATCCACTCCCCCTCTTCTCGTGCGTAGTTGAGATAGAGCATCGATGCAACCGCATCGACACGTATACCGTCAATATGATATTTCTCAAGCCAAAACATGGCCGAGCTAATCAAAAATGATTTGACTTCGTTTCGTCCGTAGTTGAAAATGATACTTCCCCATTCAGGATGATACCCCTGACGCGGATCATCGTGTTCATACAAAGAGGTGCCGTCAAAATTGATCAATCCATGCATATCAACGGCGAAATGGGACGGTACCCAGTCCATAATCACTCCGATACCGTTTTGGTGGAGTGCATCAATGAGATACATCAAATCCTGCGGTGTTCCGAAGCGTGCCGTAGCCGCAAAATATCCGACCACCTGATATCCCCATGAACCGAAAAACGGATATTCGGTAAGGGGCATAAATTCGACATGGGTATAGTTCATCAATTTCAGATACGTTACCAGTTCAACGGCGAGTTCGCGGTAGGTGAGAAAACGGTTCTCTTCCTCGACTTTGCGTCTCCAAGACCCCACGTGCATCTCATAGACACTAACGGGTGCATCATGGGCATTGTAACGATGTCGCTCACCCATCCACTTCTCATCGCCCCAGCCGTATCCCTCCAAACTCCAAACCCGTGACGCCGATTTCGGAGGCTCTTCGGCATAAAAACCGAACGGATCACTTTTATCATGGACGATATTATGAAATTTGGAGACGATGTGGTATTTGTAGGTAAGCCCCTGCTCGACTCCCGCAATAAACCCTTCCCAAATTCCCGATTCATCTTCACGTAACTTCAGAGGGTGTAAACCCGTATCATAATGGTTGAAATCTCCCCGTACGCTGACGTATTGCGCATTCGGTGCCCACACCGCAAAATAGACCCCCGTTTTCCCCTCATGCACCATGGCATGTGATCCGAGTTTATCGTAGAGTTTGGTGTGATTGCCTTGTTTAAACAGATAGATATCAAGCTCACTCAGTCTTGACACTTCATACGTTATAGGACAGTGTTGGATACTATTCATTCTCCCCTTCTCCCCGCTTTAATACGATAGTAAAGTGCTTCATACTCTTTTGCCGCTCCATTCCAATCAAATCGTCTCTCCATCGCATTACGCTGCATTTGCGCAAACCCTTGCGCATCATTGTACCACGTATACACCGCCCACCCTACGGTATTGATCAATGCATCCGGTGTCGCATCGTAAAATTTGAACCCTGTGCCATGATAAGCATCATTTCCGTAATTTTCAATCGTGTCATCCAACCCGCCCGTAGCTCGAACGATAGGGAGTGTTCCGTAGCGCAGAGAGTAGATTTGGTTTAAGCCGCACGGTTCAAACAGCGAGGGCATCAAGAACAGATCGCTCCCTGCTTCGATTTGGTGCGCCAAATCGTTACGATATCCGATATAACAGCCGAATTTATGGGGATAGCGTCCGCAGATATCGCTGAAAAAATGTTCCGCCCATTGTTCTCCCGCACCGAGAAGGACGATTTGTATCTCCATCTGCATCAGTGCGTGAATCGAGTGGACAATCAATTCGATCCCTTTTTGTTCTACTAATCGTCCCACTAGACCGATCACGGGAACATCATCGCGCTGCGGAAGTCCAAAGGTGCTCTGCAAGGCACGCTTACACACCTTTTTCCCCTCCATCGAGTCACACTCGAAGTTCTGCACAATAAAGGGGTCCACTGCAGGGCTCCATTCGTCATAATCGACACCGTTGAGTATCCCCTGAAGCTTATAGGCGTTCGTCTCAATTAATCGCTCCAATCCCCATCCAAACTCGTGAGTCCGTATCTCCTGCGCGTATTTTCGGCTCACGGTACTGATAGCATCGGCATGAACGATCCCCGCTTTGAGGAGATTGACCCCATCATACTCTTCGATCTCATCGGCATTAAAATGTTCCCATCCGATATCCAAAATATCCATAGCCCCTTTGCTAAAGTGACCTTGATGCTGAAGATTGTGGATGGTTAAAAGCGATCCGGTATAGGCGAAATCGCCATCATAGGCATAATGGGTGTTAAGCATCATCGGTATGGCAGAGGTATGCCAATCGTTTGCATGGATGACATCGGGATGAAAGCGGAGTTTTTTGGCAAGCTGCATCACGGCACGGGAGAAAAAGATAAACCGTGTGTCGTTATCCAAATAACTAAATCCATTCTCTTCATACAATCCGCCGCGACCGAAAAATCCCTCATGCTCGATAAAATAGACCGGAACATCGGTGCCGGGAAGTATTCCCTCATAGACACCGGCCCACAGTTCTCCCAATGCTCCCATCGGGACACCAAGAGAACCGTGCATCATTTTAAGGGCGTATTTTTCACGATCCACACTGTAATAGCGCGGCATAACGAGTCGAATATCATGTCCCAAAGCTCGAAGTGCTTTAGGGAGCGCTCCGGCGACATCCGCCAACCCGCCGCTTTTAGCAAACGGAACAACCTCTGATGCGGCCATTAAAATATTGAGTTTATCCATGATCATCCTCCAACAATTTTGCCCCCGCTAGCGGAGCATTTTCCAACACGCTCATCTCAATACGCACCCCTTCTAATGCAGGGGTCAAAGCATACTCTTTTAATTTTTCTCGTAACAGTGTAACCAAATAAGGGTTCTGATCTATTACACCTCCCCCTAAGACCAAAATCTCTGGATTGGCAAGAGTGATCAAAACTCCTGCGGCATGGAGAAGCGCCTCTTCGAATTGGGCGGCAATAGAGTGTTCATTACTATCTGATTCTTTTAGGGAGTGCAAATCGGGCTGTTTATCACTGTCGTAGTACTTTAACCACTTTGCCATCCCCGAACCCGAAGCATAGAGCTCGATGCAGTTACTCCGTCCGCATCCGCAGTGAAGCGGCGATTCTCGGTAAGGAATATGTCCTATTTCAAATGCCATATTGCGGCTGCCTCGTACCAATCTCCCCTCATCGATTACCGCTGCACCTATGCCCGTTCCGACAAATAGCGCGGCAATACTGCCTGATTTCCAGTATGAGGCTTCGGCTCGAACCGCACAGTTGAGGTCATTATCGATACAAGAGCGTATTCCATAACAGGATTTTATCGTTGCAACAATATCATATTGATCAATATTGATATTGGGTGAAGCCTCTATAACCCCATTATTGACCTGTCCTGCATAGGATATGCCGATAAAATCGATTTGGGGATGAAGAACCATTTGTGTATCAATATAGGCTAATAATCCTATCTCATGAGAGCTGACACTATCACTGAGAATACCTTCTTCACTCTCTATTTCACTTCGAAGATGGGTACCGCCGATATCGATAAAAAGTTTTTTCACTTAGAGAGTCTCGCATAGATCCCTTGGTAAGCTTTGGCACTTTCACTCCATGAAAAATCGCATTTCATATTGTGATTGACAACAGCTTCAAAGTGTTTTTTATCACCGTAGAGTTCACACGATTTTTTCACCGCCGAAACCAAAGAGCGAGCTGTCGGAGAGGTAAACACTACTCCGTATCCAAATGGAGTAGTCTCATCGTACGTTTCCACTTTTTTCACCGTATCGGCCAATCCCCCCACTTTATTCACGATCGGAACGGCTCCGTAGGCAAAGGCAATCATCTGGTTCAACCCACACGGCTCGAAAAGCGAGGGCATTAGCAAGAAATCGGCCGCCGCGTACATTCGATGTGAGAGTGCTTCATCATATCCGAAATTCAGGTGGAGATTACCGTAGCGCTCAGCAAGAGCGGCAAGTGAGTCATGATACCCCTCTTCTCCCTCTCCCAGCAATACGACATTGCACTCCATCTGAGCAATTTTCGGTAAAGATTCCACCAACATATCGATCCCTTTTTGGTGGGTGAAACGACCGATAAAGGCAAAAAGAGGTTTACTAGCACCTTTGAGACCACACTGCTTTAAAAGATCATTTTTTGACCATTTTTTCCCTTTGGCATTGGTGTACTTCTCAATCAACGCCTCATCACACGACGGTGAGAAATACTCAGAATCGATTCCGTTTATGATCCCACTCAGTTTACGTCGGTGAACATGTAAAAATCCTTCCAATCCGCATCCGAATTCTGAGGTTAAAATCTCTTTTGCATAGGTTGGGCTTACGGTAGTAACGGCGTCAGAGAATGCAATCCCCGCTTTCATAAAATTGACCTGATTGTAAAACTCAAGCGCATCCATAGTGAAATAACTCTCATTAATACCGATTTGAGGCAATAGCGAAGGGGGAAAGACCCCTTGGTACGCTAGATTATGGATCGTATACACACACTTCGTCTCTATTGAGCTATCTTCCTTTATTAAAAGCGCGGCCAGCGCACACTGCCAATCGTTTAGATGGGCAATCGCATATTTTTCCCGTCGCAGCAATTCGGCGATAGCATACGAGAAAAGTCCGAATCGAAGAGCGTTATCCTCATACCCGCACTCAGGAGGGCCATAGAGGAACTCACGATCACACAGCAAGGGTGCATAGATAAAGCGATACGCTACGTTCTCATATGTCGTTCCATACAGCTCAACCGGATACAAAGAACCGCCCATAGTAATCTCAAACGATTCGATAAGTTTGATTTTAAACTGTTTACGGTCGATGGAGTTGTAGAGGGGTAATACGACACTCACCTCATAACTCTCATTCAATGCCCTCGGAAGTGAATGGGAAACATCCGCCAGTCCTCCGGTTTTAACAAAGGGGTAAACTTCGCTTGACGCGAACAACATACGTTTATTATTCATGTGTGCTCTCCCGTAATAATTTCGCCGCTAACTCCGGAGCAACCGGATTGATAACAATCCCCGTAGTATGTTCAAATCCACCGAATTGGTAGAGACGCGGCATAATGCGAATCGTAAAACGACATAATTCTGCCGAACCGATCCCTTCATTTTCAATCAAAGGGGGGGTGGATATCCAAAGGTTAAAATGGAATACCCCAAGCTGCCGTTTTAGCCTCTGCAGTGTTGAGACTAAAAGCGAAGCAACCGTTTCAATGCGAGTACGGCTCAAGGTATCGATTTGCCCCGCTTCTTTAATCGAACTGATCATCACTTCAAAAGGATAGGCGCTCGCATAAGGGCAAAATGCAGTAAATTCACCCTTTTTTTCAACAACCCTGCATCCTGTTTCTTCTTCATGTTTGAGGATAGATTCCATCAGGGCATGGCCGCTGGTTTGAAAGTATTCATACGATCTTCGATATATTTCACCGCATGTCTTTGGAACCATCGGAAGACCTATCAGCTGCGTATGACAATGGCTCATCGATGAACCTGCATTTTTCCCTTCATTTTTAAATAAAGAGAGATAGACCAACCGTTGATCACGACGCAAATCTCCAACTCTTTGACGAAGGGTTTTTAGCCAAGAGACAGCGTCTGATTCGCTCCACTCAGTCATCGAAGTGGTGTGTCGCGGAGTATCGACTATCACTTCATGGGCACCGAATCCTTCCCAATATTCAAATAACCCGAAATGGTGGTGAGGAGGGGTTTCAAGCTGAACGGCTTTAAAAAGGTTAGGGACAACACGGGTCTCCCATCCCCCTTCATTCGGAAAACTCCCCTCCAAGCGGTGAGCAAAAATCTCTGGAGGGGTCATCCCTTCGTTCCCCTCACAAAACGGGCATGGTTCACTAAAAGAAGGCTCACTCTCTGCTATAGGAACATCCGCATGTCGAAGCCTCTCAGGAGCTATAAGGACATGGGTGTCATGGAGTCGATCGTACCGAATCTCAGACATTGTTTATCTCCATTGATCCTTTGAGAATAAAAGAACCTACGAAATCGAATGCCAATGCCATACTGATCCCCTGTACCGTTAAATCAAAGCCTTGCTCACTCTGGGAAAGGGTTTTAAGTTGAAAATAATGGATGCGACATGGCTGGTTCAGGGTGAGGATTATCTTTTTACCGAGAACGCGATCGATAATTTCCACACGTGAGCATAGTGCTAATTCACCCTCTTCCCTAAGTCGTTCTCCGTTAAATAACACCGCATCGACATTCGAAAAATGGAAATTATGTTCTAAGAGATAGGTCAATTTTTGTGTTGTTTTAGAGGTAAATTTCACCTCAAAATCGAGAGAATTATCATGAGGAATATACTTCTTTTCTAAAAAAGCTTCTTCTTTTTCGGGGAAATAAAGACCCCCGTGGCGTGCAAAGGTTATGGAGTGTTGATTCCATTTCGATTCAAAAGGCTGATTGGCAAAATCCCCGTATTCTCTAAAGTTACAATGACGGAAAGATTCCGTGCTAAACGTTTCATCGCTGATATGATCGATAAACGAGTTTTTTAGATACCAGTCATAGATGATCGCATCACGTAAGCTATCGTCCATTTCTCCCATGGCAGTATGGATCGTATCGATCCCATCTTCGGGTGGAGTCTCATCTTTAGCCTCGATACAAACCGGTTCTAATACTCTTTGATGATAGGCCTCTTTACGCCGCGTCAATGTGTTTTGATAATTGAAACATCGATCACGAATATCAAACTCCACCAACTGTCCTCCGCAGCCGCTGTCAAATCGAAATATTAGCTCGGAGGTCAGTGCTTTTACTTTCTCATATCCATCAAGCTCATTGTTATTGGCTTCAATCACGCTGCTTTTATCGTACCTTATATTTTCACATTCGATGAGGTAGCGATAGGCAGTATCTCGCAGATTCGGCAAATAGAGACCTCCGAAAACTCCATGCCACAGCGGATCGTTTGTCTGGAGTTTAAAAAGGGCAGTATCGAAATCACTGCGATTAAGCACGGGGCGCTGTGCGGAGAGTTCGAGCATCCGTTTGTGAATACGGTTGCTCTCCGGATATTTAACAAAGAAGTTTTTCCAAATTCCCCCTTTGATAAACTTCACCCCCTCCTTTTCATACTGCTCAAACCCCATCTCCTGTTTGTACCGCTCAAGCCGTAGAGCATCATCGGCACTCAAGCTCCACTCCCCCATCTCATAATACGAGACGTTGGGAACATAAGCGAGGCCTCGCGGTTTATTGTGTTTAAAGTACTCCCCATAATGGATCGGCTCAATCGCTTCATCCACCAAAACGGCTTCAACAAATTTTTCCAGCCATTGCTTTTCATAAACCCATGCGTAGGTTCCGGGCCACATACCGAATTTTTCAGCATCATCAAAAATAATAGCGGCCGAATTTGTCTCCCGTGTATAACTTTTAATGGCACTCAGTGCCTTCTCGACACTCTGAAACGGCAATGCATAGCGGAGCTTTTTACTGATAGGAAAAATTCCGAGCCGTTTTCCCCCCTCTTCACTCATATAATAGCCATCAAGTACCTCTTCATCAAATCCTGCGCACTGAAAGTGGTAGTCATCCATCACCGTATATTCGATTTTACTGCGATGCAAATCGGTTATCAACGACGATTCCCATACCCTCTCCGTGAGCCATAACCCTTTAGGAGTCTGTCCGAATGATTCTGAGATAGAGCGGTTAAGTTTTTCGATCTGAGCCACCCGATCTTGGGAGGGGATGACACTTAAAATCGGCTCATAATATCCTGCACTAAAAAATTCGATACTCCCTGATTGGGAGAGTTTTTGGATCTGGTGATACAGCACAGGATCACGCAGCTGTATCTGCTCCATCAGCCATCCGCTGCAATGGAGACTGAAACGAAACGACGGATAACGGCTCATCACCTCGAAAAAAGGTTTGTAGCATACCTCTATCGCATGCTCAATGACCCAATCGAAATTATCCACCGGTTGATGCATATGTATCCCGAATAAAAGTGCTGTTTTAGACATCTGTTTTCCTTTATACAAACCAGTTTGCGGCGTAATGTTCATCCAAATCGATACAAAGCGCTCCGTTTCCTGGGAGCGTTTGAACTATTTTAGATCCGTTCACAAGCTCGAAACGGAGATGAAACAATCGCATTGCTCCAAAATGGAGTCGTGAAAGTGCTATTTCAAGCCTCTCATCGATCGCTATGAGATCATTTTCAGCCGAGGTAACCCTCTCTAAGTCAAATTCATACTGCTCAGAGCTCTCTTCCACAATAACCAGCAGTTTTAAATTATGACGATCAATTTTCGAAATATCTCCCTCAAATGCCACGTAGATCGCTTTTTTATCGTGACCGTAGTAGAAGATATCAATAGGCCCTCGTACTCGGTCCATTGTGGAATAGAGTTTTCGCTCATCCATGCTCCCGCATCCAAGCCACTCAAAAAAAGAGTTGTACTTACCATCAATAATCGGGGTAAGGGGGGACTGCGGCTTAATCCAAAAAGGGGCACTATCCGCCATTGCCACGATCGGTTGATAGAGATTTGCAGGGGGTGCAATCCCCATAAGCTCATATATAGCAATCAAATGGTTTCGAAAAAGGAGATCAAATTCCTCAGCGAAATCACTAACATGATCATCACCGTACCACCAAAACCAATCACTGCACTCCGATGCTAAAAAATGCTCCTCAATTTTGCGTACCGTCTCGTCTGAGACAACACCTCTAAAATTTTCTGTATCCCGACGGGTCTGGAAAATCAGTTCCCACGCCCTATTTTTTTGGGGGTGCCCCGACCATGTGTCAAAGGTGCCGTGAATCCAGCTTCCGGGATGGAGCGTTTCTAACTCGATAGGATTTTTACCTTTTGCCATCTCATCCATAGTAGTACTTTTACACCACTCCGTTGCCTCTAAACGTGAATAGAGTGCGTTAAAGAAATCAAATCCGTTGTTCTCATAAAACTCCCACGCATTCTCTCCGTCAACAATCACAAAAACGGAAGGGTTGCTTTGTTCGTTATAAATGGACCCGAGGGAATGGATAAAATGGTTCACGGCATCTTCTGCACCTTTAAACCGATAAGTAAAACCGATCAAATCACTCAACCCATGGTCTCTGAACCCCATAGTGACACCGTCAAAACGGTAGGTCTTATAAAGATTTTTTCGACTTTCATCCCCAAGTGAATGAAATAGTATCGCTTCATCCGTGGCGATCCACTCCACCCCGTATTCACGGTAGAGGGCAACACTTTTCGTATCTACCGCACCCTCAGCAGGCCAAAATCCGGTCGGCTTTTTTTTGAAATGTTTTTTATACAATGCAATAGAGCGTTCGATATGCTTGCGAGCATCTTCAAGCAATGAAATGGAGCGTTGGGGAAGTACGGTGTGCGAATTGGCTAAAGAGGCATTTTCCATATCGATCAAAAGTGGCAAAATCGGGTGATAATAGGGGGTAGTTGATACCGAGATTCGACCCTCTTGCTGCAATAAAGCATAAAAAGGGATAATCGTATGAATAAAACTGCAAAGCGCATCAAGAAGACGTTCTTTATCGTGTTGAGAAAATCCTTCTCCGCGCTGCAGTAACTCTTTGACCACTCTGTTTTCACTACGAAGATAATTTCCGCACCATGCCAATAAAAATAGAACCTCTAAATCAATCAGTTCATCGTCGCTGTACTCGCTTTGAGGATACAAATGTTCATAGCGTCTCAACGGTCGTACCATCGTCTCAAATTGGGTCGATTTGCAAATTTTAATCAGCCATTGGCGCGATGATGTATCGAGTGCAGAGGGGTGTTTATCCCACAAGGATAAAAAATAATCGTATTTCAGAGGATCCGTATAAAGTTCCAACTGTTCCATAAGGGTTGCCGTAAGGTTGAAGGTCGCTTTAATATGGGTATATCGGCTAACCAACCATGGCATTTCGTAGTAATCTTTTATGGCATGCAAAAAGACCCACGGCATCGTCATAATCCCATCACTCCCCCGATAATCAGGCTGATGCATGTGCCAGAAAAACGAAAGTGTTAAAGGGGATTTATCCATTAAGAGGCCATCCATTCCTCAATTTTAGCGGTGTATAACTGATGAATTTCTTCACCGTCATTGTCATTTTTAGCTTGTATATAGAGATTGAGGTGATCATTATAGTGATCCGGAATCATCAAAATCCAATCATGTTTGTCAAGCCAAATTTTAACACCGTCAAGGGTTGAAGATACTTTATCTTTGGCATCCTCCAAAAACATCCGCATCATTTTCCCTTTGTGAGACTGCTTACAAGGAACCTGAAAAGAGTGATAATAAAAGCGTGGCATAGTTTCCAAGATTTCCGAAAGCTTCACGTGGTGATTAACGATCATCTCTAATATTTTGAGTGTCGCATACATCGAATCGCGATGGGTAGAAAATTCGGTAAATGCATAATTCCCCTCCCCCGTGGTGACGAGATCATAACTTTTCATCTTTTCTGATTTGAAATTCAAATACTGTCCGTATTCAATCTCAAGATGCTCAAAGGTGACCAAATCAGCAGCCCAAGTCGGTAAAAATACCCGTTTTTTAACACCCAAACTTTTTGCTTCCATGTTCAACAGTGTCAATACGGCATAGAGTGCCGACTGCTTGCTTAAAAGCGTCCCTTTATCACTCATCATCTCCAGCCGCTGACCATGAGGATAAATCATAAATCCCGCATCGAGATTCAAGGCTTTGATAACCGCACTCATATCATCATTCGTCGATTTGGTGAGCGTATTGATATTTTCCAAACGACGCTCATCCGAATGGGCATTAAACATAATATGATCAACCCCCAAATCGTTGAGGATCGTAGGAAATACTTCCGATGCCATACCATGCATCATATCGACAACAACACGACAGTCAAGGCACTTGAACATATGGGACGTTAAGAGTTCCTCCATCCCTTTTTGGTACTCTTTATACTCTTTTTGGTGATCTGAATTGTAAATTTGTCCGATTCGTGAATAATCGACACGGCGATAGGTCTCTTTAAAAAATGCTTTTTCAACTTTCTTGGCCACCTCGGTATTGATACGTAAGGCTTCCTCATTGTAAAACGTAATAACGATACTGGTAGGATCATCGAGCTTTTGATTGAAATGGACACCGGCACTGTATTCTTCATGAAAAGAGAGACTGCAGCGCATAACGGCTGACGTTACGGCATTGTAATCCAATACATTCATCCCGGATGAAAGAAGTCCCCCTAAAAAAGCACGTTTGAGCATCCGAGCACTTTTACTGTTATCACGCGATACCAGAATCGTTGAACCTACCGGAAGCTGTGCTCCGAAGGATTCGGCAAGTTTGGTAGCCATTTCACAAGAAATTTCGACATTTGCCTTGCCGATAACCATTCCGTTTTCAAAAATCGAATTTTTATATTTACTTCCTAGAATAACGCTTCGACTCACGATAGAGGCATCTTCGATCACTTTATCCGGCCAGATGGTGACATCTTTTTCAACCGTTACCAACTCACCGATTTCACACCCCTCGGCTAGAATCAATCCTGATTTTGCGGTGACATTTTTTCCGATATGATTATTGTTACAAATGACACATCCATCCAGTTTGGTGTTGCGTCCGATCACAACATCATCCCAGATAACCGTATTGCAGATTTTAGAGGATCCACCGATAGTGACATTATCTCCGATAACGACATTATTGAGTTTCGTCCCTTTTTTGACCGTTACATTTTTTCCGATTACGACAATCCCGATCACTTCGACACTATCATCGAGAGTATTGTCTTCTTCGCAGATCAATACTCCGTCGACATATTTAACCGCTTCTCCACCCAGATTCAGTTTTATTTTTCCGCTGAGAAGATCCTCATAGACATCACGGTAGCTCTCAGGATTTCCGACGTCACGCCAGTACCCTTGCGCATAACCGGCCATCAAATCTATCCCTTTGCGCATAAGGAGGGGGAAAAGGTCTTTGGCAAAATCAAAATTTTCATTGTTAGGTATGTAATCAAGAATTTCAGGTTCTATAATATATATGCCGGTATTGATAGTATCGCTAAATACCTCTCCCCAACTCGGTTTTTCAAGAAATTTTTCAATTTTTCCCTCTTTATTGGCTATAACTACTCCAAATTCAAGCGGGTTATCAACGGATGTAAGAGTAATGGTAAGTTTCGATTTTTTAGAGGCGTGATAATCGAATATTTTTTGAAAATCAAAATCGGTGACCAAATCGCCGCTGATAATAATAAAATTTTCATTTCCGATTTGCTCTTGTGCTTTTTTGACGGCACCCGCAGTGCCGTAATCGTCATCCGGAAGAACATAAGTGATATTAATCCCCCACTTCTTTCCGTCTTTAAAATAATCTTTGATAACATCGGGTTTAAAATAGAGGAGAACAATGAACTCGGTAATCCCTAGCGCTTTAAGGCTCATTATGGTGTGTTCCATCATTGGACGGTTCATTATAGGCAACATAGGTTTAGGGATAGAATTGGTCAACGGTTGTATCCGTGTTCCAAAGCCTCCAGCCATCACAACAGCTTTCATCGGACTCCTTAGTAGAAAAAGGTATCTATTCGTAATCAACCAATTAGCTTATTAACTAATATTTTTGATCTGTTTTTAATGATAACATAGATTTGACGTAATTCGATTATTAAAGTGATAAATTATCAACAAAATAAATATATCATCTGTTTACACTCCTTTTTTTAAGACATCCCATCACCGCTTTAGCAATATTCAAATGATTGTTGACTATAATAACCTTCTATTTTATACGAGGTTTGTTTTTTTGAAAAAACGTTTAGCGATTGCATTCACCGGTCCCTCCAACAGCGGCAAAACTACGCTGATCCTCAAAGTTGCCCGTAAATTGATACATGAACATAATCTGGATGTAGCCATTATCAAGAATGATCCGAAAGATAAAGCACAATTTGACGTACCGGGCAAAGATAGTTACAAATTCAGTGATACCGGTGCTGAAGTGATTGTCACCTCTCCGACTCGTACCACCTATTTTTCCCAGCGTCATAAAGAACTCGATGAACTCGTCTCCCTTTTCGGTGACTTTGATGTTCTCCTCGTTGAGGGGCTTAAAAATCTCCCCCTCCCCCGAATCAGTATCTTTAGAGGCTCCATCGACACCGACTATTTTCCCTATATGAACGCATTGGCTATCGATGAGAGTATCAATGTTTCCCACTATTCGATTCCTGAGGGGATTGACCTTCTCGATCTCAACAACCCCGATCAGGTGATCGAGTGGATTTTAGCTCACGCAAAGGTTATGAAATGAATGTTATTTTAGAAGCGATCCAAAAAAGTGCCATACGGATCAAACACGCAATCGATGTCAAAGATATCGGCTATTCCCAAGAGCAAAACAGCTCCGGTGAAACCCAGCTTCAGCTTGATATCCAAAGCGATTTAATTATCGAAGAAGAGTTGAGTCAGATTGCAAGTGTCCATACCATTGCAAGTGAAGAGAAAGAGCTTCCTATGGTTCTCAATGAAAGCGGCCGCTTTTTTATCGCCTTTGATCCGCTTGACGGCTCCTCTTTAGTCGATGTTAATCTCAGTGTCGGTTCTATTTTCGGAATTTATGACGGAGCTTTTACCCCTACTAAAATGGTTGCAAGCTGTTATGTTGTCTATGGCCCGCGTGTTGAGCTGGTCTACGCCGATGAGCACAAAGTCTCCCTCTATCTCCTCCAAGCGGGAGAGTTTGAGTTTGTGAAGCATATCCACTTGAATGAAAAAGGGAAGATCAATGCACCCGGCGGTACACAGCAGTGTTGGGCACCGTTTCATAAAGCGATGATCGATTCCTTCTTCGCACGCGGCTATCGCCTCCGCTACTCCGGCGGTATGGTTCCCGATTTGCACCAAATCCTCCTCAAGGGGGGCGGATTATTCAGCTATCCGGGTGCCAGTGATAAACCGGAAGGGAAACTTCGTATGTTGTTCGAGGTATTTCCTTTCGCCTTTATCTTCGAAAAAGCCGGAGGTAAAGCGGTGGATGGAACCAAGCGGGTTTTAGAAAAAGAGCCTGCACACGTTCACGATACCAGCCCATGCTTTTTCGGTTCATCTGAAGAGATAAACGAGGTTTTGAGTGTCTATGCCGGAGCAGAGTGAATACGAAGCACAATTGGATGAAGCTATAAAAATTCTCCAAGAGTGCCAACAAGAGCAGAATGTGAGCAGTTGCTATGTCTGTGAAAAATGTATCGGGTGCGAAATTCGCGCCAAATACATCCGTGCCGTCTATGAGAGTATGTCCAAAGGTGAAACCGGCGGGTTTGATTTTTAATAAGGAAAATAAATGAAAAACTATATTACCACCCCTATTTATTACGTTAACGGCGAAGCCCATATCGGTCATGCGTACACAACGTTCATCGCCGATACGTTGGCACGTCATTCACGCCTTCTCGGAAACGAGACCTATTTTCTTACCGGAACGGATGAACACGGTCAAAAGATCGAAGAGGCGGCAAAAAATCTCTCCAAACCGACACAGCAGTTTGCCGATGAGATCAGCGCGACGTTTCGTACGTTGTGGGATGAGTTTGATATTAGTTACGATCAATTTATCCGTACTACCGATGAAACCCATAAAAAAGGGGTTCAAGCCGCATTTTTAAAAATGCATGAGAACGGTGATATTTATAAAGACTTCTATGAGGGGAACTACTGCGTCAGCTGTGAAAGCTTCTTTCCCGAATCTCAACTCATGGACGGCGGCGGCTGTCCTGATTGCGGCAGAGCGACTACCATCGTAAAAGAGGAGAGTTATTTCTTCCGTCTCTCCAAATACGAAAAACCTTTGTTAGAATATTATGAAGCCCATCCTGAATTTATCCTCCCTAAATCACGCCGTAACGAAGTGATCAGCTTTGTTAAGGGGGGATTGAATGATCTCTCCGTCACCCGAACCAGCTTTAGCTGGGGTGTTCATTTGCCCGAATCGTTGAATGAGCCGAAACACGTTATGTACGTTTGGCTTGATGCCCTGATGAACTACGTCACGGCTCTCGGATACGGCTCTGATGAAGCTAAAATGGAGTTCTGGCCTGCGACTACCCAATTGGTTGGTAAAGATATCCTCCGTTTCCATGCGATCTACTGGCCGGCATTTTTGATGAGCCTCGGATTGCCGTTGCCGAAACATATCGGTGCGCACGGATGGTGGACACGCGACGGCGAAAAGATGTCAAAATCCAAAGGGAATGTTGTCGATCCGCGTGAGGTTTCCAAACACTACGGTGTTGAGAATTTCCGCTATTTCATGATGCGTGAAGTACCGTTCGGACAAGACGGTGATTTCTCTCAACGCGCATTGATCGACCGTATGAACTCCGATCTCTCCAATGATCTAGGGAACCTTTTAAACCGTATCATCGGAATGTCAGAGAAATACTCCGACTTTGTCATCAATAGCTGTGATGTTGAGAAATACCATGCCAAAGAGCTGAATGATGCCCATACCCTCCTAAACTCTCTTGAGACCTATCTAGGTGAGCTTCAGCTCCATCGTTACCTCGAAGAGCTGTGGAAAGTATTCACCATCGGAAACAAAGCGATCGAAGAACACGCTCCATGGGTGAAGATCAAAGAGGGTCGTAGCGATGAAGCCCTCGCAACGGTTGCATTGGTTGCCAATCTTTTGGCAAAAGCTTCCGTGATGCTCCACTCCATTATGCCAACCACTACCGCTACGATAGCCGACGCACTCGGATTTGAGATTACGACCGAGAGTTATAACCGCCTCATTGTTAATAAAGGGCTTCTAGAGACCTTTACGATCAAAAAAATCCCTCCTCTATTCCCACGTGTGGATGAACCGTTGATGCAAGAAGCTCCTAAAGCAATGATAGAAGAAGCTCCCAAAGCGGAACCGAAGCCTAAGATGGAAGATAAAAAAGAGACAACCGTCTCCGAAGATGGTCTTATAACTATCGATCAGTTTTTCCAGACCTCTATCAAAATCGGAACCGTTTTGGATGCCGAAGAGGTACCGAAAAGCTCAAAACTTCTCAAACTCCAAGTCGATTTGGGTGAAGAATCTCCGCGTCAAATCGTAGCGGGTATCCGTGAGTATTACAGTGCCCAATCGCTAATCGGAACCCAAGTGTGTGTTGTCGCAAACCTCAAACCCGCTAAACTGATGGGATTGCTCTCTGAGGGGATGATATTAGCGGCCAAAGATTCTGAAGGACTTTGTTTGGTTCGACCTGAAAAACGACGCATCAGCGGAAGTTCGGTGGGATGAGAGTCGAAAATATCCTCGCACTCAGCAAAGGGATACTCCTCGGAGACCCCTCTGTCACTCTTTTTGAAAGTGTCGTATTCGAACCCTCAAAAGTAAAGCGCGGATCATTTTTTATCGCCTATTCCCCTGAGGATATCCCCGAAGCTCTCCTAAACGGTGCTTACGGTGTCATGTTTGATAAACCGACCCAGATTAGTGATAGCGAAATAGCTTGGATTAAAGTCGATAATATCGATAACGCCCTCAAAAAGCTCCTCCGGTTTTACCTTCTCGAAAAAGAGCTTCAAACCTATGCATGTGATCCGATAACGTTGCATCTCTCGACCATGATTTCAACCCCTGCCAATTTTTGCAATGTTGAGGGGTCAATGCGGGATATTTGGGAAAAGCTGTGGCCGCTGGAGAAAAAGTCGATCGTCCTTTTCTCACCTGCCCTAACGGATCCCGATATTTTTATCGAGCACTCTCAGCTTATCCGAGCGCAGGAAAATACGATTACGATTATCGAGCAAACGTTGTTTGAAACCTCCTTTATACATAACGATACCTTTTATGAGCGGCAAATGCTATCCCCGTTTTTTATCCCTTATCTCGAACATATCCTTTTTTTCTATACCTTTTTACGGATACCGTTTCAAATACGGGGATTTAGTAAAATGGGGCACTTTATCCCTGTCTTTACGAATTCGAGATTAGAGAGCAAAGAGTTCGGGAGCAGTGACCGCGTCGTCATTTTCGAACCGCTGTTAGAGCTGATCGACGAGCAGATCGATTTTCTTGATGCACAAGCTTCATGGGCAAAAATTATCTATTTGCTCCCGGAAACAATGCGTTCTAGCTTGACCATAGGGATCGAAAATATCTTTTTCTATCGCTACAGCGAAGAGGTACTAAGTATCTTGCAATCCAAAACATTTCATTTCGCCCTCGTCGCGGGTGTGGATAAAGGGATACTCAATCCATCCCGCTCCGCCATGAAACAACTGGAACTCGATTTTTAACCGATCCGTATCTCTTTTAACTCTCTTCTCAAACCTCTCTCATTCTCTAAAATAGTCCGTACCAATGCGTGGAACTCTTTGGAGTGATTCATATGGCGTAAATGGGCTAATTCATGAACAATGATGTAGTCGATATGTTCGTAGGCCAGTTGCATCATCATCGTATTAAGTGTCACAATCCCCTCACTACTGCAGCTTCCCCACCGTCGTCGCATCTTTTTAAAACGTATCTCTTTGGGGTGTAGATTCATCTTTCGTGCGTAATGCGATACTCGAGAGGGAAGTGTTAAAAGTGCTTCATTTTTGTAAAAATGATGGTAATATTTTTCAATATCAATGCTGTTTTTAGCTTTTTCGAGTGTTTTAATCAGTTGGGGCAGTTGTAGCAGTGCGACACATTCACCTCGAAATCGGATCGATTCACCGAGTATATGATGCTGTTGCTGACGAGAAGCGATCGCACTCAGTTTGGAATGTATCCACCCTTCCCTCTCTCGTAAAAGTATACGAATACGCCGCTCGTCTTTGATCGGTGTCCGTACACATACTTCTGCGTTATGGGTTATCGTAATATAGGTATTACGATTTCGTGGCCGATAGTGAATCGTAATTGGTGAAGTAAGGTGATTAAACATACGCTATAGGATCAACCGCTCCGGCACGTTCAAACCCGCGCAGACGTAATCGGCAGCTATCACATACACCGCACGCCATCTCTTCGCTTTGATAACAGCTCCATGTAAGATGAAGCGGTGCACCCATTCGAAGTGACTCTTCAACAATTTGAGATTTTTGCAGATGCACGAGAGGCATCTCTATCGTAATATTTGTCGTCTCTTTAGTTCCCAAGTTTGCCGCGTTCTGAAATGTCTCAATAAAGGCTTCCCGACAATCAGGATAACCGCTGCTGTCCTCTTCGACGACTCCGATAGCGATAACACTGCACCCCTCTTTTTCGGCAATCGCCGTGGCGATAGAGAGAAAGATCCCATTGCGAAAGGGGACATAGGTGATGGGGACGCCCGCTTCGATCCCCCCTGTAGGAACCGCTATCGTGTGATCGGTCAACGCCGAAGCTCCAATGGTTTTGAAAAAATCGAGATCAATTTCGTATTTTTCACTCACCCCTAAATCGTCGCAAATAGCACGAAAGCAGGAGAGCTCTTTTGCTACGGTGCGTTGTCCATAGTTAAAATGGAGTGCCACGATCTCGTAGCCGCGTGAACGCATAATATAGGCGACAAGGGTCGAATCCATCCCGCCGCTCATAATACAAAGTGCTTTTTTCATAATAGTTACCCTTTGTGCGTGATTGTACCAATGGGTTGCTTATGTTACAATACCGCCATGATAGAACTTGATAACCGAACCGACAAAAACTATAATTTTGCCCTTTTAGAGCAAATTGCCGCTACCCTCTGTACCCAAGAGATTGAGTTGATCCTCACCGATAACGACGAGATTGCGCAGATTA
>Ga0208246_1000162_pt1 | contig 62690 bp, 58 predicted proteins | sample RifOxyD2_FD_184039 | JGI IMG/M metagenome (GOLD analysis project Ga0208246, IMG submission 184039) | Soil microbial communities from Rifle, Colorado - Rifle Oxygen_injection D2 (SPAdes) | ecosystem: Environmental > Terrestrial > Deep subsurface > Rock core/Sediment | place: Rifle, Colorado... | reverse complement strand
CTGGGGGCCTAGAGGGACTAGACCGGCTTTATGGGGCCTTGTTTAAGGTCGAAGGCGAAACCGGCAGTAAGCCCGGGCGCTTAGGACCCCAGTCGGATGTGGCCAAGGCCTACCATCAGCGGTTTATGGAGGCCCTAGCCGACGACCTCAACACCCCCATGGCCCTAGCGGTTTTGTTTGAAATCGCCAAGGATCTCAATAAAGGAGAGTTGGGTGCTGAAGGGTATTGGCTACTACACGATTTAAGCCGAATCTTGGGCCTGCTAGAAGACCAACCAGCCCACTGGTTTAAATCAGAGCGGATCAAGACGCTCAAAACCGGCGACCTTTCTAATACCCAGATTGAGGAATTAATTGCCCAACGGCTGGCCGCGCGCTTGTCTAAAAACTGGGCACAAGCAGACCAACTTAGAGACCAATTAAGCAATGCCGGTATCTTATTGATTGACCGCGATGGAACGACCCAATGGCAGAGAAAATAAAGGCCCTCTACGGGGTCACCCCGGTCGAGGCGGCACTTTTAGCGGGCAAGCGAAAACTTATTCGATTGTGGATGAAAACCGATGGTAAAAACCCCCGGTTTAAGGCTATCTTAAAACTGGCCAAGGAGGCCCATATTCAGGTCAGCGAAGCGACCAGTGAGCAGCTCTTTAAACTTACCGACTCCAAGATGCACCAGGGGTTGGCCTTGGAATGTGGCCCACTAGAACCAGTGCCTTGGGAGGATTTTTTACAAACCAAACCTCGCCTTTTGGTCGCTTTAGACCAGATCGAGGACCCGCAAAACCTAGGGGCCATCTGCCGCACTGCTGCCTTTTTGGGAGCCGGGGGCCTGTTAATCCCTAAGGATCATTCGGCCCCCTTTAGTGCCGCTGCTTCCAAAGCCAGCGCAGGGGCGATGGAGTGGTTTCCCATGGCTTTAGTAGGCAATCTAGCCGAAGCGCTAGACCGGCTTAAGTCTGCTGGATATTGGGTTTATGGGGCCCAGTTAGACGAAACCAGCCAACCTTTGGCCCAGGCCTTGCTGGCTCCTAACATGGTCTTAGTGCTGGGCAACGAGGGTTCTGGGTTGAGGAAACTAACCACTAAACGCTGCGACCATTTGATTACCATACCCGGCCACGGCCAGATGGAGAGCCTTAACGTAAGCGCCTCTGCGGCCATCTTGATCCACCATTTTATGAGTATGCCCGATGAGTGCTAAAATCTTATTGATCAACGGCCCCAATCTAAACCTCTTGGGCACCCGCGAACCCGAACTCTACGGCGGGGCTTCCTTGGCCGATATTGAAGAACAGGTTAAAGCCTACTTTGAAGAATCTGGGATGACCTGTTTGTGTTTCCAATCGAATCACGAAGGGGCGATTATCGACTTTATCCAGGCCGAAGGGCCCAGTGCCGAGCACGCAATTATTAATGCAGGTGCGCTGACCCATACTTCTATCGGTCTGCGAGACGCTATTTCGGGGGTGAGGTTACGCTTTATTGAGCTACATATCTCTAACGTTTATGCCCGCGAGCCCTTCCGGCACCACAGCTATCTTTCAGATGTGGCCGAAGGGGTTATCGCTGGTCTCGGCCCCCAAGGTTATTTAACGGCGGCGGCCCATATTGCCGCCCTGATTGGCGAATGATCAATCTCTACGAATTCACCCGCGCCGACTTAAAGGCTTGGTTGGTTAAAGAGGGCCAAAAGCCCTTTAACGCTGAGCAAATCTACCACTGGCTATACGCCAAAGGGGCCAGGGATTTCTGGGAGATGTCGAACCTTTCTAAGTCCTTGCGTAGCCTTTTAAGCGAACGTTTTTGCTTAACCCCACTTTTAGAGGTTGGGCATAAAACCGCCCAAGACGGCACCATCAAGCTGTTATTGTCGCTGGCCGATCAAGAGCAGATCGAAACCGTGTTGCTGCGCCATTCGGATCACAACACCCTTTGCTTATCCACCCAAGTGGGCTGCGCCATGGCCTGCAAATTTTGTTTGACCGCCAAAATGGGGCTTAAAAGAAACCTTACCCCCGCCGAGATCGTGGGGCAAATTCTAGCCGCCAAAGCCCATCTGCCTGAGGGCCAAGGAATCAGAAATCTGGTGTTTATGGGTATGGGCGAACCCTTACATAATTATGACAACCTGATTTTAGCCCTTAAGATATTACTAGACCCAAGAGGGTTGGATTATTCTTGGAGAAGGGTTACCATCTCTACCAGCGGTTTGGTCGAAGGGATTCGCCGCTTCTGGGCAGAGCCCGAGGTTCGGGCTATGCTTGCAATCTCGCTCAACGGGGTTACCCAAGAAGAGCGGCAACTCTTAATGCCCGTCTCTAAACGCCATGACCTCGAATCCTTAATCCAGGCCCTAAAAGAGATGCCACCTGAAAAAAAGGACCGGATCACTTTTGAATATGTTCTCTTAAGAGACCATACGGACGGAATGGATCAAGCGAAACGGTTGGTTGCTTTACTGAACGGGATCAAGGCAAAAGTTAACTTAATCGAGTTTAATGAACATCCCGATTTACCCTTTAGGGCCCCCGACCCGGCTCGGACCAAGGCCTTTCAGCGTTATCTATTAGACAAGGGCTTACTGGCGACTCTGCGCGCTGCTCGTGGCCAAGATGTGGCGGCTGCTTGCGGGCAATTGGCCACGGATTATGCAAAACAGTTAAAGGAGCTAAAATGAATCCAGTCAGCGCCGAAGAGGCCAAAGAGGCGATCAAAACCTTGATCCGTTTTATCGGGGATGACCCAGAACGCGAAGGTCTTTTGGAAACCCCAGAACGGGTAATTCGGGCCTATGAAGAGATTTTTAAAGGGTACAAATTAGACCCAGCCGAGATTTTAGAAAAAAAATTTTCCACCCATTCGGGGGAGTTGGTGGTGCTTTCCAATATTGAGCTATACTCCACTTGCGAGCATCACATGATGCCCTTTATTGGTAAATGCCATATTGGCTATTTGCCCAAGGATCACGTGGTGGGGATTAGTAAGCTAGCTAGGTTAATGGAGATTTACTCTAGGCGGCTACAGATCCAAGAGGAGATGACCTGGCAAATTGCTCAGGCCTTAGAACACGAAACCCAGGCTCGAGGAGTCGCGGTATTGGTCGAAGCCCGGCATTTGTGTATCTCTAGCCGAGGGATTGGCAAGCAGCACAGTGTGATGACCACCATTGCTACGATCGGTGAGTTCCAAGAGAACCAAAATGCCAAGGCCGACTTCATTCACATCATTGAGCAACAGCGCCTAAGCAGTCTCTAGCCGAAGGGACTCGCAACCCTAAAAGAAGCTGTACACCCCAACCGAAAATGAGGCCCCGTCCATTTTATACAGGGCTTTATAGGTCGTATGGCCATCTAGGTCGCGACGGCGGCCTGTGGTGGTGCCAAAATCAAAGCGCACTGCGCCAAACTCTAAAAGATAGTCCGCACCTAGGTTCAAGGTAGTGGTGGGCACGGTAGCACTGGTGTTGCCTTCGGTGTTGCCCGAAGCAGCAATGGTGGTCACGACCGAACTAGATACCAGGTTACCAAATCCCACCCCTAAATAGGGTTTAAGGCCCGAACTAGAGTGGTCCTTAAAGTAGGCCTTAAAATCAAAACTGGTTAAAACGGTTTTTTCCACAATTGACACGGTGTTTCCATCTATCCACATATCCAAGCTTCGGTCTAAGCCAGAGGCATATTTAACACCCGCTGAGAACCGGCTTAGGAACACTCGCTCGTAAAAAAAAGCTGGGCCCACCATGGGTTCAGACCCGGTCGTAATACTAGTGCTTGATTGCAGGGTGTATTCAGTTCCTGAAAGGGCAAAATAAGCCACCCCTAGCTTGTTCCCTGGTTCCTTCTGTTTGCGCTGCGCCATTGCTGGACTAGCCATCAAGAGCAGGAGCAAACCAAAAAATAGTATTTTTTTCATTGTCTATACTCGCTTCTTATAGGAAAGTTCTTTTTCCTTATCGGTCATTTTTAAAAAAACTTGACCGTTTTTTTTAAAATCCAATCCTAAACCCAAAGGCAAATAACATTCCTTGGAGGTCTAAATCGAGCGCTTGTACGCCCGAGTCCACCTGCACCCGACCAATCACCCGGCGGGCTTCAAGATGAAAATCAGCGTTGGTTCCAAATGGGACCCCTAGTTGGCCAAAATATTGGATCACCTCGCGCTGATAAAAGGTAAGGTTAGAGCAATCACTTTGAGCGCACTCAAATGTGGCCTTCCCCGCTCCATAGCCTAGCAAAAAACCAACATTTTTACCCGAGAAATCGAAGGCTACATCATAGGTATTCAACCGCATTTGGTTGGTGCCTGTTATGGCTGGACTACTGGGGACTAGCTGCACCACAAACTCCGAGAGCCCAACAATAGGCAGCAAGGGGACCGGCAAACTTGCTAAAAGCGAATAACCTGCGGTGGAGGTGCTACTAACTTGGTCGAAATCATAAAGGGGATTGCCATAGGAACTAAAGCTAAAACTCGTAGGCAAACTGGCACTAACCCACGTCTCGGCTTTGACCGGGGCGGCCATCAATAATACCGCAAAAAGTAGCAATAAAGTTCGTTTAGCCATAGTTCTTAGCCGGTCAAACCGGCCAGGGGCTTAAAACAGGCCGGAGATGGTGAAGTCGAGTCTGGAAGGTTCTTCTTGAGGTTTTTTATCTAACTTGATCCCGTATTCAAACCGGAAAACCCCCATTGGAGTAATCATCCTTATCCCGGTCCCGTAACTTTTGCGTAGGTAAAACGGGTCTTTTTTCACCCCCAATATTTCATACATGCGATCTTCGGACCAAACGTTTCCAGCGTCGAAGAAGAACAGCCCTCGAATATTACGTCCTTCCCGGGTCAAGGGGAACAAAACCTCCAGGTTCATAATTTTTAGGAGGGTTCCCCGCTGGTGTTCGTTGTAATATTTTCGTTCGTCTGGGAGGTTCTCAGGCAGGTTGGCTGGGCAATTAGAACCACCACTGGCGCAATCGGGATAATCGCCTTCATAGGGATATTTCTTGGCAATCGAGAATTCAGAAGCTCGCTCATAATAACCTGCCGGCCCCTGGATGTCACCCCAGACGTGACCTCGAATCGAGGTAACCCCACCCGTCAAAAACCGCTGGGCTGCTGGAATTTCTTTATTAGGATCGGTCCGCATCAACTGAGACTGGCGATATTGCGCCATAAAAACGACGGTTTCGTCGTCGTTTAGCGAGTTAAAAAACCGCGAGGTAAAACTGATGTTTTGGTAATCCGTCGTCCCGCCCAAAATACCGCCAAAGCGTTCAGCGCTAAGGTTTGCGTCAAAACCATCTGAAGGGAACATGGGGTTGTTAACCGACGAATACGAGACCCCAGGGCGAATACTACGGTAGGTCTGGGACTCACTTCCCCCCAATAGGCTGGTGCCCACCGCCGAGGCCCCTACATAGGATTCGTTGGTATAGGCGTAACGAACAGAACCGTCCCAGTTTTCCCAAAGGGGATAAGAAAGCCCCGTCGTAAACCCAGTTCGGCGGGTATTGTATTCGGTGTCGGTTAAATATTCGGAAAATACGGAGGTCGAGTTAGTAAAGTTACTATCAAAAATATAGGGGCTGATTAGAGAAACGTTAAACAAGGATTCACCCCGCTGCCGCCGCTCCACCGTGAAGTTGGCGCTTTTACCAGTACCAAAAAGGTTGCGTTTGGATATCCCTAACGACAACACCAAGCCGTTATAGGCTGAATAAGATAAGCTAGCGTTAAAACTACCGGTTTGGGCCTCGGACAATTTAATGTTGTAATCTACCTCTAGGTCATTCTTCCCGGGCTGTTGATCCAGCTCAACCCCATATCCAGGCTCAAAAAAACCAAGCTTGGTGATCTGCTTGTTTGAATCTCTAAGTTTAACCCCGTTAAACAATTCGTTGTCGTGAATCCTAAGCTCTCGCCGAACAACGCGGTCTTGAGTTTCGTAGTTCCCTTCAATCTCCAGCCGCCCAATATAGGCCTTTTCTCCGCGAGCGATTCGGTAATTTACATCAACAATCTTAGTATCGTCATGGATAACCGGGTCCGGCATAACCCGAGCAAAGGCATACCCCTGCTCCATATAGATATCGTTTAGGCCAAACCGATCCTCGTTTTGCTTAAAAGGGTTATATACTTCCCCCTTTTTAAGCTTCATCTCGCCTTCGATATAAGTCTGCTTGTAGGTTAAGGGGGTTTGTTCGCCCTCGGTATCAGGGTCCGTTTCTTCACTGATCTGGCGGAGCAGCTTGTTATTATCGGCGGATTTGATATCTAACTCACCCGTAAAGTATTGGTCGCCTTCGGTAATCTTAAGCCAAACCTCGACAACCGCAAGGTCCCTCTTTTGGGTCATAATCACTTTGGGCTTATCAATATGAACCTTGATAAAACCGTTTTTTAGATATTCTTGGGTGATCAGGGCTAGGTCTTGGTTGATCTTTTCTTCTTGGAATACTCCCGAATCGGTTACCCAGCTAAAACAATCCACTTCCGCCGACTGCAAAAGCCGTTCGACGTCGAGGGGAAAGAAAAACTGGGTGCCTTCAATATGGAATTTAGTCAGATAAACCTGGGGCAACTCGTCGATCTCATAATAGAGATTGACCCTTTTAACGTCGATGGTCTCGATTCGGTAACCAATTCGAGTCCGCAAATGTCCCTTTTTGCGATACTCCCCTTTGAGCATGTCGAGGTCCCGCTTGATACGGACTAGGTCGATCATGTTGTTTCGATGTACTAAAATCTGCTCTTCAATGGTTTTTTTATCGAGCAGGTTCATCCCCTTTATTTCAAACTTTTGGATCCGCGCTTTTTCTACCAATTTAAAAATCAACACCAACTCGCCCGGCCCCGCAGGCTCGGTAGAGACCGAGACGTCATTAAAATATCCCAGGCCAAAGAGGGTTTTGATATCTTGGGCGACCTGGCCCGGGGATAAGTCATAACCGATAGCGGTAGTGATGGAATTATAAAGGACCCCTTTTTCAATCAGATCGATCCCTTCCATACGAATATCTACCACCTTGCCCTGCTGCATACTAGGCAACATCTGCGCCGAGAGCGACCAAGGAAGGATCAAACCCAAAAGTAAAAAAAGCCCAGCAACCCTCACGCCACCTCCTCAAGTTGGCCGCCGACAAGCTGCAATTGATTCTGGGTTTTGGCTGCCAATTCGGGACTGTGGGTTACCAAGATCAAGGTTTTGTGATGGTCTGCGCAGAGTTCTAATAACAGTTCTGCAACCGATTTGCCTGTGTCTGGATCCAGGTTGCCCGTGGGCTCGTCCGCCAGGATCAATCGGGGGTCACCGGCCAAGGCTCTGGCTATGGCCACCCTTTGTTGCTCCCCTCCAGACAGTTCGCTGGGCTTATGATGTAATCTTTGGCCAAGACCCAACCGCTCTAAAAGGGCCTGGGCCTGGGCCGCGGCCTGGGGCTGGCTTTTGCCCTGAATAAGGCCGGGGATTAGAGCGTTTTCTAAAGCCGTAAAGTCCGGTAGTAAATGGTGGGCCTGGAATACAAACCCCAAAATCTGGGCTCGCCAATGGGCCAACTGGGCGGGGCTTTTAGTAAAGAGGTTTTCCCCTTCAAAGACCACTTCACCCTCGCTAGGACGGTCCAGACCACCCAAGAGGTGTAGCAACGTCGATTTACCGGACCCAGAGCGACCTACAACCGAATAACTCTGCCCCTCTATGAAATGATACTCTAGGTTGACCAGGATCGAAAGCAATTGCCCTTGTCCGTCGGGGTAACTCTTAGAAAGACCTTTGAGTTTAAGAAACTCACTCATATTTAAGGCCCTCCACCGGGTCAAGACTGGCAGCCTTGCGGCTGGGAATTAAGGTCACGCTGAAACAGATCACCAAAGATACCACCGCAATCAAGCCAACCTGCCAAGTCTCGATATACATAGGGATACGGTTACCCACGTAAACGCCCGCTGGTATTTCGATCACATCAAAACTAGCAATCGCCCAACAAACCAAGAGACCCATCAGGATCCCCAAAAAGGTTCCGGTCAGTCCAATTACGGTACCTTGGTAAACAAAAATCCGCCGAATCGCCCCCGATTGGGCCCCCATGGCCTTTAAAATGGCGATATCTTTACGCTTTTCGATCACCAAGAGTACCAAACTTGAGATAATATTAAAAGCGGCGATTAAAATAATTAGGGTCAAGATCAAAGCTAGGCCAATCTTTTCCAATTTAAACACGGCAAACAGGTTTTTGTTTTGCTCGGTCCAGCTGGCTAAGGCAAAGGGGAAGGGGAAATCATCGGAGAGGGCTTTTTTGACCTCGGGCGCCCTTTCACCGTCGTCTAGGCGAAGGGCAAAGCCCGTGACCCGGTCTCCCATTCGGTAAAGTTTTTGCGCGGTTTTTAGATCAACAAAAGCCAGGATCTCGTCGTACCCCATAATCCCAGACTCAAAAAAACCTTCCACCCGAAACCGTTTGGCCCTGGGGATTTCACCCATAGGCGTAATTCGCTCTTCTGGGCTAACCAAGGTGACCACTTCGCCAATACCAACCCCCAAGTTTTTAGCCAGCTGACTGCCGATTAAGATTCCAGCTAAAAAGGAGCTGTGCTCTTGTCCCTCTTCATCGGTCCATTTTTTTTCGCTAGGGGCTAGATCCGTGAGGATTTGCCGAGCCATTTGAGCTTGCTGCGGATCAGCCTGCATTAAGCTGTTGTCCCTTTTAGACTCAAAGAGACGGGTTCGAATAAAAAAGTCCATTTTGGTCACTTGCGGCTCTAGGGTAACATCGATCCCTTTGATCATGCTGCCCTGGGGTTTGCCTGTGCCCATTAACATCGCTTGGTGGCTCGTGAAGGGGCTAACCGCCTCAACCCCTTTGGCCGAAGCCAATTTGGCCATTCGCTCTTCAATCTGGTCGATCCCTTTAGAGCCGAAGCGATATACCGTAAGGTGGGCATTGGCCCCCTGAATAGCCGCCCGCAAATCGCGCTCGAACCCGTTCATTACCGAAAGGACTACAATCAAGGTCATCACCCCAAGGGCGACCCCAAAGATAGAAATTCCTGTGATTACGGAGATACTCCGATCCTCGCGGGGACTCCACAGGTAGCGCTTAAAAATGAAGTGTTCGAATCCCAAGCTATAATTCGGGTAGGGGTTGTTGCCTTCAAACCCAGACAAATACTACGGAGGAAGGGTTGGGTCAACCTAATTGCTGTCTAGTTGGGTCTTGAAGTGGGTCCAGCGGAAGGGCAAAAACCCGGCCCAAGGGCCGGGTTCTTAAAGAAGATCAATAACGATAATGATCAGGCTTGTAGGGCCCGTCTAAGGGAACACCAATGTAATCCGCCTGGGCGGGGGTCAAGCGGGTGAGGCTGATGCCCAATTTGGCGAGGTGCAACCGGGCCACTTCCTCGTCCAATTTCTTAGGCAACATATACACCTTATTTTCGTACTTTTCGTGATTGTGATGCAGGTCAAGCTGGGCCAATACTTGGTTGGTGAAGCTAGCGGACATTACAAAACTGGGGTGCCCGGTGGCGCAGCCTAGGTTAAGCAAGCGCCCCTCTGCCAAAATCATGACCGAATGTCCGTCAGGGAAGGTCCACATGTCATACTGGGGTTTGATGTTGGTTTTCTTGATCCCAGGGACCTTGGCCAAGCGAGCCATGTCGATCTCGTTGTCAAAGTGACCGATGTTGCCTACAATCGCCTTGTCTTTCATCCGGGCCATGTCTTCAACCCGAATTACATCGAAGTTACCGGTCGTGGTAACAAAGATGTCCGCTTCGCCCACCACCTCGTTCAAGGTGCGAACTTCGTAACCTTCCATCGCTGCTTGCAAGGCACAAATCGGGTCTATTTCCGTAACAATTACGCGGCAGCCTTGGCCTCGTAGTGATTGCGCCGAACCTTTGCCTACTTCGCCAAAACCGCAAATCACCGCAACCTTACCGCCGATCATCACGTCCGTGGCGCGGTTTAGACCGTCGGGTAAGCTGTGGCGACAGCCATAGATGTTGTCGAATTTAGATTTGGTAACCGAATCGTTAACGTTGATCGCCGGAAAAAGCAGTTTGCCTTCTTGTTCCATCTGGTAAAGGCGATGCACGCCAGTGGTGGTTTCTTCTGAAACCCCTTTAATCCCGTTAGCAATCGCCGTCCATTGACCAGGGTGGGCCGCCAATTCAGAGCGCAGCGTATGCAGAATAACACCCCACTCTTCAGGCTCGTTGGCTTCGTCAAAGGTAGGGACCGAGCCAGCGGCTTCGTATTCCTTGGCCTTGTGAACAAACAGGGTAGCGTCGCCGCCGTCGTCAACGATCAGGTCAGGACCAGTGCCATCGGGCCAAACTAAGGCCTGCACGGTGCACCACCAATATTCATCCAAGGTTTCCCCTTTCCAAGCGTAAACCGGAACCCCCGTGGGGCGGGAAACAGAGCCGTTTGGCCCAACTACTACGGCGGCTGCCGCATGATCTTGGGTAGAAAAAATGTTACAGCTAACCCAACGGACGTCTGCGCCTATGGCAGTCAAGGTCTCGATTAAAACGGCGGTTTGAATGGTCATGTGCAAACTGCCCATAACCTTAACCCCGGCCAAAGGCTTTGCCTCTTGGTAGCGCGACCTTAGTGCCATTAATCCAGGCATTTCTTCTTCGGCGAGTCGCATTTCTTTTCGACCAAAATCGGCCAAGTTGAGGTCAGCAACTTTATAGGCAGGTCGGTTATGATCCGTGGTTTCGAGTACTTTGTTCATGTTTCCCTTGGGCTGTGCTTGACCTCTCCAGGGGGGAGCGGAAGCGACTTGGTAGCAAAGTTTTATAATATCTGCTTATGCTACGTTTCCTTTGGCACTTTGTCACCCAAAAACGGCCAAAGATGCAATGGGAAGGGATGGCTAAAAGCCAGAGGAGAAGTAGAGAATGGTTCGAGGGCTACCCTTTTGCCCGGCGTATTCGCCGCGCTCTTCGGTGTATTTGGTGTAACCCAAAACCAAGGAATGGCCCAAGGCCAGTTCGGCACCGGTTGAGGCCCAGCCCTGGGCGTAGCCAGCTCGAAGGTAAATAAGGCTGCTGTTTTTAGATAAAGGGACTAGGCCAATCTCGGTGCCCAAATGGGTGCGCCGATTCAAACTTTTGTCCCCCAACGAACCTTGCTGATAGGTAAGGTCTCTAAAGTCCATTGCGGTCGTCCATCTTAAAAATCCAAGTTCTTGGATCATTGCTACCCCGGCAGCCACTTCGCTGGGGATTTTGCCAGCGTCACCTAAATCGATTTCCTGGCGGTACACCAACCCCCACATCATCCGGCTTTTGCTGGCTTGGCGGTAAATCATCCCCACATCGTACCCCAACCCCTTACCGTTGACCCCGGCACTGGCCATGGTTGGGAAGGGTACCTCATTAAGCGCATCGGCCACCGAATAACTTGCGGCTATTTCGGTGCGTTCTACCCGTTTGGCGGTCACCCCAAAAAGCCATTTTCCCGAACCTAAGGGGAAAGAAAAGCCGGTTTGGCGGATATGGTCCAGTTTGGCGTAAAGGTCGATTACAGGCATCGTCGGGTTGCGAACCTCTAAGTCCAAAACCGCCTCGTAGGTATAGTTGCCCCCAACCGTCCAACCCCCTTTAAGGTTGATTAAAGCATTGGCGCCCAAGTCGAACTTAACGTAGGGATTCTTGCCTACAAAATCCTGCATAAAAGCGATCTGCTCTTCTTGGGAATTTAGATTAAAACTCCCGTCTTGCGCCGCCGTGATCAAATTCTTAGTGTCGTCTGAATAAGTCAACATGGTCACCGGCAGGTCCACCCACCAGTTAAAAATATTGCCCATCGCTGCTGGGTTATAAAACAAGGCGGCTGAACTATTAGCCGTAACAATCCCGGTATTACCCATCGCCAAAGTCCGGTGGTCTTGGCCAAACCGCCGATACTCCACCGCCTGGGCGCACAGCACCCAACCGAGAAAAATAAAAAGGAGTAGGCCTATACGTTTCATGGTTAGAGGCTGAGGTTTTGCATGAAATACAAGATCTCACAGTCGTTGAGTTTCCCATCGGACGCCGCAGTTACGGGGATGGCGTCTGAGTTGCAAACATTAATACTAGTCGCCGTTTGCACCCCTTTAGTAATGGTCTGGGTGTAATTATTACCCGTATCCATCTTGGAGTAAAAGTTTAGTTTGTCCAACCCGGTGATCGACGTGGTCAGGTTTTCAGAGGCGACTTTGTTGTAATAAAGCGGGCTATTGGATTGGACCGTGCAGCCATTAACGGTCATCTTTTCGGTGATCTTTAGGGGGTAATAACCACCCGAACCATTGGCCAAATCGCTGGTCGCATCCACCACTTTGGTGGTGTGGGATTCGCTGGTCGAGTGGCCGCAAACCCCTGTATAAAAAGTGGTGCCCATGCCGCTGAAGGTCAAGGAAACCGGAATCTCTCCGGCCACAACGTCGGTGGAGCTAAAGGTCCCTTGGTCTAAGGCAAAGTTAAAACTGCAACTGGAAATACTGCCGGAACTGGCGCAGTGGGTCACATTGCCAGCAGCATCTACCTCCAGACTAAGCAAAGCGGTGGTTTCTTTTAAAACCAACATGGAACTTAACAGCAGCCCCTCTAAATAAACCGATTGATCCGGTTTTTTGATGCTCCCCAACAGCAAATCAAGCGCCAACAGGTAATCTTTGGCTTGGGTAGCGGTGGGCAAGCCATTAATCAGCGCGGCCATGCCGCCAGAGCCGCTAAGATTCGATAAAATAGTAAACAAGCTAGCGTCCGCGCGGCCCATATAGGCTTGGGCGGTAAGGTGGTATCCATCGTCGGTGAGGACTAAGGAACAGGCGGTAATCGCATCGTCCCAGAGGCTTTGGTCTAGCGCATATTTGCAGGTTTCTAAAAGCCCGGCATCGTGGGTGGCCTTCGTGTCCTTGCATCCAGACAGACTTATCCCTAGTAAAAGCAGCAGCAAAATAAAAAATGCGCGCGTGGGTTTCATCTTCGACCCAATAAAGATAGCTGGCCCCATATTGATTACAGAGGACCACCAAGAAAAGAGGTTCAAGGACTGTGCCTTATTGGTCGCCAAACTCCCTGATTTGGCTGCAAACCTCTTCAATAATCCAATCAGCGGTACTCGCTCCCGCAATGATCCCGATCTCCTGCTTTCCCAAAAACCACTCGGCGGCCAAATCGCTCTTGGTCTCAATATGGTGGGATTCCACATGTTGCTGGGCCATGGCGTGGAGTTTTTTGGTATTAGACGAATGAAAACCCCCAACTACTACCATAATATCCACCTTTTTGGCCAATTCCTCGGCGGCAAGTTGCCGTTTTTTTGTGGGGGCACAAATGGTGTTATTTATTTTAAGGTTATCGACGGATTGCGCTATTAAGGCGACCAACTTGTCGAATTTTTGTTGGCTGAAGGTGGATTGACTAATTACTCCCACCTTTGAGGGTAATTTAACTGCGACCAATTCGGCTTCGTCGTTAACCACAATCGGGTCCTTCATTCGAGACGCGATTCCCTTGACCTCCACGTGGTTTCGGTCACCAATAATTAGGATTTGATACCCCTCTGACTCCAATTGATGCCCAACCTCATATATTTTAGAAACCAAAGGGCAAGTAGTATCAACAACCCTCATCTCTAGGTCTTCGAGCAACCTAAAATTTTTAATGTCCGTGCCGTGGGCGGTGATCACAATCGGGGTGCCTTCTTCGCCAGTGACCTCGTGGATCACTTTTTTCCCTTTTTTTTCCAATTGGCTTACGACCTGTTTATTGTGGATCAGGTCTCCCAAAATGGAGACCGCCCCATGTTGGTCCACAATATCCAACGCACGTCGGACCCCCCAGCAAAACCCTTGAGCTTCAGCAACGATGATGTTTTTCATAGGTCTAAATCTAAAAACTAGAGATTGGCTCTTGACAATCAGTACCAATTTGGTACGATATGAACATAGCCAGACTGGTTAATTATCTACAAGCCTTAGCCAGTTTGGCAACCCAAACTAGAGACTACGAGACATGTTAAAGCTCTCGAAAAAAGCAGACTACGCATTGGTGGCCTTGAGTCATTTACAAGCCACCGAACTGCCCGCTAGCGCCAAAGAGATAGCAGACCGCTACAATCTTAGCGCACAAATGCTGGCCAACGTCTTAAAAACCCTTACCCAGTCTGGGCTTTTGGCCTCTAAACGAGGCGCCATGGGCGGATACGCCCTAGGCAAGCGCCCAGAGCACATTTTTTTAGGCGAGGTGATCGACGCCATTGATGGCCGCCAGTCTTTATCGGACTGCACCAGCCTTGACAAACGTTGCTCCGCTGAAACCAATTGCCCCGCAAAAAGCCCGATCTTGATGATCCACAAAAAGATCAAACAATTTATCGACAGCCTGACCCTGGCGGACATCGCCAATCGGGAGATCTTAAAAGGGGTCTCCATTGATATCCCTTTTTCATCCTAGGTATTACCATGAACCCAACCCATCCAAAACCAATCTACCTGGACTACTCAGCCACTACCCCAGTCGATCCTCGGGTGCTTGAGAAGATGTTGCCCTATTTTGGCGAGGTCTTCGGTAATGCAGCTAGCCGAAACCACCAGTTTGGTTGGGCTGCGGAGCAAGGGGTCGAAGAGGGACGCGAGCAGATTGCCCAACTGATCGGGGCCCAAGGCAAAGAAATTATTATCACCTCGGGCGCGACTGAATCAGACAACTTGGCAATATTAGGGGTTGCTGAGATGTATGGCAAAAAGGGCAACCATATTATTACCTGTGTTACCGAACACAAGGCCGTACTAGACCCGGCCCATTACCTCGAATCCAAAGGGTTTGAGGTTACCTTTTTGCCAGTCGATCCCCAAGGGATGATCGACCTCAAAGCTTTAGAGGCGGCCATTACCGACCAAACCATCTTGATTAGCTTAATGGCGGCCAACAACGAGATTGGCACCCTCCACCCCTTAAAGGAGATCGGCCAACTCGCTAAAGCCAAGGGGGTTTTATTCCACTGCGACGCAACCCAAGCGGCGGGCAAGATTAAGCTAAATGTTGAAGAGATGGGTATCGACCTGATGAGCCTTTCAGCCCATAAGATGTATGGCCCCAAAGGGGTAGGGGCGCTTTATGTTAGGCGCCGACAACCTCGGGTCCGCTTGGCCCCAATCTTACACGGCGGCGGTCACGAGCGCGGAATGCGCTCTGGTACCCTTAACGTGCCGGGGATCGTCGGCTTCGGCGAGGCCTGCCGGTTGGCTAGACTGGAACTTGAAGAAGAGGCGGTTAAAATGATTGCGCTGCGCGAACGGCTCTACCAAGGCTTAGCGGCCAAGCTTGATTACCTCTACCTAAACGGACACCCAACCCAGCGCCTACCGGGCAATCTGAATCTCAGCTTTGCCTTTGTCGAGGGTGAATCCTTGATGATGGGCCTGGAATTTATTGCGGTTAGCTCCGGCTCTGCCTGCACCTCGGCCAGTTTAGAGCCTAGCTATGTGTTGCGGGCCTTAGGGATCGGCGACGATTTGGCCCATTGTTCCATTCGGTTTTCTTTGGGTCGTTTCACGACCGAAGAAGAGATCGACCGCACGATTGAGCAGGTGGTAGCCACAGTGACTAGGCTGCGGGAAATGTCGCCCTTATACGACATGGCCAAAGCCGGAATCGACTTAAAAAGCATCCAATGGGCTGGACATTAAAGGAGAAGCCTCATGTATTCAGACAAGGTCTTAGACCATTACAATCAACCTAAAAACGTCGGCTCCTTCGAAGAAGGCGACCTTTCGGTAGGCACCGGGATTGTGGGTGCGCCCGAATGTGGCGACGTGATGAAGTTACAACTTAAGGTCGAAAATGGCCGGATTGTGGACGCCCGGTTTAAAACCTTTGGCTGTGGCTCCGCCATCGCCTCTTCAAGCCTCGCGACCGAATGGGTCAAGGGCAAAACTTTAGAGGAAGCCGCCCAGATCACCAACAGCGAAATTGCTGAAGAATTAAGCTTACCGCCGGTCAAAATCCATTGTAGCGTATTGGCCGAAGACGCCATCAAAGCAGCGGTTAACGACTATAAAAACCGACAATAACCAGAGGATACCATGATCAAACTGACGGAAAACGCCGTAAAAGAAATCAAGCGGGTCATTGTTGAAAACAATCTCCCCGAAGATACTGGGATTCGCATTGGTATTAAGGGCGGCGGCTGTGCTGGTTTTACCTATGTCTTTGACTTCGACAACAAGCCCGGCGAGTTTGACGAAATTTTTGAGTCCGGCGGGGTCAGGGTTTTTGCAGACCGCAAATCGCTGCTCTACATCGACGGCACTGAAGTGGATTTTAACACCACGCTGATGGACCGCGGCTTTAAGTTTAACAACCCTAAAGCCGAAGCCGCTTGTGGTTGTGGCACCAGTTTCAGCCCCAAACAGCCGAGTTTTGGTTAGAATATGGCTGGGGCCGCTACTCATCATCACCATCATAATGAGCGCTGCCAGTCCTGCGCGGCCCAGCTAAAGCACCGGCTCTACTGCGACACCTGCGAGAAGATCCAGCAGTTAGGCCAGGGGGACGATTATTTTTCGATCTTTGGCCACCCCCGAACCTTTAAGCTGGATCCCAAGCGGATCGAAAAAAACTTTGAAGAGATGATGTTAGCCCTTCACCCGGACTTCTACGCCAATGCCGAAGCCCAAGAGCAAACCTTAAGTTTAGAACACACGGCCCTACTCAACGAAGCTAAAAACGCTTTATTTAATCCCTACTTGCGCGGGCGTTACCTGCTCACTTTATTAGTGCCCGAGCTAGGCACGGTCTTGGGTCAACCACCACAAACCTTTATTTTAGAGACGTTTGCCCTGCAAGAAGCCCTGGATGAAGCCGAAAAAGGGCGCCGTGACATTGGCCCCTTGAGTAAACAAATAAGTAAGCTGTCCACAGAGATTGAAGAGGCTTTAGAGCAACAGTTTGGCAAACTGACCGAATACGGAGATCAACCCGAATTGGTCGAGGCGATTAGAGCCGGATTAAGCAAACTCAAATTTTTAATTAACCTTCGGGACCGCGCCCGCTCGATCGAAAAAAGCCTATCATGAGCGAACTGATCTTAGGGATTGATCTGGGCACCACGAACAGCATGGCCGCCTGGGTGGGGCCGCAGGGGCCAGAGGTGGTGGAGTCAGAGCAGATTACCAGCCATGTCCCTTCAGTGGTTTCCTTTGGCCAGAGGGGCCGATTGGTCGGCCAAGCGGCCCTGGCCGCCCGTTTAGAACAGCCAAAACATACGTTTTATTCGTTTAAGCGTTTTATGGGCCGCGGGCCCAAAGATATTAGCGAAGACCTAAGCCGCCTGCCCTTTGAGGTTCGCAGTGGTGACCGGGACAATTTGCTGCTTTGGGCGGAGGACCGGGGCTATAGCCCTGAAGAGATGTCGAGTTTGATTTTAGTAGAGATCAAAACCCGCGCCGAGGCGATTTTAGGCCAACCCGTTAAAAAGGCAGTGATCACCGTTCCTGCCTACTTTGATGATGGCCAGCGCCAAGCCACCCGCGATGCTGCCGAACTAGCGGGGCTCGAAGCGGTGCGCATCCTCAACGAACCGACTGCTGCCGCCATTGCCTATGGGCTGGGTGAGAAGCAAAAGGGCAAGGTCGTGGTTTATGATTTTGGCGGGGGGACCTTTGACGTCTCTGTTTTAGAACTCAAAGAAAAGATATTCAAAGTTCTTTCTACCCAAGGGGATACCCGCCTAGGGGGAGACGATTTAGACCAATTGGTCGCCGAGCAAATCGCCAAAGAGTTCCTTAGAGGACTCGAACTAGACCCCCACAGCCGCCAATACCTAAAAAAGGTAGCCGAAGAAATCAAGATCAACCTGACCAGCCAAACACACACCAAAACCCACATCCACCTGCCTGCTATTGGGGTCGATCAGGAGCTGGTTTATACACGCGAGCAGTTTGACCAAGCAATTGCCCCTTTGGTGACGCGCACCCTGGGCCATATCGCGCAGGCTTTAGATCAAGCTAATCTGACCCCCGAAGAGATTGACGACGTGGTGTTAGTAGGCGGCAGCACCAGGATTCCCTTGGTCCGCCACCAAGTGGAACAATATTTTAACAAACCGCCCCACATTCGCCTTAACCCGGACCAGGTCGTGAGCTTAGGCGCAGCTATCCAGGGGCATTTGCTTGCCGGGGGCCGTAGGGATTTTCTCTTGATGGACATTATCCCACTGTCTTTGGGGATCGAAACCTTAGGGGGCACTTTTTCTAAGTTAGTTTTAAAAAACGCCAGCATCCCCGCCAAGGCCACCGAGGTTTTTTCTACTAGTATTGATAACCAAACCGGCATTGATCTAAACCTCTTCCAAGGGGAGCGCGAGTTTGTAAAGGATTGCCGCAATCTGGGCCGTTTTAAGCTAGCCGGAATTCCCCCAATGCCCGCCGGTCTGCCCAAGGTGGAGGTGACCTTTTTTGTGGATAACAACGGGCTTTTAACCGTGACCGCCGAAGAGCTACGAAGCCACGTCAAGGCCCAGATCGACATTGTGCCCACCCACGGACTCAAAAGGGCTGAGGTCAGCCGGATGATCAAGGAAAGTTATGAAAAGGCGCTAGACGACTTTTCAATGCGAAACTTAGTCGAGTTCCGCGCCAAGGCCGAAGCCATCGAGGCGGGATTGGTCAAGGTTTGGGAGCAAGCACCTAAGTATTTAAGTCCCGCAGAAATCAAAGCCATCGAAGAGCACCGCCAAGCCCTACTAAAAATCGCCCAAGGGGATGATCCCTTGGCCCTAAAAGCCGCGATTGACCAAATGGGCCATCTGACTCGTGAATTTGCCGACGCTATTATGGGTGACGCGGCTAAAAGTGCCCTGATCAAGCCGGGCAAGGGCTAGATGTATCGGTTATTATAAAGTCTCGACGTTAAAATCTCTTCTCTAAGCCTACCTCTAGCCAACTTCGTTCTTATTTGGTAGGCTCCATAAATTCACCGATACAAGATCACCTCTGCTGCGGCGTTTTCATGCTTACCTTTCTGCAAAAAAAGATCTTTGGCACCAACTCGGACAAGTCCATCAAGTCCTACATGCCCTTGGTCAACCAGATAAATGCTCTTGAGTCTTCAATGGCAAATCTGGACCAAGATGGTTGCCAACAAAAAACCGCTGAGCTAAAGACCCGCTTCCAAAACGGCCAATCCCTAGACGAGTTACTGCCCGAGGCCTTTGCTTTAGTCCGCCGGGCCGCCCAAAACACCCTGGGTCAGCGCCATTTTGACGTGCAGCTTTTGGGGGGTATTGCACTACACAAAGGGATGATCGCCGAAATGAAAACCGGTGAAGGCAAAACCCTAACCTCGACACTGCCTGTTTTTCTAAACGCCCTGACAGGCCGCGGGGTTCATATTGTCACGGTTAACGACTATCTGGCTAAACGGGACTCTGCTTGGATGGGCGAGATTTACCAATATCTGGGCATGAAGGTGGGCACTATTGTTCACGAGCTAAACGACGCCCAGCGACGCGAAGCCTACGCCGCCGATATCACCTATGGCACTAACAACGAGTTTGGCTTTGATTATCTGCGCGACAACATGAAGTTTAACCTGCGTGACTACGTCCAGCGGGACCATGTTTTTGCGATTGTTGATGAGGTGGACTCAATCTTGATCGACGAAGCCCGTACCCCTCTAATTATCTCCGGTCCCGCCGAGGATTCGACCGAGAACTATCACAAAATCGACCAACAACTAGGCGGCCTTACCCGCGCATGGCGAGTGAGTGATTCCCCTGATCCAGAAGCAGTGGCGCGGGCGCAGAATATTAAGATCGATGAGGCCAAAGACTGGTTAAAAAACCAGGAAGACCTGACCATGGCCATTGAGGGCGACTTTACTTTGGAAGAGAAGTCGAAAAACATTCAACTCACCGAGACTGGGGTGACCAAGATGGAAGGGCGCCTCAAAGACTTAATGACCAGCGATAACCTTTTTGATTTCGAAAATATCGAGATCCTGCACCATGTCAATCAAGCTTTAAAGGCCCATTATATTTTCAAACGGGATGTCGATTATGTGGTGACCAACGGAAAAGTGATTATTGTAGATGAGTTCACGGGCCGCCTGATGGAAGGCCGCCGGTTCTCTGACGGCCTCCACCAAGCTTTAGAAGCGAAGGAACGGGTTCAGATTGAAAAGGAAAACCAAACCTTAGCTTCGATCACCTTCCAGAATTATTTCCGCAAGTATGAAAAACTAGGCGGGATGACCGGCACGGCCGAGACCGAAGAGGAAGAATTTAAAAAGATTTATGGCCTGGGAGTAGTGGTGGTGCCAACCAACCGGCCCTTGGTCCGCCTGGACCACGCCGACGTGATTTACAAAACCAAAGCAGCCAAAGACCGGGCTATTTTAGCCCTGATCAAAGAACTCCACAAAAAAGGCCAGCCAGTTTTGGTGGGTACGGTCTCGGTCGAGTCGTCCGAAACCATCGCTACCAAGCTCAAAAAAGATGGGGTTCCCCACAAGGTGCTTAACGCCAAACACCATGAGCAAGAAGCGGAGATTATCTCCCAAGCGGGCCAAAGGGGCGCGGTCACTATTGCGACCAACATGGCCGGACGGGGAACCGACATTAAGGTTCCCGACGAGCTTAAGGAGTTGGGTGGGTTGTTTATCTTGGGCACCGAGCGCCACGAATCGCGCCGCATTGACAATCAGCTTAGGGGCCGCTCTGGCCGCCAAGGGGACCCTGGGGCGAGCCGCTTTATTTTAAGCCTAGAAGACGACTTGCTAAGGGTCTTCGGCGGGGAGCGCATCGCTAGCCTGATGACCAAACTCAAGGTCGATGAAGACGAGGCGATCGAACACATCTTGATTTCTCGGGCGATAGAAAACAGCCAGAAAAAGGTGGAAGCTTACAACTTCGAGGTTCGCAAGCATTTGCTCGAATACGACGACGTGATGAACCGCCAAAGGGAGATCATCTACAAACAGCGCCGCCGGATTTTAGGCGAAGAGGCAGAAGCGGTTTTCGAGGATATGCTCGAAGATGTGGCCGATTATTTAATCCACCAATATTGCAACGACAAATTTACTGATCAATGGGATGTGGATGGGTTGCGCTTAGAAGCGACCTCCTATTTCCGCGAGCCTTTAGAGTGGGAAACCGCCGACGAAACCCCCACGGAAGAGCAACAATTCGACGCGGTGCTTGTAGCTATCCAAAAACGCTACCGATCCAAAATTGGTGAGTTTGGCGACTTTGGCGGCGATTTATTGCGCCAGATTTTGCTTGAGATCACGGACAGCCGTTGGAAGGATCATCTCTTGTCGATGGACCATCTCAAAGAAGGGATTGGGATGCGCGGCTATGCGCAGAAAAACCCACTTAACGAATATAAACGAGAAGGGTTTGATCTATTTAGTGAGTTGATGGAGCGGATCAACCAAGAAGCGGTTAAAACCTTCTTCCATGTCACCGTGGTGCACGAACGACCCAAAGAGGTCGAGCACCGACCCGTACCGATGCAGATGATCCACGGCGAAGTGCCGAGACCCCACGCGGCCCCTCCAGAAATGCTCGAACCCAAACACGAGCCCGTCCGTAAGTCTCACACCCCTGGCCGCAACGAGCTTTGCCACTGCGGTTCAGGCAAAAAATATAAAAACTGCCACATGAAACAAGACCAGCCTCAGGCGGAATGAGCGGCGGGGGGCTAACTTCCACGGGGTTTCAAAAGGCGGGCTTCGGGGCCTTAGGCCTTTTGTTTATCAGCATCCCGCTGTCTATCGCCGGGATGGAGCTGGCGATTTTTGGGCTTTATCTACTTTGGGCTTGGTCCTTGGCTAAGGGCCAAGGTCGGTGGCTCCACAGCCCTCAAGAACGGTTGGTGCTGGCTTTTTTAGCCCTCGCGGCCTTAAGCGCGGTGCTGGCCCCCGAACCCGCCTTGGGCTTGGCCTATTTCAAAAAACTTTGGCGTTTTGGGCTCCCCTTCGCGCTTTTGATGCTCCTCGAAGACCGCTGGCTCCCGCGTTTACTCGACCTCTGGGCGGGATCGGCGGCTTTGATTGGGGGTTATGGGGCCTGGCAACATTGGACCGGCGTGGACCTCTTCCGCTCCCAGCTCTTACAAAACCAATATTTACTGCACGACGGCAACTGGCACGCGGTGGGAATCTTTTCTCATCACTTGACCTTTGGGGCGGTGATGATGCTAGTTTTTGCCTGCTATTTACCGCTGACCTGGACCGGCCAACTAGCCCCCCCGCGCCGTCTTTTTTACGGGCTCACCGCCGCTCTTGGCGCTTATGGAGCCTACGCCAGTATGGGGCGCAGCATCTGGTTGGGGATGGGGGCGGTATTGGTGACCTTTGGGTTTTTGCGGCTCAAAAAAAAGGGGATTTGGTTGGTGGTTTTCCTAGGGCTGTTCGGCGCGCTCGCCCTGGCGGTTAAAGATACGCAACCGGTTCAAGGATTTTTGGTGGAAAACCCGGTCGGTGCCCGGATTGCCAAGGGGTTTAATCAAGCTGCTAACATGGATCGGTTACGAATGTGGCAGGCGGGCTACCGCGCTTGGGCTGGACACCCTTGGCTAGGATTAGGCCCGGCTCAAGCGGCCCCCTTGCAAGCGGTTTATGATCAAGTGGCCCAAGAAACGGGGCACCAGTTTTACCACATCGCCGAGGTGGGGGTACACAACATCTACTTGCAAACCTTGGTGGACTTAGGGCTCTTAGGGGCTTTGCCCCTGTTCCTCTGGTGGTTTTGGACTTGGTTCGAACTCTACCACGACCATTTAGGTCGTCCGGTTTTAGGGGTTGAACAAGGGTTGCGCTTAGGGATCTTGTCCGGCTTGGCCGGGGTCTGGGTGGCCGGTTTTTTTGAAAATAACTTCCGCGACGCGGAGGTCCAGGTCGCCATTTTGACCCTTTTTGGACTAGCCATGTGGCTAGGTCGCCGTCCGCCGGACCGAGCCTAAACAATCCCTCTTTTGACCCCAAAAAATGGGGGGGTTTTGCGTGACAAAGGGTCCCCCTTCCGCTAGGATGGGCGTTCTATTATACCTTATTGGCAATCGTCTGAAAAAAGAAAGGATTTGACCCAAATGAGCGAAGAAGCGGCCCAAGTAATACCCGTCAATATTGAAGACTCGATGCGCACGGCTTACCTCGAATACGCGATGAGCGTAATCGTAGGCCGGGCGCTTCCTGATGTCCGTGACGGACTCAAGCCTGTGCATAGGCGGATTTTGTACGCCATGCATGACATGAACCTTGCCCATAACCGGCCTTATATGAAGTCGGCCCGTGTGGTCGGCGAGGTGATTGGTAAGTACCATCCCCACGGCGACTCGGCAGTTTACGACGCCATTGTGCGGATGGTGCAAAGCTTCTCCCTTAGAAACCCCTTGGTCGATGGCCAAGGGAACTTCGGTTCGGTCGATGGCGATTCGCCAGCGGCGATGCGTTATACCGAAGTGCGCATGGAGCGGATTACCTCCGAACTCTTAAGCGACTTAGACAAAAACACCGTCGATTTTGTGGACAACTACGACGGCAGCCTAAAAGAGCCTTCCGTCCTGCCCACCAAGGTGCCCAACCTACTGCTTAACGGTTCGACCGGGATTGCGGTGGGCATGGCGACCAACATTCCGCCTCACAACCTTGGCGAATTAATCGACGGCCTGCTTTATTTTATCGACCACCGCGCCGACTGCACCACCGACGACCTACTTCCCCTAATCAAAGGCCCCGACTTCCCCACCGCCGGGCTTATTTTAGGCCGCGAAGGGATCGTTTCCGCTTATAAAACAGGCCGGGGTATCGTCAAAATGCGCGCCAAGGCTGAGGTCGAGGACCAAAAGTCGGGCAAACAATCGATTATTGTTACCGAGTTGCCTTATCAGGTAAACAAGGCCCGGTTAATCGAAAAAATCGCTGAACTAGTCAAAGACAAAAAACTCGAAGGCATCCAAGACCTACGCGACGAATCAGACCGGCGGGGGATGCGGATTGTAATTGAGCTTAAACGGGGCGAAATCGCGGAGACGGTTTTAGCCAACCTTTATAAGCACACCGCCATGCAGTCCACCTTCGGGGTGATTACCCTGGCTGTGGTTGATGGACAGCCCAAGTGCCTGACCTTAGTAGAGGTTTTAAAGCTTTTTTTAAACCACCGCATCGACGTAGTGGTTCGCCGGACCCAATTCGAGCTTAAAAAAGCCGAGGACCGCGCCCATATCTTAGAAGGCCTAAAGATCGCCCAAGACAATATCGAAGCGGTCATCAAGCTGATCCGTAGTTCTGCCGGGGCCAAAGAGGCCAAGGCCGATTTGATGCACAGCTTCGGGCTTTCTGATCTCCAAGCCCAGGCGATTTTAGAGATGCGCTTGCAACGCTTAACGGCGATGGAAGTAGATAAGCTGGTTGCTGAATTAACCGAGCTTTTAGAGAAGATCGACTGGTACAAAAAGGTACTTGCTGACGAGGTCTTGGTCTTAGGGATTATTCGGGACGAGTTAATTGAAATCAAAGAAATTTACACCACTCCTAGACGTACCCAGATCGAGGAAAATTACGAGGAAATCAGCCACGAAGACCTGATTCCGGTGGAAGAAATGGTGGTCACCATGAGCCGGGGCGGCTATATCAAACGAGCCCCCTCCTCGACCTACCGAACCCAACACCGAGGCGGCAAGGGCAAGATTGCCATGACCACCAAAGAGACCGACGATCTGGAACATTTGTTTATTGCGTCGAGCCATGATACTTTGCTGATCTTTTCAAACCTGGGCAAGGTTTACTGGAAAAAGGTTTACGAACTCCCCTTGGCTAGCCGAACGGCCAAAGGCCGGGCTTGGGTCAACATTCTGCCACTCGCCCCAGAAGAGGCCGTGGTTTACTGCACCCCGATCCAAGAATATCACGAGGACCAATTTATTGTGATGGTCACCGAGCGGGGCGTGGTCAAAAAAACCGAGATGACCGCCTACCAAAACCCCAGAAAGGGTGGTACCAAGGCCATTGTGATCGACGAAGGGGACCAGTTGGTCACCGTGCGGCCCTGCACCGAGGAGGCATTGGTTTTCTTAGCCAGTAAAAACGGCATGTCTTTGAAGTTCCCAGCCAGCCAAATCCGCCCACAAGGACGGGTAACCCGTGGTTGTCGGGGGATTAATCTCAAAGACGGTGATGAGGTGATGAGTATGGAAGTGTTATTTGCCAACGAGGTGATTATGACGGTCACCGAAAAGGGTTATGGCAAAAAAACCACGCAAGACGAATACCGCATGGGCAGCCGAGGCAACATGGGGGTTCTCAACATTAAGGCCAGCCCCAAGATTGGCCGGGTTGTGGGTTCGGTGGCCGTTCAAGAGGGTACTGAACTGATGTTGATTACCCAAAGGGGCAAGGTGATTCGACTACAAAGCGACCAAGTGAGAAATACCACTCGAGTTACTATGGGGGTTCGCCTGATCAACATGGAAGAAGACGAACGGGTGGTTTCCATGGCCAAGCTCGATCAGGCCAACAGTGAAGAAGATGAGCCCTAAAAGCCTCCTTTTGGTGCTGGTTACCGTTTTGCTCTTGGGTGGATGCCAAAAAAGTGGCGCTCCCAAGATGCATGACCAAGCCATCGCCCAATGGGAGGAAGGGAAATATGATGAAGCCGTACAAAACTTTATCGCCCTGACCAAGGCTTATCCTGAAGACCCCTTAGTCGATGACGCTGTCTTTTGGATTGCTAACATTTATGAACATTACCTCAAAAACACCACCCAAGCGATCCGGTATTATCGAAGTCTAACCAAGGGTTTTGAAAACTCCGAATATTATTACCCCAGCATGTTGGGCTTGGCGCGTTGTTACGCAGTTGAGGGCAAAGAAAGTAAAGAAGGGATTCGCAAAGCGATTTTGATTTATCAAAAGCTAACCGAAAGTAAACTAGATGCAGAGGACGAGGCCCAGATTTATTACAACTTGGCCCAACTTTATTTTGAAACCAAACAATACGAGCAAACCCGGCTCTCCCTTAAAAAGTTGATTACTCGCTCCCCCAAAAGCCCTTTGGCCCCAAGGGCCTACCATTTGATTGGATTTAGTTATTACCTAGAAGGCAAACTCGATCTGGCCGAAGCGACCTATGTCGAAACCGAACGGAGCTTCGAACAGTCCAAGGCTAGTTTGGATTCAGCGATTAGTTTGGCCGATATTTACGAAGACCAGGACCGGCTTGCTGAAGCCATTGAGGTCTATAACAGCATCATCGTCCGGCTGAAGTCAGACGAGATCTTTTTCCAGTTGGCCAATAGCCGGATCGCCAAGCTAAAAACCCGGCTAAAGCAAACGAACAAGGGTTAACATGGCGCGGATTATCGCCGTTTCAAATCAAAAGGGTGGGGTAGGCAAAACCACCAGTTGTATCAATCTAGCAGCCAGTTTGGCTTTGCTAGGTCGGCGTACGTTGTTAATTGATTTCGACCCCCAAGGTAACGCTACCAGTGGGCTGGGTTTTAGGCCCAACGAATGCACCCAAAATATCTACCCCGCCTTAATTGGCAAAGCCCCGATTGCCGAGCAAATTGTCGCGACCCAAATAAAACAGTTAAAACTGATCCCGGCCAATGTCGATTTAGCCGGGGCGGAGATTGAGTTAGTCGGGGCTATGGCTCGCGAAATGAAACTCAAGATGATTATTGAAGGTTTGCGGCCCCAATTTGACTATATCCTTATCGATTGCCCGCCCAGTTTAAGCCTGCTAACCATCAATTCCTTGTCCGCTGCTGACTCGGTCTTGGTCCCCCTTCAGTGCGAATATTACGCGATGGAGGGATTAAGCCAACTCTTAGTGACCATCGACCTGATCAAAAACACCTTAAACCCCAAGCTGGTAATCGAGGGGATTTTGCCCACTATGTATGATGTGCGCAACAACATTTCCAAAGCGGTGATCGAAGAGGTCAAGGTCCATTTTAAAGATCAAATCTTCCGCACCGTAATCCCCAGAAACGTGCGCCTTTCCGAGGCCCCCAGTTTTGGCAAACCCGTCTTTTTATATGACCGCCAGTCCAAGGGGGCGATTAGTTATCTAAATCTGGCCAAGGAATTACTCGCCCGCAACAAAAAAGAGGCGGTCCAGTGAGTGAACGAAAAGCCCTAGGCCGCGGATTTTCGGCCCTGTTGCAACCGGCAAAAGACATTGCCCCTGGGGAAGCAGACCTGGTCAAGCAACTTAAGATAGACCAAATAACCCTTAACCCTTGGCAACCTAGGGATCATTTCGATGAGTCGCGTTTGGCTGAACTGGCCCAATCGATTCGGATCAAAGGGGTGATTCAGCCAGTATTGGTGCGTAAAAATCCGCAAGGAGGATACGAGTTAATCGCCGGAGAGCGGCGCTTAAGGGCCAGTAAACTGGCCGGGTTCGATGAGATTCCAGCGGTAATCAAAGATATCTTAGATCAAGATATCCTAGAAATCGCGTTAATCGAAAACCTTCAACGGGCCGACCTAAACCCTGTGGAAGAAGCGAAGGCCTATAAAAATCTATTAGAACAACATAGTTACACCCAAGATAAGCTGGCGCAACGGATCGGCAAAAATCGCAGCACCATCGCTAACCTGTTGCGGCTCTTAGCCCTGCCTGCCGAGATTTTAAACGACCTCACCGAAGGCCGTATTAGTCAGGGCCATGGACGGGCGTTATTATCGGTTGAAGATCCAAAAAGGCGCCTTGAACTACGCGATAAAACCTTAGCCGAGGACCTAAGTGTAAGGCAGCTCGAACAATTGGCAGCCCAAAAACCGACCCCGAAAGATCCCGTAGCCCCGGTTAAAATCAGCCCTGAATTTGAACTGTTGCGCCAAAAACTAGAGGGGCGGCTTTCGACCCACGTAAAGATCAAACCCAAAGGCAAGGGCGGAAAGATTGAGCTTAATTTCAGCGATCTAAACGATTTTAACCGGATATTAGGACTCCTTAACCAAAAATAACCATGGGCAGCATTAAAACCACCAGCTTCCTTTCAGAGAATCTGGAACTCAAAGGGACCCTGAAACTCGAAGGAGGGATTCGGATTGATGGGACCATCGAGGGTAGCATCGAATCCCGCTCAACCATTTATCTGGGTGAATCGGCCAAGGTTTTGGGCACCATTGTTACCGAAAATTTGGTTAGCTCAGGGAGTATAATCGGGCAGATTACTGCCCTTGAAACTGTGCGGATTAAGACTCCTGGACATTTTAAAGGGGAAGTGACCGCCGGTAATCTGGTGATTGATGAAAAGGTCTTTTTCGATGGCAATTGTCGGCTGTCTTCACCCAAGCAGATCGAACCACCAAAATTAAACCACCCCAAGCCCGCCCGCAAAGCCATTGCCGAGCGCGATTAGCCCCATTCAACCAAAGGGGCCAAGCCCTCAGGCTCGCGGTAAAGGGGGCTGACCCTTTGGTTGAATGGGTCAACACTAGGCAGCCAAAGACGCTTACCCCATGGGGGCCAAACAAACGCCGGAGCAAAAAACCCGGTGACCGCGACCCACGGGGCGGTCCTTAAAAGGGAACAAGACGAGTGGTCAATAAGCCGGGTTCTGTCCCCCGAGGGGGTAGCAACCATTTATCTGGGAGCCGAATTACTCCGGCCCTCTTGCGTCCTACCCGGCGACGAGACGGGCCGCCTCATGATCGCCCTATTTGGACTTGCTTCGAATGGGGTTTACCTTGCCAAACCTGTCGCCAGGTTTGCGGTGGGCTCTTACATTAAGGAGCAAGCTCCCCCACCATTTCAACCTTACCTGTGCCCTGGGGCCATCGGCGGTATATTTTCTGTGGCACTTTCCATGGGGTCACCCCCTCTGGCCGTTAGCCAGCATCCTGCCCTATGAAGCCCGGACTTTCCTCCAGCAAGTTTCCCCGCCAGCGGCTGCCTAGACCACTCGACTCTAGCTTTGAGCTTAATCCTTTGTTATCATCTCGGCAACGGTTCTTAAATTTTTACCTATTTCGGTGGTAATTGATGTTTGCCCAAGTCTCGCTGGCCGGTCCCTTTGGCCAACCCTTTGATTACCACTTACCTGAGGGACTGGTCCCAGAGCTAGGAGCAAGGGTCTTGGTGCCTTTTGGACCGGGCGAACGGATAGGCTTTGTAATCGGGCTGATGGAGACCAGCGAGCAAAAGGGGGTACGCGATCTTTTGCTGATAATCGACCAGCCCCCGTTGTTTGGGCCTAAACAGCTTGGGTTTTTGCTTTGGGCGGCTGAATATTATGGGGCTACCCCAGCAGACCTCTTTGAGTCCGCCCTACCCGGCGGACTCAAACCCAAAATCAAAAGGCAAATAAATATAGGTGGACTGCCGCCCGATCTGGAGTCCACCCAGGCCCAGTGGCTCGAAGGCATCCAAGACCTGGACCCGTTTGGCCTGCAAAAGAAACAGAGTTTTCTTAAAAACCAAGATCTGTATCGGCGGGCTTTGGAGGCGGGTTGGATCCAAATTGCGCGGGAGTTAACCCCACTAGAAGAAGCGGGGGTGGTTTGGATCAGTCTAGGCCAAGCGCCGGTCCAAATGCCGCGAACCGGTAGCAAAAAGGCCCGGCTGTTAGAGTTGCTCCAAGCAGCTCCCCAGACCCAAGAAGGATTGCTTTTACAGGTGGAAAAAGCCGAAGCCACCTTGCGCACCTTGATCAAAGAGGGCGTGTTAATCTCAAAAACCCTTGTCCCCAATCCTCCCCAAGAGGTTCATCACGACCAATTTCTAACCCTAAACCCCGAACAAAGTGGGGCCCTGGTTGTCCTAGAAGAGGCCCGCTTAAATGGCCGTTTCCAAGCGTTTTTACTCAAGGGGGTGACCGGCTCGGGCAAGACTGAGGTTTATCTCCATCTAGCCCGGAGCGTGATTGAGGCAGGCCGCCAAGTGTTGGTTTTACTACCCGAAATCTCCTTAACTCCCCAGGCGATAGCTCGCTTCGAGGCCCGTTTTGGGCAGCGGTTGGCGGTTCTTCATAGCCAGATGTCTGAAGGACGACGGGCTCAAGAGTGGCTTAAGATTAAAAAAGGGCGGGTGGACTTGGTGATTGGAGCCCGTTCGGCGATTTTTGCCCCCTTAGAAAATATCGGGCTAATCCTGGTCGATGAGGAACACGACGGCTCTTACAAGCAACAAGAAACCCCTTTTTATCACGCTCGGGACTTAAGCCTAAAATTGGGGGTAGAACACCAGGCCCTGGTGCTTTTGGGTTCGGCAACCCCATCGGTCGAGTCCTATCACAACGCCCAAACAGGCAAGTATAAATTACTCGAACTACATCAAAGGGTTGACGGCAGCCTGCCGCCGAAGTTGCAAATTTTGGGGCTCAAGGACCTACCGAGGGTCAAGGGGGTGTTTTATTTAACCTCCCTGCTTTATCAAAAGCTTCAAGACAATCTAGCGGCAGGAAGACAAGCGATCTTATTTTTAAACCGCCGTGGTTATGCCGCCTGCCTAAGTTGCAAAGCCTGCGAGACCCCGGTGCTTTGTTCCCATTGTAGTATCGCTATGACTTGGCACCAAACCAAAAACCAACTGATTTGCCACCATTGCGGCGAGCAGGAGTTTTACCCTAGAAAATGCAAAACCTGTGGGGAAACTAAGTTTTCATTAGAGGGGATTGGCACCCAAAGGGTGGAGCGCGATTTAAAGGTTTTGTTTCCTGAAGCCCGTTTTCTGAGAATGGATAAGGACAGCTTAGGGCGACGTGGGAGCCTAGAAGAGGCGATGGGCAAAATCGACCGCCAGGAGGTGGACTTTATTATTGGCACTCAACTTATCGCCAAGGGGCATGATTTTATGCATGTCGGGCTTGTGGCTATTTTGTTTGCAGACATGAGCCTAAACATCCCTGATTTTAGGAGTAGTGAGCGGAGCTACCAACTCTTCGCCCAGGTTTCGGGACGGGCAGGACGGGGGGAAGGGGATTTTGGGGAGGCCTATCTTCAAACCTACAACCCAACCCACCACGCCATCGAGACGGCAGTTAATCAAGATTACACCCAGTTTTTTGCCCTAGAAGAAAGGTTGCGCCAAGAGTTGAAATTCCCCCCTTTCAGCCGTTTTATTCAAATCCGCCTCTCTGACCCCAAGGAGGAGCGCGCCCAAGAGGCGGCCCAGGCGTTAGGAGATATTTTGCGGGATTATCAGCGCCAGCTGGGGTTTGAACTAATTGGGCCCAAGCAGTCAGAGATTTTAAAAATCGCAGACCGATACTACTGGACCCTCCTGTTTCGCACGGAACGCCCAGGCAGTCTAAAAGCCTTACTTGCCCGGGTCCTTCTTGACAAAAAGGCCTACCATCTCAAGGGCAGCACCCGTTTAAGCCTTGATGTGGACCCCTATTTGCTACTTTGAATCGCTCGGCTTTGCTTGGCGCCCAAGAAGCTAGTTTTAAATAGCCCTCCGCCCGCTTCTAGCTAAAGGTTTTAGTCGTAATTAGCCTTTGTAAGGCTTTAAATAAACACTAGCTCAACTGAAATAATCAGACTTTGAACCGGCTTACCTGATCTTTTAAGCTATCAGCCATCTTGGACAGGTCTTCCAAGGTGATCTCCACTTCAGCTATACGGGCCCCCAGTTGATTCATCGCGGCGGCCCCTTCTGAGGTGCGACTAACCTCCGTCGACTAAGTAAAGCGCTGCATAGAGGCAACTGGCCTATAAAATCGAGGCCAAGCTAGACACGGGGGCCATCGGTGAGTAAAGTTTGACTCGTCCCGCTTCCAGACCACATCCAATAGAGCAAAAACATGGATTTCCCCTTCGAACGGATTGCCCCTCTGCGCCAAGTTTTAAAAGAACACCCTGTGTATCAGGCGGTTAATACGATGGAGCAGCTGCGCCGATTTATGGAGCGTCATGTTTTTTCGGTTTGGGATTTTATGTCACTCGTCAAAACCATTCAGGCGGAAATTGCCCCTCACGGATATCCTTGGGGCCCAGGCAAAAACCCAATGATTCAACGCTTTATTAATGAAATTGTTTTGGAAGAAGAAACCGATATCGCCCCTGACAAAAAGACCTACCTAAGCCATTTTGAGATGTATATCAGCGCAATGGAGGAGGTGGGAGCCAACACAAGCGTAGTAAGGGCGTTCTCTAGGCTGGCCAAGATCAAGGGGTTCGATATCGCCTACCGCGATGTCGAGGTACCCAAAGCTTCATTAGAATTTATGCAGACCACCTTTGGGTTTATTAAGCAAGGGAAGCCTCACAAAGTGGCCGCTGCATTCGCATTGGGCCGCGAGCATATTATCCCCACTATGTTCCGCTCCCTCTTGGCTAAGATGAATTGCACCGAGTCTCAAGCCCCCTATTTCCACTACTACCTAGAGCGCCACATTCTCTTAGACCAAGATCATCATGGTCCCCTTTCGATGCAAACCCTTTTCGAATTGTGCAAAGAAGACCCACGCCTGATCAAAGAGGCCGAAGAGGCGGCGGTGCAGGCCATCGAGGCTAGGATCCGCTTTTGGGATCAAGTGGTAATCGACCTTTCTAAAACCAACTAGTCCAAAAAAAAAGCCAACCAGCCACCTTGGGCTAATTGGCTTTTTGCCGAATCCTTGAAAAAACGGACTAAGCCTTGTGTGAGCCGTCACAATAAGGCTTGCCACCGGACTTGCCACAGCCGCAGACGTGGATTTTTTTGTCTTCAGTAAAACTTTCAGCAAAGGGTTTCCCGCCTACCGTCTTGTGGGTTCCATCGCAATAAGGGCCGTTTTTACTTTGCCCACACCCGCACAGGTAAAGGGTCTCACCCGCTTTCACGTCAATAGGAAAAGGTTTTTGTTGCCAGGACATTGGGTCTCCATAAGTGGAAGGTTAGGTTACTTGGGCGAATATTTTTTTTCTAAAATATACGCGACTTGAAAAAGTACCAAAAAGACTAAAGAGGGCGCGAAATATTGCGCTGGGTCACCGACAAACAGGTGCGAGGCAAAAGCCCCTAACATAGCGATGGTAAAACCGGCGTGGGCCCATTCTCGAAGCGCCGCAGACCAAGGCTGCCACAAGGCAATTATTCCTAGTAAATAGGCGATTCCTAAGATGGTTAATAAATATTCAGGGTAGCCAAGATGGGTCATGTTCCCGACCATCTCGTCCGAATGTAAAAGCTTTTGGACTCCAGCATTACCCAACGCTAGACTTAGAATTCCACGAATGCCAATCCAAACCCATTTTACCTTGGTTGAAGAGGCGGTATTAATTGGTGTGCTCATGAAGGGATACCTTGATAGGCGGGTCATTAGTTAAAATACATTTACAGCCTAGCCTGGATTTCGATAGAATGATATTATCTTTTTTTAATTATTCTCATAGAGTTTACCTATCATGACCCTCGACCAGATCCTTATTTTTGCCACCATTGCCCAAACAGGTAGTCTGGGTGCCGCCGCAAAAAAACTAAATCGCACCCAACCCACCCTGAGTGTTGCCCTTAAAAAATTAGAAGGCGAACTAGGCCTTTTATTGTTCTCTAGGAAGGAATACCGCGTTAGCCTAACACCCGCAGGTCTGGGATTATTAAAAAAGGCGGAAATTCTACTCAACCAAGCAGAAGAATTTGCCAATTTAGGTAAATATCTGGCCTCTGGGTACGAGACCGAGGTGCAGGTCACGTTCGATCCTTTGATCCCAATGCAACCGATCTTGCTGGTTTTAAAGAGCTTCGAGCAAAGATATTGCCACACCCAATTCACTTTGGTGTCGCAATATCTCTCAGGAGGTGGGGATAAATTGGCCCGCGAAGAGGTGGATTTGGCCTTTATTATCTGGCCGGTTAACCATCAGGCTTTTGATCACCTGAAAGTCTCTGAACTTACGATGCAGTTTGTGGTCGGAAAACAATTTCCCTTAAAAAACCCCAACCGTATCTTTAGTTTGGCCGAAATGAAGGATCAAGCGCAGATTGTGATCAGAGACAGTTCCATAGAACCCAAGCCAGAGCAGTTTAACACAATCAAGGGCGGACGACAGTGGTTTGTGACCGATGCGCAGACCAAAAAGGAAATTATTATAGCCGGTATGGGTTGGGGAAGCCTTCCCACCCATTTCATCCAAAACGAGTTAACCTGCGGGGATTTAATTAAAATAGAGGTTGAGGGTCTGCCAACCGGGGAGCCAATCGGGGTATTTCTCTCTAAAAAACGAGGCCGTCCCTTGGGGTTGGTTGCCCAAGAAATATGGAATCAGTTTGAGAAAGCCACCCTTTAAGGTCAAAAGAATAGCGTGCAAAAAAAAACCCGCCTACGCGGGTTTTTTTAATCGCAAAAACCAGACCTCTAAGACTTTGAAGCCAAGAGCCTAGTTTCTGCTTTGGTTAGTTCCTGGATCAATTTCGCTTCTTCCTTTGAAGACTTCTCACAGGAATTTAGCGCTTCATGGAGCCTTTGCACCTCGGCTTGGGCATGAGCTCCATCAATCAACGCGCCCGCTTCAGCTTCTTTGGCCAAGACGGTTACCCGATTGTTAAAGATCTCCGCAAACCCAAAGTGAATCGCAAAGGCTTTTGTTTCTTTGACGCTTTGATATCTCAACACCCCTGACTTTAAACTGGTCAGCAAGGGAATATGGCCCGCTAAAACCCCCAACTCGCCCAACTCGCCGGGCAGGGTGACTTCGGTAGTTTCTACCTCCACCATCCGCGCTTTAGGGGTAATGATCTCAAGGATCAAGCTCATCTAATCTCCTAGATTTTTTTAGCCGCTTCAAGAACCTCGCCGATACCGCCCTTCATGTAGAAGGCCTGCTCGGGGATACTGTCGTGTTTACCATCCAAAATCTCTTGGAAGCTTTTTAAGGTGTCTTCCAGCTTAACGTATTTACCCTTAGCGCCAGTGAAGGCTTCGGCCACATGGAAAGGCTGGCTCAAGAACCGTTGTACTTTCCGGGCCCGCTCCACCGTCAATTTCTGCTCGTCCGAGAGTTCGTCCATCCCCAGGATGGCGATGATGTCTTGCAGGTTTTTATAAGACTGCAAAATCTCCTGCACCCCGCGAGCTACTTTGTAGTGAAAATCACCAACAACCAACGGGTCCAAGATCCGGCTGGTTGAATCCAATGGATCCACTGCTGGGTAAATCCCTAATTCTGAAATCGCCCGAGAGAGTACGGTTGTCGCGTCCAAGTGAGCGAAGGTGGTCGCCGGAGCGGGGTCCGTCAAGTCGTCCGCCGGTACGTAAACTGCCTGTACCGAGGTAATCGAACCTTTCTTGGTCGAGGTAATTCGCTCTTGCAACTGGCCCATCTCGGTAGCCAAGGTAGGCTGATAACCTACGGCCGAAGGAATCCGGCCTAAAAGTGCCGAAACTTCGGAGCCCGCTTGGGTGAAGCGGAAGATGTTATCAATAAAGAGAAGCACATCCTGGCGCTGCTCATCGCGGAAGTATTCGGCCATGGTTAATGCGGTCAAAGCGACTCTGGAGCGGGCTCCAGGGGGTTCGTTCATCTGGCCGTAAATCAAAGAGGCCTTGTCGATAACCCCAGATTCCTTCATCTCTTCCCAAAGGTCGTTCCCTTCACGGGTCCGCTCACCAACCCCGGCGAATACCGAGTAACCACCGTGGTTTTGGGCGATGTTGTTGATCAACTCCATAATAATTACCGTCTTGCCTACCCCGGCACCACCAAACAGACCAATCTTACCGCCTTTTAAGAAGGGGCAGATCAAATCAATAACCTTGATCCCCGTTTCCAAGATCGATGCAGAGGTGTCTTGGTCTTCGAAAGAGGGTGCATCGCGGTGAATAGACCACTTGATCTTGGAATTGACCTCGCCCATCATGTCCACGGGCTCACCAACCACGTTTAAGATCCGTCCTAATACCCCGTTGCCGACAGGGACCATAATGGGGGCACCCGTCGCCACCACGGGCAATCCTCGAACCAAGCCGTCAGTACTGCTCATGGCAATTCCGCGAACCGTGTTTTCGCCCAAGTGTTGCTGGGTTTCAAGAACCAACCGGTTCTTTTCGCCGCCGTATTCGAAGTCGATGGTTAGTGCGTCCAGAATCTGGGGCAGGTTACCGTCTTCGAATTCGACGTCCACCACAGGCCCAATGACCTGGGAAATTTTGCCGTTGCTCATGTTAGCCTCGATCTCTTTTTTAATTGACTGGTTGGTCTCGGTTACAGCGACTCGGCGCCGGAAATAATCTCGGTCAGTTCAGTGGTGATCGCCGCCTGGCGTGCCCGGTTGTATTGAAGTCTCAAAGACTTAATCAATTCACCTGCGTTTTTGGTAGCTGCATCCATTGACGTCATGCGGCTAGCATGTTCGCAGGCGAAGCCGTCCAAAAGGGCGGTGAACGCTTGATTTTCTACGTATTGCGGTAAAATTTCGTTTAAAATAGCTGCTTTGTCTGGCTCTAAAACAAATTCCGCCTCAACCGCTGGGCCCCCACCTTTAGGTGGCTGAACTGGCAAAACTTGCTGGAAAGTGACCTCTTGAGTGATCACGTTTCTAAAGTGGTTGTAGGCTAGATACAGCCGATTAAACTCACCCTCTTCGTAACCGGCAATAAGCTGGCTCATTAACTTGCCCAACTCTTCGGTGTATTCGTTTTCTTTCCGGTCAGCAAAGGACTGGAGCATTTTTTCGTTGGTCTTTCTGAAGTAATCCCGTCCCTTACGGCCCAAGGTGACCAATTCAACGTGCTCCACCTCTTCTAATACCGATTTAATAAACCGGTTCAGCGATTTACAAAGGTTGGAGTTCAGTCCGCCACAAAGGCCCCGATCCGAGGTGAACAGCACAATTAATGCTTTGCCACCTTTGCGTTTGGTCAGTAGGGGGTGCGCCCCAGCCTCCAAACCGCTGGCCAAATTAGTGACTACCTGGGTCAGCTTGTCCGTATAGGGACGCGCCGCTTTGATCCGGTCTTCGGCCTTTTTCATCTTCGACGCCGCCACCATTTTCATGGCTTTGGTGATCTGCTGGGTATTTTTGACCGAGCTGATCCGAAGCTTGATGTCCTTTAAGGTGGCCATATTAGATTAAGCCCCTTGCTGCCCAAATTGCTCAGTAAATTCCTTAACCGCCTTGCTCAAGCCCTCGGTTATTTCGTCGGACATGGCTTTTTCTTGGCCCAACTTAGCAATAACCGCGGCATAGTTGGTTTTTACATAATGCTCGAGGCCTGCTTCCCATTCCAAAATTTTGTCCACTGGCAACTTATCGGCAAAACCTTTGGTAACCGCGAAGATCGAAAGCACCTGCTCTTCCATCTTTTTGGGTTTGAACTGGCCTTGCTTTAATACCTCAACCAACCGGGCTCCCCGGTTTAGCTGCCGCTGGGTCGCTTCGTCCAAGTCAGAACCAAACTGAGCAAAGGCCGCTTTCTCGCGGTACTGGGCCAATTCGAGCTTTAAAGGGCCGGCCACTTTTTTCATGGCTTTGGTCTGGGCAGAACCGCCAACGCGGCTTACCGAAAGACCGACGTTAATCGCTGGGCGAATACCTGAGTTAAATAGTTCGGTTTCCAAAAAGATCTGGCCATCGGTGATCGAGATCACGTTGGTCGGGATATAAGCAGAAACGTCGCCCGCTTGGGTTTCGATAATCGGCAGCGCCGTGATCGAGCCTAGCCCGGCCTTTTCGTTTAACTTACAAGCGCGTTCAAGCAGGCGGCTGTGGATGTAAAAGACGTCTCCCGGATAGGCTTCGCGGCCAGGAGGGCGGCGGAGCAACAAGGAGAGCTGCCGATAAGCAACCGCTTGTTTAGAGAGATCATCATAAATAATCAAGACGTGTTTGCCTTCGCTTAGGAACTTCTCGCCCATCGCACTGCCCGCGAAGGGAGCGATAAACTGGAGCGGAGCGGGGTCAGCGGCGGTAGCCGAAACAATAATGGTGTAGTCCATCGCCCCGTGAGCGGCTAGCTTCTGAGAAACTTGGGCTACGGTCGATTTCTTCTGGCCAATGGCGACGTAGATACAAATAACCTCTTGGCCCTTCTGGTTGATGATGGTGTCAAGGGCAATGGCCGTTTTGCCAGTCTGGCGGTCACCGATAATCAATTCGCGTTGACCACGTCCAATGGGGACCATGGCGTCAATCGCCTTGAGCCCGGTCATCATAGGCTCGTGAACCGATTTGCGGTAAACAATACCTGGGGCAATGATTTCTAGCTTATTAGCTGCTTTAGCATTGAGCGGACCTTTGCCGTCTAAGGGTTCACCTAGGGGATTTACCACCCGCCCTAAAAGCTCGTCACCGACGGGCACTTCCGCGATACGGCCTGTTCGCTGGACCTGGTCGCCTTCTTTGATTTTTTCGCCCAAACCGAAGAGAACCACCCCGACGTTGTCCGACTCTAGGTTTAGAACCATCCCTGTGGTGCCTTCTGCGAAAGTGACCAACTCACCGGACATGACCTTATCCAAGCCATATACCCGGGCGATCCCGTCACCGACGGAAAGGACGGTACCTATTTCTTTGACCTTCACCGCAGCGTCGAATTCCTCAATCTGCTTCTGGATGATCTTGCTGATTTCTTCCGCTCTGATCTTCATTGGTTAAATTCCCCGTGCAATGGTTTCTTTGATCATATTGAGCCGGTTTTTGACGCTGCCGTCCAGCACCAGGCTGCCGATTTGGGTAATGGCACCGCCCAAGATCGATTTATCTACCTCGACCTCCAACGACACCTCTAGTTGGGTATATTCCGAAATTTTCTTGGTTAAGCCTTTAACCTCGGCATTGGTCAATTCAAAGGCGGTAACCATCTTTGCTTTACCTCGGCCCAGCTTTTGCAAGGCCATCTTTTCGAAGGCGTTGGCCACTTGAGGGATCAAGGTAAAACGGTTTTTATGGGCCAGGAAACGGGCAAATTTAGTGGTTTGTGCCTCTAAGCCCATTGCCTTAGCAATCTCGCCGATGGTCCGTTCTTTGGCTCCCGTTCCCAATTTGGGCGCGGCGATTAAGGCCAGAAAGTCTGGATTTTCGCTATAAGCCGAAGCCAGGGCGTTTAGTTCTTCAGCCGTTTTAGACGGGTCTGGGCTCAGCCCCAGAAGGGCTTTGGCGTATCGTTTGGCGATGACTCCTTCCATATTAACCGTCCAGCCGTTCTATATAGGTTTTCATCAAGCCTTTTTGCTCTTTGGCCCCAACCGATTCTTTGATTTGAAGTTCTGCAAGCTTGCAGGCTTCCTCTGCCAAAAACTGGCGAATCTCGGCCTTGGCTTTGTTCAGGTTTTGTTCCATCAGCATGGTCGCGTTTTTTTCGATCATCGCTGCATGAGCCTTGGCTTCAGCTATAATCTTGTTCTTCTCGGCTTCAATTGCGGCTTGAGCGGCTTTATTGCGCTCTGCAAGGAGAGATTCCTCTTCAGCCATCTGCTTTTTAAAGGCTCGGAGCCGCTCTTCGGCCTCCTGTACGGCTTTCTTTTTTTCGTCGAACTCTTCTTTTTTAGCTATAGAAGCGTCTCGCATCATTTTAGCTAGAGGCTTTTTAGCGAAGTAGTGCAGCGCAATTAAAAGCATCAAGAAGTTGAGGGCCTTAAACAGCATGGTCGAGCCCAGCATCCCTTCCCCTCCACTCGCATGTTCAGCGGCAAAGGCTAGGCTAGGGGATAACATTAAAAGCGAGCTAAGGATTTTTTTCATGTTAGCTCGCCAGTGCTTTGGTTTGGATCATCCCCGCCAAACCACCAGCCAAGTCTTTGGCTTCGGCCAGCGCTGACTTCAGTTCGTTAGCAATTTCCACCTCGGCCTGTTCGATCACCTTTTGGGATTTTTCTTTGGCCATATCGGTCAATTGCGCGGCCTCGGCCAAGGCTTCACTTAAAGCCTTTTTGTGGGCTTCCTCGTTTTTCTTTTGTCCAGCTTTGAGGGCTTCCTCGTAATGTGCCTGGAGGTTTTTAAGTTCATTTTTGGTATCTTCTAAACGCTCGTTCCCGCCAGCCATCACCGCCTTACGGGATTCCAGGGTGGAAACCAGGGGCTTGAGTAGCAGCAGGTTCAAAAGAACCAGAGTGACCACAAACACGACGAGGATAAACAGCGCCGTCGGCCATTCCATGTGTAAAACGCCGAAATTAAAAACTTCGCCGTACCTTTGGTGTTCCATCGAGAGGGCTTTAAAAGAGGCGTGATTAACTGACTAAAAACATCCAAGAAGTACCAATGGCCCCAACCTGTGTCAATACCAAAGGCTAAAAAAGATTGATTCAAAATCAGGAATGAACTAGTATAAGGGGCTTTAAGTCCAACCCAGTCTTGAGGTGAAGAAGGTGAGGCTAACCTGTGATTTTTTAGTGCCTGCGGCGGGCCTAGGGGCGCGGATGGGGACAGGGAGCAACAAATTATTTTTGGAACTCCAAGGCAAACCCATCTTGGAACACACCTTGCGGGCGATCAGCCAGCTTGAAGGAGTGGGCCGGATGTTAGTGATGATTCGCCCAAAAGAAAGGGCTGAGATCGAAGAGGCTTTGGCCCCATTGGGACTGGATTCGGGCAGGTTAATATTGGTGGAGGGCGGTCCAGAGCGGGCAGACTCGGTGCGTAACGGGCTAAAATATCTAATCAAGAACCCAGGGGCGCCAATCGTGATGACCCACGATGGAGCCCGGCCCTTTTTAAGTAAGCCGATCTACCAAAGCCTATTAAAGGCCTTAGAGACCCACCAAGCCGCCGTCCCAGCCCTGCCCATCGCCGAAACCTGCCGCCGATTGGCGCCAAACGGACAAACCAGCCTAGTGGATCGCGAGGGCCTATACACCACCCAAACCCCCCAAGCCTTTTGGTTTAGCGAGGTTCACTCTGTTTTTTTTGGGGAATTAGCTCAGGTGAGTCTTACCGACGAGGCCGGTTACTTTGAGCGGCTTGGCCGTTCCTTGGCGTTGGTGCCAGGAGAACCAACTAACATCAAGATCACCAGGCCCCCAGACCTGGAGTTGGCCAAGCTTTTTATCGCCCGGCCTGCCTAGTTCTTATTAATGTTGCAGCTCGCCTGTTTTTAAATCAACCCGAATGGTTTTAGCCGCTTGCGGGGGGATGTCATAGGTCAGCACGGCCATACCCGAACCCACGTCAATAAATTCGATTCCGTCCATCACCGCCAAAATCTCCACCTGCCCTTCGCGGTAGTCGGCAGTTTGGAAAGGCTTAACCACCGCCTTGAGTCTTGCATACCCTCGATCGTTGAGTTTGATTACTTCGGGGAAGACGATCTTGTCGATTTCTACACTTATATAAACCTCCCCCGTGCGGGCCACGTTGCGCCCGGTCTTTACGTCAATCATTTGCAGGGTTAACTCAATCTCTGTGGTCCGGCCAGGCACGGGGACATTAAACTTGGAACGGTCAGGGCTGATCGTTAAACGATAGGGGAGAGGGCTTACTTTTTCAGAAATCGAACCTTTGCGGCTAAGGTTTTGGATGCGGTTGCCCGGCTTAAGGTCCATCTCTTCGTCTTCGTTTTGCACCGAAATCAAACCCGAGGAGAGGGAAAGATCTAGTTTATCATTACCCTGACTCATGACCATGCTGGTCCCTTTGATCCCAATGGTGGCCGTTGGGGTGGATATCTTGGTGGTTTGTTTGCCAGGAAGGAACTTACCCCAGAAGCTACCTACTTTTAACTTAAAGTCATGTAAAAATCGGCGGCTGCCTTTTTTGGTCTCTTCTGATTTTTCAATGATAAACTGAGTATCTTGGAAAAGCCGAATTTCCGAACCATCCCTAAAGATAATGGTTGCTCTACTGTCTTTGCCGGTAACCACCACGTCCTGATCGTTAAGGATCAAGCCGGTCCGGGCTGGAATTTTGCGGGTTTCGCGGATCACCTGCACCGTCCCTGAAACCTGTCCAAAACTGGCCACAGCGTCCACCGACCAAGCACTGGTCGGAGCCCAAACTAAAAACAGAGCCAAGATCAGATAACTTGTTTTTATGCGGGACAAGGGTTTCATAACCGTCTCTTGAGGATTGTCGGCAAAGAATCTACTTAAGGGTTCTACTTAAACTTCAGTTGCAAATTGCATACTAATCTAAAGTCCTCGGCGTGATTATCTCCCATATTAGGTGATTTGGCCAAGTAATTTTAACCCAGTTTACCTTGGATTGCGTGTTATTTGGTAGGCTCTTTGGCCCTGGCTCTCGGTTAGGGTGACCACTAAATCACAGGCCCTTAGCACCAAATTATATTTCCCTGCCCATTCGATCCAACTGGCTCGGTCTGGGTCTTCTAAAGATTCCCAAAGACCAATTTCGTCGAGTTGGTCTTGGTTTTCTAGTCGATACAAGTCGAAATGGTCGATTTGGTAGGGTCCACTTTGGTAGGACAGGCAAAGGGCAAAACTGGGGCTGGCTGCTTGAGAGGGGAGATGCGGATCCATAAGCTCTAATAACGCTTTGATTAAAAAGGTTTTGCCCAGGCCTAGGTCCCCTTCGAAGGCTAATTTGGTTTTACTTAAACTTAAGGGCCCAAGCTCTTTAAAAAAAGCTAGCACACCCTCGAAATCAGTATCCATCTGCCTTAGGGGGGAATAGGAAATATATTTAAAAAACTGACTTAACGAATCGACTTTCTTTCTATAAGGTTGAACCCTAATCTGTCTAATCCTGCTTGCCCTTTAGTTTGATGAATCAGACCGAGATCGAAAACCGGTTTTCTGAGCTCAAAAGCCGACTCAAAGAAGAACTAGAGCCCGACGAATTTGAGGCTTGGGTTTTACCTTTGGAGTTGGTCTCCATTACTCCGTCCAAGGTAGAATTAGGTGGGATGAATCAATTTTTTTGTAACTTCATCAAAAACCACCACCAGCCCTTACTTCGCGAGAAGATTTTTTTAGGGTTTGAATCCTTAGGATTAGAAAAAGATTTTGCCCTCTCGATCCAGGTTGGCAATCTCAAGTCCAATAAAAAAGGCCAAAAGGCGCATCCCTTAACCAAGGTAGATTTAGACTTTGGGTTTAATCCGAAATATAGCTTTGATCATTTTGTAAACGGCGGGAACTCAGACATGGCCTTTGCCGCCGCCCGCTCGGTGGGGGACAATATTAAGAGCAGTCAATATAACCCCTTATTTATATGTGGGGATGTGGGTTTAGGTAAGACTCATCTATTGCAAGCGATCGGACTTCGCGGGATCGAAACCGCACAAACCGAACGAATCCGCTACGCTACCTGCCAGGAATTTATAAACGAGGTTATCGAGGGGATCCGTTTTCAAAAAATTGCTAAAGTTCGGGCTAAGTATCGGAATGTGGACCTACTTTTGATCGACGACATCCAATTTTTAGAAAACAAAGAAGCCACGCAAGAGGAATTTTTCCACCTCTTTAACGACCTGATCCACAATAAAAAACAGATTGTAGTCACCAGTGACCGTTATCCTCGAGAGATCAAACACCTAGAGGAACGACTTGTTAGCCGGTTTAATTCCGGGATGGTTGCCCGGATTTACCCCCCTGATTTGGAAACCCGGGCGGCTATCATTCGCGACAAAGCGACCACTAAGGGATTGCCCTTAAGTGAGGAGATCATCCGCTTTTTAGCCAATACCATTAAATCAAACGTAAGGGACCTTGAGGGAATCTTGGTGCATATTGAGGCTAATAAAAGTCTCTTAGGCCAAGAAATAACCCTTGAACAGGTTAAACGGGTCCTAAAAGAGGTTTTAAACCTAGAGTCTGACCCAAAGAGTTTAGAAAATATTATTAAAATGGTTTCTAGTCGTTTTGACGTTAAACCTTCAGATCTTAAGTCAGACAAACGGACCCAAGAAATATCCAAGCCTCGGCAGATTGCTATGTACATCTGTAGAGAAGCGACCGATTTTTCCTTTCCGGCGATTGCCGAACATTTTGGTGGGAAAAATCACACAACAGTTATTCAAGCCCATAAAAAAACCAAAGAGTTAATCGACAACGATCCCGAGATTCGACAAACTATCAACGCCATTTTGAGGGAAATCTCGACTTAACCCTGTGTTTAATTTAGATTAGGTTTACCCTATTAAGCACAGTTTAAAACCTAGGGAAGGTCTGGTTTTAAACTCATACGTTTTAATTAGTTAGCGAATAAGTAAAACGAACCATCGACTACGAATACTATGAAGATAAGAGTAGAAAAGAGAACTTTACTAGATGCTTTAGGCTTGGTTCAAGCTATTTGCAGTAAAGCGACTTCTGAACATATCATCAATAATCTTTTGATTAAAACCAGTTCTGGTGGGGTGACTTTAAGGGCAACCAACTATGAACTGACCTTTGAAGGTAGTTTTCCTGCCGAGATATTACAAGAAGGGGAAATCTGTTTAAACTCAACTAAACTGTTTAATTTGGTGAGAAACTTCCAGGGTTTAGAGATTGAGTTCAATTCAACCCCGCAAAACTGGGTTTTTCTAACCAGCGGAAGTTCCCAAGTAAAGTTACCTGGGATCGATCCAGAGATGTATCCGCCGATTGATTTTAAAGAGCTTGAGTGTCATTTCAAATTTGACAGCAACCTACTTAAAACTGCCATTGAACGGACCTATTTTGCGATTGGTGAAAATGAGTCTCGTAAAAATTTAATGGGTTTAAACCTAGAGATAATTGGTTCGGACCAGCTTCGATGGATGGGGGCAGACGCTTTTAGGATCAGCCAAATCATCACCAACACCCCTTCGACCTTGGATCTAAAAGGAAACATTATTATCCCCAAGAAAAGCCTACCTGAAATTAAAAAAATTATTGATTTCAGTGCAGGTGAAGTGGATATCTCTTTTGATGAAAGTGTTTTCCAGGTTTTTACCTCTCAAGTTAAGTTTAAAACCCGGTTGATTGAAGCCGAGTTTCCTAACCTAGAAAGTCTGCTTTCTCAAGTAGCCCCCATTCAGATCAATCTTCCAAAACAGGATTTGATCAACGCAGTTAACATTTTGAACACCTTGACCGATACCGACCACAACGCAGTGATGAAGTTGAGCTTAGGTTCAGGTGAAGTGGTGGTTGAATCACAAAAGTTGGAATATGGAGAAGCAAACGACCGTATTGCTTGTGATTATAGGGGGGAAGAGATGGCGATAGGCCTAAATATCCAATTTTTACTAGAAGCCCTTAGGGCCTTTGATCAAGCTCCAGGCGAGATGGTAACCTTTCATGTGATTGGACCAGTGGCCCCCTTGATGATTACCTCAGCAGGGTGGGAACAATACAAGTCGATTTTAATGCCTGTTAAAATCAAATGGTAATACCCAACCTTGGGCTAAGCGATTTCCGTAATTACAAACGGTTGGAAATTGAGTTTGGCCCGAGGTTACATTTTTTGGTTGGTCCTAATGGCATGGGTAAAACGAATCTCTTAGAGGCTTTGTACCTCTGCACCCATCTTAAAAGTTATCGCAGCGCAAAACTTAATCCTCTGATCAAACAAGGGGAACATCGATCTTTGATTGATTTCCACTTTGAAGATCGGCAGGTACGCCACCTCGCCAGGATTGAACTACTTAAACAAAACAAACGGGTTTTTTTAGACCAAAAACCTCTAAGGTTAAGTTCAGACTATATCCAGCGGTTTTTTTCCATCCTGTTTGCACCGGATCAACTCGCCCACTTCAAAGAATTCCCAGGCCAAAGAAGGGCTTTTTTCGATCGGGCCTTGAGTATTTTAGAGCCCAACTATTTTGCCCACTTAAAGGAATTTGAGCGGATAAAAGCCAATAAAACGCAGTTGCTTAGACAAGGGAGATTGGCGGAGCTAGGGCCTTGGAATAAACTTATGGCCCACTGCATTCCTAATTTGGTTTTACCCAGAGCGCGGTTGGTGGACGAATTAAATCAAAAGTTAGGCGGATACTTCAGCCGCTTCTCCAAAAAAGGGGTCCCGCTTTTTTTGATTTACCGGCCTGATCTAAACCCCAGAGACCCTGATGAGGCCCTTACCCTCCTTACCCAAAAAGCACCTGCTGAATTGGCCCAGGGCTTTTGTACACTGGGTCCACACAAAGATAATTACCAGGTGACAATGGGTCAAAAAATGGATAGGGTTGAGCTTAGTCAAGGGGAGTATCGAACCGCTTTTTTGTCGCTGTTGTTTGGATTAAACGAAATCTTTGGCACTCGTTGCCAGATTCGCCCTTTGCTCTTGTTGGACGACCTTTTCTCGGAATTGGACAAGGAAGTTGTTAAGGCCCTCTTTGGCCACCTTGAAGAACTGGACAACCAGATCTTCATTACGGGTACCGACATCCCCCAGGCATTCCAAGGTGCAGGCAAACGATATTTTGTCCTCGACGGGACGGTAGAAGCCGCCCCCTTAACGATCTAAAAAACCGATGACCAAACAAAAAGATACGTACGAAGCTAATGACATCGAACAACTAGAAGGCCTAGAGGCCGTTCGGTTGCGCCCAGGGATGTATATCGGGGGGGTGGACTCGCCGGCGCTTCATCACTTGGTTTTTGAGATTGTGGATAATTCGGTGGACGAGGCTATGGCCGGTTACTGCACCACCATCGAGGTCAATATCTTGGTGGATAACTCGATTCGGGTCAAAGACAACGGACGTGGGATTCCGGTGGGGATTCATGAAAAATCAGGTTTGCCTGCCGCGACCTTGGTTATGACCAGCCTGCATGCAGGCGGCAAATTTAATAACGAAAACTACCAGTTTTCTGGCGGGCTCAACGGCGTGGGCGCTTCGGTGGTCAACGCCTTGTCCGACGAATTTGAGATGACTATTCAACGAGAAGGCAAGATCTTTCGTCAGCGTTTTTCCAAGGGAGTGCCCTTAACTGGCTTAGATGTGATCGGAGAGTCGGACCAACTGGGAACCGAGATTATTTTTCATCCAGACGTTAAGATCTTTGACGAGGTTAAATTCAATTACGATATCTTGGCCAACCGGTTAAGAGAATTAGCCTTTTTGAATCCAGGCAACGTAATTACCCTGATCGACGAGCGAGAAGACGGCAAAAAACACGTCTTTCATTTTGAAGGTGGCATTCGGACCTTTATCTCTGAAATCAATAAAAACAAGCAGGTAATCCTTCCAGAACCTATTTATGTCAACGGGATCGGCGAAGGGATAGAAGTGGAGATTTGTTTCCAGTACAACACCAGCTACTCTTGCCATATTATGACTTTTGTCAATAATATCAATACTATTGACGGGGGAACCCATGAGCAGGGCTTCCGTATGGCTCTCTTGCGGGCGATCAATACCTATGGGATGCAAAACAAGATCTTAAAGGTAGCTGAAGACAAGGTGACTGGGGACGATATCAAAGAAGGTTTGACCGCTATTGTTTCGGTCAAAATCGCTGGTCCCCAGTTTGAGTCACAGAAGAAGATCAAGCTTACCAACGCCAACGTTCGTGGGGTGGTAGATAAGATTTTGTACGACAAGTTTGCTACCTTTATGGAAGAAAACCCAGGGCTTTCTAGAAAGATTATTGAGAAGTCGATCGACGCTTTGCGCGCCCGGGTCGCCGCTAAAAAGGCGCGCGAACTAACTCGCCGCAAATCGGCCTTAGAGATGAGCAGCCTTCCCGGCAAGCTGGCAGACTGCCAAGAGAAAGACCCAGCTTTAAGCGAGATTTACCTTGTCGAGGGTGATTCAGCAGGTGGTTCGGCTAAACAGGGGCGAGATAGGCAATTCCAGGCGATTTTGCCGTTGAAGGGTAAGATCCTCAACGTAGAAAAGGCCCGTTTTGACAAAATGTTAAACTCGGATGAGATCCGAATCTTAATTACCGCGCTTGGTTGCGGGATTGGTAAGGATGACTTTGATGTAGCCAAACTGCGCTACCAACGGATCATTATCATGACCGATGCGGACGTGGACGGTAGCCACATTTTGACTTTGATTTTGACCTTCTTTTTTAGGCAGATGCCAGAGATCATTGACCGGGGCTATCTCTATATCGCCCAACCGCCCCTTTATAAAATCAAGAAGGGCAAGTATGAGGCGTACCTACAAAACGAGTCAGAGTTAATCAACCAGTTGTTTGATTTCAGTCTTAAAAAATTCCGCTTAAACAATGGGGATATCAAACGTTTTGCCCTACGGATTCAAGAGCTGAATCGGCAGCGCGAGGGATTGACCCACAATTCGAAGATCAAGATTTTGTTAGGGATCCTCTTCCGCCACCGGATCAATCTGGAATCGAAGGAATTGGCTTATTTTTACAGCATCATGTCTGAGATTGCCAAGATCGAGAAGGAGTTCCCGGTGCTGGTTAATCTGATTGAAGAGCGGGGCGAGATGGACTTGATTTATCAAGACAAGCGGTACCCGATTAGCCAAGAAGAGCTGGCCGAGTTGGACTTGCATAGTTACAACAAGGTGTTGGAACGGTTTGGTGAGTTTGAGTCGCTACGGGAAAACGGCGACTTTGTGGTCACCGAGATCGAGACAGGGGCAGAGCTTCGGTTTTCTTCGAGTACCGAAGTGGTAAATTTCCTGATTGAAGATGGCAAAAAAGGTACCTATATTCAGCGGTATAAGGGACTAGGGGAGATGAACCCAGAGCAACTCTGGGAGACCACTATGGACCCTAAAGCACGCAAGTTTTTGCAGGTGAATGTTGAGGACGCAATTGAAGCCGAAGAGGTCTTTTCGACGCTAATGGGCGATGCAGTTGACGTCCGCCGCGAGTTTATCGAAAACAACGCGCTCAAGGTGCGGAACCTGGATATTTAAGCCAATCCCCCCAAGGGGGGGATTTTTTTAGCGCAATAGGTACAACATTTTTTTATAAACCCACCTTCCATCCCTCAAACAACAACAAAAATTTCCCCCATACTTGTCATAGTAAAGGTTCTTGGGGTATTTTCAGACTAGCCAAAACTCGATTCTAGGTTCCTCAAAAGCCAACCTTTCAGTAAGGTTAAACCTATTGGTAACGCAAGTTCCTGCCTATTCCCGATTTTCCTACGTGGGGCTGGAGGGGGTTCTGTTGACCCTGTTTCCAACGCCCTTTTTGCTAGTTAGCTGGGGCCCAGCGAACTGGGGCTGGGCTTGGCCGTGGATATTGGCCGGGGTGGCTTCTGGGTCGGGACTTGGGGCTGGCCTCGCCCTATACCGTTTTATCACCTGGGGTAAATTTTTTAGCAGCCTAGGCCTCTGCGCCTTGGCCGCATTGACCTCATCTCACTGGATCACCGATCCCTTTGCCGCCTTTTTGGGAGCGATAGGTTTTATTTTTATTGGTTTTTCGCTATTCCAATTCAAGCCCCATTTAAATCCAGAAAAAACAAGCGACTCTCAGGTCCGTGCCGACCAAAGGTTACTTTGGGGGTTGATCAGTCTATTGACCCTGTCCACTTGGATACTGCTCTTTACCCCAATCGAAGAAATCCTTACCCGCGCCGTACTATTAACCACCTTTGGATTGGTTTTGGTCTTAGGGGCCCGCTGGGCTTGGCTCTTAAGAAAAAAGAAAATCCTCTTAATACTGGCCGCTGTGTTGGTTTTGGGTGGTGTCTTAGCGTGGCTTTCAGCCGCCTCGTTACTAGTCTTGAGCGCGACTGGAAGTGCTTTGCTTTGGCGAATTTTACTAAAGTCCCAGACCTTTTCATCGCGGGTTCAACTCTGGCGACCTAAAGCAATGGTCAATCCCGCCCAGATCTTGCCAATCACTTTCTTTTTATTGTGCCTTATCGGCAGTTTCCTCTTGGCCTTGCCAGGGGCCTCAACCCAAGGGATTTCGATTTTAGATGCGGCTTTTACCTCGGTGAGCGCAGTTTGTGTTACGGGCCTGATTGTCTTGGATACCCCCAAAGACTTCACCGGCTTAGGCCTGGGGATTATTTTAATTCTAATCCAGCTGGGTGGTTTGGGGATCATGAGTTTAACCACACTAGCCCTACACGCCATTGGCCAGCGGTTAAGCCTCAAACAAGAGCGGCTAATGGTGGCCGTAACTCAAACTGACCGTTCTGATTTGATTACGTCTTTAGTTTTTATCATTAAATTCACCTTGGTCTGTGAGTTAAGTGGCGCGGTGCTGCTCACCTTGCTTATACACGGGGAGGGCCAGGGTTGGGGGGCCGCTTTATGGCAGGGACTGTTTACGGCGGTATCAGCCTTTTGCAACGCCGGGTTTGCCCTATGGAGCGATAGTTTGATCCCGTACCAGCAAAACATTTTTATCTTACAAACCGTGTCATTTTTGATCATCCTCGGCGGATTAGCCCCGGCAACCTGTCTGATGGCTCCCCGCTGGATCAAGGGCGAGCCGATCCCCCTTGCCTTTCGGATTCCCTTGGTGACAACGGCGGTATTGTTGGGTTCGGGGACCCTGCTGCTGTTGATGTTTGAGTGGAACGGGTTTTTAAGCGGACTCAGTTGGGTGGATAAACTCAGCAACGCTTGGTTTCAATCGGTTACTTTGCGCACCGCCGGTTTTAATTCGGTGGACTTAGCTCAAATTAGTGGACCGACTTATTTGATTATGTTGCTTTTTATGATTATCGGCGGCAGCCCGGGGGGCACTGCGGGCGGGGTGAAAACCGCTACATTTGGTGTTTTAGCCCTTATTTTTTGGGCGACAGTCACTGGCAAATCGAAGGTGATTGTGCAAAACCGACGCATTCCCCCCGAACTGGTCTATCGGGCCATAGCGATCTTGGTCGGCTACGGGGTGGTGGGGCTGTCCCTTTTGATGATGTTGGAGGTCACCCAACCGCAGATCCCCGCTTGGGAGTTAGTGTTTGAGACGGTCTCAGCGATAGGTACAGTGGGTTTGAGTGTAGGGGCCACCTCGCAGCTTGATGAGGTGGGCAAAATCATCGTGATGTTTGCTATGTTCGCCGGACGCATCGGCCCGGTGACTCTGTTTATGATGCTTCATATCGAACCGAGCCGTTCTATGTCCCAATATACCGATGCCAAAATCGCCCTCACCTGATTGGAGGAAACATGTTGCAGCAAATCTTGATAATTGGTCTGGGGCATTTTGGTATGTCTTTGGCCCGGGCATTGTCAGATAAAGGGGCCGAGATCTTGGCGATTGATACCAACATTCAGCTGATCAACGAGGTTTCCTTGTTTGTGGCCGATGCGGTTTGTATGGATGCCACTGACGAAGCCGAGTTGGCCAAGTTAGAGCCATGGAAAAGGGACGCGGCGGTCTGTTGTATCGGTGACGATTCCAAGGAGGCTTCGATTATTGTCACCGCACTTTTACGCCAGATGGGAACAAAACTGGTGGTTTCCAGGGCTAATGACGCGGTGCACCAACGTATTTTACAATTAGTTGGAGCCCACCAAATCCTCAATCCAGAGCAAGAGTTTGGCAAACGCTTCGCCAATCGCTTACTTTTCCGACACCTCATGGCTGACGCCCCTTTAGGGGATGATTTACAGCTCGCCGAGGTAATGGTGCGCGCAGAAATTGTTGGGCAAAATCTAGCTGAATTAAAATTACCCAAGCGTTTCGGTGTCTTGGTGGTTGGTGTCCGCCGGGGGCCGACGGGACGGATTTTGCAGCCCTCCCCTCACGAATCTTTGCAAGCGGATGACATCCTATTGGTCGTCGGCAATGAGGAAGCCATTCCCAAATTTTTAAAGGGGATCGCATGAACCATTTTGGCCAATCCTTAAAGCTGGCGCTTTGGGCATTGATTCTGTTGAATTTATTGATGGCTTTGGGGTCGATTTGGGTGTTTATGCGGATGTCGCCTGTCATTGAATCCATTATTGACCGTAACGAAAAATCCCTACAAGCCTCAGAGGAAATGTTGTCCCAGTTGGCGTTGACCTCAAATCCAGCTAATTTGGAAGAGCAAGTAAAGGTCTTTGAAAACGCCTTAAAAAGGGCGATGAACAACATTACTGAACCCAATGAACCCGCGGTATTAGATCAAATCCAAGCCCAGTATCAGGATGCTTTTGCCAACAAACCTCTGGCACGGGAGAGCGTAGTTGAGGCGATTGGTCAGCTTGGTCAAATCAACCGCCAAGCCATGTACGACGCTGATGTTCGGGCCAAACAACTTGGATTTGCGGGCGCATGGGGGGTCGTGTTTATGGCGTCAGGGGTTTTTTTGGCAGGTCTTTTACTGCAACGTTTTTTGGCACTTAATCTAGTGCGACCCTTAAATGAGATCCATGAGGTTTTGATGGCGCACCATGCGGGTGACCCTTACCGTCGAGCGGTGACCCAGGCCTTGCCCAATGATGTCCGGCCCGTATTAGACGAATTGAATCACTTTTTAGATCAGCTTGAAAAGGAGCATGCCCAACAAGGTTTCAAAAAACCGCAAATCAGTGGGAATACGGTGGTCGAGCCTACCCCGAGGGTTGGCTAAAAAAGAATAAGGGTAAGATAAAAAAACAAACCTACTCTTCCTTTAACAACCGTCCGAAAATCGGACTGTCAAACAGGCCTTCAACCCATTGATTGGGCTTGATTAATACCTCGCTTAAGCTATTCCCATCAAATAGTTGCGCAGCTATCGCCTCACCTTTGGCCCGTATCAAGTCGCCAGGATTCACCATCGCCAAGCCAATCACCTCGCCGTCACGAAACCGGTAGTCCTCTAACCGCTGGGCACTCACACACCGCCAATCCTCGATCCACTCAAAATCCTCGTATCCTCCAGGCAAACTAAAATGGAAGGGGTTGTAGCCCAGGTAGGTCATCTCTTTTAAACCCACCTTTAACCCAATCTCCTCCCAGGCCTCGCGCACCAAGGCTTCTTGCCCTTCACCTGCTGCCACATGGCCCCCGACGGTAGGGCCAAACTGGCCGGGGAAGTTTCTTTTCACAAAGCTCCGCTGCTGAAACAATAACCTTAATTGGCCTTCAACCCAGGTATAAACCCAAAGGTGCATCGCTTTGTGAGGCACTCCCTCCTGGTGCGCCACCCGCCGCACCACCTGTCCGCCGGTCTTTTGGCCAGTGGGCCAGTCTAAAATATCTAAGTATTCGTCTTCAGGGTTCATCTTTGACTTGGGAGGCAGATTGACCTAGGATTGAGGACCCAACTTTAGTTATAGGATAGGGATGGCGGTCCAAGAATTCAAGCTGCAAGTGCTTACCCGTGAACACCAAGGTTTTTCCAACATTACTGGGGAGATCAACCGAATCTTGCGTGAAAAACGCTGGAATCAGGGGATTATCAACCTCTTTGTCCGCCATACCACTTGCGGGATCACGATCAACGAAAACGCCGACCCCGACGTGGTTAAGGATCTATTGGGGCGGCTTGAGGAACAGATCCCCTGGAGCCGTGGCGCGGACCTACATGGCGAAGGGAATTCGGCGGCTCACCTGAAATCAAGCCTTTTTGGCCCAAGTTTGACCATCCCCGTCTCCGGCAACCAGCTGGCCTTGGGCACTTGGCAAGGGGTCTATTTAACCGAATTTGACGGCCCCCGCACTCGCACCATACAGATCACTTTTATCCATTAGGCCCCCATGTCGCCGATCACACAAAAATGCCAAGCCGCCAAATCCGCCAGCCTCCTACTTGCCCAGCAGAACCGGCAAAAAAAGGATCAGCTGCTCCTTAAAATCGCGGAGCGTTTGCGCCAAAAGGCCGCCGCCATTGCCCAGGCGAATGCCCAAGATGTGGCCGCCGCCGCTCAAGCGGTGGACCAGGGCGAGTTAAGCCCCGCCCTCTTGGCTAGGCTCAAGCTCACCTCGGCCAAAATCGAGCAGCTTTCGGTGTACTGCGAAGAGGTTGCCAAGTTAGAGGACCCCGTCGGCCAGCGCCAGTTTGCGATGGAACTCGACAAAGGGATGGAATTAGAGCGGGTTAGCTGTCCTTTAGGGGTCTTGGCGGTGTTGTTTGAGTCTCGGCCTGAAGTGGTGGTGCAGGTTTCGGCCTTGTGTCTTAAATCAGGCAATGGGGTGATCCTCAAAGGCGGCAGTGAAGCTGCCCGTTCGAACCGGCAGTTGTATGAAATTATAGCTGAAGTAGTCAAAGAAGAAGGGCTCGAAGGGGCGGTGGGGTTGATCGAGACTCGCCAAGATGTGGCCGAGATCTTAAAAGAGGATCAATATTTAGACCTGATCATCCCTCGCGGCTCGAACGCCTTTGTCCGCCATATCCAAGAAAACAGCCTGATCCCCGTGCTGGGCCATTCAGAAGGGATTTGCAATCTCTACATCGCCGCAGATGCCAACCCAGAAATGGCCACCCAAGTGGCGATTGATTCAAAAACCGACTATCCCTCCGCTTGCAACGCGGTCGAAAATTTATTGTTTGAGCGAAGCTGCTCGGATAATTTGATCGGCCAAGTGACCGCTGGGCTTTTGGCGGCCGGGGTCGAGCTACGGGGTTGCGAGGAAACCAGAACGCGGGCCAAAGGTCTTAACCCCGCCAGTGACGAGGATTGGGACCGCGAATATTCAGAACTGATTTTGTCGGTTAAATTGGTAGAAGGATTAGACGAAGCGGTTGAATTTATAAATCAACATGGCAGCGGGCACACGGACTCGATTGTTACCTCAGACCCAAACAAAGCCGCCCAGTTTTTTGCGGCAGTGGATTCGGCCTGTGTCTTTCATAATGCGTCCACTAGGTTTTCAGACGGATTTGTTTTTGGCCTGGGCGCTGAGGTGGGCATCAGCACCAACAAAACCCACGCCCGTGGGCCGGTGGGCTTAGAGGGCTTAGTGATCTACAAATACCTTCTGCACGCAGAGGGGCAAGTTCGGGGGGCCTATTCAGGGCCTAACGCGAAATCTTACCTGCACCGGCGACTTTAATGGGGCGGCTTTATGATAAGGCCCAGCGGTTGGCTGAAGCCTTAGTAGATGGAGCCCCTTACGGAGGGGCGGCCCAGATTGAGGCCTTGATTGATCAAGCCCTTAGGCTTTCTGAACCTCTTGAGCGTTCTGAGACCCAAGCCTTGCCCGAGACGGGAGGGGTAATCCGTATTTGGGCCGACGGGGCCTGCGAAGGCAACCCCGGTCCTGGCGGTTGGGGCACGATTGTAGAGATCAACGGAGTGCGCCAAGAGTTATCTGGCGGAAAGGCCAAAACCACTAATAATGTGATGGAGATGACCGGGGCCTTAGAAGGGCTTAAAGCCTGCCCCAGAGGGGCCAAGGTCGAGCTGACCAGCGATTCGCAATATGTGGTCAAGGGAATGACCGAGTGGATTAGAGGTTGGATCAAAAAGGGATGGCGCAAGGCGGACGGCCAACCTGTAGCCAACCGGGAGCTTTGGGAAGCGTTATTAGAAGAAGTGGAAAGTCGCCAAGTTAAGTGGCTCTGGGTCAAGGGGCACGCAGGGCACCCCGAAAACGAACGTTGCGATGAACTAGCGAGGGAAGCGGTACCCGGAGCGAGTCAACGTTCCTTTTAATCCTCGACCTTTTTTCGACGGGCCTTGGTTTGTTGGACCATCTCTTTTTTAAAGTGCTTGGCTAAATCCTGCTCTTTTTTAGCTTGCTTGATCCCCCCATGGCCCGAGCGGGCGCAATTCAGATTAACCCAAAAGGCAACCCGGTCTTTGTTGAGGTCGGTAAGCCGAAACTTTTGGGCCGCAAAAAATCCCTTTATGGTCTCCGCCAAGACAGGGTGGCCCAAAAGCACCTCCCAAGCCTCGTAAAGCTGGTCTGCCTGCTCTTCTAATTCGGGGTGCTCAAAGAAGTCCATGTACCAGACCTTCATGTTGTCCCGGTACAGGATCGAAAGACTGCCAAATTCCAGCAAACTCAAACAAATAAAGATATCGGTCACCTCCCGCTTTTTGTTTATACAGTCGCGGTAGTCATAGGTTTGGGGGACAAAATGCTCCTTGATCTGCTCAATCATCCGTACAGCCAGGTCTGGTGTCAGATAAGCGTATTCGTTGGCCGAGCGTTTGCCCAAGTTCATGTGGGCCACGGAAAACTCCACCTGGGTATGGGATTCGTAGAGGGTCCCTTTTTTGAACACACCGTAGTAACCGTTCATAATACAATGGGCGATCCCATGTAAAAAGCTAGGGTGTTCTAAGAGTACAACCTCATCAGGCAGATGTTCTAGGGCCTCGTCTGAGAAATTTTGTTTAGCGTCTCCGGCGGCTCCTTTTTGTAAGGATTTAAAAAACCATAGTTTGCGGTTTTGGTCGTAGCCGATCTGCAACCGACCCCGGGCGACCTTGAGGTGCGTCAAAATGTCGAGCCGGACTACGTTGGGTTTGGGGTCGAAGTTGGTTTGGTAATAGTGGTACCAAATGCTGTATTCGTCACGGTTGGTTTTGTCGGTCTCTGCACTCTGCTCCACCATCCGGTTGACCCGGTTCATGCTGCCTTTAAACAGGCTTCTAAGCTCTTCTTCAAAGAGGTTGACCGCCTGCACCTCCCCCATAAAGATATGCTCAATACGCACCCGCTTGGATAGGGGGAAGGCCTTTTCTAAAAAGTGCCTTAGTACTTTGTCTCGATGGCTCATTTCCTTGCCTTTTTCTGGAGGGGCAAAGACGTCAGAGATGCGAATATGCAGCGCAAAACCAAGATCAATCGTAGCCGAGATGGCCGCTCGTTCTTCAGCACTTTCCACCGTCCGGTTGGCCTCGGAGAAGCCAATTTTAAGGGCTTTATAGCGGAGCCACCAGGGATCTTCGGTCAGTAAGGGGTACAGCTCTTCCATACGGAAAATCTCTTGGACACTTAAGCCTGCGGCAAAGTCGGCTTCCCCTAAAATCTCGTCCTCTTCCTCGCTGGTTTCTTCACCGTAAGAGACACCATAATCGTTAAAGAATTCCTCTTCCTTTTCGTTTTCATCCGTATCTAGCGTCCCAGAGCCGGGCATTTTTTCCTCACCTGTAACAAAGGTATCAAGCTTGTGGGGATCTTTGATCAGCTCGATCATGCTGGTGTCAAAACGGCTGTCAAACAACATTTCAATACGCAGCAGGTTTAGTAGCGCTTTGGGCAGGTTTCCCGAGCTGGCTTTAAAGGACTCCCAATAAATAGCCCCGGCGTGAGCCACCATATAGGATTGAGTCAAGGGCGGGGTGCTGCCTAAATCTACCAATCGGACCCCAAAGGGGTCATATAGGTCGATAAAGTGATACCGTAAATAATTAACCAGCCGCTCATATTGATTGCGGTTGGCGTTGACCTCTGGGGGCATTAAAAAATGGATAGGCACCATAGGTGTAAACTGAATCCCAGGCATTAACACCTCGTAGTTAAGGATCAGCTCATAAGCCGAACCAGAGGCTTCCTTTGATTCTAGGGTGGTGCCATGTTTGCCGTCGCGGTAGTCGTCGTTGGAGTAGGCGAAGAGGTAGATCTCGGCCTTGGGATATTTAGACTGGATATAGTCCTGAATCCCTTTGATCCGCTTTTTGAGCAGGCCATCATTTTTTTGGCGTTCGGCCTTAAGGCAATACTTGCGGTGCAGGTTGACCATGGCAACTATCTCATGGATCAAATCGATTTTTTTATCCTGCTTAACTTGGAACTGCTCCCCTTTTTTAATCAATAAGGCATGATAGAGGATAGGGAAACGGCGTTTGAAGTCTTGTTTGCCCGCTGCGACAATCTCGTTTTTAATCTTGGGGTCGCCTAGGTGTTTTTGGGTGTATTTCTTTTTAGCGGCGTAAACCCGGCCAAAGTAGTGGATCAGCCCAGTGCCAAACTTTAAGAGGTGTTCGTCGGTTAGATCTTGTTCGCGGTATAAAAACGGGCTTAGTTCGAACTGGACTTGGAGGTCTAGGTCGCTAGTAATTTTGTGGCCGATGGTGCCAATAGAACCTAGACTGGCTACTGAATAGATTGGTTGAAACCCTTCGGGTGCAGGCACATCGGACTTCAATTCGGCCTGGATAAAGGCCTGGAAATCGTCTTTAAACTGGCCCGAAAGTTGGTGAATCCCCTCGACCCCACAAGGAGCGCCTTCTAAGTAAAGGTTAACCTCTTTGGTGACAGGCACCTCTTTTTTGGTACCTTCGACCTTGGTTATTTCGAGGGTGGTGTAGGTGTGCTGCTTAAAGCGGGGGTTGTTGACATGTAAGAAGAAAAGGATCTCATAAAGCGCCTTCTTCATGTCGTCAGAAAAATTGGAGAAAGCCAACTTTAGCCGGGACTCATTAAAGTCCTCAAAAAAGGCTCCTCCCTTCTCTACCGAGCGGGTTAGCTCCTCTTTTTTGGCGGCCCCTAAACGAATGCTGCCAGCTATTTGGCTATAAAGAGACAAGGTTACCTCACCGTTTTAAGGAAGGACTCAATCTTCTGGGCGCTGCCTAACTCTATCAATTTACTGCCGATTACCGCAATGTCCACCTTGCCGGTCAGAAAGCTAACATCCTCTTTGGACTTAACCCCAAACCCTAGGGCCAAGGGAAGTTTTGTCGCTTCTCGGTAACGGGCAATCTGCGCCCCGATCTCTGGACCAAAATCGGTATTAAGGCCGGTCACCCCTCTGCGTCCAACAGAGTAAACCAGCCCGGTCGATTCCCGGCCAATCAGGCTTAAGCGCTCTAGGCTGCTGGTGGGGGTCATAATCAAGACATTGGCCAAGTCCCTTTTTTTGCAAAGCTTTATCCACTGCTCGGCCTCTTCAAAAGGCAAGTCGGGTAGGATAAACCCTTTGATCCCCGCTGCCTTAGCTTGGTCCGCCATTTCAGCAAGCCCCCGAGCGTAGCAAAGGTTTAGGTAGGTCATAAATAAAAAGTTGATCCTCGGAAAGGCGTGGGCAACCTCTTTTGCAAAGGCTAAACACTGATCCACCTTGGTTCCGCCCTTAAGGCTTTGAGCATTGGCCAGGGCAATCACCGGGCCGTCAGCCGAGGGTTCAGAAAAGGGGATCTGCAACTCAACCAATTCCACCCCAGCTTGATCCATGGCTGCTATGGCTGCGCGGTTCTCTTCAAAGCTAGGATAACCCAGCACGAGATGGGTCATCAGTAAAATGGGGGCCTTTTGTTTGGCCGCTTCTAGGTTGGCTTGCAACATCTAGCGCCCCTCATATTGTTTGGCTTTGTGGCAGATAAAATCCTTCCATTTTTGATCCCCAAAAGCGTCAGCAATGGTAAAAATGTCTTTATCCCCTCGGCCTGAAAGGTTGATTAAGATTACTTGGTCAGGACGTAAGTTTGGAGCTTCTTTAAAGGCTTGTGCCAAGGCGTGGCTCGATTCTAAGGCGGGGATAATCCCTTCTTGTTTAACCAAAAGCCTGACCGCAGCGATAACTTCTGAATCGGTAGCTGCCTCAAAACGGACTTGGCCGGTCTTTTGGTAGTTCGCTAAAATCGGGCTCACCCCTACATAATCGAGCCCAGCGGCGACCGAATGGGTGTCTTTCATTTGCCCGTCTTGATCTTGTAAGAAAACAGTTTTGTATCCACAAATCCCCACCTTGCCATCTGGACTCGCCAACCGGGCGGCGTGTTGGCCACTTAAAAGACCTTTACCCCCAGCCTCGACCCCGACCAGTTCCACCCCTGGCTGGTCTATAAAGCCACTGAAAATCCCCATGGCATTCGATCCTCCGCCTACACAGGCGTAAACCCGGTCTGGCTGTTTACCGGCCAGGGTTTGGATTTGGGTCTTGGCCTCATCGCCGATGATGGATTGCAGCCAGGAAACTAATTCTGGGAAAGGATAAGGACCACAAGCGGTGCCTAAGCAATAATGGGTGTCGTCCATCCGCCCTGTCCAGTCGCGGAAGGCCTCGTTAATGGCGTCCTTGAGGGTTTGACTGCCATCGGTCACAGGGATCACTTCGGCGCCCAGTTGCTCCATCCAAAAGACGTTGGGCCGCTGCCGTTCGACATCCTCGGCACCCATGTAAATCCGGCATTCAAAACCAAACTTGGCGGCCATGGTGGCAGTAGCCACGCCATGTTGCCCGGCACCGGTTTCAGCGATCACCCGCGTTTTGCCCATGCGTTTGACCAAGAGCCCTTGGCCCATAACATTGTTGGCTTTGTGGGCTCCTGTATGGTTGAGGTCTTCGCGCTTAAGATAAATCTGCGCCCCCCCTAATTTGTGGGTGAGGTTAGCCGCAAAGGTAACCGGCGTTGGGCGGCCTGAATACTCAGCCATCAGGGCCTTGTACTCCGCCCAAAAGGCCGGGTCTTGGCGGGCTTTTAGGTAATGTTCGGTAAGGTGGTCAAAGGTGGCTTTTAAAATCTCAGGGATAAACTGACCCCCAAATTCGCCAAAATATCCGGTTTTTTGTTGCATCACTAAATTAGCCCCTTAGTTCAGGAGGTTGAATTCTGCCATGATAGGCAGGCTTTGGCAATAAAGCTTTATAGCTTAAGGGACTTGAATTCGCCCAAGAGGTAAAGTGACCCGGCTAAAACGATCAGATCAAATTGGGGGGGTAAATGGGCGCAAAATTGGGATAACACTTTTGTGGGTAAACATGGGCCAAAAGTGGAAAGAGTGGCCTCGGGATTTGGTTCAGCGCCCTGGAACCCTCCCTGGATTGGCTGCCAAGTGAGGTCGAGCCCGCTTTGATCGAGTCCTTCAAACAGCCGTTTGCCGGTCATCCAACCTAGGGCCAAGAGTATATGTTTTCCTGGGTGTTGGTCCCTAAGGTACTGAAAAAGGGAGGCCAACCCTTGGGCGTTGTGGGCCCCGTCGATCAGGAAATGAGGGTTAACATACTCCAGGCGGCCCGGCCAACGGACTTGAGCGAGTGCTTCCTTTTGGGCGGCCTCGTCCAATTGATTGGGGCAAAGGTGGTTAAAACAGGCTAAGGCGGTGCCTAGATTCTCTTTTTGATGAGCCCCGTTAAGTCCTAAGTCCCAGCCTTCTAAGGTCGGACAGGGTTGTAGGTCGAGGCCCCTCGATTGGGCGTAGTCTAAGGCCAACTGGTTTATTTGTGGGGTTTGGGGGGCTAGGAAGCTGGGGGTGTGGGGGCGCAGGATGGCCAGCTTTTCTAAAGCGATTTCTGCTAGGGTCTCCCCTAAATATTCGCGGTGGTCCAAACCGATGCGGGTGATCACGCTAGCTTTGGGGTTTTGCAAGGCGTTGGTGGCGTCCAAGCGCCCCCCTAAGCCGGTTTCGATCAATGCCCAATCAACCGCGGCTTCCTTAAAAATAACCATCGCGAGGCTTAAGGATATTTCGAAAAAACTAGCGCCTAAGGCTTTTTCGGTCGCGCGGGGCAAGGCTTCGGGGCGGGTGCCTAAAAGGGCACAAACATGGGTCAAAGCGGCCATTAACTGGATATCTGATACCGGCTGGCCATCTAGCCGAAACCGCTCGTTAAAGCGGACTAAATGCGGGGAAATAAAGGCCCCCGTGTGGGCCCCGCTAGCCAAAAAAAGCGCCTCTAACCCGGCTAGGGTTGAGCCCTTGCCGTTGGTCCCGGCCAGATGGACCCATTTGAGGTCTAGTTCAGGCCGACCTAAACGCTCTAAGAGCCGGTTCGAAGGCCCCAAACCCAGTTCTACTTTGCCCCGAAGCCCAAAGAGGGCGTCTAAAATACGAGGGTCCAACTTAATCTTCAGTTTTTAAGGGGCGGTCCATCAACTGGGCCAGGGCCTCTAAGATCGGCTTGCCTTGATAGATCACTTCATAACAGGTCTGGCATAAGGGCAGGTCGAGCTTGTGCTCAATCGCAAAATGGTGGACCGCTTGGGTGGTGTAATAACCTTCGGCGACGGTCCCCTTCATGCCCGCTAGAATTGACTCTACCGATTCGCCTTTACCTAAACGAATCCCAAAGTTTTTGTTGTGACTGCTTTTTTGGGAGTAGCAGGTGAGAACCAAATCACCTAACCCACTCAATCCATAAAGAGTCTCTTGGCTGATCCCAATTACTTCGGAAAGCCTTCGCATCTCTGCTAGGCCCCGGGTGACCAAAACCGCCACCGCTTCTTCGTGCATGCCCTGGCCCACGGCGATGCCGGCGATAATCGCATAGACGTTTTTTAAGGCCCCCAAAATAGCCACCCCTTTGAGGTCGAGGCTTCTATAAACTCGAAATCCAGGGGCTGAAAAAAGCGCTTGTAAGCGGACCGCCAAGGATTCATCGGTGGCAGCAAGGGTCTCGGCGACCGGGCTATGTGGGCTTAAAAGCCCTTCAGGGAAACAGGGGCCACCCAAATGGGCTAGGGGGTTGTTGGGAAAAAATTCCTGGACCAGTTCGGGCACTGTTTGCAAACTATCGCGGTCGATCCCCTTGTTAATGGTGACGATAATGGTGTCTTGGGGGATTTTTAACTGTTCAAGGAGGGCGCGCAAAAAGGGCACTGGTGTAGAAATGACCAATAAATCGGCCCCTTTGATCGCCTCATCGAGACCTAAAACAAATCTAACCCGCCCTTCGCAACTGAAGTCAGGGAGGTTGGGGGCGCGATCGGTTTTGAGGAGCTGTTGATATTCGTTTTCTAAAAAGCACCAGAGGGTTACCTCGACCTTGCGGCTTAAAAAAATAGCCATGGCCGTGCCCCAGCGCCCAGAACCGAGGACGGTCACCTTGGAAATTGCGGGGCTCATTTTTGGCCTTAAAGGGGGTTGAAAGACCTTTCTAGGCTACCGTGGCTTCCAGAGTTTGGCAAGTTTAGCCAAGGGTTCTTAAAAGGCTTAGGCCGCTGAGCAGGCTCCGACGCCCCAAACCAGCCCTCTAGGTGCACGGGGGCTACCGCTCCCAAAAGGGCCAAACGCCTCAAAGGACGCAACGGACCTGGAAACGGGAAGTCAGGTCTTGGGGCCCGAAGCCACGGCCAAAGTACACCCGCCAGGCGAGGGGCTTGTCCCGTGAGTAGGACGCCCAGTAGTAGGTCGAAACCGCGGACCCAAAGGCGGTGGTGTCGATGTTTGGGGGCGTGGAT
>Ga0208246_1000161_pt1 | contig 63385 bp, 58 predicted proteins | sample RifOxyD2_FD_184039 | JGI IMG/M metagenome (GOLD analysis project Ga0208246, IMG submission 184039) | Soil microbial communities from Rifle, Colorado - Rifle Oxygen_injection D2 (SPAdes) | ecosystem: Environmental > Terrestrial > Deep subsurface > Rock core/Sediment | place: Rifle, Colorado... | reverse complement strand
CCAAGGTTTTGGTAGCGCCGGTCATAGTGGTTAGACCAGAGGCCGACTGCGTCACTGTACCGGAATTTGAAAAATTACCAGACACCACCATGCTGGCTGTGCCAATTGCCAAAGATTTACCACTATTAACTGTTAGATTACCGGTTGTGGTGGCATTGCCTGCCATTGTGCCGACAGTATTTATTACTAAATTATTATATGTTGTCCCCGGTATCGTATTACTTGTCGCGCCGGCGAACACAATTGTTGAACTGGTAAGAACCAGCGATCCGCCAGTTACAGAGATTGGTAAACCGGTGGCTTTAGCAAAGGTGAAAGTATAAGTATCTATATCAAATGTTCCGCTGGTTAGAACAAGCATGCCGGTAGTGGTAACATTACCTGCCAAAGTTATATCACCATCAATCACCAAATCATAGGTATTAACAGTGCCAGAACCGCCTAAAGTACCAGTCCCATCTAAAGTAGTTGTTGATTCGCCGGTATAAGTATAAGTGCCATTAACTGTAAAACTGCCACTAACAGAAAAAACAGTGCTGCTGGCGGTTAAAGTTGCGCCACTTTCAACAATTAAATCAGACCCAACCCCAAACTGCGTACTGTTTAAAGTAAAGTCAGCGCCACTTACAACTCTAAAATCGCCAGACAAAGAAATATCAGGGGGTGAATCCCCAAGAGTCAAATCTTTTCCAACACCATAAGCCGCAATTGTCCCGTCTGCGTCAACACTAATAGTGGACGATCCCAAAACGATATTTCCACCGACAAAAAAAGTTGAAGTATTAAAAGCAACCGTACCACCAGCCAACGTGAGGTTTCCCGTAGTAGTGGCGACCACTCCGGGAGCAAAAGTAATTGCGCCAAGATAACTACTGCTCACAGTAAATGAAGCGGTGGAGGTGACACCAGTATCCCAAATAGCACCAGTGGAAGTTTGCGTACCATCAAACAATAAATCATCATCTGGCGACAGAGTACATCCATCCCAATTACCTGCCGTACTCATAAGAGCACTACTTGACGCTGTCCAAGTGCATGTTTCTGCGTGCGCCGGAGAAGCCAAAACCAACGACACACTCGCCATTGCTAAAAAAATACCCACACACAGCGCTATTGCTTTAGTGTTGAAAAATTTTCCCATATTATTTTATTGATGCTAATTAAATAAATAAAAAACATTATACAAATATAATGCTTTTTTTAATAAAAGTTTTTAAAAATTGATCTAAACAACTTACACAACATATTAACCGCATTATTGCGATCTGTCTTTGTAAACTGGAATGTAATCCAAATTGTTTATATTATACCACATTTTACTTGTAAAATACAGACCCAAAAATACCTGTGGATAACTCATTTATTGCCAAAACTAAATTAAAAGTTCGTTAATTATGGCCACTATCCGCCGCGCATTAGCGCGTGGCAAAATATCATTTAATTTTTTGCCCAATCTTGCTCGTTCCTCATCGTCTTCAACCAATTCTCTTACCATTTGTGCCAGCTTTAAACCACTTTCGTGATCCTCATTCAAGACTAACACCGCTTCTTCGTCAACTAATTTTTTTACATTCGCTTCTTGGTGAGTACCACGCATCGGAATTAAAATCGCGGCTTTGGACAATGACGCTAATTCGGTAATTGTGGCAAATCCGGCCCGCCCCACCGCTACATCTGCCAAAGCATAGGCGTCTTTCATCTCATCAACAAAAAATTTATAAACACGATAATTGGGAAAAACTCCAGTCGCACGCTCATTTAACTCAGCTGGGCGCTCTTTTCCGGTCAAATGAATTACGTGCCACTCTTTGGGCCAGGATTGCATCGCTTCAATAATTAATTTATTTATTGTCATTGAACCAGTACCCCCTCCCATAGCAAAAATTACCGGCACGCCAGCGGGAATATCAAACCGCGCACGAGCCGCCGACAAATCATTAACAGTCAAATCACGGACCGGATTACCAATCCACTCACTCTTTCGAGAAAATGCGGTCGCACTCTCTTTTAAGGCAGTGGTAATTTTTGTAGCGGTTCTGGACATCAATTGATTGGCAAGCCCTGGTAAAACGTCCTGTTGGTGAATCCAACACGGAATTCCCAAAAGCCAACCGACCCAATGCAATGGCACGCTCACAAATCCACCTCCGGAAATTAGCAAATCGGGCTTTTCTTGACGCAGTAAAATTAACGAACTAAAAAAAGAAACAAATATTTTAAAAATATCAATAAAATTCCAAAAAGAAAAATACCGACGCCATTTTCCAGCAGTTAGTGAATAAAATAAAATTCCGTGTTTAGCCACCATTTCCTTTTCTGGACCATTTTTTGTTCCCACCCAAATAAATTGAACAGCCGGATTATATTTTCGGTACATTTCGGCGATTACTAAAAGAGGGACCACCGGCCCCAAAGTCCCGCCACCAGAAAGAATAATTTTCATAATCAATTGTGTCATTCCCGGCGTATGCGGGAATCCAGTCGCCATTATAGTTTCTGGATCCCCGTTTTCACGGGGATGACAGATTACAGGGTGACAAATTATAGATAATCTCTCAATTTGGAAATTAGATCGGTACTTTGTATTTTTTCTAAGGCCTTGGCTTCAATCTGACGAATACGTTCGCGCGTGACGCCAAATTCATTGCCCACTTCCTCCAGAGTATGCGTGACGCCGTCGGTTAGCCCAAAACGCATTTCCAGAATTTTTTGTTCGCGAGGTGCCAATGTAATAATCACACCATGCACATAATCACGCAAAATTCGCAAACCAGCCGAACGATCAGGGGAAACGTTTTTTACATCTTCAATAAAGTCGGCCAACTGTGTATCCTCATCATCATCCCCTACCGACACTTCCAAAGAAACCGTCTCCTGGGAAATCTTCATGATGTGGTTAATCTTCTCAACCTCTTCGCCCATTTCCGAAGCTAATTCTTCTGGCGTGGGATCGCGGCCTAAATCTTGTGTCAATCGACGCTGAATCTGTTGGAAACGATTAATTGTCTCTACCATGTGAACCGGAATGCGAATGGTGCGCGATTGGTCCGCCAAAGCACGGGTAATGGCTTGGCGAATCCACCAAGTGGCATAGGTAGAAAACTTATAACCCTTGCGATAATCAAATTTCTTAACCGCTCGGAACAGACCAATATTGCCCTCTTGAATTAAATCCAAGAGAGACAAGCTTTTGCCCACAAATTTTTTAGCGATTGAAACTACCAAACGCAAATTAGCTTCAATTAATTTACGTTCCGCGGCATGTTCATTTCTTTCTTTGCGCTTTGCCAAAGATACTTCTTCTTCACCTGTTAGTAGTGGAATTTTACCAATTTCACGCAAATACATTTGAATTGAATCAGAAGAAATTTCACCTAAATCAAAAGGAGTGTCCATATCTGGCTGGCTACCTTGAAATTCTTTTAGAATTTTGCCATGCGCAACTTTACCTCCCAAAATACCAGCCGCCGCCTCCACCACGGTAACACCGTTTCTCTCCAAGGCAGTTAAAAAACCCTCATATAAATCCAAATATCGCTCCGGCCGAGGCATCACCGACAGCATTTCCACTTCAGTAATAAAACCACGATTACGTCCCTTAACCACCATTGCCCATAACTGCTCATTGGTCGGCTCTACCACTACTTCCGGAACTATTTTGACTGATTTTGCATGATTCATTTTTTTCTTTTTGTACGCAAACTTAGCCCGGACAATAGCGCGCTTGGCGCCCCGATTTTTAGGAGCAACTGATTTTTTATTACTTTTGACTATCGGTTTTCGAACTGGGGCACGTTTGACCCTATCAACCTTCTTAGCCGAATGCACTAATTTTTTTGGCTTTTTACTTTTCACGATTTTTGTAACTGGTTTTTTCCCTCGCTTGGTCATAAAAATTATTTCAAATTTTGAAAATCATTTAGTAATTTTTTTTGCTCTTCAATATTGCCGGATTTTTGAGCCTCGGCAATTTTGTGTTGCATATTGGAACGTCGGCGTTTTAACCACTCTTCTTGGATCTCTTTTACTAAAAAACCAACTTCAACAGCCGCCCGTTCTTCGTCATAATCAGCTAGCTCCAACTCACTACGCATTTGCCAATTATCTAAATCAAAACTGACCGGTTTAGCCAAATTGCTAGCTGGCTCGGTACTGGCATTATTATAGCGCTTTTTTAACCATTCGTAAAGCTCGGCTGACTCTGCGCTTACAAATACTTCAGCTAATATGGTACTTTCCACTTTATTAAACAAATTATTAAATTTTAAAACAACCAAAAGCAATCTTTCGCAACGCTTAGCAAAAGCATCAAGTGGCGCGGACGGTGGTAACGGTACTGCGGTTTCAGCTGGCGTTACGCGCACTTTTTTCTGCAACCGCGTCAAGTCCTCTTTCAAAATGGCTATATCGGCATTAATTTTTTCCGACAATTGCTTTAACCAGTGATCGCGCTCAACCGCGTAAGGAATTAATCCGATAATCGGCAACAGTTCATTGGCAATCGCTTGTTTATCTTTAGGTGAAGTCAAATTTTTATTAGCCACGGCCATATCAAACAACCAATCCATAATTTCGCGTGCGTTTTTAACCGCCTCAAACCAAACCACGGGATTTTTCTTCAAACATTCATCCGCGTCTTTACCCGCGCCATCGGGAATTTGAATAACACGCACACTTAAACCTTCTTTAATCGCCACATCTATCCCTCGCTTCGCCGCGTTAATCCCCGCTTGATCCGCGTCAAACGCCATCGCAATATTACTAGTATAACGTTTAATAAGGCGCACCTGTTCCGCAGTTAAAGCCGTACCACTGGCTGCCACCACATTTTTCATACCGGCCCCGTAACAAGCAATCACATCCATTTGACCTTCTACTAACACTGCTAAGTCCTTGGCTTTGATTTCAGTTTTGGCCTTGTTGAGTCCATAAATAACTTCCGATTTGTGATAAACTGGCGTTTCAGGCGTGTTAACATATTTACCGCCAGAATTTTCTTTTTCTACTAAAATACGACCAGTAAATCCGACCACATCGCCGTGTACATTACAAATTGGAAACATTATTCTGCCTCGAAACCGATCATAATATCCTTTACCAGCCGAAGCTCCATCTTTTTTAATTGTCAAACCAGCCACGACTAAATCGTCAATTCCAATTCCTTTTTTAATTAAATATTGAGTTAATAAATCCCACTGTTCCGGAACAAAGCCAACTTGCCATTCAGCGATCATCGGTGCTTTCAAACCGCGCTTATCCAAATAATCTCGGGCCATTTGGGCAGCAGACATTTCCGTCAAAACATGATTAAAAAAATACGCGGCTTTGGCATTAATCTCAAGCAATCGATTTTTTTGACTTTTATTAACTTCACTTTGAAAATTATTATCCAATTTAACGCCCGCCCGTTCGGCCAACAATTTTAAGGCCTCTGGGAAATCCATCCCTTCCATTTCTTGTAAAAACGAAAAAACATCACCACCCTTACCACAACCAAAACAATGCCAAGATTGCCGTTCGGTATTAACCATAAACGACGGCGTTTTTTCTTTATGAAACGGACAGCACGCCTTCCAATATATACCGGCCTTTTTCAAAGGCACATATTCGGCAATAAATTGCGCAATGTCCAATTTATCTTTGATTTGTTGGGTGTCAGTCATATTTTGTATTTCTCTACCCTACCTCAACGGACGACAAAAATCAACTGCTATACTATTATAATTTATCTGGTACAGGATTATCATTTAACTTTTGAATTTGCAACCTCGCGTGATTTCGAACGGCGACTAAGCTACTAATTGATATTTCTGGATGTTCGGCATCCAAAGCATCAGCTGTTTCTAACACCAATGGTGATGCGGGGAAAATACTAGCCAATCCTCCTGGACGCAATTTAGCAATAATCATACCTAAATACGCCCGGGCGTATTCTATTTCCTTGTCTTGATTGCCGCTCCTAATACCATGCGGGATTTCACCAACGGTATTTAAAATCAAATCAAATTCCTCGGTTGGCACACCGCGCTCATCTTCATGATTTAATTCCAAAATTGAATGCCATTTTAAATAATTATTAGGCAAACGAGGAGAAGTTATTAAACCATCTTTTATCCCCTCACCGTGACGATATTTTCGCGCGTTTCTTTTCGATAAACCAGTAGTAAATATTTTTATTTGATCGCCAAATTTCTCTCGCAACTGATCGGCATAAACACCAGGACCACTACCAATATCTAAAATTCTAAATTTGCGTTCAGAAAATTCTTTTTCTTTTAATCTATCACCTACATATTGAATAAATGATTGTTGATGTAATCTTTCAATGTCAAGCGAATCTATAAGTGACTCACCATCTTTCCTCTCACGGCGATTAAAACTCCCAATCGTGCCGGTTTCTTTTTCACGCAAAGCAGCCGCTAACAACTTACGACGGAGATCGTCATCTGGTATTTGGTGTGGCCAATTTTCTTTTGACATATTTTTATTTAAAATCTTACTTCAAACAGAATGTCGGGGCGTTCTTAATCTCTACCCTACCTCAACGGACTGTAAAAATCAACTTATTCCACTATCACCATCGTCGCCATTTAACTTTCTAATTTTTAAACAATGGAATGAGCTGTGCCCTTTTGATAAAAATTCAAATTGAAAATTATACACCTTCTCCAACTCTTTCATTATAAGTTCAAATTTATCGCGATCTCGCATGCGAACCGGAAAAATACTGGCTAAACCATCTACCCGCAATTTTGCTACCACCATGCCTAAAAACGACCGCAGCCAGCGCTCTCGTTTCTTTTTATCCGGCTTGCCAAATAAATCAGTATTGGCGCTGAAACCATATGGAAATTCTCCCCAAGTATTAATAATCAAATCAAATTCTTTCTTGGGCCGGCCGTCATCATCTTCATGACTTAATTCCATAATTGAACGCCATTTCAAATAATTATGGGGTAATTTCGAAGATTCTACTAAACCCCCTTCAAAACGTTCGCGCCTCAAATCACGAGCCGGCTGTTTTGCTAAACCGGTAGTAAAAACCTCAATTTTATCACCGAAAACCTCTTTTAGCTGGTCGGCATAGACACCGCCGCCGCCACCTAAATCTAAAATTCTAAATTTACGCTCTTTAAATTGACTATCAGCTAAACGGTTTTCAATGTACTGAATAAATGACTGAGCGTGTTTATCGTCAATACTCTCCGTACTGTCATCTTCTTGGCGATCATATATATACCAAATTCCACTTTCTTTTTCTTGAGCGCCGGATTTACGAACGCGATCGCCAATCTGCTCATTAGTGAAATTATGTGGCCAACTTCTTTCTGGCATATTGGTAATTTTAATTTTTTTCACCAGTCGCTACTGGTTCAATTAAATTTGTTTTTTTTATTTTAAGACAAAAAAATGTATCATCTCCTCTTATTACGTTTTTTATAAATTCATATTGAAAATTATAAACAGCCATTAATTTTTGTAAAATTTCTTCGACAACTTTTATCCGGTAATACAAAATTGGATAAATACTTGCTAAACCATTTGGCCGTAATTTGGCGAGCGTCATCCCCAAAAACGACTCCAATCTACGACTTATATCCTCCTCCATTACCGTGCCAAGCCCACCTTCAACAAGATATGGTATTTCCCCCCAAGTATTAATAATCAAATCAAACTCTTCTTCCGGCCGTCCTTCTTTATCTTCATGATTTAATTCCAAAATTGAACGCCATTTCAGCGACTCTTTGGGCAATTTGCCTAAACCACGATCCTGTCGATAATGCCGAGCAATTTTTTTTCGCAAACCAGTAGTAAATACCCGTACTCTATCGCCACACATTTTTTTTATTTGGTCAGCATAAACTCCGGCACCACCCCCCATATCCAACACTTTAAATTTTCTTTGCTCAAATTCAGACTCTTGCAAACGACTTTTAATATAATCAATAAATGACTGGTGATGAAGTTTTTCTATACTTTGTCCACCATGTTTATCGTTCTCTGTTCGGTCATATTTATAAGGTGGCTCCAAAGTATTATTTTCAGTACCTTCCCCCAAAGACATGTCGCGTATTTCTCCTTCTGAAATATTATGTGGCCAATTTCTTTCTATCATATATTACAATTAATTTATTCTTTTCGCAAGGCCGCCACCGGATCAAGCGACGCCGCCACTTTAGCCGGATAAAGACCAAAAAATAAACCGATGGCCGCTGAAAAACCCACTGCCAAAATAATTGAAGAAATTGGAATAGAATAAATCCAAATAAAATTAAAATGAACGGCAATTAAATAAATCAGTCCAGCCAAAACTGCTCCGAGAATCACCCCAACCACTCCGCCGGCTAAAGTAAGCAAAACCGCTTCCGTTAAAAATTGCCACAAAATATCTTTACGTTTAGCACCCAGTGCTTTACGCAAACCGATTTCAAAAGTGCGTTCAGTTACCGACACATACATTATATTCATTATCCCCACTCCCCCGACCGCCAGCGAAACACAAACGAGCGCGATCAAAAGCAAAGTAATTCCCTGTACTACCGAAGACAAAATATCCGCCGCTTCTTTCATTGAAGTAACCGCGAAATCATCTTTATCGGGATTGGTAATGTCGTGATTATCACGAATAATTTCTTCCAAATCAGCGATGGTTGAATCTAATTGTGAGACGTCGATGCTGTTTGCCATAATCATCCGCAAATAATCTATACCCAAAATTTTTCTCTGCATGGTAGTTACCGGCATTATGGCCAAATTGTCCATGTCCATTCCAAAACTCGCGCCTTTCTTTTTCATCACACCTACCACCCGAAATGACTTACCTTTGATATAAACGGTTTGGCCAGTGGCGGGCGCGTCACCAAATAGAGTTTCTTTCAGCGCCGAACCTAAAAGCACTACCTGTGCCAAAGACAACTCTTCATCTTCGGTAAAAATTCGACCTTCATCTAATTCCGTTTTTTCTACTTCAGTAAAATTATACCCCTCACCCATAAGCATGCTGATTTTAGTTTCACCGCCGTATTTAATCACGGCCTGCCCCATCGTTAAACCATACGCCGTGGAAATATTGGGGTGCTTACGGATATCTTCCAAATCATGATCATCCAAAGTGGTAATAGTAATCCCCGAGGCCTGGCCAAAAGCATTGGCAGAAGAAGTTTTTTTGGCAGACGGTACTTTAGGTTCAATATCAATTGACTTGGGAGAATAAACGTCCAATTGCCCTTTTACCATATAATTAAGACCGCGCCCGGCCGCCATAATGGCAATAACTACGGCGATGCCAATGCTCAAACCTAAAATAGTCAAAAAGGTGCGGGTCTTTTTGGCTAAAAGAGCGGTGACGGCAATTTTTAAATTTGTCTGATTCATTTTGAATACACTAATTACCGAACTAACGAAACAATTTCTATAATTTTATTAACAAAATTATTATCCATATTGAAAACTTTTAAACCGTGCTTCTTGGCTTCCTTATCAAAATAACGACTATAGCTCGCCACCATTTTACCAACTTTTACAAAAGTTTCGTCTTTCTTTGTCAAAACCAACAACCAATCGTTCGGTGTAGTAGATTGACGTACATCCCGGGCAAATTTATTAGCATCAAATTTTGTTAGAAAAATCGCCTTAACATTTTGACTGCCATATTTTTTAATCATTTTTTTGGCAAAATTTGGCACGAGATGGTAACCCTCAATAATATAATCGTTGCCGTCTGCCAACTCACAAGCAACTACCATCTCAATCGCTCCAAACACTACCTTGGCTTGATTTTTTAAAACACTAATTATTTTGGCGATGGAATATTTTCCGTAAAACCAATCATTGTCCCGCATCCCACTTTGATTACGCAAAAAAGAATACGGATATTTTTGTTGCCAATCTTCCTTGGGAGTGTAAAACTTTGATATTGCTTCTAAAGTATCACAGGAAATCCAAGGAGTGCCAAAGCGCTTGGACATTTTTTTAGCTAAAGTTGTTTTTCCGCATCGGGGCGGACCCCCAATTAAATAGATCATAATTTACCGTTTAATACGTTACTTATAAAGCCCGCCTTGGCTTTAGTATAAGACGCCCTATCATTTTTATATTTCTCTGATAATTTATGTTTTAATTTTTTATATTCTTTCGCCAATCTTTTATTCTGTTTTAAAACATCAACAAACTTTAAATAATTATTCCAATTTTTACCTTCATATTTAACTAAACTTAAATGATGTGTCCTTCTTTTATCTGATCCTTTAAGAAAAAAAATTCTTCCCTCTACGTCATCGTCTTTGTCATGAACAAATCCTAATAACTCTAATTTTTCGATTATTTTTTTAGGACGCGCCAATGACTTAGCACCAACTACCATGTCTATTATCGGTTTGGCCAGCATATTTGGCATAGAAGTACTGCCAATATGGATCACGTTTAAAATCAGCCCTTGGCATGATTTTAAAATTTTATTTTTATCTTTCTTAAATAAATTTTTCCATTTAGGATCATGGGGTACCAATTTTACAACCCCCTTTTTAAGACCTAGCATAATTTTAATCTTCTAACATTTAACTTTATGGACTTTACAAACTTTTAACTAATTTTCACTCATACCGCAACGCTTCAATCGGATTTAACGCGGCTGCCTTGCGCGCTGGCAAAATTCCAAACGCCAAACCGACGCCTATTGAAACCGCGCACCCCAAAAATATTGAAGAAAAACTTAACACAAAATTCCAGTCATACCCCATAGATTGGGCGACGACTGCGGTAATATATGAAATTAATGCCCCGCCAACAATTCCAATAATTCCGCCAGTAAAAGTAATAAATACACTTTCCAATAAAAACTGCCTCACAATTGCTTGACGCGTTGCCCCGACCGCTTTGCGCAAACCGATTTCACGGGTTCTTTCTTCCACCGCCGCAAGCATAATATTCATGATTCCCACCCCACCTACAATTAAAGCGATCGCTGCCACCGCCACTAAAAAGAATTTTAAAGCATCTGTGATTTGAGTAATAGCCGATAACCCCTGCGCCATTGAACGCACGGAAAAATCAATATCTATTGGATCGTCAATTTTGTGACGCATTTGTAAAAAATTTTTTATGTCGGCGACAGCGATATCAACATTTTCCGGCTTGTCCACTTTCAAACGAGCAAAACTGATATAATTAATTCCCAATAATAATTTTTGCGCGGTTTGCAAAGGCACAAACACCTGATCATCTTGATTTTGAAAACCGGAAACACCCCGTGATTTTGCCACTCCAATCACCCGAAAACTCACGCGCTTAATTCTAATTTGTTGGCCGACCGGATCGGAATCCCCAAAAAGTTCATCGGCAACCGTACTGCCCAAAATCACCACGCGAGCGAGCGAGCGGTCTTCATCATCAGTAAAAAAACGACCATTGGCAATTTCCGCATTTTCCACTTGCGGATACTCGGCATTAACTCCCACAAACGAAGTATCTGCTTCATGGTCATTTCCCAAAATCGTATCCGCGCCTTTTACATAACCAGTACCAGCTACAAAATGAGTTGACCCCACGCGCAACAGCTCGCTAATATCATCCGCTTTTAAAGTCGTAATGACAATTCCCATGGCTGAAGCCGGTGGCCCTTTTTCATCCGATGCGCCCGGTAAAACTCCAATCAAATCCGATCCTAAACTTTTTACCTGATTGATAATTAAACTCTGCGCCCCCGCGCCTACCGACATCACTATAATTACCGCGGCCACACCAATAATAATGCCGAGCATAGTTAAAAACGAACGCATCTTGTTGCGCCAAAAAATTTTCCGAGCGGCCGTTAATTCCGTCAAAAAAAACATAGCTTGTAATAATTGGAAAAAATTTAGACTAGTCTATCGCATAGTTTAAAATAAGTCCGATTTCAAATTATTTTACTAAATGTTCTTCAGCGTGCGCATGTAAACGATTTTTAACCAGTTCATCGCTCACAATTAAACCGTCCTTAATTTGAATAACGCGTTTAGCGTGCGCGGCAGTGTATTGTTCATGCGTTACCAAAATTATTGTATGGCCTTTATCATTTAAATCCTGCAAAATTCGCATCACTTGTAAACCAGATTTAGAATCCAAATTACCAGTCGGCTCATCCGCAAAAATTACCGCTGGATTATTGATGAGAGAGCGCGCGATGGCCACCCGCTGTTTTTCGCCACCGGAAAGTTGATTAGTAAAATAATCAATGCGGTGCGACAAGCCCACATCACCCAACGCTTTTTTGGCCATTTCTTTTTGAAGGGTAGCTGTGGTCTTGGTGTAATATAGTGGCATAATAACATTTTCCAAAACACTCGTGCGGGGCAAAAGATTAAAGGCCTGGAAAATAAAACCCACCTCCGAAGAGCGCATTTGCGACAGCTCATCGTCAGTTAACTTGCTGACATCACGTCCGCCAAACCAATATTCACCAGTCGTCAATTGATCCAAAAATCCCAAAATATGCATGAGAGTTGATTTGCCAGAGCCGGATGGACCCATGATCGCCACAAATTCACCTTTTTCAATTTCAAAATTCAAACCATTTAATACCGGCGTTTTCACTTCCCCACTTTCGTACTCCTTGGTTAAATTTTTTACTTTAATTAATTCCGCCATATTTATGGTGTATTTTTAACACTAACCACAATTTCTTGGCCATCTTCTAACCCGCTAATAATTTCTATTAAACCACCATCGGCTTTAAGCCCGGTCTCCACTGGAATTTCTTTCAGTTCGCCATTTTCTAAAACCCGCGCCGTCTTATGTCCATTGCCAATTAGCGCGCGTGACGGCACCGACAAAGCGTCTTCTTTTTGCGCTGTGACAATTTTAACATTGGCGGTCATACCGGGTTTAATCGCTTGTTCGGTAGGATCTAAAGTAATGGTAACTTTATAATAAACTACATCCTGAATAACCGTGGAAGCCGGTTCAATCACAATAATTTTTCCGCTGAATTTTACATCATTGCCAAAAGCATCTAAAGTAATTTCGGCGGTATTATTTATTTGTAATTTAGCAATATCGGTTTCTGGAATATCCACATCAATTTGATAGTTGGGTGCCAAAAGCTGAATCATCGTGTCAGCTCCAGAAATATATTCGCCTTTTTTCTTATTAACTTTTGTAACAATGCCATCAATCGGCGCGGTGATAATCGCTTTATTGCGACTGGCCACAGCAGCCGACAAAGCGGCGCGCAAGGCTGCCACATCTACTTCGCGCGGCGGATTTACTTTGCTGTCATAATTGGCTTGCGCCTGATCAAAGGCGGCTTGTTTGTAAGCCACAGAATTAACCGCATTACTTTGCGCGGTAGCTAAATCTTTAACGGACTTATCATAAGCCACTTGATAAGTGGTATAACTATTCTTAGCATCAGACACCGCCTGTTTTTTGGCGATCACATTGGTATATTGCGTATTCACTGCTGTCCGCGCCGTATTAATTGTAGTTTTAAATCCGTCTAAGACAGTCTGTGTTAACGATCCGATCGGTGAAGTGTAATTCAAAACATCGTTGACAGCGGATAGTAAGATAATATCTTTGGAAAGTGCTTCATCGGCGATAGACAACGCCTCATCAATATCCGCGTGAGCCGAAATCGTGCTTAATGGTAAAATTTTGTCTTTTACCAAGTCGCGCTCTTGGCGAGCGACCACGTACGTGGCTTTGGCAATCGGTAATTTGCTATTATCTAAATTTGCTAAATTACTCTCAAAACTATCATTGGCCAAAGTATTGTCAACCCCCAAAATATTATCGGCCTGAGTAAGGCCGCTTTCAATATTAGATAGGGCAGTTTGCAGTGTCGCCACCGCCGACTCATAGGCATTACCGACAATTTGGCTATTTTCACCGCCTTCTGATAATTTTAAATTATTTTTGGCGGTGTCCACGGCCGCTTGCGCAGAGGTAATACTTGCTTGTGCGTCGGACTTGGCCTGCTCAAAGGATGAGCGCGCACTATCCACCGCCGCTTGATAATATTTGATGTCGGAATCCGACAAGCCAACCAATTTCTGATTTAAATTCGCGCTAGCTTGAGCCACCGCGGCGTTCAATTCCGCTAAACGCAAATTTGCGAGAATTGTCCCCGTTTTTACCGAATCCCCTTCTTTAATATTAACAACATCCACAATTCCTCCAATTTCAAACTTCAAAGCCAAATCAGTGGCGGACTCAATTTTACCAGTTGCTTCCACGGTCTGTTCCAAACCACCGCGGGTTACTTTTGTGGTTTCATATTGAGGCGCCGCACTTTTCTTGACCGATACGCGCCAACCGATAACACCAATAACGACGATAACCGCCACGATGATATAAAATTTTTTAGTTTTAAAAAACGACATAGATTTAGTAATTTGTTTAATTGTTAATTAGTTAATTTTTAATCGCGAAAGAACGAAATGACTGAAACAGTCCAAATAAATTTAAATTCACTTTAAATTAAAAATTGATTATCAATTTGGAATGTTCTAAAAAGTAAAATTTTTTAAATGTTTGGTAAGACGATTTACGACCAAACGTGCCTCGGCCTCGGGAATCAAAATAATTTTACCGTAATGTCCAACTACAAAAAATTTGTCACCGGACTTAACCTTCAATTTTTCCCGAATTTCTTTAGGTACAACTAATTGGCCACGCGCGCCAATGACAGTCGTGCCATAAAACATTTCCTCGTCAACAAAAACGCCAGCCTGATGATTTTTTTTCATAAAAATAGTTAAGTATGAAAAGTATGATTTATCATACCATAAAAATAAACAGGCTGTCAACCAAGTTTTTAAACTTTTTCCCAATCTTGCAACTGGGCCAAATAGTCGCCTTTTATTTTATTAAAATACTCGGCCACGGCGTCATGGTCATTCGGAACTTTTCCATCTAAAATCGCTTCTTCCAGCGCTTTTTTTATTTTTCCCACCGTGGGGCCAGGTTTCAAACCACAGGCAGTCATAATCTCATCACCCCGGAATGGCGATTGAAATGCGCGCAGTTTATCTTTTTCTAACAATTCATCAATTTTGGCGCGCAAGTGGACATAATTGCCCTGGCGCTTAGTTAATTTATTAGGATTGCCAGTAGTAATATCGGACACGCCTAAAATTAACAAATCTTCCAATTCCTCACCCAAATTTACCACCAACCGACGAACAGCGGAATCCGATATGCCGTCGTCCATTAAAGCGATTGGCTGTAAGTGCCAGCGCACCATTTTAGCCAAATATTTTGTTAAATCGGTAGAAAAACGCAAACGGCGCCCTAAAATATGAACCAGCTTTTTGCCCAAGTGATCATGCTGATAAAATGTCCAGCCAATACCTTTGACAAATTTTTTCGTGCCCGGCTTGCCAATATCGTGGAAAAGTCCAGCTAAGCGCAATTCCATTTTCGGCGAACGCTCGGCAATATTATCCACCACTTTAAAAGTATGAGTTAAGATATTTTTATGCAAATGTCCAAATACTTCCTCCACACCATCTAATACTGCCACCTCCGGTAAAATTAAATCTAATAATTGGGTTTGGAATAATAGCGCCAGACAAACCGACGGTGTCTTAATTGACAACATTTTAAACAACTCTTCAGTAATCCGTTCGGCCGAAATAATTTTTATCCGCTCGTGATTTTCAAAAATCGCTTTTAGAGTTTCCGGATCAATACCAAATTCCAATTGACCAGCAAAACGAATCGCCCGCATCATGCGCAAAGGATCATCGGAAAAAGTTTCAGCTGGTGCCAGCGGGGTGCGCAAAATCTTATCTTCCAAATCTTTTTGACCATCAAACGGGTCCACTATGTCATTGCGAGCGAAGCGTGGCAATCTCGTTGTCCCCTCTCCTGCCCGAGGAGAGGGCGAGGGTGAGGTGGGAGCGTTGGGATTGCCGCGTCGCTTTGCTCCTCGCAATGACAAGGCGCTTACCGGCACGGCCATGGCGTTTACCGTAAAATCACGACGCTTTAAATCTTCTTCCAATGTAGCTGTCTCCACTTTTGGTTTACGCGAAGTCGTATGGTAACTTTCAGAACGCGCACCCGCAAACTCCAAAACAATTTGCTCGTCGCCTTCGCCCAAAACATAACGCGCGGTATCAAAATCAGGAAACTCCACCAAACTTCCTTCCTGTTTATAGGCCACATCAAATTTTTTGGCAAATTCCAAACCACTGCCTTCCACCACAAAATCAATATCTTTTTTTTGTTCGCGACCTAACAAAAAATCACGCACAAAACCACCCACGACATAAATCGGCGATTTTTCTTTCTTGGCAACTTTTTCTATACTTTTAAATATTGCGGTGATATCAAGCATATTAATTTAAAAATCCAAATTGCTAATTTCAAACAAAATCCAAAATCAAAATTATAAACCGCCAACCCACTGTCATACTGAACTTGTTTCAGTATCTCGTGTTATTTGGGAGATGCTGAAATAAATTCAGCATGACAAGTCGACATTTGTAATTTGAGCTTTGGCATTGATTTGACATTGGAAATTTGACATTTAACATTTCACTCACTACACTCGCCTCGCCTTCCCGCTCCGTTTTTCCGCTACCTCATCTGTTATCCATCCTTCTTTTAATAATTGCTTCAAAGAATTTTCCATGGTAATCATCCCCTCTCTGCCACCAGTTTGAATTGCAGATTTTATTTGGCTAATATTATTTTCTTTAATCAAGTTAGCAACCGCGGAATTATTAATCAAAATTTCGCGCGCTGGCACTCGCCCGCCGTCTTTGGCGGGTAATAGTTCTTGGGCCACTACCATGCGCAACACACTACCAAGTTGAATCAACACCTGTTTTTGACGAGACCCATCAAATACATCCACAATACGCTCAACCGCTTCAGCCGCCGAACTCGTATGCAAAGTGGATAAAACTAAGTGACCGGTTTCAGCTGCCGTTAAAACTGTCGCAATTGTTTCAGGATCGCGCATCTCCCCCACCAAAATCACATTGGGGTCTTGCCTCAATACATGCTTTAGCGCTTCGGCGAATGATTTAGTATCAGTGCCAACTTCACGCTGTTCAATTAAACATTTTTTATCTTGAAAAACAAATTCAATCGGGTCTTCAATTGTAATAATGTGCGCTTTGCGAGTTTTATTTATTTCTTCCACAATTGATGCCAAAGTGGTTGATTTACCACATCCAGTGGGGCCGGTTACCAAAATTAAACCATCCAACATTTGGGGCACCTGCAAAAGTGCTTCTTCAAAATGCAAATCTTTCGGCGTAGGAATTTCTGCCGGAATAAGACGAGCTGACAGGCCAACGCCCCCCTCTTGTTGGTGCAAATTCACCCGAAAACGAGTGCCGTCTTGTTCATATCCAAAATCCAATTCCAAATCTGCTTGAAAACGATCAAATTGATCTTTGGAAAGCAGTGCTTTGATGGTCGTCTCCAGTTCGGAGTTAACCAACGGCTTTTCGGCTATGGCCACAAGTTCCCCCTCCACCCGAATCATGGGCAACTCCGCTCCCACTAAATGCAAATCAGAGGCCTCTTTTTTAATGGCTTCTTTAAAAAACTTTTTAATGTCCATAGTATTTTTTAGCAAAATGATTAAAAAGGCCGGTATGCTTGGCCAAAGTTATTTTACCATATATTTTACCACTTGAAAAGCGGATATATTTATGATATGATAAACGGAATATACGGGCTATATTACATATAGCCCACCTCCACTCGGAAGAGAAAACTTGTTTTTTCTTCGCTCATTCCAGCGGGCTATAGGGGCGTTGCCACATATAGCCCACCTCCACTCGGAAGAGAAAACAAGTTTTCTCTTCGCTCATTCCAGCGGGCTATAGGGGCGTTGCCACATATAGCCCACCTCCACTCGGAAGAGAAAACAAGTTTTCTCTTCGCTCATTCCAGCGGGCTATAGCGAAGTTGGTATCGCGCATGCATGGGGTGCATGAGGTCGTGGGTTCAAGTCCCACTAGCCCGACCAAGTTTCTTAGGTAGTTTTCTATGCCCCGCGTAAAATTATACGAACATAGCGCCAAAACGGCAATGTCAAAAGCGTTAGGCATCCCCTATCGTGGTATTAAAATTGATAAAAATACTGATTTCAAAAAATTAACAGCAGCTCTGCCGAAAAATAAAAAATATGTAGTTAAGGTTGATCAGGGCGTAAAAAAACGAATGAAAAATGGTTTGGTAATTTTAAATGTAAATACAAGTGAGATTCCGGAGGCGATTAAAAAAATTGAGATTGCCTCACCTTCGGCTCGCAATGACAAGACGGGCTCTATCACAACGAGACCCCACCCCAAACCTCCCCTTAAAATGAGAGGGAGTATTTATAGTAATTTTTTAGTGGAAGAATTTATTGCGCACAAACCAACAGAAGAAACCTATTTTTCATTGGAACGTGAGCGGGGCGGAGTTATCGCGAGCGTCTCTAAATTGGGAGGGATTGACATCGAAGAGAATCCCGAATCCATTAAACAATTTTTACTTACTTCAAAAAATTACGAAGCCATCGCCAAAATTATCGGAGTCAATACTTCAACTTTAGAAAAAATAAAAGAATTTTTTGATAAAAATTATTTTTGTTTTTTGGAAATTAATCCTTTGGTCGTTAAAAACAGTAAACCTTGTTTTTTGGATTTGGCTGCCACAGTGGACAGCGCCGGCGAATTTTTTAGCGCGCAGGCGTGGAGCAGTAGCGACGTGGTGCCCGCCAATCGCAATACACCCGAAGAAAAAGCCATAGTCAATTTGAAAGCCAACAGCCAAGCGGCCTTATCGCTCTCGGTCGTTAATCCCAATGGCTCCATATTTTTACTCATGTCCGGTGGTGGCGCCAGTATTGTTTTGGCCGATGAGGTATATAATTTAGGAGCAGCTAGTAATTTGGTAAATTATGGCGAATATTCCGGCAACCCGAACGCAGAAGAAACCTACGCCTATACCCGCGAAGTAATTTCATTGATGAAAAAATCCACTGCTAAAAAGAAAACTTTGATTATCGGTGGTGGAGTGGCGAATTTCACGGACGTGCGCGTCACATTCAACGGCATTATCCGTGCCTTAGAAGAAGAAAAAACCGCGCTTCAAAAAATGAAAACTAAAATTTTTGTTCGCCGGGGCGGACCAGGGCAAACCGAAGGCCTCGCGATGATGAAAAAGTTTTTAACAGCTAATAAATTTGAAGGCGGTGTTTACGGACCGGAATTGCCTTTACAAAAAATTGTGGAATTGGCGATAGGGTAATTTATCTGTCATTGCGAGGATCGCCTTTAGCCCCATACTTGATACGGGGGACGCGGCAATCCCAACGTTAGATTGCTTCGCTACGCTCGCAATGACAAAAAATAATAATTATGTTAAACATAGAAAAATTACGAAAATTAGAACCAAAAATAATTTCGCTGGGCACGCACCGACCGATTTTGCAGTCCATGCTAGATTTTGATTATTATTGCGGACGCTCCTCCCCCACTCTGGTCGCCATAATCGGAGCCGGCAAAAAATATGAAAAATTTTTCTGGGGTAAAAAAGAAATTTTAGTTCCAATTTATTCCGATTTAAAATTACTAGACGAAAAAACTCGCAAAAGTATCAACGGGTTTCTCAATGTTAATTCTGGCCGGCGCACGCTAAACTCCACCACTACCGCTTTAGAAAATTTGCCTAATTTAAAATTCAGCACTTTGTTTGCCGAAAATGTTCCCGAAAAACATTCTTTACAAATTTACGAATTAATTAAAAACAAAAACATTATTATTTCCGGTCCAGCGAGCGTCGGGCTAGTTTTGCCGGGCCACTTAAAAATTGGACCAATTGGAGGTGTGGATAGTCGTCAACTTATAACCGCCAATTTGTTTGAACCAGGGCAAACTGCGGTACTGTGTTCGTCTGGCGGTATGGTAAGCGAACTGATCAATTTGTTATCTGCTGAAAATATACCACTGTCATTTGCAGTCGCGTTTGGTGGAGACCGCTTTCCGGTATTAACTCCCAAAGAAGCTTTTTTGATGGCACAAGAAGACAAGCAAACCAAACAGATTGTTTATTTCGGCGAATTGGGCGGGACGGACGAATATGAATTAGTGGAGTTGCTAAATAAAAAAATTATCACCAAACCAGTTTTTGCATATATTGCCGGCAATATCGCCAGCGTGTTTGCAGAACCTCCTCAATTTGGCCATGCCAAGGCCTTGGCGCAAAAAGGATCCGAGACCGCAGCCGCCAAAACCGAAGCACTCGCGCAAGCGGGCGTATGGGCCGGAAAATCTTATGCACATTTTATAAAATTAATTAAACAAAATATTATGAAAAATAATATCAAAAAATCTGCCAGAGAGCGGACAAGTGAAGATTTAAGCGAGCGCAAAGCTGGTTTGTTCACCTGCCGGATATCGGGTGATAAAAACGGCAGTCCCACTATTTTAGGGCAAGAACTCGTAACCGCAGTCAAAACCATGTCATATAGTGAAATGGTAATCGCCATGCTCCTTGGCCAAAAGCCAAAGTCAAAAGAATTGCCACAATTTACTGACTTGGCGCTAAAATTATTGATTGACCACGGACCGAATGTGTCGGGTGCGGTCAACACCATGATTACAGCGCGCGCCGGACGCGACTTGGTATCGGCACTGTGCGCGGGTTTACTTACTATTGGTGATCGGTTTGGCGGGGCAATTAACGAATCAGCTTTAAATTGGTTTATGGCGGTAGAAAATAAAACCAAGCCAGCTGAATTTGTGGAAAACTTCGCGTCTGCTAAAAAATTAATCGCTGGTATCGGTCACAAAAAATATAGCTCACACAATCCAGACGAGCGCGTTAAAATGATTCTGGAATTTGCCAAAAAATTAAAAACACATTTTTATTTAGATTTTGCGCTTGCGGTACAAAAAATTACTTTAGGCAAAAAAGCCAATTTAATCTTAAACGTGGATGGCGCCATGGCGGCCGTGATGCTTGATTTGTTGAAAGAAAAAGAAAAATATTCCGCACACGAAATGAAAGAGTTGATTGAAAGTGGATTTTTCAATTCGCTATTTGTGTTGGCGCGCAGCGTGGGATTTGTGAGCCACTATTTGGAACAAAGACGGTTAGACGAGGGCTTGTTCCGTTTGCCAGAAGATAGTGTCGGACAAGGATAGGTATTGCCAAAAACAAAAAAAGGTGGTAATATTTTACCATTATCGGATCCCAATCCGAAGACATATGTACACGAATAAACGTAAAATCACGTCACAAACAGGATAAATTTATGGTGCGTAGTTAAAAACAAAGCACCGGGCTGTAGCTCAGTTGGTAGAGCGCCCCGACGGACGTCGGGGAGGCCGAAGGTTCAATACATATGCAAACAGGAGGGTATGTATATATAATGAAAAGTGTGTCAAACGGCCATTACTATATTGGCAGTTGTGGAGATGTTGATAAACGCGTACAGGAACATAATAGCGGTGTTACAAAATCTACTAAAAATAAAGGGCCTTGGGAAATAAATTTTTTCCAAAAATATGATACGATCAGGGAGGCAAGACAAATTGAATATAAATTAAAAAAATTAAAACGCAAAGATTACTTGGAAGAAATAATAAAAGAAGGCAAAATAAGAAAAAAATAATCGGGCTGTAGCTCAGTTGGTAGAGCGCACCGTTCGGGACGGTGAGGCCGAAGGTTCAAGTCCTTTCAGCCCGACAAACAAAATAAGACCGAAGGGTCTTTTTTGTTTGGCGAGGATGAAACGACCCAATAGTTTGGGTCGTGGAGGACTTGAACGTCGGAGCGATATTTTATTCGCTTGTTGGCGAATAAAATCGCGAGACGGTGGTCAGACAAAATTTTCGGAAGAAAATTTTAGTCGAGGCCAAGTCCTTTCAGCCCGACACATTAAAAAAGAAAGCAGCTGCTTTCTTTTTTGATTTTATTAACATTTCAAACAAATCACCTAAAAAGTCGGACGAATCCGAGGCGGTTTGGGAGGCCCATTTCGAAAATCAGACGTGAGAGTTGAACCACCCAAATTACTTTTACTCGCGACCATGGCGCCAATACTGCCGTAATGATTTGGGCGAGCTACGGGCTGTTCATCGGGCGTTCTTAGCCGCATAATCGGACGGTGATGTTCGTGGGCAGATTGCTTGGACTGTTCTTCCTTGCTATAATTTTTAAATATCTCTCTCCCCAAACCAACATCTGCATCGGTGGTTTCGTGCTTGTCGGCTAAATGAAGTGCGCGCAACTCCCTATAATCTTTGCGCACTTGATATCTGGATATTCCGTCTCCTAATCTAATAGCTCTTCTTGATTTTGGTTTATCAAGTATTTTGACAATAGATTCAATGTTACTTTTACTCAAATTCTTGTAATGCTGACGATGGCGAGCTAAATTACCCAAAACTGTTCGTAAACTTTTCTTACCGGCCTTGTCATATCTAAAACTAAATTCTCTGCCTCCTTCTGGTAGTTTCGTATTAGAACTAAAAAAAGACATAGTGATTTATAAACTAAATAAATATGATAAACCGCATTTTCTTTTTGACCTAAAAATTAATCTGTTTTGCATAATAATTTTACTCGCCTACATGGTGCAAATATACCTCCAGCGCTTCCTGCCACGATCGTTGAGGGGATAATTTGGTACTTAAAAGCACAGAATATTGCGGGCGTTTGGCCGCGCGCGGAAATTCGCACCCTAATACCGGGATTAATTTTGGTTGTTTTCCCAGAATTTTAAAAAGTTCCTGCGCAAAAATATACCAATTGCACCGGCCGGAATTCGCACCATGATAAATACCGTAGGGTTTTTTCTGTTCAATAATTTGACGCGTTAGGTAGGCCAAGTCCAAAGAAAAAGTCGGACTCGCCTCTTCTTCGTTAACTACTTTAACAAAAGAGTCATTTTTTTTGGCGATCATTATATCTACAAAGTTTTTTTTCACGCTCCTACTGGAACCGACCGGACCAAACAGGCGCGACGGACGAATAATATAATATTTTCCACCCACGGCCACGACCGCTTTTTCACCTTCATATTTTGACTGCCCATAAACGCTAATTGGGTCGGGCTTGTCGTTTTCTTTATATCCTTCTATTTTATCTCCTTTGAAAACATAATCGGAAGAGTAATTTACAAATATTGCTTTGAGTTCTTTAGCGGCTTTGGCCAAACGTTCGGGTACGATGGCGTTTAATTTAAAACAGGCATTTTTCTCGTCATCATTTGCCTCTGCCCAATCCACCGCATTGTAGCCGGTGGCATTAATTATGATATCGGGTTTTTGGGTGACAAGACGGCGTCCGATTTGGGGGCTCTCCACATCCGCCTCTTCCCGATCCCAGCCCACCACAACGTATTCGGGTAAATTAAATTCGGCCACAAGCGCTTGGCCCAAAGTGCCGTGCGCGCCTAATATTAAAACTTTAGTAACTTTTTTAGTAAGTTGATTAAACATTGATAATTTTTAAATATTCTTGATAATTTTCCACGTAGTCACTACGGTCGGAATTGTAGTTGGTGGAAGAAAGCGCGAGTAACATGGCATCGGCGGAAAAATTTTTAAAACCGTGCCAGACATAGTTGCCGATATAAATGGCGTCGCCGGTTGCCAGCGCAACATCTTCTTTACCGGCCCCGCGGTCGATAACGGCCACGCATTGACCGGTTTGCATTACAAAAAGTTCTTTTTCAATTTTGTGACAATGCTCACCAGTTTCTTTTTGGCAACTATTTATATAATACATCCGTTTCACTTCAAAATCAAGATAATCTTTCAATTCAAAAAAGGCATAATTGGCTTTATCGTTCTGCAAAGTTTTTGCTAATAATTTTTTAAATACTAAATCCATATTTGATAATTTTTGTCATGCTGAATTTATTTCAGCACCCCCTGTTGTTCTTGAGATCCTGAAACAAGTCAAGATGACATTTTGGAATTAAATTTCTTCTTCTTTTAAAATTTGTTGTTTGTGTTCCAAGGCCTTTTTGGCGCGAGTGGGCGCATGGTTAATTTGATAAGCATCTTCATGTTTACTCCAAAGCTTCTCCACCCAATCGGTGTGGGTCAAATACCAATTTAGAGTTTGCGACATACCAACTTCAAAGGCATCGCGGCCATAGGTCGGCTTCCAACCCAAACTCAATATTTTTTTAGCGTCAATGGCGTAGCGCAAATCATTGCCAGGCCGATCTTCCACAAACTGAATCATATCGTCAGATTTATTCATCAGGCGCAAAAGCATTTGGGCAATCTCCAAATTATTACGTTCATTTTCAGCACCGACATTATAAATTTCTCCAGGGACGCCATTTTGAAGCATGAGGTCTAAGGCCGTGCAGTGATCGGTAACATAAATCCAATCACGAACATTTTGGCCTTGGCCATGCATTAATATTGGTTTGTTTTTGAGCAAGCGAAAAATGGACGAGGGAATTAATTTTTCCGGATATTGAAAGGGACCATAATTATTGGAACAGTGTGTGACCACAACCGGTACTTTGTGGGTGGCAAAAAATGCCCGACAAAGCAAATCCCCACCCGCTTTGGCGGCGGCATAAGGCACGTTTGGGGCCATGGGCGTATCTTCGGTGAATTTATTAGTATCGGTCAGTGACAATGATCCGTAAACTTCGTCTGTGGATACATTAACAAATTTTTTAATTTCAAAATTACGGCAAATATTTAAGAGTGAAAGCACGCCGAAAGTGTTGGTCATGACAAACTCGGAAGCATCACCAACAATAGATCGGTCCACGTGAGTTTCGGCCGCGAAATTAATAATGTGATCAATTTGGTATTTTTTCACCACTTCGGCCAATAAATCATAGTTGCAAATATTGCCTTTGATAAAAGTATAACGCGAAGAATATTGCAGATTGGTTTCAATATCACGCAAATTATCCTCATTGCCGGCATAGGTGAGTTTATCAAAATTCACCACTTCCACGTAAGGGTATTTTTCTAAGATATAATGGATAAAGTTGGAACCGATAAAGCCGGCACCACCGGTTACGAGTACTTTCATAATAAAATTATTTTATTTTAAATCGCGACATTGTCTATGTAAATATAAATTATATTTATGATAATTAAAGATTGAAGAATGAAGATTTTTTTACCATGCCAATACGTTAATCTTTATTCTTTATTCTTTATTCTTTAGTTATTCACCATCACCACCAAATTATTAATTTTAAAATATAATAATAAATTTTAAAAACTAAATTGGCGCAAAATTTTATCGGACCAGACACTACCAGCTCAGCTGATTCAACAGTCGCGGTTGACTGTGCTAATAATTGACGGTCGTTTAACTTTCGTGTTTGCTGATTTAAACACCTCCCCACGCGCCATTTTTGCCAATTACTGGGGTTAAGCCAATATCCATACACCCGCAATAGTTCCGGCAACCACCCGCCGGCGCCCGCGACCACCAGCAGGACTAAATTATACCCTATTTCCAAGGGCCAAGTCAAAATCAGAGTCGGCCAACGATAGAATAAATATTGGAACGCGTGCCGATTGCGTTCTAGCCAATAAAACTTCTTTAAATTCTTATCAAATTTATATTCGTGAAAAAATTCCGCTTCTTTGGCCAAAACCACCCGATAACCATTTATTTTTAAGCGCCAAGAATATTCCAGGTCTTCGTGATATAAGTAAAAATCTTCGTTCCATTTCCCTAACTGTTTTAACAAATCTGTGCGTATCATTGTGGCCGAGCCAGACGCATAGCCAATGTCACTTATGGCCGGCAAATTCAAACTAGCCACTGGTTTTTTAAAATAATTGCAAAAACCAATACCGAGATAATTCACACTATTACCCGCACTATTAATTAAATCGGTTTGCGGGTATAAACGCACCAGAGCTTGCGCCTGGCCGATATTGGCATCAATGGTTAGCGCTTTGACTAATTCAGCAAGCGCGCCCGGCGCCAGATAACCGTCGGCATTATGCAAAAAAACATAATCACAGCCACTGTCTATCGCCCACTGCATTCCCAAATTATTACCGCCAGAAAAACCTAAATTTTTATCAGGAGCGAGCACCACTGTTTCGGGTAAAATATTTTCTAATTTTTTTATTTCAGTTTTAACAAATGATAACTGCGAAGATTCTTTTTCTTTATGCGAATTGTAAACGATCACTAAACGCAAATTTTCCCGAGCGTATGTTTGTTGCCCGATTGCCTCAAGCGCCCGCGTCAAATATTTTTGCGGTTCGTCATTCCAAGTCAAATATACAATCGTAATTTTAAATTTTGAATCGTTATTTTGCATTTTGAAATTTACAATTTAAAATTATCGGTAGTATTTATGATTCCCACGCCACTTCCAAAAATACTTTAGCCAGCTAACCAAATGGGTGCGCGCGTATTTATTTTTGATAAGGGCATTAAATACTCCCGGAATTTTTGCCGACGCGCGGCCATGCTCATGGCGCAGATATACACTGTGCAAATAATAAACAGCAAAACCAGCTTCCCACATCCGACGGCACAAATCTGAATCTTCCGCATACATCCAATAGCGCTCATCAAATCCGCCTACTGTGTCCCAGGCGGTCTTACGAATAAACATTGCCGAACCCATTACCCAATCCACTGGCCGAGTGGTGGCGTGATCAAATTCTTTCATTAAAAATTTATCGGACATAATTTTGCCTTGACCGGATTGACCATAGCGTGTGCGCGAAAAAATCGGTTGCCAAAAAGTAGGAAAACGATAGCAAGAATATTGCAACGAGCCATCGGGATAAATAACTTTTGGACCCACTACTCCCACTTGAGTGTGTGCTTCCATAAAATCGTACAGGTGGCGTAAAAAATTTTGACTGGCTGGAAATTCCGTATCGGGATTTAAAACAAAATAATATTTTGCCGGCACGGACGCAAAAGCCCGATTATGCGCTTTGCCAAACCCCTCATTACGAGTATTTTTAATAATCGTAAGGTTGGGAAACTTAGATGCTAAATCATCAGCTGAATCTAACGACGCGTTATTGACAACAACGACGGCAATGTTCAAACCGGAATTTTTTGAATCAAAAAATAAAGATTCAAGTGATGACTCAATTTCTTTTTTTTCATTGGTATTAACAATGGTGACGCAAACATCAAACATACAAGAGATTCCTCCCCGACGCAAGGTCGGGGTAAACTATCGCTCGGAATAATGACAATAATTTATAAAAACCAACGCCTAATGCCTTGCCAATGCAAACGACGACTGGCAACAACACTTTTTCGGGATTGTCTTAAATATTTTTGATTACGAATAATTTCGACCCAACCGCCGATAACCGCTTTGGGGTCAGTAATTAACAGAAAGCCAAACTTTTTTAATTCGTACCAAAAAATAAATGGCCAATCGCGTAAAATATTTTCCCAATATTCATTTTTATACAAAGTGCGCAAATGATTGACGTAGGAATGATAACTCACAAAATGAGGTTGTTTTTTCTTATTTTTAATTGTCGCCCAATCCCCCATTTCTTTTGGACCAACGCCGGTGCGATTGTGATAGGCGACCGCCGTCAGCAATACATAAGAAACATAGCCGGCATTACGCAAGCGATAGGCCAAATCCAAATCTTCTTTATAGGAATGATAAGTGGGGTCAAAAAAATTATTTCCCGGCAAAAGAGTATTGCTGATGGTAGATTTACGAAGCATGGCCACTGCCCCCGAAACTCCAAAAACTTCCAAAATATTTTTGGCAAAAATATCGCGCACATCCTTACTATCGCTTTGCACCACCCACTCCTCGCGTCTTAACCATTCTACGGCCCGACGATTGCGAAATAGTCTAACGCCAATAGCGTCAATTTGAGTGGTGAACCCGGCTTGCGCTACTTCAAAATTACTAATGCCATCTCGAAAAGCCAATCGGGCGCGTTCAAAATCCCAACGCATTACTCTCGGAGCAGTGGCCGCAGTATCTGGATGATTATCCATAAAATCAACCATTTTCTCTAAAGCATCAGGCATCAAATAAACATCATCGTTTAAAATCAAAAAATAAGGCGTCTGCACATTAGCTAGGGCTTGATTTTGCGCGACCGCAAAACCCAAATTTTTTTCATTGTGAAACAGACGGTAATTAAAATTATTCGTCTTCATCCCCAACTCCAATAATTCCACAGACCGATCGGTTGACGCGTTATCCACCACCACCATTTCCCAATCCTTAAATGTCTGCTCTTTCAATGACGACATTATAAATTGGATATAATTCTCACCATTGTGAACTACTAAATTAATTGTCAATTTTCTCATAAAATTTACAATATCAATTTGATTTAAGTAGTGCGTGAAATCGGACGAATATAATTCCCACTGGCCTAAGGATTAATATTATCAACCACTGATACCAGGGTTGCCATTTTTTAAAATATTTGAGCATACTATCTGTAAACCACTTTTGCTTTTGAACAGTTGATAAATTTTTAAAAGTTTGACCGACATAATCCACACAACTAATTATTGGAGTGTAAATTACTTTATAACCTAGACGTTTAGCTTCACGACAAGTATTCACATCTTCAAACCAGATAAAATAACGCGGATCAAACGCCCAATCTAATTTATCATACAATTCTCGGCGCATTAGCATAAACGACCCACGCACACTATCTACCTCAACTTCTTTCTCAACTTCTTTATCATGATATATATCATGATACAAATATTTATTTAATAAACTAGGAAATAAATGATTTAATTTTAATAATATAACTACCTGATCAAATAAAGTCGGAAAGCGACGAGGGGTGGCGCCAATATTTAAATCGCCATTTTCGTATGTTAACCGACAGCTAGCGATGCCCACTTTTGATTGCGTATCCATCCAGTCAGTAATTTTTTTTAAACTGCCTGGCATCACGCGCATATCCGGATTTAAAAATAATAAATATCGCCCAGTGGAATTTTTAGCGGCAATATTATTGGCCACGCCAAAACCCAAATTTTTATTGTTTAAAATAATTTTAACATCCGGAAATTTTTTTTGAATTTGTTCAATTGAACCATCAGTGGATCCATTGTCGGTAATTATCTGCTCGTAATCTAAACCCTTCGCCCCGTCTTTTACCGACGCAATTTGATCTAAAATCCTGTCGCTATCGTTTGTGTTAACGGTGATAATTGATAAGTCCATGTGAAAATAACTTCATTAACCAACTACTTTTTAGCCAATTGTTCTTTAAAATAATCAACATAAGGAATCGGGGTCGGATCAATCCCCTCCAACATTGAGCCATAAAATCCCAGAAAACTTGAAGCTACTAGTGCTTCAAATATTTGTTCTAACTTTGTGCTGGCAGTTAAATTTACCGTTGCCAAGGGAACTTTATTTTTTTCAATTACGGTTTTGGTGATGTTGACGCGCTCCTGAATTTTTGGGCTGTATAATTTAGAATTAAAAATCACTACTAGCAAATTATTACGGTTAGCAGATGGAAATCTTAATCCTTCCATTAAATGGTGGTTTAATTCGGATATATAAAACGGCGCAGTTAGCCGTTTGCTATTTTCATTCATCTGATTAGCGGCTACATGGGCATTGCCTTTAAGATGGTCAGCTGCAAAAAATAATACTGCTCGGTTCGGTAATTGGGCAGCTATTTTTTTAATTGCATTGGCAGAAGCACCCACGCCCCAGGCGTGCGTGCTTTTTTTGACCTGCGCTAAAGCCGTATTGAAATCTTTCAGAGTGAATTTCAAAAGTCCGACGGCTTGAAAAATTAAAAAAAGACCAATAAACTGATAACCCAAACCCATGCGCGGGGACCCGCACGGATTGTATTTGGGATCAAAAATAATTCCGGGAGTTCCCGACTCGTGCATTTTTGCAAAATTCTTTCCGGTGGCAACTACCACTATTTTACATTTTCGCTTGATTGCTTGTTTGGCCAAAGCCACTGGTTCTTCGGTAGAACCAGAATAACTAGATAAAATAACCAAAGTATTCGCGTTGGCATAGCCTGGCAAATTGTAATCACTAATAATTTCCAAAGGAACCGATAGGTTAATTTCTGACAGTGATTTAAGCACGTGCGCCGGCAAAGCCGAACCGCCCATACCAGCAACCACAACATTTTTTATTTTTTTATAATTAGCCGGCAATTTAAAGTTTTTGTGCTGGGCCCACATCTGTTCCATCTGGGCGCCCAAGGCCTCAATAGAACCAAGCATGTTGCTCGCGTCTAATTTTTTTATTGCAGATACATCATCTAAAATATTCATAAAAAATTAATTAATGATTTAAATTTGACTGACGACTAACATTGGCGATAATTCCAGCGCCAGCCAAAGCCGCGGCTAAAGCCGAACCACCATGGCTAACAAATGGTAGGGGCACGCCAGTTAAAGGCATGATACCAACCATTGCGCCAATATTTAAAAAAGATTGACAGACAAACCAAGTGATAACGCCTACTACTATCAAACTGCCGAATTCATCTGGGGCGTGCTTGGCAATGCGCAGACCCCGCCAACCGATAACTAAAATCAAAATAATAAACCCAGCGGCCACAACAAACCCAAGCTCTTCAGCCATAACCGCATAAATAGAATCAGCGCTTACTTCCGGTAAGTATTGAAACTTTTGACGTGAGTGTCCCAAGCCCAATCCCCAAAAACCACCAGAGCCAATTGCCAAAAAGGCCTGATTGATATGATAACCAATTCCTTGCGGATCTAATTCCGGATGCAAAAAAATTGTCAGACGCTCCACCCGATATGGCGCCGACCAAATTAACGCCCCAAAAACAGTTACGCCGAGTAATCCTAAAATTATCAAATAATTTATCGGCACTTTAGCCACATATAACATGCAAAATAAAATAACTACTAAAATTGACAGAGTTCCAATATCGGGTTGTAATAAAATCAATAGCAATGGTGGAAACAAAATTGCCAATACCGGAATTAGTCCAGTTTGCCAATCATCCAAATTAAATCTTTTTGATGCCAATAAATAGGCGGTTGACATAATCACACCCAACTTGGCGATTTCCGCGGGCTGAAAAGAATATGGCCCGATATTTACCCAACTACGAGCGCCATTTAAAGTTAAACCAATATTTGGCAAAAACACTAAAAGCAAAGCAACTATCGTAACCCCATAGATGAGCCAGGACAATTTTTTCCAACGTTCATAATCATATCGCGAAAGTAAAAAAAATAAAACCAGACCGGGTAGTAAACCAAAAACAATTTGCCGTTTTAACAAAAAATAGGAATCGCCAAATTTTTCGTAGGCAGACGGACCAGAAGCAGAAGTGAGGGCGACCAATCCAAAAACAACAATAATTAATATTAAAGATATAAATACAGTATCGGCTTTATGCTTTGACGCGACATTCATAACTTTACATATTTAACCCGACAATTAGCCACACTGCTAATGCTAAAAAAAGTTGCGCTAACACCGACCAAACTGAAAGTAAACGAGCCAAGAATTTGTCTTGAGAGTAAAATAACCAGGAAACCAAATAATTGACCAAAAGAATAAGTAAACCGCCCAATGGTAAATAAAGTAACTTTTGCCAATTTCCAATTAAATCTATGCCGAAAACAATGTTATAGTGTAAAAAAACCTGTTCGCCACCTGGGTGCACGCTGGACAGTATATACCACCACATAAAAATCTGAATAAAAACTGCCAAACCAAGCAATCGACCAATAAAATGATCCTGCAAATAAAGCTTGATATTATAAAAATGCATAAAACAACATTTAAGGTGGCTAACATAGCCCCGATATGCTCTTATCTTACCAAATATTGACGCTCTTGACAAGCCACGCCAAATAGTATATAATTATGGACAAATATAGAAAACGCTCCACAGCGGGGCTAAAAAGCTTTTGATTTATATTATCTTCTTATGTCACATAAAAAAGCGGGTGGCTCTACCCGACTGGGCCGAGATTCCCAAGGACAACGCCTAGGAGCCAAGGTCCATGATGGCCAAGTTATTAAGACCGGTATGACAATTGTTCGCCAACGTGGCACAAAAGTCCGAGCCGGCAAGAACGCCAAACGAGCCAATGATGATACAATTTTCGCAATGGCTAACGGCAAAGTAAAGTTTACGAAGTCAAAACGCACCAGATTTGATGGTCAGCTAAAAACTGTTACTTACGCCCACGTTATTACTGAATAAACAAATCATTAAAAAAGACCCGTATGGGTCTTTTTTGTTTTGATTTTATTCCACTCCCCATTCTTGCTTTAATTCGGCTACACCATCTTCTAATTTCACTGTTGGCTCCCAGTTCAATAATTTTTTAGCTTTGGAGTTATCCGCGCCGGAAAAACGCGGATCGCCTGCTCGCGGTGGCACGCCAATTGATTCACCACCCATAATTTTTACGAGCTCATTAACTGACGTCGGACGGCCACAACCAATGTTGATTATTTCTCCTTTTCCAACAGTATCGGCCTGCATCGCCAAAATATTAGCACTGACAACATCTTTAACGTGCGTATAATCACGGAAATATTCACCATCACCACACACGGTCATTGGCTGGCCTTCTTTTTTTTGCTTTAAAAATTTTCCCACTACCAAAGCGTACGCGCCCTCTGGATCAAAATAGGGACCATAGACATTAAAGTAAATAAGCGCGACAGTTTCTAACCCATAGAGGTCGCTGAATAATCGGCAATAGTGTTCACCAATAAATTTGTGGAGAGCGTAGGGACTCATGGGTTTTTTAACAAAATTGTCTTCCACCAACAGTTGGCCCGGCTCGGTGCCACCATAAGTTGAAGAAGAAGAAGAAAATACCACTCGTTTCACATCGTGTTTTTTTGCGGCTAATAAAACTTGCAAGGTGCCATTAACATTTACGTCGTGCGTTAAATCTGGATTTTCTACTGAATAAGTGACACGCGGTAAGGCGGCCATATGGAAAATACCATTTATGCCAATACAAACTTTGTCTAAGTCCGCCTCATTTCTAATGTCTCCGTCCACATATTCTACGTCAGTTAAAATTCTATCATCTTTTTTTCCGCCCGCGTAATTATCAATTACCACTACTTTGTGGCCTTCGGCTAAAAGCTGCTTGGCTAAATTAGTACCGATAAACCCGGCACCACCGGTAATGAGATATTTCATATGACTAATAAATAATTATCTTATTTAATAAATATTTTTATTATTATGAACAAAAAGATATTATTGACAACTGGATAATGTCGCGGCTATTTTTTCTTTAGAAAATTCTGTATTCATAAAAAATAAGGCGTGTTCTGACATTTTCTTTCTAGCCATATCGTCCTTCAAAAAAATAATGCACTTAACCCATTCATTTATGTTGCCAGCTACCAGATAGTCACTGGACGGCACGCCTCCAAAAACATCACTACATCTCTTTGATATAATTGTCGGAAAACCACGCTTTAGAAACTCGTAGGCCTTTACCTTCATCCCAAACCCAATTTCTACTGGCACAATGCCTACATCCATATCATCAAAAAAACTGTCCAAATCTTCCACATAATCATGATACACCACATTTTTTGCTAACAATATTTTTTTGTTCAAACTTTTACCTAATATATGAAATACCACACTGCTATTTTTCAATTTAGCCGCTATTTTATTAATTAATAAAACACCACTAAGATTAACATTATTAATAAAATCACTGCCTAAATATACCACGTCAAGAATTGATTTGTTCTGTTTGTACTTATACAAACTTGCATAATCAGAAAAAAACGGCAGGTAATCAATCTTTTCAACTCCAAACCGCCTGCTGTATTTTTTAAAATCTAATCGAGAAATACAATAAATTTTATTCGCTACCGCAAACATCTTGTTTTCTAATTTGTAAATAAAAAAGAAATCTTTCAACATTGACGCAACGGTCTGGAGGCTAAAAATACTTTTTTTAAAATTATATAGATTCTTTTCCCAAGCGTGCCCAATTTCATAATTGTGGGAACGAAAAAATATTTTTTTATCGGGAAATTGTTTTTTCAAAATAGCGGCCAAATTTGCAAAATTTACATACTCAAACCATAAAATATCAGGATTATTTTTCACAATTTCCGCACTGACCACCCCCATCACCGATTGATTGTCGAGACCGCTACTCCTATAGTATTCACTACGGCTAATTACTCTTGGAATCACCAGTACTTCAGCCCCAAAGTCATTTTTCCTCAATTGTTCGCTGGCATTGCGATCAAACACAATCAGATGAACTTTAAATCCAAGCTCATTAAAAATTTTAATCCGATTGACGATGTCGTGTTTAGTGCCATTTTGGCCTTCGTCCAAATCACCAGGAAAAAAAATTATTATTATTTTAACGTTGCTAATCATGTATAAAAATATATTATATTTTTATTTAATTACTATAGACTTTGACTGATTTACGTTCGCTGTAAACTTTAGTAAATATATCCAGATATTTATCGCCCGATACACTCCAATCATAATTATCCAGCACCTTTTTCCGTGCTCGCTCACCCAAATCAACAAATCTGCTTTCATTGTCATTAATAATATCGGAAATTTGTTTTTCATTTTTTCTATCGATAATAAAACCGTCCTCTCGACTAACACATTCTGCACTGCCACAATTACTAGTTACTATTGCTGAGGTACCACAGGCCATTGACTCGATAGTAACATACCCAAACGTTTCGAGCCAGACCGAGGGTATGACGGTAACTAACGCCGAGGAATAAATTTTTCTCATGTCTCCGAAATCAAGTAGCCCGGTAAATACTATCCTGTCGCTTAAGTTATATTCTTTAGTTAGGTCCCTAATCCTATTTTCATAAGCACTCATCTGTTCAAATTTATCACCAAACAGAGCGGCGTTACCAGTAAAAACCAACTTTAAATTTTTGTTCTTAATTGACAGCAAAGCTTTGATCATATATTCTTGACCCTTTATATAATTTAAACGTCCAGGGCATAAAATATATGATTTATTTTTAAGATTAAATTTTTTTAAAAAATCATCATCAACCAACGGATAATAATGATTGGACATCATTTGGTTGGAAGCATTAATCGCCAGTGGAAACCCAAAAGTATTTTTTTTATTTGAAAATAGTTTCGCAGTAATAGCTGAATTTCCATATCTAGCATCCGCTGAATTTAAGATAGCCACCGCCTCTTTATATTGCCAATAATTTCGCACTTTAGTACTTCTTATAAAAGGTGAAAAAAATAATAAAAAACCTAATAATTTTTTCATCAAACTACGATTTTCCATCCAAAACCAACGGCTGGCTTCTTTAATACTGGGAAAACCATAGCACAACTCATCGTTGGGCATCAAAAAACGTCTTTTTAGTGGATCCATTAAACCAACACCGTGACATCCATAAACTACTGGTACTCCCGCTTTTTTCGATGCTTTAATCCAAGCTAATGAATTGTGATTATTTGCGAATACCAAATCTATCTTCTTTTCTCGTATATATTTAACAAATTCACTAATGTATTTTGTCACCGCAAAAGGATCGCTCATTGAACCGACCATAAAATCAGAGTAATTCACCGTCGCTTCTGGTCGCTCCACTTCACCAAATAAATTACTTTCTCGATAGCTACAAGTATATACGAACACCTTGTATCCTTTTAATTTTAAATATTCTGCCATACCAATAATAAACTGCATAGTCCCGCCATGGTGTAGAGGATAATAATTTTCTTGAGTTATTAAAATATTCATAACTTATTTAAAATTTATCTTACGCGGTTCTAGTTTATTAACACTCGAAAATATATTATTTTTAGTCCAACTAAACACAACGCTGTTTTTAGTTTTTAACACCATACTATCATTATCCTCTGCGTAAAAATATTTACCACCACACAATGGATAATTTTGTAATTTATAACTGTGTTGACTACCTAAATTTTTAAAATCATTTTTTTCTAACTGTGCTAAATCTGTTAAAAAATTAAACATCTTATCGTTCCAACCTGTAACTGGCACAATATCTAACAAATCATAACTACCGTCTTCTCTAATAAACGTTGGGAAACCACCGCTTTCCAATTGTTTGTCAAGCAACCAATTTATATACTGATCGTAAACTGATAGTTGATTAATTGACAAAAAAGCAGACAGAATGTCACCGGAAGCGGCCACCCAGAGAACGTTTTTTATTTTGGCATTACCGACATTATCCGTGGTTAAGGCGAAACCTTGCGCGTAATCAAGATCCAAAAAACTATTGGCAATATGCGCGCAAATATCCTGCGCCCTCTTAAAATAAGCGGGGTCATTAAGATATTTAGATAATTCAACTAAAAAAGGTACACACCGAGCGTTATAATATGGAATATAAAGATTTTCATACTTACCTTCTGTCTGAGGATAAAGAGTAGGTGTCAATAAAAAACGTTTGGCTAATTTTTCTATATAATAATCTAAGTCAATTTTAAAAGTCCTACTAGCCATTATTAAAAACAAGCCGACGGTACTATTTTTGTTGTACGTAAATAAATTAAATACACTATAAGGCCAATCGACAAAACCTCCTAAAACCGGATTCCATAAATACTTAATCAAAAAATTATTTAAATAATTTAAAGTTATCTCACGTGCCTTGTCAAAAAATTCAGGATTTTCATTTTTTAACAAATCAGCACAGTGTATTAGGCCAATTAGAGCGGCGACCTCGTGTGGTGTGCCATAATTAATTGGATTTGACTGGAAATGCGAGCACCTAAAAGCGCCATTTTTGTATTGAAAATTTTCAAATATTTTTAAACTATTGGTAATTTTATCAAGAAAATAATGATCACCTGTTTGTCTGTATAATTTAACCATTCCGGACAAGTACCCTTCATAACGCCAATCCAAACCGGGCCCGCAGTAATCCAAAGAATTGCCCCAAATATGAACAACCGGACCACCCAAAAAACCACCTTGCTCCATCGTTTCAAACCAACGAATCTGCTTTTCTATCTTGCTAACTAATTTTTTGTTATCTATTGGCATTTTTTTAATTTAAATAAAAAATATTCTGGAAGAAACATTTTCTCTTCGAAAAACTTTAACTTAATCCCTAGAAATTTTTTCATAACTTTATTTAAAATTACCCCTGAAGAATTAATTTTTGTACACTCAATTATCTCAAAATTATGCTTAAACATTTCACAATATTCCCCATAAGAGTATTTCTTTTCCGGACCAATATTCCAATTTCTACCCAAAGAATAATCATGGTTATATCCCTTTTTTATCTTGTACCAATCAAAAAAATATTTATTCTGGCAAGCAATATAAACAATACCATTTTTCTTTAAAATTTTATAAAATTTATCTATAATTTTACCTGGATCTTGAAAAAGTTCCAGCCGAAAATAACAAGTAACTAAATCCATACTCTCGGCATCAACTGGTATATTAAAATCATTGTCGTCTATAATTGTGGGACTAATAAAATTAATACTCTTTAGAGTTTTGTCATTAAATAAACTACTCATCCTAGTTTTTAAATATCGAATAACATCGGCACCGATATCAAATAAATAAAAATTTTTTACATTGTTATTAATTACCATTTCATTGGCCACAAAATATTCACCGCCATAAGAGAGAAAGTCAAAATAATTGTCAACGGAAATTAAATTTTGGGTGATATCCTTGTTTATGTGGTTGAAAATTTTTAAACACGATTCTGATCCAGAAGGAATGCGCTCAACGTGTTTATATCTATTGTCGACGTCAAACCCCTTATACCACAAAATCTGATTTCTAAAATTAATTAATTTATCCAATTGCCAAGCGTTTGGATTTATAGAATTTTCTAAACTTACAATATTTTCATTTTTAGAATAATTATAACTTGTAATTTCGGAGACCTTTTTTCTCGGAACAACAATCGGCTGTCCTTCGGCTGGATACCCTAACAAAATCATCCCCCTTAACCTATAATTACTGTCTACATCCAAAATACTGTTGGCCATATCCGGTTTTTTAATACCGGCCAAAAAAATTCCACCAAGAGCATACTCTTGCAAAAGCAGTAATATCGTTTGGGCAAACATTCCCACAGAAATAGCAGCTGCGCCAATTTTGTCGCCGACTTCTTGTGTTTCATCATAAAATATACAAAGACACACTGGCGCTTTGTATAAATAATGCTGATTAACGGCACAGCCATAATTTAATTTTTCTTTTAAACCGGAATCAGTAACAACTTTAACTTGCCAGGCCTGCCGATTACAACTTGTCGCCGAATATACAGCGTATGATAAAATATCCTCAACAATATCTTTGGGAACCGACTTGTCTAAAAAATCTCTGCAGGAGTATCTTTTTTTTATAGCCTCTTTTAGCTCCATAAAAACCTATTTTAAAAAACTCAAACCAGATAATTTACCTCTAAACACACATACTAAATTAGCCCAACTCAGCTCTCGTCTTTTTAGTAAAAAAAGCAAACCAGGCGTTCGGTAAGCGCCTATCAAAAAATCATACACAAACCAGAACCAACGATGCTTGTGCCAAAAAAATTTGAGCATGAAATACATGTGGTTGCGGGAAACTAAAAATAAATAACGGTTGCCTTTACCTCGTTCAAAACCTCGACTACGTTTAGCAACCTTATGCCAAATTCTTATTTTGGGATTAATAACAACTTTTTTAGCTAAATTTTTGACTCGCATACACAGATCGGTCTCGTAGCGAAAACCCATGCCATCGGCGTTATATTTAGCATCAAAACCCCCAACGGCATTAAACAAATCAGCTCTGACTGCCATAAAGCAACTTCTAAAATGATCTACAACTACCAAATCGTCATAGCCGTCCAGCTGATTAAAACTAGCATAAAAACTCCCCCATTTAGTCACTCGACCAATTTTGTTTAAATTAATATTCTTACAAGACTTAACTGTGCTCACTTCATCTTTATTACCATGCAACTCAACCGACCCAACCATACCAACATCTTTGTCCTCAAACGTATGGGCGAGTATCGTCAGGCAATCACGTCCTAAAAACTCGACGTCGTCGTCAACGGTCAATAAAATTTCACCCTTTGCCTCCTGGAAACCAAAATTTCTAGCAAAAATACATCCTTTCTCTTTTCTTTGAAAATAAAAAATGTTTTTTCTAGTTTTAATAATTTCCGCAATAAAAATATCAGTTCCATCATTTGATGGTCCATTATCTACTATGATTATTTCGTAATCAGCAGAATTAAAATCCTGATTAACTATTGAGAAAACGCAAGACTTTAACACTTCTAGACGATTGTATGTTGGAATTACAATAGAAATCTTCTTCATACTAATAGTTATTTCTCTATTTAGAACTGCATTTCAACAGTACTCCGACTTGATTAATAGCCGGATGAACAAAACCGCGTTTATTTAATAAAAAATTATAATACCACATTTTTATTCTATCTATAAAAATGTTACTACGGCTCTTAACACTCAACACCAAGATAAGTTTTAGACTAAACATTCCGGTTAAAAGTTTAATAAAATCAGCATAATGAATATAGGATTGGTCGTTGATAACAAAAGATAATAAAATTAAACCATTCTTATCTATAAAATCACGCATTTTTTGTAAAATATTTTTTTGATCTTCTAAATCTAAATAATAAATTACCTCCAAACAGACAATCAAATCATAGTTACCAAAAAATTTAAAATTTCTAATATCGCCCACTGTGAAATCAACACCGGCGCACCTCTGTTTGGCCCGACTAATTGCCGAGAGTGAAATATCAATGGCGTCAACCAAGATGGCGTGCTGTTTAATTATCTTAGTAAATATTCCCTCACCGCATCCTAGGTCTAGAGCGTGATTAAACTGATTGTGGCCCAACATTTTTTCAGTGAGACGTAGCCGCGCACGCTCGTGAGCAAATTTAGTAGTACCCCAAGGATCGATTTCACGGTAAAATTCATTAAAATTTATCATAGATCACTTGGTTGCGACATGCTTTAAATAATAATCGACTGTTGCACGCAGACCTTCATCTAAAGACACTCGCGGTGTGTAAAAATTATATTTAGAACGAAAATATTTTTCTAAACCAACAGTACCAATCTCTTTTACTATTGGTTTAATATTTAAAATATTACCTAGCATATCCACCAAATTACCATAGGTAATGCGACTTTTCGGATCCACGATATTTACCGGCACATTAAACCATTTATTAACAAATAATGTTTTGATCAGAGCATCAGCGATGTCGCCAACATATATTAAATTTTTTATTGTGGACCGACTGTCTATTTCGATAACGTCACCGTGATAGATCTTATTAATCAAAGAAGGGACTATCTGCGCAAATTCTGAGTTAAACTTATCAAACGGTCCATAGGCACTACCCAATCGACAAACTCTTATATCAATGTGGTATTGAGTCCGATAATAATAACTTAAAATTTCTAATATTCGCTTAGACCAAGCATACCCTAGGTGAGGCGCTTCTCGAGACAAAATAGTTTCTGAATCTTCATCATATGTTTTGATATTGCCACCACGATAAACCACAATCGAACTAGCCATAACTAGACAACTAACATTTGAATGACGCGCAGATTCCAAAATATTACCATTGATTAAATTGTTCTCATACAATATGTTAGCTGGCTGTGCTGAATGAACGAAATAATTGTGTTTTTGTCCTGCCAAATGAAAGACAACGTCTATTCCTTCGGTAATTTGGTCACAAAAAATAGGATCCTTTAAATCTCCGACCTTAATATCTAAACCTAAATTATTCAAAAATGAATCAGATTCTAAATTACGAGAGGTTACCCTGATAGATCGCACATCTTGTTGTTGTAATCTTTGTATCAGGTGCTTACCGATAAAGCCGGCCCCACCAGTAATTAAAATCTTTTTTTTGCTAAAATTTACCATAGCTATTTAACCTGCAAATAATGATTTAAAATTTTTTTTGTAATTATATCCCATTTAAAATTATCTAAAATAAACTCCAGGCCTTTTTTTCCATAATGATTACATAAATTCCGATTAACAATTACACCTAAAATATTATGGTACGACTGTTGGTTGCATGGCAATAACAAATTTAGGTCGCAGACATTTTCTTTACAAGCCGGATGATCATTTAAAACAAACGTGCAGACACCACAAGCCATCGCTTCTAAAGCCACCTGCCCCCAAGTGGCACTTAAAAAAGCGTCGGCGGAAGCATAAATACTTGATAAATCATTTTCTTCGATAAAACCAAGCATTTTAAGATTGTTTAGACCGGCGTCGTCCACTAAAACGGCAACCTTGTCTCGATCCGGACCACCACCAGCTATGCCCACAAAAATGTCAGGAGCGGCTTTGGCGACATTAATTAGAATATTGGCTAGTGTGACCAAATCCTTACGACTATCCATTCTCTGCAAGGTTAATAAAAACAGCTTATTGATTGGAATATTATATTTCTGACGCATAGCCACAATTTCATCTGTAGATCTGGGATAAAATTTATCAACGTGGACACCCTCATTAAAAACAACTAATTTATTGATATCAATATGCGGGTAGTTCTTTAAAATATTTTCTTTACATGCTTGGTTTATACAAATCACCGAAAAGGCGTTCTCATATATTGACTTTTCCTCTTTTTGATTTCTACGCCAAGGACTATTGTAGCTCACTGGCACTGTTTTGTTTTTTAAATACTTATCAAAAAGTAAAAAATAAGCGGCTGGAGCTTGAGGAATAATTAAATCAAAACTACGCAATTTTTTTCTATATAAAAAATAAACAAAAAAATTAAAAAACATCTCGTGGTAATATTTAAAACGTCGAGTAAATGGAAAGTTAAAAATTTTAATAATAGTGGCATCGGTTTGTCTTTTTTCTTTCCAAAATAAATTCCACGATGAAAAAATTGTCACATCTACCCCATTATGCTCAAAACCTCTAGCCATTTCTTCCACATAACGTTCCGCCCCTCCCAAAAACGACAGAAATGGATAGGAAATAATGGCGATTTTTATTTTTTTATTTTCGACCATAATTTTATTTTTTTATAACACTTGCGACCGACTCTATTTCGTCTGCGGTCAAAGAAACTGAACTAGGTAAAGATAATAGACGTTTAAATAATTTATCAGCATTATTATACTCACCATCTAACTGTATTAACTGTTTATTTTTATAACATGGTTGCAGGTGAATTGGATAAAATAACCTTCGGCTTTGGATATTCTCAATTGCCAACTTATTAGCCATTTCTTCGGCGTCGTCGCATAATACATTGGTGAACCAGAACGTCTCATCTATATTTTGAGGTGATTCTAAAAAGGATACCCTGCTATTTTTCAATAACTCTCGATATTGAGTGTTGATCGCTCGCTTACGACTAATAATGTAATTAATTTTTTTCATCTGCGCGATGGCTACTGCCGCCTGTAAATCAGTAAAACTGAAATTATAACCAATTTCTTCGTGAATGAATGCACCTTTTTTTAAACGACCGTGATTTTTGATTCGATAAATTTTATCCCGATCATCAGCGTTTTGACACACAACGATACCACCCTCTCCACAGGTGATTATCTTATTACCATAAAGAGAGAATACTCCAAAACGACCAAAGGTGCCAGCGTGACGACCGTCCAATTTGACTCCAACTGCTTGGGCGGCGTCTTCTATTATCACCAAATTATTTCGATCGGCTAATTCTTGAATGGCCACTATATCTGCCATACCGCCATACAAATGAACAGGCATAATAGCCTTAGTATTTTTGGTGATGGCTTTTTTAATATTCACTACATTAATATGTGCGTCATACTCGTTAATATCCACGACCACCGGCCTGGCGCCCGCCAACAATATCGCATTTATTGTCGCGACGAAAGTTATGTCAGGCACAATAACTTCATCCGCTTCCGATCCAACCAAAGATGCCCGTCCGATTCCACAAGCAATTAAAGACATAAAAATCCCCACACTCGCATTAGAGCAAGTCACTGAAAATGGGGCGCCGGTAAATTCTGAAAAAATTTTTTCTAACAAATCATTTTTACTCCTCTCTATAAGCCAAATAGACCGCACCACTTCCAACAACTCAATTTCTTCTTGCTCGTCGAAATAAGGTGAAATTTGCAATAATGGTTTATTCATAAATATTTTGATTAGCTCTGATTGGAATCCGCCCGTACCATTATCTTAACCAATTCTTTAAAATCAGTTTTTGGCCACCACCCCAACTCATTTTCTGCCTTAGAAAAATCCCCACATAATACATCAACCTCGTTAGGACGAAAATACTCCGCGTCAATCGCCACCATCTCTCTACCAGAATTTATGTCGATGCCTTTTTCCGATAAACCAGAGCCCTGCCATTTTATGTTAATATCAACATTACGGAAAGCTTCTTCAACAAATTCACGCACGCTGTGAGTTTTGCCAGTAGCGAGTACATAATCATCAGGCTTATCATGCTGCATTATACGCCACATTCCTTCTACATATTCTGGCGCATATCCCCAATCTCTTTTTGCTTCCAAATTACCAATGTACAACTTATCCAACTCGCCCCGTAAAATTTTGGCGATCGAGAGAGTTATTTTACGACTGACAAAATTTTCGCCTCGGCGAGGAGATTCGTGGTTGAAAAGAATGCCATTGCAAGCAAACATTTGATAAGATTCACGATAATTCTTTGTTATCCAATAAGCATACAATTTTGCAGTCGCATAAGGACTGCGGGGATAAAATTTCGTTTGTTCATTTTGAGTCTTTCCTTCTACCTTACCATACAACTCACTGCTAGATGCCTGGTAAAATTTTGTTTTTGGTGACAGGTGTCGCACCGCCTCAAGTAAACGCAACGTGCCCAAACCAGTGACATCAGCCGTATATTCTGGAATTTGGAAACTGATACCAACATGACTTTGAGCACCTAAATGATATAATTCATCTGGCTGAAGTTTGGCCACCAAAGAATTAATCGAACTGGAGTCGCTCAGATCGCCATAATGAAGATGAAATTTTTCTTTGACAGTATGGGGATCAGTGGTATAAATCTGCTCTATTCGACCACGGTTAAAACTAGAAGAACGACGTACCACTCCATGGACATCATAACCCTTTATTAATAGCAACTCTGCCAAATAAGAACCGTCTTGCCCGGTAATACCAGTGATCAAAGCTTTTTTAGTCATACTAGGTAAATTTATTTATAAAATTCGTGCAATTTATCTATAATATAGCCTTTTTCTGCTTTGGTCAAATATTGATGCGAGCCGATATAAAATCCGCTATCAATTACTTTTTTTGTAACTGGATAACCGTGAAGCGCATCGCCAAACAACTGTTTATAAAATGGCTGTTCAATTACTGTCGGCATATCTCTAGTTTCTATGTTGGCCTCTTCCAAAAAATTAATTAGTTTATTTTTTTTATCACTACGTACTACAATTGGAAACATCATAAAATGATGGTCGCGGCCTTCTGGTTCGAACGGCAATATTAGATATTTTTCCAAATCTCTAAGCGCATCTTTAAAAAAATGAGCATTTTCTATTCTGGTTGACACGATTTTTTCTTTTTGTTCTAACTGACCCAAACCAATGGCGGCCTCGAGCTCAGTCGCCCTAAAACTATAACCCATACGCACAAAAGAAAACCTTTTACTTATTACTTCCTTTAAAACTACCCCGCGCTCATCCCGATCATCGTCAATTGACATATAAATTGAATCACGGCCATGATTCATCATGCTTCTTACTGTCACCGCTAAATCCGAATCATTGGTAATTACTAATCCGCCCACACCGGTCACTAAAAAATGAGCGATGTATGTTGAAAAACAAGCCAAATCACCGAAGGACCCAACTTTTTTCCCATGAAAAGAAGCGAACATGGTTTCGCAACTATCTTCTATTATGCGCAATCCGTTCGCATTGGCAATCACGCATATCTTATCCATTTCACACGGTAAACCAAACATATGAACCGGAATAATACAGCGAGTTTTATTGGTAATTTTTTGTTCAATCAAATCCGGATTTATATTATATGTTTTTTCATCAGCATCCACAAATATCGGAACCATATTGGCCTGCAAAACGACATTACTGGTGGCAATAAATGTTAAGGCCGGTACAATTACTTCATCGCCGTCACTCCAACCATATTTTTCTTTCAATGTCATTAAAGCTAAAAGCAGGGCCGACGTGCCACTGTTACAAAAAATTCCGAAGTTGCAATCGTGATTTTGAGCCATTTCTTTTTCAAAACGTTGTGAAAACTGCCCATAAGAAAGACGGTTGGAATCAATTACCATTTGCAAATATTTTTTCTCTGGCGGACCCAACCGAATATCACCAACACCAATTTGTTTGTTCATAAAAAGAATTTTATTTAGAAAACTTAAACTTTTTCAAAAAGAAATCAAAATATTCCCGATCGACAATTTTGAAAAAATACACCGACAACATGTAAAGTAAGGCGCTCAACATAATATTAATAAATAAATTGACGCCGAGCGAAAACTGCAATTTTATTCCCAACCAAAAAGTAAAAAATCCCATAAACACCGCTAATAAACCAATCTTAAAAATCGCCACCCAAGGGATGGAAATAGATGCCAAATGTTTCGCCAAAAAATACTCTACCAAAAAAATCAGCGACAATGTTATTGATGTGCTTCCCAATGCTCCCATTACTCCAAACCAAGGTATAAATAATAAATTAAGTGGTATGTTAATAATTGAAATAACTTTCGTCCACATAAAATAGTGGGGTTTCTCTAAAACCACAAAAATAGACGAGACCGAACCGGCAAATTTAAAAATTGCTGATATTAAAAAAAATAAAATAAATAAAGTAGTTGCCGGTAAATAAGCCGGCCCGTAAAATAGTAAGATTAACTCTCGGGCTAAAATACTTCCGCCGATCGCCAAGGGGAAAGTAAACAAAAATACATATTCAACATTTTTTTGAAAAAATTTATTCAAAGACGCCACGCCATTTTTATGATAGCTCTCCACCATCATACTGGTATACATAGGACCAAAAGATCCGGGAAGGACTAATCCGAACGCGCCTTCAATAAAATTATTGGCTAAATTATAATACCCCACGGCGGTTAAACCCAAAAAAAATGAGATAAAGTATACATCAGAGCGATACGCCAAAATCACACCCCCCAAACTAATGAATAACATGGTCACGCTATATTTCAAAAAACGTTTTTTTAAATTACTATAAAATAACGGATCATGCGCAATATCGGTATCATTTTTCATCGTTTCGCGAGCAACTACACGAGCACGCCAACCAAATAATATCAACTTGGTGGTCAAAAAAACAATTACCGCCAACAACAAAGAGCGTACAGTAAGAAGGTGACTAAACCACAGACAAACAACAGTCAAGAAATTAACAGCCGAGATTGACACTGTCACAATATTAATATACTTTTGCTGAAACTTGGTCTGTAAAAAAGTTGAAAACAGTGAAAACAAACCGTTGGAAAAAATAAAATAAATGATAAACAAAATTGTATACCACTCCACCGCAAGCCCAAGAACACCAAAAGTAAAATTGGTGAATACCAACAACAGGACCGAGCACGCCAAAACTATCAGTATTCGAAAAATAATAATATCTTTAATCATCCTACCCACCCATTTATTTTGCCCCAAACCAGAAAGCTCCCCCGAATATCTGACAAGGGCGTCTTCCATTCCGAAACTAACAATGATACCAAGACTGCCGCAAAAAATTAAGATAATTGAATATTTACCCAAAAGTTCTGGACCCAGCGTTCGGGCCACAATAATGCCGGAGCTTACCAAAAAAAATTTTACCAAAACATTGCCAATGGTATCATAAGAAATGGCTGACAATATTTTTTCCTTATTACTCATATAGATTTGTGGCAAAACAGATACCTACATTTTAAATTAAAGACCGACTACCAGCTTCAAAAGGTCTTCGTTAACGATCTTTTTCCAATTCCGCTTTATCTTGATTTTTAATTCCCTGCTTTTGAATTAAGGAATTATTATATTCTTCCGCCACTTTTAAAACAGACATCTCTGCCCCCAAGCGCTCTCCCAGTTGTATAAGGGCACGCGTGTCTTTGGGCAAGCACTTACCACCATAACCGCGGTACCCTTTGTGCACTACATCCAAATGAGTTTTACCGACCATTGGCTCGGCCTTGGCACATTCTTTAACAGTGTCATAATCCACGCCAATTTTCTGACATAAATCATAAACTTGATTCGCAAAAACAACTTTAAGAGCATACAAAGTATTGCCAAAATATTTCACCATTTCCGCCTCTTTGGCCGGAATTATTTTTTGAAATGGGGCAAACGGTAAGATAGAAATTATTTCCGACGCCACTGCTTTGCTTTGTGCGGTGAAGCCAACAATTTGCCTAGTGGGATAAATCATATCATAGTCAGCAGTTGCTTCAGTCAAAAATTCTGGATTGAATAAAATTTTATGCTGAGGAAAACGATGCTGATATTCTTCTGTCGTTCCCGGCAAAACAGTTGACTTGATTACAATAATTTTTTCACCGGTCAAAACACTAAACGCCTGATCAAGATATGACAAATCGAAACCGCCCTTTTGTTCGTCATAGGGAGTTGGTACACACAAAAAAATTACTTCTGCGTTGTTCAATTCTTCAACCGAATTCAAATTTTTAGCCGGGTCGAACAAAATCGGCTGAATTTGCTGGTGCTGAATAAAATAACGCAACAACGCACCTCCTACCATACCCACGCCCATGATTCCATATTTTTTCATAAATTTAAATTATTTATCTCCTTTAAGAAACGAACCGCCAACCGGTATAATATTAAAGCCAGCTTTTTGTAAATCAAAATAGCAATGTTGCCACATCCGGCGACCATCCATAATTAAAGGCCGTCCATTATAATCGCTTAAAACCCAATCGGCCAAACCACGAAACTGAGCCCAATCAGACGCGATTACAATCACATCAGCACCAGCAACGGCTTCCTTAGGATCATCCCAAAAACTTATCTTCTCGCTCTTTGATCCATACTTTTTAAAATTTTCCATCGCAGCCAGATCGTGCGCTTTGATCTGCTTTACTTGCTTTTCTAACAAAAAATCCGCGATCAAAAGCGAGGGCGAATTGCGAATATCATTGGTATCGCGTTTGAAAGCCAGACCCAACAAACAAACTGTTTTCCCTACCCAATCAAAACCGGCTTCTTTTTCCGCGCGCGCTAAAAATAATTCTAATTGCCGTTTGTTGGCTAAATAAGTTTCGTTAATAATTTCTGCTCCATATCCCACCGTTTGCAATTGATGAGATAAAGAACGCGCGTCTTTAATAAAACAGCTTCCGCCGGCATACAAACTATCATAAAAACCCCAATCACCGATCCGTTTATCTCCAGTTAAAATTTTTCTAATATGTTCAAATTTTAATTCCGGAAACGCCTCGCAAGTGCGCCCAATCACATCAAAACAAATTGCCAAACGATTAAATAAATAAAAATTTGCCAATAACTTTCCCGCGGCCGCTTCCTGCGGATTAACTTCAACATATTGGACAGCTGGAGAGTCGTAAAAGCGTTGATAAATTTGGCGCATTACCAAAAAATCACGCTCCGAAGATGCCCCTACCACGACCCGATCGGGTCGAAGTGAACCTTCTGTGGCCTTACCTTCCACTAAAAATTCCGGGTTAGACACTACCCCAAAATTATTAACTCCGGCTTTAGTTAAAATGTCGGCCGTGCGGTTAACCATATCAATTGGCACCGTGCTTTTATTAACCACTACCACATATTTTGTTTGTGTGCCGCCATTGCGACGTGTAAGCGAAATGGCTAATTTTTCGGCAGCATCAAAATAATAAGATAGATTACTTTCTCCAGTTTCGCCAACTTCGGGTGTTGGTAAACACATAAAAACCGCATCCGCTGTATCCAAAAATTTATCCAATTTGGAATATTGCGTGGTAAATTCTATCCGATCTTTATTTCTAGTTAACAAATCGCCTAATCCCTTCTCAAATAAACAGGCCTCTATCCGGTCATGATCGCCGGATGACAACGAATTGATCTTGCTCTCATCGATATCATAAACCAACACTTTGTGGCCGGAAGAAGCGGCCACACCGGCTGAACACGCACCTACAAAGCCGGAACCAATATAAATTAGATTCATAACACTAATTTTAATTATTATGTCAGTAAAAAAACCAATAAACTACGCACATCCTAAGCTTACTTAAATGATAATAACTGCTTAGTTAACCAATCTTCGTCTTTTAATTTTAAATCTCTGTCGTGTAGTAACAAAAAATTTTCTTTGTCATCAACGAATTCAATGCCATCCATTTTTTTCTCACCATCAGCCATGTAACGCCCGCAAATTATTTTTTTGATATTAGTATTTAAAACAGCCAAATATGTTTTATAGCTCCAAATATTACCCGGTGGCACCAAAATTTCAACCGGTACACCAAAATATCCCTCTAATATTTCCTGGGAGCGTGATATGTGTTCATTGTGCCAAGATTGGCTAAGATAAGGCCAAAACTCGCGATGATTATCGTTATTACGAGACCAAATCTTTGGCAGATGATTACCAACCACACAATGAGTAAGGCCATGATTGGCAATGGTAATTTTACCATTTTTAACAGCTTTTTTCAAGACCTCAGCTTCATCGGGAAATTTCAGGTAAAATGGGACAAACACACCATTTTTCTCAACCCAGCAAGCAGTGACAGCCACAATGGGAACGATTTGATATTTATCAAATAATTGCAGATATTTATTCCATTCCGATGTTGATAGCTCATCATAAACGCCCCAACGCTTAAATGGCCAAACTCGCTTAAAAAACCAAAAATTAGCCAAAGGAAAATAAAAAAATGGCACTCCTTTGAAACGAAAAACTTTGCGGCCGTGCTGATTAAAATGCTTACTCGACGCGCCCACGTCGTCTATTCTTAATATCTTCATACTATTTTTTTAGAACGACAAACAAACCAGAATAAAATAAATCTTTTTGAGCCTTTAAATTAAATAGTTTTATTAAAAATAAATACGGCAATATGCACAAAAATAAAATTAATCTAATAAAAATATTTTTTTGTACCAAAGCTTTAGCTCGCACGATGTCCCATATTGCCGTAAAACCATTACCAACTTTGCTCACTTGCGCCTCACTAAAATAAAGTTCGCATTTCCTCTTTAGAAACTGCTCGGTAAATCTTTGGTTGTCACTATGTTCGGCAAAAAGAAACGGGACAGAAACAATTGCCTTTCCACCCCACTTAAGCAATCGAGATATTTCTTTTAAACCAAGTTCATAATTATCCAAATACTCAAGGACTTCCAAGCATACAATTGCATCAAATTGATTATCGACGAAATTCAAACCATTTTCCAAGTCACCAAATTCAACTTGCAATGATTTGTTGGGAATTTTGTCCACTGCGATGATATCGGTATCGGCCTTAAAAAATATATCGTACCGACGATTTTTTGATCCCACATCAAGAACTTTTCCACCCAACGCCGATAACTCTTTTTTGATAAGCCGATTTAAAAGAAGGCGATGAATACTATAATGATAATAATCAGCCATAAATAAATTTTAATTTGCCAATTAAAACAAATAATGAAATGTAAAACCTCACTTTGAGAACCAACCAAAACGAACACTCGGTCGCTTTTTTATCTTGATCTATAACTGATAAATATTCCCGGGCCACGGTTTCTGGTGTTGGCAATGTCACCGCCGTACCCAAACCACTTCTGTGGTCAACACTAACAACCAAACCGGCAATGGCATCTAATAATTCTTTCTCATTACTAAATAATTTACAATTCCCAAACTGAGCTAACTCGCTACTTCCACCGGAATTCAATGCTACCACCGCCAGACCAGCCGCCATAGCTTCTATAAGCATATTGGAACAGGCGTCATCTTTGGCAGCAAAAATAAACATTTCAGCTGCTTTTAATTCTTGAGCCAAGCTCTTACCGTCCAACGGCGATAAAATCGCAATATTTTTAAATTTAACCGGAGAATTGCCAATAAATGACATCTGATATTTGCTAAAATCAAGATGCTTATCTAAATATTCATAATAACCAGATCCCTTATTTTTATTAGATGACCAACTGGCTGCTAAAATTTTTATCTTACTATGATTTTTGATAAAATTATCATCACGATAAAATGTTTGGCCAGCAGTATTATAAACTATCCGCCAATTTTTTTGCGCATTAAATCCGAGCTTGTTGGCCTCAGCTAACGACCAGTGCGATTGAAAAATAATACCATCTGCAATTTTATTGGCTAATGCAATAATAAATTTATCCATTAATTTCCAAATATTACCACGATGATAATAAAATATTGGCCCTAAACGAAATACTAATTTAATATTAGGATAATGATTTTTCAACTTAGCAGCTTTAATCAAATTATGGTAACTATTAACAATCACAATATCCGATTTTATCGGATCGTTTTCGTAAATACCCATCTTTAAATATTCCGAGTGCAGTAAACTCAAAAAATGGTTCCCCCCACCACTGGGTCCATTTTTAAAAGAAAATAAAATATTCACTTTCATAAATCACAACTGGAATAGCTGAATAATATAGCCCTTCGCGGCTATGCCCCGAGGTAATTGAGGTGTAATCATTTGAATATTGCATCCCTGACTAAACCGAGATCTTTAGCGGGCATATTTGCTCCCTGGCTCGGAAATTGATTTAATTCAATGCCAACTCGTCATCTTCGGTGTATAGCATCTGAACACCACCCACTTCTTCAAAATTAGGATATTCTTTTTTAAACCCTTTAAAAAAACCATCAATTGCTTCCAATTTAGCTTTATAATTGGCAGCGTTATCGGTATTTTTAAGATATTTTCGCTTTGAACTTTTACAATAAGCGCACAACGGATTAACCGGCTTGGGACCAGCCGAATTGCTGGTTTGCCTTAAATATTGCAAAACCGGATGTTGCCAAATTTTTTGGAAATCCAGTTTACCATATTTTTCCAGATGTTCTTTGTAATTAAACAAGAAAGAATTAAACACGTTGCAGACCCCCATATAGTAGCAGTCCTTATGCGAAAAAGACGAACGCATTTGGAAACCCTTCCAAGGCCGATCACACTTAACTATCCCTTTTTCTTGTTCCAAAGCGTCTTCTTTAAAATACGGCTTTTGGGGTGGCAACAAATTTAGCCACCCTTTTAATTGCGCATACTCATAAAGCGCATCAATTTTTTTGTTTATTTCTGGGTATTCTTCTTTTTTAAATATGAGCCCTTTTAGAGTGGGGGTATAGTCGTGAAAATGATAAACGTGAAACGCGTCGGCACCCAGACCAGCCACCCATTCCAACATTTGTTGGGCCTCATCAATGTTGGCGCGATTTAAAGCAAACACCACTGTCACATAAGGTACTTTTAATTTCAACTCTTTTCGTCTGGTAAGCAAACGCGCTAAATTTTTTTTCACCAAGTCCAAACTGCCAGCCTGAAGAGTTTTATAGCTTTCCGGCGAAAAACCGTGAATAGAAAAAGTGATGGAGTCAAAACCAACCGCCAACATTTGATCTTGAACTTTTTCATTTAAACCATTACCGTTGGTAGAAATATGCAAAAAGGTTTTGTACTCTTTTTTAAGATAAGAAATAATTTTAAAAAAATCGGGATTTAAGATTGACTCACCAATAAATCCCATAAAACTTAAACGCGTGGCGGCAGCCAGTAGTTCAGCAAATTTTTTAAACTCATCAAAAGTGATAAAATTAGGCACCTGCCCGCATTTGGCCTTGATATTGTTAATGGAACACATCGGGCAGGATAAATTACAGATGTTAGTCAAACTAAATACCACGTCACCAGGGGTAGAGCCAGGGCGAGGATTAAAAGTTTTGGCATCAAAATGCTGTTGTGCCAAATTGACTATAATCTTGGGGCGAGTCAATAATTTAAAATTTGATTTAGAGCTTAAAACTTTTTTAGCGTTCTTAACTATTTTTTTAACTTGGTCAGATTTGGTCATAGAATGATATTTAATTTAAAAAAAATATTAATAATTAAATCTTGATAATGATTATTTTCCATTACAGATAAAACTTTCTCAAAATTATACTTTATATATTCCGTTTGTTTCATTTTACCATCAAAGCAATTTAAAATATACTCACTAATTTTGCTATAATCGCCAGAATCAAATAAAGAGAACGGGTGCAAAAAATCCGGGGCCAAACCAACTGGAGTAGAAAAAATCATCGTCTGACATAAACTACTTTCTAAAATGGCTTTAGGGCCACCTTCACTAGCAGATGTTACTAGGTACAAATCAATTAAATTATACAACCAATTTATTTTTTCAATGGATAAATTATTTACCAAAACATCATCCTTTCCAGCGGCAAAACATTGAGATTCACCCACAAATATATAGGGAATAGATTGACGTTCACATTCTTTCACCAAATAATGGCGACGCGGACCGGCCAATATTAAAATAAATTTTTCACGCGGCAAGCCACTTAAAATCTTAACTAGTAAATCAGGATTTTTCTGCCACTTGGGCAGTAACAAATTTTTCCCCAAACTATCCCGCTGAAAAGAGCCGATCAATATTTTATCTTTTACTAAAGAATAATCAATTTTTAACCGCTCACAAAGCGCTAATTTGGTTAAACTAAGTCGGTAAAATTCAGCCGGAGAAACATAAAACGGTATTTTTATGTTGGGCCAGTTATTGGCAGTTAAAAAATCCGACACCGCCTGGCTCGGAGCGATAAATAAATCTACCAAACCTTTAAAATGATTAATTTTGTTGATATCATCGCGACAATCATTGGTAATAACCGCTACAATTTTTTTATGAAAAAATTTTTTCAACAAACGAACAAAAAAGAATTTTAGCGAAAAAACCTGTTCATACCAAACAAAAAAATAAATATCCGAAAAAATATAGCTGGAGGATAATTTTACTCCTTTCAAATCTGATAAAAAAGAACATAAATTTTTCCGATCTTTGTCAATGGACCAGTTAACCCAGTCCCGTCCGATTATTTTTACTTTTACAGATTTTTTCATATTGCTTTTACCACCCCCCAAAATTCTCCAAATTGAACAGAGTAACTTTCAATTTTCCAATTACTTTGCGCCATTTCCGCAAAAAGTGTATTTAAATCATACTCTATAAAATGGGTCGGGTCAAGACGATAATCCACACCCTTTTCTTTTTTATACATAACCAACCAATCACGATTGATCATCGGTACACGCAACAAAATAGTACTGGCGACACTGTGTAATTTTTGCAAAAAATTAATTCTATCGTCTATGTGCTCTAAAACATTGGATAAAATAACTTTGTCAAATTTTTGATCCCACTTATAAGACACTGCATCTGCTACAATATAAATTAAATTAGCACATCGAAATTTATTTTTAGCATGGTTGATATTTTTTTCTTTTAAATCAACAGCCACTACTGCCTTGGCTCGACTAGAAATCAAATAGGCTACCTCTCCTTTGCCACATCCAATGTCGATAACTTTGTCGCTCTCATTAACATTATTAACAAAAAAAGAACCATAGTCCATAATCCGATGTTTGGGATGAGTGCCGTTATTTTCTAGCAAAACTAATTTACTAATAACACGATAGCAAAAATTGTGTAAACGTAGGGTAACACGGATAAAAAATGAATAAAGTTTGTTTTTAATTTTCATATGTTATCAATCCAATTCTATTTATTGCGCAACTCAAATACTAACAAAATCATGTGGGATGAAAAAAACGATAATAATTTATTTAAGAAAAATTTGATAACTTTTAAAATTAAAAAGTTAGAATTATAAACCACCCGCAAAATCGGCTTGGTTACTGATACCTCATCTTTCAATCCCTTTACTCCGTCAATTTTTTTGCTATGTTTTAAAACAAAACCGAGCTTTTCTATGTCCTCGATAACCTTATGATCATCTAACGCAAATTGATAAAAATCCTTTTTGTTATCTTCAGAGCCAACAAACTCGCGATATTTACCTAATTTAATTTTTAATTTTCGTAACCATGACAGGTGCGGAAAGGTAATAAATAAAAACCCGCCCTTTTTTAAAACACGCCTGATTTCCAATAAAATACTATCGTAACCATCATAAAAATGCTCTATCACTCCCAATGACCAATAACCATCAAAAAAATCATCCTCAAACGACAAATTGCGGACATCACCTAATTTAATTTTTAGAGTGGGGATAGTTTGATTAATTTTTGCAACAATTTTTTCGGCAAAATCAACACCGTAAGTGTCAAACCTAAAATAATTTTGCAGGGCATAAACAAATTGTCCTTTACCACAGCCACCGTCCAAAACTTTATCACCGGTTTTTAAATATTTTTTGCTAATAAGACAAACTAAATTATCTTTCCTAACACTAACAATCTGTTTTTTTAGATCACCTGATGAAGTCCACAAATCGTCCCAAAAAACAGCTGTGGGTGATTTTTCCACAAAAACTAAGCGGTTATTGATTTTATCAAAATATTCCATAGGAATTTTTAATAATTTTTTAATTCTAAATTAATAATTTTGTCTAAACTATAACAATTCAATATTGTTTGACGCGCCCCATGGCCAATTCTTTCTCGCAACGCCAAATCGTTTAATAAAATCTCAATCCCACCACGTAAACTAACCGAATCGATTTCTGTTAAAAAAGCATCGCGTAAATGAGTCACTGTAGCACTAATACCATCAACTTTGGTTGCTAACACCGGTATGCCACACGCCATTGCTTCTAATAATACTTTGGGATTGCCTTCATATAAGCTGGGCAAAACAAATATATCGGCATTATTAAAATATTTTGGCAATTCATTGTGTGGTACATTTCCTAAAAATTCTACGTTCAGATTATTATCTTTGACAATCTTTTTTAATTTATTTTCTAAACTGCCGAAACCAACCATTATTAATTTAATATTTTCCAAACCTTTTAAAGCTAGCAATAAATTTCCCAAATTCTTTTGTGGCTCCATCCGCCCAACAGAAAGCAAGCTGATTTCTTTACTAATATTTTTTTTATTTTCTAACGGCTTGAATAAATCAATATCAACATAATTCGGAATAACTGTAACTTTATTTATATTATTACCAAATAAAATTTTTTCACTGTCGCTCGCTACCACAATAATATCAGCAAATTTTCCCGCAAATTTTTCGATAACTTTAGACAAATAAAATTTTATTGATGACGTTTTTTGACTAAATAAACTTAAGGAGTATCCTGTCCTCACAATTAATTTCTTTTTATATAACCACTTAGCAATAACGGCCGTCCAACTACCAAGCATCTGATTGGTTTTGTAAAAATCAGCGCCACTTAATTCTTTCCAATAAATAATTGACAAAATCAAAGAATAAATAAAATTGGGACAGCGAAATTTTTTCGGCAAAACCGCGATATTGTCAGCCGCTAATTTAGCCGCGAAGCGCCCATCCATTCTGCCATAAGTTATAAAATAAATTTTTTCAAAATATTCTCCTAATTTTTGATATAATTTCAATTCGCGCGCGAGCAGCCCGCGCCGCTCCCACAAATCCAAGCTTACCCCATAAGTAAAAAATAAAACCAATTTTTTATTTTTTAACTTGCCAAAAGCATCATGATTTAAAACTGCCTGTCGGACAGGTGGATCAGTATTTAAATTAGTATTTAAATATATATTTAAATTATCCGCTGGTGCCATAAAATTTTCCAATAATTAACTAAATGCCACCACCAAAATTTAAAACTATTTTTGACTAAAATAACGGAAAAAAATACCACCAACAAATCACCAAAATTAGCCCACCAATAAGCAAAGATAGCACCAGTTCGCTTACGCAACAGCTTGTTCCACAGATAATAAGTATAGGCGATTTTCATATCCACCCCGGCGCGATTTTGTGGCCGACCGCCCAAAGTATGGTGATGCTCACAGCAAATCTTTGGGTCAACAAACAAACTTTTGGAAAATTTTTGATAAATTGGATAAGAAAATAATTTGTCTTCGCCGAGCGCGTAGCCGGACAATTTTTCATCAAATTTAAAGTCCGCGAAAACCGCGCGCCGATAAATACCAATACCGCTTAACCACTGGCAATTCTGCGTGCCTATCGGCCGACTGGCATATTGATTGCGACCGGACAAGAGCAATCGGTTGGTGCTACTGGAATTGTTCAATAAGAAAAATTTAGCAAACAAATTATATAATTGATAAATAAATTTATTACCACCAACTTTAGCGGCGTGGCCGATTTCAAAATCAGTAATTACTCCCTGCACCCCAAGCGCCTCCGGATTATTGTCAAAAAAATCCAATGTCTTTCCCACATAATCACTCGCTAAAACAATATCATCATCTAAAAAACCAACCAGACTGGTAGTGCTTTGAGCAACGCCATAATTACGCGCGGCCGTTAAAGATTTAAAATTAACTTTAAAATATTTAATCGGCAAATGATTATATCGCGCCAACAAATCGGCCGAGCGATCGTCACCTTGTTCTACGATAATTATTTCATCTGGTTTATTTATTTGCAACTCAAACGAAGCCAATAAATTTTTTAAAGCGTCAGGCCGATTCAAGGTCGGAATAATAAATCCAATACTTGCCATATTAATTAGCGGCATGCCACTTTTCTTCGTTACCGTCAGTTAAACTATGAAGCACGCCATCGCGATCAAATTTAAAATTACTATAAACACGATCTAAAACAGCACTACTAAAATCAAACTGCAACTCACCACTGTTATATTGCCAGGTGCCAGAATCAATTGGCTCTGGATCGGCCGGATAATTATATACTTCCAAAACTCCATTATTTGATAAATGAACGCGATTATAATATCCATTCAGCTCTACCCCCCAAGGATTGGCGGAAAAAACTGCGGCGGTTACTTTTGTCCAGCGATTATAATGGCCTAAGCCAACATATTGGTCATAGGCAAAAAACAAAGCCATGGCCAACACCGCCGCGGCTAAAATAACAACTTGTTTACGCTCTGAAATATATTTATTTAGCATATCTTTTAAATTTAAATTTTTGAGGAATTAAAAACCACCCCAAACGTATAAAAATAATACTTAAACCCGACCACTTAGGAAACCCATAGCGCGCGATAGCCAGAATACGCGCTAAAAGAGCCCACCCCTCTTGCCGTTTACCACCCCAAGACAGTGAACCGGGACGCACGCGCCAACTAATCAAACGCTCTGGTAAATTCGCAATCCCATAACCGGCACCACTTAAACGCAAGAGCAGTTCATAATCTTGGCTATAAGTGAATTTAGAATTATAGCGACCTATTTTATTTAAAATATCCGCACGCGCGAGCCAAGCGCTGTGTATTAACTGATTATTATATAATAATTTATCTTTAATTTTTTGTGGCGACAACGCTAAATTCTTTTCGCCGATTTGTTGGCCACTACTGCTAATATACCAGCCCTGACTGCCACAGATGGCAATTTCCGCGTGCTTGTTAAGATAATCAACTTGTTTGGCCAGACGCTCGGGCGCGCACAAATCATCAGCGTCCAGACGCGCAAGATACTGCCCGACACAGCGCGCAAGGCCAAGATTCAAAGAGCGTGTCAACCCAATATTTTTTGGATTTGTAATAATTTTAAAACGCGAATCTTTTTGAGCATATTCATTTAAAATCGCGACCGAACTATCGGTAGAGCCGTCATCTACAATTACAAACTCCCAATCAGAGAATGTCTGATAAAGCACGCTCTCAATTGCCTGGCGCAAATAACGCTCGCCATTATATACTGCCATTAACACGCTAACTTGTGGCATAACTATTTTTTTATTTGATTTTGCGATTGTTGCTGTAATAAAATTTGCGCCACCACACTCTCCCCTTGTTTGTCCCACTTCACTTTATTATCATTAGCGCGGTTAATTACTTCCATGGCCTTATCGCCCTGACCAGACATCTGGTACACAAGCGCCAATCGCCAATAACCCTCGGCAATCTTTGGATCAGCTACAATGGTTTTATCTAGCATGCTGATTGCTTCTTCATTTTTCCCAAGCGCGCTTTCAATACCAGACAAAGAATAAACAATTTGCTGACGAGCGGGAGAATAACTTAAAGCACTCTTTAAAAATCCTTCTGCTTCCAAATACAGACGGTTGTCACTGATAATTTCCGCTCCCATTTGAGCGAGTTGAGATAATGAAATTTGATTACGGATGTCCAAAGGATGTAAAGTTAAATTCTTTTGTAATTCTTGGTAAACGATTGTCCAAATTTCTTTACTAACCTCGGGATCTAAAGTGGCGCGACCATTATAAAGTGTCTGGGCCGCGCTGCGTCCGATGTCACTTCTAATATCATCAATATGCGGAGAAGAAAAACTAAAAACTTTTTTTAACTCTGGAGCAACAGTGGCCGGACTTTGTGCCAATAAACGCAAGACACTTAAAGTACCCATGTTGGCCCGGGCCGGTTGGATATTAAAAATAAAAATTACCACCGCACAAACTGATCCGATAATAACAAAAGCGCCAACTTTGACTTTTTTATCGGCATCGGGCGACAGAGTGTCTGGAGTCGCGTGCGACGCCATTGATGCTACTTTAGCTGGTTTTTGATTGATTTCACCCATATGAACTGATAAAGCGTTAACCATTGCCAGCCAAAACATAAAATATAAATAAGAGGTGGGGTTTTCAAATACAGTCACATTACCCACTAAGTGCGCCACCAAAAAAGCCGCGCCTACGACAGTGATGTGCGCTTCCAATCCCCCACGCCGCCGGGCGTAAATTAAAGTAAAAATACCAATGGCAAAAATTCCCAAATAGGAAATAATGCCAAAAATGCCCTGCACCGCCAAGGTATTAACAATAATATTATGAGCGTTGTCAAACCAGGTCTCACCATAGCCAAACTCCAAAGAGCGTGCCTGATAATATTTGTTAAACGCATAAAAATAATTATTCGGTCCCCAACCAAAAAACGGTCGCTCTTGCCAGGACTCAACCGCAATTTCCCAAGCAATCCAACGCGGACTATCTTTGATATCCGCAAACGAAGTGTTAACGGCTCGCCCAACTGCCGGCATATTTTTTACAAAATCTGTGGTCCTAAATGCTACCAATAATGCCACCGCTACTACTACCAAACCAGCAAACACCGACAATATTATTCGTATTTTTTTATCTTTTAAAACAAGCGCATAACCAACAATAGCAGTACCAAAACCGGCCAGTAAACCCAACATTGAACCGCGGGTACCACTATAAAAAAGACCAAGGACGGCCAAAACCGCGGCAATGGACAAAACCACCTTGGCAACAGTATTTTTTTCTTTTACATACAACAAATAACTGACAAAACATAAAAACAAGCCGTATCCACCGACATAAATCGCATTACCTAAAGTGCTGGCCACACGGGTGGACCCTTGATTTAACAGCAAATTAGGATCAACTATTTTTTGCAAAACTCCAATCAACATGACAATTGAGCCAGCCCCTAAAAAAGCAATCAACGCCCACTTCCAGTCGGTCCAATTTTTAAATACTGAAGTGGCGATAAAATAATAAGCCACATAGTGAAAAAGAGTGAACAGCCCCAACATGCGCTCGTGATTATCCCAAAAACTATGATAAGGGTCAGTGCCAACAAAAGTTGAAATGGCGAAGCTCAGTAAAAAAGCCACTACCACTAAATTTAAGGCAGTAAATTTCGGTTTATATTCTTGCCAATTGATAAATAAAAGCAGGGCGTAAGCACCAAGCATAATAGTTACTAACGAGCGAAACAGCAAAATCTTGGGAACAATAAAAGGAAAAATAAAAGAAGTGGGCAAAACCACGAGCGGCACTAAAAAAGTGACGTAAATTAAAACTTTGACAGCTGTTTCCAAGCTTCGTTTCATAAATAAAATGTATAATAAATAGCGCTTATAAGCGCTATTTATTATACTAAAATTCTACTAAAAGGTCAATAATATCTGTCGCCTAATTAACGATTGTTTGGTAAACTGGACCGGTAATACCAATGGAATTAAACCAATCACCGGAAGACAAGACTCCGGAACAGGTGGACATTGCGGCGCTGTGAGGTTCAGCGCTCATATCAGACCAGACGAATGTTGCCGCGGAAGTAACCGGCGACAGACCGGAGCTGATACCATTTAAACTTTGGAGGCCTATTATACCAATACGGTCATCCTCGCACGTACCACCAGACCAAACATCTAAATATCTTGGCTCTAAACCGTCCACTTGCGTTAATTCTACGTTATCTACTAATAATTTGGTCCGGATTAAATCATTATCAGCGGAGTGATTAAAACCAGATAAAGTAGCTTTCAGCTGATAATCAACACTAGAGCCGGACGGTACTACTTCCTCACCGGAATCACGCCACACCACATAAAGCGTTTGATTGTCGCCGGCAGTGATAAAGCGAGAACTGGTGGGAGCGGACGCTTCACTGCTCAAACGAACCACTGCCCCTGTGCCTGGATCAATACGGTTAAAATATACCAAATCAGAAATATCAGTTGAATTTCTATATAATTTAAACCAAGAGGCCGAAATCGGATCAAAAGTACCACTATCAATCAGATCTAATTTAAACGCCAGCTGTTTAAGCGCGATTGGGCCACGACTGGAAGCGTAAATTCTAAACTTTGATAATATATTTTCACTATTATTAGTAAGAATTGGTGAAAAACCAGACCCCAAGCTAAGCGTCGGGATTGATTTATAAAGCACATAATGCATTCGCCCCACCCCTTTAAATGAAGATGAAGCAGCACCATTAATTTGGTCATTGCTTAATCGGACACCACTGTTAACACCTTCGGCTTCAATAAACACTGAATTTTGCGCGTTACCACCAGTGCCAAAAGACATAAGCGGGCTGGTGCCGGACTCAAGCGCCGAATCACCCAAACTATTGAAGACAAATCTCACCGGTAAAGAAGCAGTATTAGTAGCGGTGGAAGTGGTCGTATATACAACAAAATTTAAGTTGTTAAAATCAGCAACCACTGACGGTCCAACGCCGGGAATATCCACTACCGTAGGCGTAACACTGCCCAATGGCACTGTTGACCCGTTATATAATTGAATTGACTGATAATCGTTGGCCACTTGATCACCCGGGCTGGCGTTAATTTTAATTAATACCCGATTAATTCGTACCGGTTCATTGCGCGCTAATAAACCAATGGTGATCTCACTATATATTATTGAATTATTAAAAAATGAACCAACTGCGTGAGCCTGATAAAGCCCGGTATTTGGTTGCAATAAAACATCTAAAGTGCCTTGCGGTAATGGCGCGCACTTGCCGGCATTACAGGCCTCGCCCGCCGCGCAAGTGCTAGTAACAAAGGCGATATTGTTGCCATCGCAAAACGCTTCTTTCACATAACCGGATAAAGCGGAATCAGCTAAACAACTATCCGCTTGTTCGCTCACAACAGTGCCATTGCTTAAACTAATCAAACGAGCGGATGAAGCGGTATATTGGTCAACGCCACTATCCAAATCCACGCAACGATTGGGGCTATTGTACACACATCGGCCCGCTGTGGAGGGAGTAGTGCCACAAGTAAAATTAGACGGGCACGAAGTGGTGCTAAACCTCGGGGAACCACCGATACAACTCCCCTCTTTTGCCATATTACCAACACAGGTGTCTATACCGGCAGAAATAAAAGCACCGGTACGGGGGTTGGACATACCAACCGTAGCGCGCGTGGTAAAATTTAAACCACCATCCGTATCTAAGCAATAAGGCGCTGTGGCCGTACAAGCAGTGTTGGTTGTTTTTAAACGCGTGGGAGAATAGCAACTATAAGTATATTTATTAGTACCGGAACATTTAGTTAAATAATTTTCCGTCACGACAATACCATTTGGTAATTGACGACAGGTGCCATTAACAAAAGTATCAACCGGACTGGGGCTCGCGCTCGTGGGCGTGCCCGCGCAAGGCGAACGCCAAATCAAACGATAAGTATTATCGTTTAAACAAACATAAGTATAATTTTTACCGGCCGTACAACGATTGGTGTATTGAACTTCGGTGGCCACCCCGCCCGCTATCGCCCGACAGGAGGAAACGGTGTTGTAATAAGTTGAACCGCGCGGCGGTGGTGAAAAACCAAACGCCGCCCCGCCCGCGAGGACAGCGGCGAGAGTGGCGACTGCTAATTTTAATTTCGTGACGCTTCCGGTTTTTACCCGCGTCAACGTATCCGTTGTTCCCATAGTTGCGGCCGTATTCATAATTTTGAAATTAATTCCATAAAAAATATGGATTAAAAGTTAGTTGATAATATTATACCACACTCGCCCCCCCCCCGGCACAACCT
>Ga0208246_1000157_pt1 | contig 64031 bp, 50 predicted proteins | sample RifOxyD2_FD_184039 | JGI IMG/M metagenome (GOLD analysis project Ga0208246, IMG submission 184039) | Soil microbial communities from Rifle, Colorado - Rifle Oxygen_injection D2 (SPAdes) | ecosystem: Environmental > Terrestrial > Deep subsurface > Rock core/Sediment | place: Rifle, Colorado... | reverse complement strand
CCAGGCCATTCCAGCCTCCCCGACCCCTTCTTTCAGTTCCCCCCAAAAGAAGACGGACCGGCGAAAAGGTCCACTTAGTACTCAAGTGAAGTAGTACATTCAACCTGAACTTGCAAGAAATTTTCTGAAAATTGTTTCATCTTCGCCCTTTGTCTTCCCCCTGGCTGGACTTTGGAGAAAGCCCGATCTGTTTCTTTGTTGCCAAGAGTGAGGCTGCCCGGTAATCTTGGGCCAACCCGACCGGTTCGGCCCTTCCCTTTTGGACCCATGTCCCAACCAAATCATTTGCCTCTAGCCGTTGTCGGTGCCGGGATTGCCGGGTCCGAAGCCGCTTGGCAACTCGCCCAAGCGGGGTACCGGGTCGATCTGTACGAGATGCGGCCCCACCGCCTTTCCGAAGCCCACCAAACCGGCCTTGCCGCCGAGCTGATTTGCAGCAACAGCTTCAAAAGCCTGGACTTACACAATGCCCACGGAGCTCTGAAGGCCGAACTTTTGGCCGGCGGTTCTAGGGTTCTGCAAGCGGCCCTGGAGAACCGCATTCCTGCAGGTTCGGCCTTAGCGGTGGACCGGAACGGTTTTTCCCAGTCGCTCACCCAAGCCCTGGAGGGCCACCCCATGATCCAGCTGGTCCGCCAAGAGGTGGCGGACCTGGAGGTGCTTTTGGCGAAGCACCCGCACCTGATCCTGGCCACCGGCCCCCTGACCAGTCAGCCTTTGATGGACTCGTTGGGCGCACGTCTGGGGCAGGAGGGGCTTTATTTTTATGATGCCATAGCGCCAGTGGTGTTCGAGGAATCCATCGACTACACCCAGGCCTTCCGGGCAGCTCGGTACGACAAGGGGGGAGCGGACTACCTGAACTGCCCCTTTACCAAGGAGCAATATGCCGATTTTGTGACCGCACTGGTCGGGGCCGAAAAGGTGGGCTTCAAGGACTTTGAGCAGCCCAAGCACTTTGAAGGTTGCCTGCCCATCGAGGTAATGGCCGGTCGGACCTTTGAAACCTTGGCCTTTGGCCCCCTCAAGCCGGTGGGCCTGACCGACCCCAAAACCGGCAGGCAACCTTATGCGGTTTTGCAGCTCCGGCAGGAGAACCGCTCCGGCACACTATATAATATGGTGGGCTGCCAAACTCGGATGACTTGGCCGGAACAGCAAAAGGTCTTTCGGAAGGTTCCGGGCCTGGGCCAAGCAGAATTCGCCCGGCTGGGGAGCATGCACCGCAACAGCTACCTCAACGCCCCCAAGCACCTGGGACCGGGGCTGACTTTGAAGGTTGACCCCAGAATCCAGGTCGCCGGACAGCTGACCGGGGCCGAGGGGTACAGTGAAGCGGTGGGGACCGGTTATTGGGCCGCCTTGTGCCTCAAGGCCCAGCTGGAGCAAAAGCCCCTACCCAAGCCGGACCCCAAAACCCTTTTGGGCAGCCTGATCTTTTACCTTTCCCAGGCCAGCGCCGACAATTTCCAGCCGATGAACGCCAACTGGGGATTGGTGGACAGCCCCAAGCGGCCAAGGAGCCTGGGCAAGTCGGAGTTTCGGACCCGACTGGCCGAAGCCGGATTAAAGCGATTTTTGGAGATCTTGGCCCCGCTCCGGTGACCGAACAGGGAAGGAAGGGAAAGAAGAGTCCACCCTAAAGCTGGGTGGTCTGCAACGCCAGGAAGTTCCGACCCACTTCTTTGATGTAGTGTTCCGTTTCGTAAGGCAAAGTGGCAATGTTCCGGTGGAAAGCCTTGGCGGAAATCCGGTTGGCGGCATGGGGTACACAGGTGAGCCGCTCGCAGCCAAAGGCCTTGCGAAGCCTTGTAAAACCAGCATTGTAGGAAGCAACCACCAAGGTGAACCGGCGGTTGGGGTCTTTGACCGAAGCAAAGGCCTTTTGCAGGTCCGAGAGGTGTTGGACGGCCAACAGGATGTTCAGGTCCGGCTGGTCCAGCAGTTGCCGGTGAAAAAATTTTGTGTCTTGCGGCTCTAAGATCGCCACCTTTTGGTAGTACCCCTGGGCGGTCAGCGGCATCAACTGCATCAACCCCCTGGCCCCGGCCCGGCTGATGGCCTGAGGGTTGTAAGCCGATTCGGCCTTCATGATCGCCAAAACCAATTGGGGTTCAACCCCGTGCACCGATTCGAGCTGCCGCAAAAAAGGCAAATAGGCCTCGTACTCCCCTTTGGGTTCCACCGGACTGGCGCTGCCATAAACGGTTTGGTGACTGATCACCGGCTCTGCCAACAGGGAGATCGCCAATCCGAAGAACAGCATCAATCCCTTGCGGTAACAATTTATCCCCATAGCCCCTCAAGGATAGGTTGAGACAAAAAAAGTTTTTTGCAGATAGGTAGCATTTCCTATCACTTTGTCCTAGCCTTTATTCTGTGTAACATAGTACGTTTAACACAATTTATCTACCGGTTTCTGCCTTGCCCCCTGATCCCCTTGACCTGACTGGCTTTAGCCGTCCAAAACTGGCCCTTTCGGCCTGCCTGGGCTTTTTGTCCTGCCGGTATGACGGCACCGGATTCTTGTCCCCACTGCCTCGGCGGTTTTTTGACTGGGCCGAGGGGCGGCCCTTTTGCCCGGAAACCCAGGCGGGGCTCGGCACCCCCAGGACCCCGATCCAATGGGTATTGACCGGCGGTAGGCCGACCGTTGTGGAGCTGAAAAACGGGCAAGACCATTTGCCCCAACTGGAAAAAACGGCGCAATGCCTCTTGGGGGCCTGGGGCGAGTTGGAGGGTTTGTTGCTCAAGGCCCGCTCTCCCTCTTGTGCGCTCGACGACTGCCCCCGGTACCTGCCCGGAACATCCACCCCCACAAACTTTGGCCCAGGGGTGCTGGGAAAGGCGGCCTTGGACTCGGACCGGCCTTGGATCCTGGCCACCGAAGAGCAGGTCAAAACCCCCTGGGGCTTTGAGCTTTGGGCGGCCGGGTTGTTCCAATTGGCGAGGCTCAAGGCCCTCCCGGACAATCTGCTCCCTGACTTCCACCACCGGCAAACCGCCCTGTTGGAAGGCATGGGTGCAAAGGCAGCCTTGGAGGGATGCCGGTCAGACCGCCGGGAATATACCCACCGGTTTGCCCGGGCCTTCACCTCCCCGCCGGAGTACCAGGTTTTTTTGGCCAACTTGGGGCTGGGGAACACTTCCCCAGAGCTACCACTGCGGCTTGACCAATTGGCCGCCCTCTTGGGGGTTTCAGGCCAAAGTCTCAACCATCCTTATCCCCCTTCCCTTACCGCCACAAGAAGCCCATGAAACCACTTTTATCCGCTGAAAGCGATACACACCAAATCGCCTTGGACCTGTACCGGCAGCCCAAAGAGGCACTGCTGTCCACCCACAGTGCCAAGTTTGCCGGGTTTCCCTTTGGCTCGCTGGCCCCATATGTCCTTGGCCCCCAGGGGCAGCCGGTGGTCTTTTTGAGTGCGCTAGCCCAACATACCCAGAACCTGAGGCAAAACCCCTTGGCTTCTTTGACCCTGTTCCCCCCAGCCGTGACCCCGGAACAGGCTCGGCTGACCTTGCTGACTGAGGCTAGACTCTTTAAGGGCGACACTGACCCCCTCCTGACAGCCCACCAGACCCATTTCCCTTACAGCAAGGTTTACCTGGGGTTTGGGGATTTTTCCCCTTGGGAGCTGTGGGTCCAGCAGGCCTATTTGGTAGCTGGATTTGGTCGGGCCGGTTGGTTGGACCCGGCGGGTTTGTGGTCCCCCTGACCGTTCAAGCCACCGGCCCCAAGACCTAGGACTTTACAAGTGCTGTCTCCAACCTGCCCAGCTCGGCTCCGGTCCTGGAGGATTTTTTTTCATTCATCCATTTAAAAACAAAGACTATAACCGATGCAGTGGGGTTGTTTTTTGCGCCAGTGAAGTAAAATTATTTTACCTTCATTTTACTTTCCCTTGGGGTTCAGATAACAACCAGTTTGTATGGTTAGCTCACCAAGCCAGCCAACAGCAAGGCGGTGAACCTCTGGAGTGAAGATGAATCACATCTTAGTGATCGAAGACCAAGAAGACGTTCGAGAGCTGATCGCCTACAACCTGCGCAAGCAAGGTTACGAGGTTATCGAGGCCAACAACGCCAACGATGCATTGATCCTGCTCGAAGACATCAATTTGGACTTGATCCTCCTCGACTTGATGCTCCCCGGTTTGGGTGGACTGGATTTCTTGAAGATTTTAAAATCCAAGGAACCTTTCCAGGGGATCGCCGTCATTATCCTGTCGGCAAAAAGCGAAGAACAGGAAGTGGTCACCGGCCTCAAACTGGGGGCGGACGACTACATCCCCAAACCCTTTTCCATCAAGGTGTTGCTCGCCAAGATCGAGTCGGTTCTCCGTAGGGTCAACTCCCAAGAGCAGAGCCTGCTCCGGTACAAAGACCTGCTGCTCAACCAAGAGGAACACAAGGTGTACGCCTTGGGACAAGAAGTAACTTTGACCAACAAGGAATTTGAACTTTTGTCCCTTTTTTTGAAGAAACCCAAGAAGGTGTTTCACCGCAACCAGTTGCTCAACTCCATCTGGGGTTATGATTCAGAAACCTACACCCGGACCGTAGATGCCCATGTTTCTAGCTTGCGCAAGAAATTGGGCGAGCCGGGCAAGATGATCCGGTCTATCCCCAAAGTGGGGTACGGATTGGACATTTAGGCGGTTTGTTTTGTACCGCTTAATAAGATTGGGTCGGCCAGATTTTACGGATATTTTACATCCTCCTGCCCAAGCGACTTCGCAGGGAGCCTAGGTTGGCTCCAAGAAGGGGGTTTACCCCAAGAGACCGGGTTTTTACCCAAGGGTCTATTTAAATCGGGCACACAAGGCCCAAGAACAATAAACCGAGAACAGGAATCCCCTATGTCTTACATGAACTTCAAAAAATTGGCTCTCGCCGGTTTGGCTACTTTGATGGTAACCGGTGTTGCTTTTGCCGAAGGCGAAATGCCTGCCGCACCTGCTCCCGAAGCAGCCGCCGCTCCGGCCAACGACGATTTCAGCTTCAAGATGTCCGGCACCCTGCGGGAATACTTTGGGCAATACAACAGCGGTGTAAAGAACACCAGCGCCTACATGCAAGAGTTTGGTGAAGCCAACTTGGCCGCCAACGTGACCGCTGGTGCCATCACCGGTTACTTTGAATTGGAATCCCGTGATTTGGCAGTTGTTTCTGCAGTCCAACGGCGCTTGGACGCTAAGTTTGGGGACTTGAAAGTCTCTTTTGGTACCATCAAGCCCAAGGAATCCTACGCTTTGGCTGACGATGCCGAAACCGGCACCAAAACCAGCGACAGTGCCAGCTTTGGCTTCTACAAAGGCGAGTTGATCAAAACCGAACTTGACGGCCTCCGGCTGGAATACAAAATCGGTAAAATCAAGGCCGGTGTGTCCTTGTACGAACGTGATGCCTTGAACGCCACCACCTACGCCATGGTGGACAGCACTTCGGACACCGCCGTCAGCAAAAGCAAGTTCACCGCCAAGGCCTACAAAGAAGGCAGCGCCACCCAGTTTGGTGCCTACGGCGACTTGGGTCCGATCTACTTCCACCTCTCTTCGATCAGCTCCAAAACCGATGCTCATACCAGCACCGCCACGGTCCTGAACCACTCAGGTAGCCAACTGGGCGTTAGGTACAACATCGAAAAGGGCTTTTATGTCTCCGTGGACAGCGGCTCCAAGTCGATCGCCCAAGACACAACCTACAAGAAAAAATATGCCGACTCTGCTTTGCAGGTCAAATACACCTTGGGCAACCAACAGAGTGCTGTGGTTACCTTGGCTAGTATGACCTACCAAGACGAGAAATACGCTTCGACCAAGAAAAACGACTACGCCTTGAGCAACACCAACCTGGTTTACAACATCCCCATGGGTAAAGGTGCAGAGTTCAAAGTACTGTACGCTTCTGAAGCCAACAAGCCTGAAATTGCCGGTGGTACCTCCGTCACCAAGTCTTATGTTGGTGCTGGTGCATATGTGAAGTTTTAAGCAGAACGCATCGTCCTACCTCTAAGGGAGCGGCCCCACCTGCCGGGGCCGCTTTCTCTACCTAGGCACGGGGTCCCCTATGACCACCACCGAATTCGCCGCTCCCCCTCTTTTGGTCCCTGGACCGTTTCAATTGCCCCAGGCTTGGGTAAACCGCCTGAAGTCCTTGTCCTTTGCCTACCAACCGATCGTCCACATCCATTCGGGCGACCTCTTGGGAGTGGAGGCCTTGTTGCTGGAGGTCGAGCAGGTCGGCTACGGCGGGCCGCAGGAGTTTTTTGAGGTGCTCCGGGAGGAACGTTGTTGCGCCCAGGCGGAGCTTTTTTTGCTGGAAAAGGCGTTAAGCGGCTTTGCTCGGCTGCCCAACGTCCAAAACTACAAGCTTTTTTTTAACCTGGACCCCCAAAACCTGGGGGAACTCAAGACATTGGGTGAGAATCTGGTCCCGGTTTTGTCCAACCTGGGCCTGACCCGAGAACAGGTATGTTTCGAGCTTTCCGAGCGGCATTTGGGCATGGGTTATCTCCAGGCCGGAGCTTGGCTTGACCGGCTGCAATCCCAAGGTTTCGACCTTCTTTTGGACCACTTTGGCACCGGGCTGGCTGGGCTCAAGCTGCTCTACCATTCCCACCCCCAGTTCCTCAAAATCGACCGGTCCTTCCTTTTTGGGGTGCTGGACAACCCAAAGAAAAAGCTTTTTTTGACCAAGATGGTCAACCTGGCCCACCTGATGGAAACCAAGGTGATCCTCCAGGGAGTGGAAACCGAAGCGGAGTATTTTGCCTGCCGGGAAATGGGGGTGGATTTTGTACAGGGGCTTTTGATTGGAAGGCCAACCGACCGGATCGATTCACTGCAACCCAAAAGCCTTTCGATCCTGGAACTTTGGGGCAAAGACCGCCGTAAGGCCAAGGGGGACTCCAAGTGGCTCTTGGCCCAGCTGGAGACGATCCCGCCGGTGACCGCCCATTCGAGTATGATTTATGTGCTCGACCAGTTCCGCAAATTCCGGGACCACTCCAGTTTCCCGGTGGTGAACGACCAGGGAGAGCCGCTGGGGCTTATCTGTGAAGAGGACTTGAAACAATATGTTTACAGCCCTTTTGGCCGAGAGTTGATGCAAAACCGTTCCGCCGGGCTGACCTTGGCCAACTTTCTCCAGCCTTGCCCCCAGGCGGACCTCAACACCCCGGTCGAAGAGGTGCTGGAGATCTACGCCCAAAGCGACAGCGCCAAAGGTATCCTGATCACCGAGCAGGGCAATTACCTGGGCTTTTTGTCTTCCAACCGACTGCTCAAGCTGCTTTACGAGCGGAACCTGGCCAACGCCCGGGACCAGAACCCCTTGACCGGGCTGCCGGGCAACCACCGGATCAGCCGGTTTGTCCAGGCCGCCTGCGCCGGAGCGACCAAGCACCTGGTGCTGGTTTATTTCGACTTCGACCACTTCAAACCCTTTAACGACAAACAGGGTTTTCGGGCCGGGGACCGGGCGATCCTGCTGTTTTCCGAGCTGATCCAAAAGCAACTGGGCCCCACCACCGCCCTGCTGGGCCACATCGGCGGGGACGACTTTTTTGCCGCCTTCAGCAACACCGACTTTTTGACCGCACAAGCTCAAGTGAGTTCGGTTTGCCAGAGCTTCAAACGGGATGTCGAGAGTTTTTACAGTCCCGAAGACCGGGAACGGGGCTACATTGAGGCGGTCAGTCGGGAAGGGGACTTGCGGCGGTTTCCGCTCTTGGGGGTCAGTGCGGCGGTCTTGGAGGTCAAGGAGGGTACCACCGGTCTTACTTTGGAGCGAATCTCCGCCGGTACGGCGGCGCTGAAAAAGGGGGCGAAGGCTAGTCCGACCGGCCTTTTGGCGGCCGGTCTTTGGCGCTGAGCGTCTAGGTCTTTATTCCTGCTTTCGCTGGGGAGGGATGCAGCGGCCCACGGAGCCCGCTTGGCAGACCGTTCCATCGGTCCAAATCGCCCCTTCCAACTCGGCTCCCGCCAAGTCGGTCCCGGTCAAGTCGATGTTCCTGAAATTGGCCCCTTTGAGGTAACAACCCCGGCACTCCCCGGTGCGCAGCACCCGGTCGAAATTGGCCTTGGTATCCACCCGAGAAAGCGGTTTTAGCCGTGGCTCCCAGGTAGCGGATTCGGCAGGCAGGTTCAGTAACAGGTAAAGACCCAAAACCAGGGCCAAAAAAAGCCCTCTCAGCAGGGTGTTGTTTTGCGGCATGGATTTAACAGTAAGGTTGATCGGTTTTGGTAAAAACGGGGTTTTCCCCTATGGTCCGATCAAAGCAAATTCCAGGCCACCTGGATTTTTTCTTCCCTTACAAAAAACTCACCTGCAAAAACTCCGGCTCTTCGGTTTGCGACTCCTCTTCCTGCCCGTCCACCCCCACCGGAGCACGGTTCAGCCGTTGCCGCTCTTCCTTGAGTTTGGGCCGCAGCACCGTTTGGGGGAGCCATTCCTTGTGCACCTGATACACCGCCACCAAGCCCACCATCAAGGCTGGGTCCGGGTGATTGGGGTCCAACTCGGCCACTTCCTTGAAAGAACCGTCTTGGTATTTCAGCACAAACATCCTTGTTCTCCTTTGGAGCAACCCTAAGGTCACGGTCTCAAACAACGGGCAATCCCCCAAGGCCCGGTCCTGCTCGGCGTTGAGCCGGCCACAAGGGTAGAAACGGCAAGCCGGACAAGCCAAGAGGTGGACTCTTTGGTTTTTTTGGTCGCAAAAAAAAGGGGAAGTTCCGGTCAAGATCGCCTCTTTGGGGTCTAAAGCCGACTGTAGGGGGCAATTCTTTTTGCTGTCAAGGGATTCACAAAAGAGAAAGCAATTCTTTGAGACTTTGTTGGCTTTTTGGCTCCCCCAGCAGCAAGGTCAGCCGCAACCCGGAAAGCTCCAGCCAGTCGGGCTCGACCTGCAGCCGCAGGGGGCCTTTGGCGGCCAACAGTTGTTCTTCCAACTCCGAACTGACGCTCCAACCTTTGGCGGCCAGACCGGCCAACAGCCTTTTGGGTTCCACCGGCCCGCCAAAACCCAGGAGCAGGGTCCCCCACTCCAGCCCCAGGGCCTCCAACATCTTGGGCAGCGCCAAGGGATGCCGGGCCCAGGAGGACTCCAGCCACAGGGTTTGGGTCAATTGGCCGGTTTTTTTGTCTTCCCCCAAATAACTGTACTCCACCCGGCCTCCAGTGAAGTGAATCTCCACCCCCTGAGCCTCCACCTCGCCAATTGCCAAACCCAGGGCCTTGCGCAACTCACAGGCCTTCTGGCCCAGTTCCTCTTTGAGGTAGGGGCCCAGGTTGTGGTTGACCGAATATTCGATCTGTTTTTGGCTGTAGGCCTGCCAATGTTTGATCTCGGTCAGCACCTCCTTTACCCGCAAGGTGCGGCGGTCCAGCGCCCCAAAGGCCGAGATTTTGGCCCCCAAAAGCCCCAATGGGTCCAGGATTCCGGCAGAAAAATCCACCAACCCCAGTACCCCACGGGCAAGGACAGGAAGCCCCTTGGTGGTCATAAAACCCCCCAGGGAGGGCAGAGTCAAAATCCCTTGGTCCAGGGCCAAAGGTTCACCTTCCAAGCCTGTGGCCCAAAGCTGGGCAAAACGGTTTTTGTGGGGCAACAGGGAGCCCAGGAATTCCTCGGCCGTCTCCGAGATTCGGGCCAGCAATTCGCTGGGGCCCTGGGCCTGCAAAAACTCCTTGAAGGCCATTGCCCCTTCCGGGACCAACAGGTCGAGCACCAAAGGCCCTTGCCAACCGGCCAGGGAAACCAAGGTCTGGGGTTGGTCCAGCCCTGCAGAATCGCTCGGGACAAGGTAAGCCTCTCCCTCCAGCCAAACCCCCAACCCGGTCACCAAAGTCAGGGCAGCGCCGACTTTGGCCTGGGCCAGTCGTTTTTGGGTCCCCTGAGGGCCGGTAAACAGGGCGGGGGGATTTACGAAGTAGGGGCTTTGGGGTTGGGCTTGCAACGGGTCCACCAAGGCCTTGGCCAGCCGGCCAGCCTCGGGTAGGACCGGGGCCGCACCTGGTCCTTCGAGGCCAAAGGCGGAGGCGTTTTCAGGCAAGACTCCCAAAGGTTTGTTTTTTTCCATGGTCCAAGCTAACCTTTGGACGAGGGCCTTGGCAAGTCTGCTTGACCGGACCGGAACCCGGCCCCTACAATACCGTTTTTTGAGGAGTACCATGAACGATGAGATCCAAAAAATCCTGGTCCTGGGTAGCGGGGCCATCGGCTGTTTTTATGGGGCCAGACTGGCCAAAGCGGGCCTGGAGGTTTCCTTTGTGGTCCGTTCCGACTTTGAGGCGGTGGCCCAAGGGGGAATCCACATCCACAGCTATGAAGGGGACTTCCACATCACCCCCGCCCAAGTGGTCGCCCGGCCCGAAGACTACCAAGGCCAAGCGGACCTAGTGCTGGTGGCCACCAAAGTACTGGCCGAGATCGACCTGCCGGGGCTTTTGGCTCCCTTGGTCCACCCCAAACTCAAGGTACTGCTGGTCCAAAACGGCATTGAGATCGAGGCCCCCTTGGCTGCGGCCTACCCTGGGCTGCCGATCCTTTCGGCCATTGCCTTTGTCGGGGTAGGCCGGACCGGCCCCGGACAGGTACACCACCAGCTCAAGGGCAACCTGGAGGTCGGGGCCTACCCCGGCGGCTTTGGCCCCGAATTGGACCAAGTCATGGCTTGCCTGCTCAAAACCGGGCTGGAGGTCAAACGTTCCGAAGACATTTGTTTGTCTCGGTGGAAAAAGTTGATCTGGAATGGTGCCTTCAACCCGGTGTCGGTACTGACCCAGGCCAATACCGAGCAGATGCTGCAAAACCCCCGGACCGAAGCTCTGCTCCGTAAGATAATGTTTGAGGTAGTGGCCTTGGCTCGGGCCAAAGGGTACGATCTGGAGGACCGGCTGGTGGAGCAGAATCTTTCGGTGACCTACAAGATGCCTCCGTACAAGACCAGCATGCTTTTGGACTTTGAGGCGCACCGACACCTGGAAACCGAAGCGATTCTGGGCAACCCCCTGAAAATCGCCCGGTCCCTCCAGGTCCCGGTCCCCCACTTGGAGACCTTAGCCGCATTGCTGGAACTTTTAGCCCAAGTTAAAAAGCCTTGAAGATTCTGGCTGAAGGAGCTAAATTCCGCCTTAGACTCTAACCACAAGGGATTATGAAAATGTTGGTTGTCGATGACACTTTGCTGAGCCGCCAATTGATGACGCACGCCCTCAAGACCTATGGGGAAATCGAAATCGCGGTCAACGGGGAAGAAGCAATCGAAGCCTTTGAACTGGCCTGGAAGGACAAGTCGCCGTTTGACGTGATCTTCATGGACATCATGATGCCCGAAATGGACGGCAGGGAGGCGCTGCGCCGCATCCGGGACTGGGAAGACAAAAACAAGGTAATCGACCCGGTCAAGGTCGTTATGTCCACCGCCTTGGGCGACAAGGACAACGTGCTTTCCTCCTTCAAGGAGGGGGCGGAGTATTATTTGGTCAAGCCGATTGAGCTCAACCGGCTCTACGACATTATGTCTCAGTTGGGTTATTCCAAAACAAAATAAAGGGGACCCAAAAGGTCCGATTGCCCCACCTTAGGGGAGGGGTATTTGGCTTACAAGGGGGTAGGTAATTCGCCTATCCCAGGAAGGGGGAATCCCTCCTTCCGGCTGCATTGCAGAGGGGAAAATGAAAATTTTGGTGGTGGACGACAACCAGCTGGGTCGTCAAATGTTGGCACACGCTCTGCGGTCTTATGGGGAGTTGCGCTTGGCCTCCTCCGGTGAAGAGGCGATCGAGTCCTTCAAACAGGCTTGGGCCGAAGAGGCTCCTTTTGACGTGATCTTCATGGACATCATGATGCCCGGCGTGGACGGCCAAGAGGCGCTGCGACAATTGCGGACCTGGGAGGCGGAGCACCAGGCCCAACCGCAAGTCAAGGTGGTGATGTCCACTGTTTTGGCGGACAAGGAAAACATCCAGACTTCCTTTAAGGCCGGGGCGGAATACTATCTGGTCAAGCCCTTTGAGCTGAAGCGGCTGGCCGAGGTCATGGCCAACCTGGGTTTCCCAAAGCCTGCCTGAGCCCAACCCCGACCTACTGAACCCGGACGGCCAAGGGAGCTGGTCGTTCCTTGACGATTTGCAGTTCAAAGTCAAAGTCTCCCAACAGTTTCCCTTCTTCGTCTTCCACCTCGACCCGCCACAAACCGGGTTTGACAAACCGCTTTACGTAGTAGTTTCTCCAGCCGAAGGCCCTGCCGCCGGTGATCTTGTAGGGGTGGCTGTCCATCAGCCGCCAGTTGTCCAAGGCCGGGTCCCACCAGTACCAGTTTTCCAGAATCTCTTGTTCGATTCCATCCGGGGCAAAGATGGCGGTAAAACCCACCAATCGGTCCCGGCCCTCGACAAAGTGAAACTCCCAACTCCGTTTGCGCCAAAACTGGTACCAATCTGGCGGTTCATATTCCAAAAAGTAGGCATCCCCCTTTTTTTCCACCTTGTGATAAACCCCGGCGGTTTTGAGGCTGAGCGGGACCGGAGGGATCAGGTTGGCCCGGTAAAGACCGTCCAGCCCCAAAAACAGCCCCAAGGCCAAGGCGATACTGGCCCCTAAAGACCGCCAGTGAGAAATAACCCCGGTCCGCCAAAAAACCGTCAAAACTAGGCCTAAAAGCACAAAACTGACGACTCCGGCCCCAAAAAACATCCAATAACCGGTCTTTTTGAACAAAATAGGCAGGAAAAAGGCAAAAAAGCTGTGGCTGAGCAGGTAATACAAGGCCAATTGGAGTCTGAGGTCCCCCAGGTGGTATTGCAAAAACTCCGACAAGGTCCACAAGACCCCCAGGAGTACCACAAACCAGAGGTTTTTGGACAGGCTGGCGCTTTGGCTGTAGTAGATGACGTAGGCGGAAAAAAGTCCTCCCTGGAAAAACTGGATCCCCAGGGGATAAAACTTTTTGTACCGGCTCCACCGGACGGACAGCCGGTTGGGAATCCGCCCCAGGTGGGTGAGGATCAGGCAGCTGGTCAAAAAAATCAGGTAAAAGGACAGGATCAGGTTGTCCCTAAACCGGTCGATCCGACTCAAGGTAAGGCTGTCCCACAAAAAACCCAGGACAAAGGAGAGCAGGGGGACATACTGCTCGTGCCGTTTGTAGCGCCCCAACACCCAAAGCCAAAGCCTGTGTCTGGAAAGTCGTTCCTTGAGTTGGTCCAACTAATGTCCCTTGGCCAACTCGATCAGGTACTGGCCATAGACGGTTTTGCCGTAAGGGTCGGCGGCTTTGAGCAGCTGGTCGGCATTGATGAAGCCCTTGGTGAAGGCCACTTCCTCCGGGCAGCCGATCTGCAAACCTTGCCGTTCAATGATGGTGCGGATGAAGTTGGCCGCCTGCAACAAGGTGGCATGGGTGCCGGTGTCCAGCCAGGCAATCCCCCGACCCAGCTTTTGGACCCGCAAAAGCCCTTCCTTGAGGTACCGGAGGTTGAGGTCGGTGATCTCCAGTTCCCCTCGAGGGGAGGGTTTCAACTCACGGGCAAACCGGGAGGCGTTTTCGTCATAAATGTAAATTCCGGGGACCGCAAAGTGGCTCTTGGGGACCTTGGGTTTTTCTTCCAGGCTGATCGCTTGGCCTTGGGCGTTGAACTCCACCACTCCATAGGCGCTCGGGTCCCGGACGACATACCCAAAAATAGTGGCCCCACCGGGGGTGGACATGGCTTCGGCCAGCACCTTGGGGAACCCTTCGCCGTAAAAGATGTTGTCCCCCAGGATCAAGGTGCAGGAATCTCCGGCCAAAAAGGATTCCCCCAAAATCAAGGCCTGGGCCAAGCCTTCGGGCTTGGGCTGCTCCACATATTCAAAGTGAATCCCCCACTTCGCTCCGTCCCCCAACAGGGCCTTAAACTGGGGCAGGTCGTGGGGAGTGGAGATGATCAAGATCTCCCGGATTCCGGCCAACATCAAAACGGTGATCGGGTAATAGATCATCGGTTTGTCGTAAATGGGCATCAGCTGTTTGCTCACCACTTGGGTGACCGGGTAAAGCCTGGTACCGGAGCCTCCGGCGAGAACGATTCCTTTCACGGACAACCATAGGGAGAGGGGAATGGATCGGGTCGGTTGGCCCCAAGGTAACCGGTCCCCCTGTTTTTTACAAGCTCGGCCCTGGAGCCCTAGCGAACCGCAAAGGTAGGCCGGTTTACGGGAAAAGGGCTTAGAGCCTCGTACAATGGGGCCAAGAGATTCCGTTTGTTTTGAACCTCAAATTGGGTCTTTGGATTGCATGTTTTGACTTGTGAACCTAGGGGGAAAGAAAATATCTTTCCCCCCAAAAAAAGAAGGGTGGCCCCTTCTTGCAATGCGGTTTGGTCCCAGGTAGAATCACCCTTAAGAAGCTCCCGCCACCAAACCGGCCCCCAACGGAGGACCCCATGCATTACGAAGACTTGATCACCGATGCCCCAGGGGCAAAAAGGGAGTTGTTTTTCTTCGTTCTGGTGTTAGGGATTTTGACCTTTGTTAACCTGTCCATGCTCTTCATCCGGCAAATGCCGATCATTGAAGCCAGACAGTACGACTACCGCACCCCCTTTACCTTCCAGCAGATCCTGCACAACAAGGAAATGCGCTTTAAGGCTTGTTTTCACAAGGACATCCGGGGCGGTTTTTACCTCTGTTTTTTGTTCCCTCCCCCAAAGGCCAACCAATTGACCGAAGGCTTTTTGTCCATCCAGTCTTTTGAACAAAGCTTTGTGGACCCGGGGTACCTGAAGGCCTACGTTTCCAAGTTCAAGGAGACCAAATGGCAGTCCGGCAAAGACCTCACCGGGTTTGAGGTGAAAAAGATCAAAGAGATCTACCAAGTCACCCCGATTTATTAGCCTCCCCTGGCATCGATTCCGGTTGGCCCTGCCGCAAGGAAGGCCAACCCCTAGTTTCGCCCTTGCCGTTGGACCGGGGTGGGGCCATTCCAGTATCGATCTATCCTCTTGTTTTTATTCAATTCTTTTACTTCTTACCCCCAATTCCCTTTGAACCGGCCCAAAGACCCGAATTGGATTGAAAAATCTGGGTTTTTCGGTAGAATTCCCTGAGGAAAAGGGACTCTGAAAAAGGGCCTCTTTTTTTCTCCCTGTTCCCGGAGCCTAGGACCTTGCAACCTTTTGATTCCCTCTTGCTGATGGCTCCACTCTCGGTCTTGGGAGGAGCCCTGGCCCTTTGGCTTTGGAGCAAGGCAAAACCGGAGCCGCAAAAGGCCCACCCGAAACAACCGGTGGGGTTGGGAGAGCTTGGCTTTGAGGCGATCCTGCAGACCGACCGGGGCCACATCGTGCAGGCCAACCCGGCGGCGTTGGAACTCTTTGGCTACAGCAACCAGGAGCTTTGCCGACTCCACATCTGGGATCTGGTCCCAGAGGAGTGGGCCGCCGACTTTACCGAAACCCACCTCTTCCCCCAGGCCCAAAGGCTGGAGCTGGTCGGCAAAACCAAGTCCGGCACCACCTTTGTCGCCGAATACAAGGAACGGGTTTTGGACGAACATTCCAAAGCCGCCGTCTTTACCGACATCACCAAACTCAAGAACTTCCAATCCGAACTGATGGCCCAAAAGGCCTTGTTGCAAAACCTCCTGGAGTTTTCCAACAACGCCATCTACCTCAAGGATGTCCAGGGGAAATACCTGCTGGCCAACAAAACCTGTTTGGGCCTCTTGGGAAGAAGTCTCGACGAGGTCCTGGGCCAAAACGACCGCACCTTGATGGGACCAGAGCAGGGGGAGAAGGTCATGGCCGAAGACCGGCAGACCTTCAGCGCCAACCGGCCGGTTTATTTTGAGGAAGAGATCGTCTTGGAAGGGGAGCGCCACTGGTTCATCACCAACAAGTTCCCCTTAAAGGACGCAAACGGAGAAACCTACGCCATTTGTGGCATCAGCACCGAGATCACCGAACGGATGAAGCTGACCGAAGCCATCCTGGCAGGGGAACGGAGCTTCCGGCAGCTGTTTGAAGGCCACACTTCCATGCTTTGGTTGGTGGACCCCCACAGTTTTGAGATCGTCTTGGCCAACCAAGCGGCGGCAAGCATCCACGGCCTGACCCCTCAAACCATGAAGGGCCACCTGCTGTTCGAGTTTGTGGCCAGCCCGGAACAATCCAAACACCGAGTCAATGAGATCAACACCGCCGGTCGAGCCACCTTTTTGTCCCCTCACCTACTGCCCGATGGTTCGGTCCGGGACTTTGAGGTTTATTCCACCTTGGTGGAGTTTGAAGGCCGGAGCCTGATCTTTTCGATCATGCACGATGTAACCGAAAAACAAGCTGCCCAAAAGGCCTTGCAAGACGGTGAGGAAAGGTTCCGCCGACTTTCCGAAGCCGCCAAGGAAGGGCTTTTGGTGCTCGAAGAGGGCAAAGTGGTGGACCTCAACCAAGCGATGGAAGGGCTGATGGGGCAACCTCGTTTCGCCTTGCTTGGTCTGGGGACCGAGGAATTGTTTCCCGGATTGGCACCCTTCAAGGAGGGGCAGTCCCAAATCCTGAGCGGCCAAGGCCCCCAAGGCCCCTATCATTGGGAAATCAGCTCTGCTAGCTTGCCTTCTGCGGGCCAAAACAAATTGGCCTTGCTGACCAACGACCTGAGCGCCTTGTACCTGGGGCAACAGAGGTTGGAGGAAAGCCACCGGTTCTTGCAAAACCTGCTCAACCTGATTCCGGCACCCTTTTATTTCAAAAACTCCCAAGGCCTCGTTAGCAATTGCAACCAAGCCTTCTTGGATCTGGTGGGCCATGAGGCGAAGGAGGTGCTGGGGCAACCCTTTGCGGGGCTGTTTTTGGAGCCGGTGCTCCAAGCCATCACCAAACAGCAACATGAAATTCAAGAATCAACTCCGGTGCAATTTGAATTGCACCTGCCTAGAGACAACTCCGAGGGCCTGGATTTCCTTTGTTCCGAATCCCACATCAAAGACCCCAAAACCGGATACCTCGGGCAGGTGGGGGTATGGATCGACATCACCAGCCACAAGGAGGCCCAAAAGGCTTTGGCCGAATCCAAGGAACAACTGGACTTGGCCATCAAAGCCGGGGGTCTGGGCTTTTGGGACTGGTATCCCCAAACCGACCTCTTGGTGATCAACCACCGGTGGGCGGAAATGCTGGGCCGAACCAAAGAGGAGATTGTCCCGGTTGGGAAAAGTTGGTTTGACCTGATCCACCCCGATGAACTGAAGTCTATCCAAAAGGAAATGGGGGAATACCTGTCCGGGAAACGGCCGGTCTGGTCTCGGGAGCTGCGGCTCGCCCACAAGGACGGACACTACGTTTGGGTCCTGACCCAAGGACAAATCACCCAAAGGGACGAAACCGGACAACCGCTGCGTATGGTGGGCATCCATACGGACATCAGCCTGCTCAAAGAAACCATGGCCCACCTGGAGGAGGAGAAGGAGAAAGCCGAATCGGCAGCCAGGGCGAAAGCGGAGTTTTTGGCCAACATGAGCCACGAGATCCGCACCCCGATGAATGCAGTTTTGGGTTTTACCGAGCTGTTGCACGAACAGGTGACCGATGCGGTCCAGCAGGGCTACCTGGAATCGATCCAAAAAGGGGGGAAAAACCTGCTCCGATTGATCAACGATGTCCTGGACCTGTCCAAAATCGAAGCTGGAAAGATGCCCCTGCACTTCGAGCCGATCAACCTTCCCGAGTTGGGCACCGACTTGGCCGAGATATTTACCCCCCGTTGCAACCAAAAAGGGATCAAACTGCACTTGAGCTTAGACCCCAATTTGCCCAAATTTGTGTTAATGGATGATGTAAGGCTGCGGCAGATTCTTTTTAACCTGCTGGGCAATGCCATTAAATTTACCGAACAAGGTCGGGTGGACCTGCGTTTTTTAGCGAAAAACCTGGACCCGCTGTTGCTGCGTTGTGACTTGGTGTTTGAAGTTGCCGACACGGGTATCGGGGTGGATGAAGAGACCCAGAAACATCTGTTCGAGTCCTTTTCCCAAAAGCCCGGTTTAACCAAAAAGTACGGCGGGACCGGGCTGGGGCTGGCGATTACCGCCAAGTTGGCCAAGATGATGGGCGGGGAGGTTTCCCTCAAAAGCCAGGATGGGAAGGGCGCTTTGTTTGTGGTCCGGTTGCCCCAGGTCACCTGGGTCAAAAAAATGGACCAAAAACCTCCCCCGCCGCCGCCGGGCTTGGGGCAGTTGCAGTTTAAGCCGGCAACGGTACTGGTGGTGGACGATGTTGAATCGAACCGGTTGCTGATCAAGGAAGTCCTGGCCTACGCCGGGCTGAGCGTCAAGGAAGCCGAAGACGGGCAGCAGGGGTTGATCCTCGCCGAAGCGATACTGCCCGATTTGATCCTGATGGACCTGCGGATGCCGGTCTTGGGCGGAATCGAAGCCAGCCGCCGGTTGATGGCCGACCCTCGGTTGGCGAAGATCCCCAGGCTGGCGATGACCGCTTCGGTACTCAACCGCAGTTCCAGCCTGCTCGAAGAAGGGGTTTTTCAGGATGTTTTGTACAAACCGGTCCAGATGGACCGGTTGTTCGCCAGTTTGAGCGAGTTCCTGGAAACCTGGGAACGGCCTGCACCCAAGGTTTTGACCCCTTTGTTGCCTTCCAAACCGGAGGTTGACTTAAAGCCGTTGCTCCAAGAGTTGTTGGCCCTGGAACCGTTGTACCAGTCCACCTTGAAGGAGCAAAACTTCGAGTTAGTCACCAAGTTTGCCGACCAACTGGTGGAGTTGGCTCGGACCTACCCGGAGGATTTCCTGCTTGCCTATGGCCAGCGCTTGAAGCAGTTGGCCTTGGCCTTTGAAATCGACCCTTTGCTTACGACCTTGGCGGAGTTCCCCCAGTGGGTTCAAGCCTTAAAAACCGATAAAACTCCATGAATCTGCCCAACACCAGACAGGCCCGCATTCTGATTGTTGACGACGTGGCCAAAAACATCCAGTTGGTAGCGGCCAGTTTGCGGTCCCAGGGGTATTCAATGACCTTCGCCCAGTCCGGCCCCAAGGCCCTGGAATTGGCCCAGACCCGGCCCTTCGATTTGGTGATCCTCGACATTATGATGCCCGAGATGGACGGTTATGAGGTTTGCCGACGGTTAAAAAGCCTCCCCCTCAATGGACAAACCCCGGTCATCTTCCTGACCGCAAAAACCGATGCCGAAGCAATCGTCCAGGGCTTTGAGGCCGGGGCGGTGGACTACCTTTCCAAGCCCTTCAACGGGGCGGAGCTCAAAGCTCGGGTCCAAACCCACCTGGAACTCAAACGGATTCGAGAGGAACTGGAGATTGCCAGTCACCTGAAAGACAAGTTTTTTGCCATCATCGCCCACGACCTGCGGGCTCCCTTCAATGCCTTGCTGGGCCTCTCGCAGACCTTAAAGGACGATGTGGAGGACCTCTCCAAGGAAGACATCGTCCAGATCGCCTCGATGATCTTTGAGGCCGGAGCCCGGGCCAACGGCCTCTTGGAGCAGCTCTTGCGCTGGGCCAGCAGCCAACAGGGCAAGATCACCTACCACCCGGAGCGGATCGAACTGTTCCCCTTGGCCCAAGAGGTGGTGGCTCTGCTGGGGGAGGTGGCCCACCGAAAGGAGATCACCTTGCACAACCTTCTGCCCCCGGATACCTGGGTTTATGCCGATCGGCCCAGCATCGCCGCAGTTTTCCGCAATCTGGTGGGCAACGCCCTCAAGTTTACCCCCCAAGGCGGCACCGTGGAGCTGCGAGCAGAGCCCAAAGACGGAAAAATGGAAATCGAAGTGGCCGACAATGGGCTGGGGATGAGTCTGGAAGTGCAGGAATCGCTCTTCCGGCTGGACCGGCACCATTCGACCCTGGGCACCGCCGGAGAAAGAGGCACCGGCTTGGGCCTGATCCTGTGCAAGGAATTTTTGGAGAAAAACGGCGGTTCCATCAGCCTCCAAAGCGCACCGGACCAAGGAAGCCGCTTCCTGTTTCAACTCCCTGTCCCCCAAGAGGCAACATGAGCCAAAGACCGAGATTCCTGATCGCCGACGACATGGAAGTCAACCGAGGTTTGATGCTGCACTTTGTCAAAGCCTATGGTGACTGCGAATTTGCGGTCAACGGCAAGGAGGTGGTGGAACACTTTTTGGCGGCCAAAGCCGAAGGGCGGCCCTTGGACCTGATCCTCCTGGACATCATGATGCCCGAAATGGACGGACAAGAGGCGCTCACCCAGATCAGAACCCTGGAAGCACAAGCGGGGCTGAGTCTCAAGGAAGAGGTCAAGGTGGTGATGGTCACCGCCATGGGAGACTGGGACAACGCCCTGGCGGGCTTCAAAAAGGGAGCGGTGGAGTATTTGGTGAAGCCGATCCAAGCCAACCGAGTGGCCAAGGTCATGGAATCCATGGGGTTCACCAAGGACGAAACCCCGCCCAACCCCTGAAGGCCCCAGGGCCACCTAGCGGAGAGAGTGGGGATCAGGCCGGAACGGCCACCCAGGGAAGGTAGAGGCAGGCCTTGGTGCCCCGCCCAGGGGGGTCCGTTTTGGAAAGGATTTCCAACCTGCCGCCAAACTGGCCGACAAACTTTTTAACCAAAGGCAACCCAAAGCCGGTCCCCGGCTCCCCTTGGGTGCCGGGGCGGCTGGTGGCCTTTTGGGAGTCAAAGAGTTGCTCCAAAAGCCGCTCGGGAATGCCGATCCCCTGGTCCTCTACGCACAGCATCGCCTCGCTGCCTACCCGCCTGCCGGTGATCCGCACCTCGCCGCCCGGTTCTGAAAACTTGCAGGCATTGGTCAAAAGATTGTTGAGCACCGAATTAACGAAGCTGATCCCATCGACTTTGACCCACAGGTCCGGGTCCACCTGGGTGGTCAATTTGATCCCCTTTTGAAAAAACTTGCGTTCCAAAAGCTCCAAGGACTTTTGGACCAACTGGTCCAGCCGGAAGGGAACCATTTCCAAGCCCAGCTTCCCATCGTCCAAAGCCCGCATCTTGCGAACCAGTTCGATCAGGTCCATTCCGTTTTGGGCGGAAGTTTCCATGGCCGTTTTGTAGGTGCCCAGACCTTCCCGAAACTCTTCCTCGGAAAAGCTCAAGAAGCTCAGCACCGAGCCGATGCTGTTGGCCAAATCATGGCAGAGGATGTGCAACAGTTGTCGTTGGTCTTCCGCCTGGGCGGCGATTTTCCGTTTGGCCAAGGCCAATTCCAGGTGGTTACGGACCCGGACCAGCAACTCCGGGACGTTGAAGGGTTTGGCAATGTAGTCAACCGCCCCGATCTTGAGCCCGGCGACCACATCGTTGGCCTCCACCTTGGCGGTCAAAAAGATCACCGGAATCTCGGCGGTTTCCGGGTAACCCTTGAGCTCCTTGCAGGCGGTAAAACCGTCCATCTCCGGCATCATCACGTCCAGCAGGATCAGGTCGGGCTTTAATTTTCGGGCGATTTGGATGGCTTGGGCACCGTTTTGGGCCACGCTGACCTGTAGGCCTTCGGACCGGAGCACCGAGCCTAAGACCTGGATGTTTTTGAGGGTATCGTCAACGATCAGCACCACGGCGGTGCTCAGGTCCATGCTCAAGCCTCTGCTTTGGGATCGGCGGCTACTTCGATGCAGTTGCGGCCCTTTTGCTTGGCGATGTACAGCGCTTGGTCGGCCGCCTCCACCAGATTGCAGGAGTCTTCGATCGAACCGGTGGGCAGGATGGAAGCGACCCCCATTGAAAGGGTCACCACCGGGGCCACCAAGCTGGCGTTGTGTTCCAGCTTTACCTCGGCCAATTCCTTGGCGATTTCTTGGGCGACCCGTTCCGCCTCTTTGTTGGTGGCATGGGGCAGGATCACCAAAAATTCCTCCCCTCCATACCGAGCCACCAAATCGATGGGCCGCTTTTTGGCCCGCCGGATCGCCTGGGCGACTTCCTTGAGGCAGTTGTCTCCCCGTTGGTGGCCGTAGTGGTCGTTGTACCGCTTGAAGTAGTCGATGTCGCACATCACCACCGCCAAGGGGGACTCCTCGGGGCTCAGGTGGCGGATCATCTCGTTCATGTATTCGTTCATGCCCCGCCGGTTGGCCACCTGGGTCAACTCGTCCAGGTTGATTTTTTGTTCCAGCTCTTTTTCATAGGCCAAAAGCTCGTCTTCAAAACGACGGCGCTCAACCAACTCTTCCTTGAGGGCGGTGTTTTTCTGGGAAAGGGTGAGCTTGGCAAAACGAAGTTCCAGGTGGGTTTTCAGCCGCACCAGCAGCTCCACTTCCTGGAAGGGCTTGGTGAGGTAATCCACTCCCCCCGCCTCAAACCCTTGGATCATGCTTTCGGTGTCGGTCAAGGCGGTCAGGAAGATCACCGGCACCTCCTCCCCCTCGCTGGTCTGCTTGAACCGGCGGCAGGCTTCCATCCCGTCCATCTCGGGCATCATCACATCCATCAGGACCAAGTCCGGGTGGTGGGTCTGCGCCAGTTCCAAGGCAGCGGCTCCGCTGGAAGCTACCAGCACTTGATACCCCGCCCGTTCCAACACCTTTTGCAGCAATTGCTGGTTCAAGGGCATGTCGTCCACGATCAAAACCAAGGCTTTGGCCAACTCAGAGAACATCTTTGGTTTTCCCTCAACTTACCTGTTTTTTGATCAACGAAACCCAAGCAGGATACTGGGCCAAGATCTTTGGTATTTTTTCCAATTCAAACAACAAAGCGGCCCGTTCCAATTCCTGTGCCCAGTTCTCCAACTCCGGGCAGGCCCCTTGCAGGGAAAGTGATTTGATTTGCTTGGCAAAGTCTTCCACCTCGTTGATCACCGAAGACTCGTTCACCTTCTGCCAGAGAACTTTACTCTCCCCTTCCAATTCCTGCAAGAGCCAGACTAGTCTATCTTTACGGGTTTGATCAACCTTCAAGTCCAGGGCCAGGGTTCTGAGGGTTTCCGGTGGGGCCTCCACCGATTTGCAGGGCAAATACCTACGCAAATGGGCAATCAGTTCACTTTTGGACATCGGCTTACGCAAGAATCCGTCAAAGTGAACTTGGATTTCCTCTTCGGTGGCCCGCATCACCGAGGCGGTAAAACAAATCACCGGGATCACCTTGGAGCCGGGGAGTTTCTTGATTTCCACCACCGCCTCCAACCCGTCCATCCGGGGCATCTTGAGGTCCATCAACACCAAGTCGGGCTTGAACTGGCGGACCTTCTCCAGCGCCTCTAGGCCATCGCCCGCTTCGATCAAGGTGATCGGTTGTCCCTCCAGGTAGCCTCGCACCAAGTTGCGGTTGGAAGGGATGTCGTCAACCACCAGCAACTGTGCTGGTTCAAACAGCACCAACTCCCCTTCGCTGGAGGCTTCAATGCCGGGCAATTGTTCCTGGGGGAGCACCTTGACCTGGGGCAGGGTGAAATAAAATTCGCAGCCCTTGCCCAAGTCGCTTTCCACCCAGATCCGTCCCCCCATCAACTTGACCAGCCGCCGACAGATCGTCAGGCCCAGGCCGGTCCCGCCAAAAAGGGCGTGGGACTGCCCCGGCCTTTGCTCGAAGGCCCCGAAGATGGTTTCACAATGTTCCTTGGCGATTCCCGCCCCAGTGTCTTTGACCAACACCAAAAGGTCCGCAAAATTGGCATCTTGGTGTTGCACCTTCACCTCTACGGTGATGTAGCCCTTTTCGGTGAACTTGATGGCATTGCCCACCAGATTCAGCAGAATCTGCCGAAGCCTGATTTCATCGAGCAACAGCGCCAGGGGCAAGGTGGGGTCCAGTTGGATGTTGAGCAATAGCCCCTTTTCCCCCAACTTTTGGGCAAAAAGGTGGGTCAAGTCTTCCAACACCACGGCCAAGGACATGGCCTTGGGTTCCAGCTTGAATTTACCCGCTTCGACCTTGGAGAGGTCCAAAATGTCGTTGATCAAGGAGAGCAGTGCCTTGCCGCTGACATCGATGGCCGCCAAGTACTCCCGGTTTTGGTCGTCTTTGACCCTGTTTTTTAAGATCTCCGCAAACCCCAAAATGGCGTTCATCGGGGTACGGATCTCGTGGCTCATGTTGGCCAAAAACTCCGATTTCGCCCTGGTAGCCGCCTCTGCCTTGTCCTTGGCCTTCATCAGTTCCAGGGCCTGGGCCTCCCGTTGCAGGAAGACGCTGACCGCCATGAACAAGGTTGCCCCCAGGCTCAAGAGCAGGATCACAAAGACGATCCCTGCTTTGACCAACAACAAAAAACTTTTCCCGGCCACCACTTCTTGGGACAGGAAAGAAACCAACAAAAGCCGTTCGGCTTTTGGGAAGTCCCCCGCCCCCTGCGGCTCCAGCGCTTTCTTGGCCTCGTTGTTCAGGTTGAGGGAGTAGGACTGGACAAAAAAGTGGCCCTGGGGCCCCTCGGTCCATCCATCCCCCGCCGCTGTAAGCTGGCTCCACTGTTTCCGACTCCAGCTTTGGGGGCTATCGCCACCGGGAGCGACCGCCAAAAGTTTGGACCTCTCCCCTTGGTAGAGGACTTGCCCTTCTTCGGTTAGCAAAAACAATTGTCCCTGCCCTTGCCCGTGCAAGGCCAGCAGGTTTTGCAGCAACCGGTCCAGCCGGGCTTCGAGCACCAACCACCCCAAAACCTGCCCATCCTTGCCCACCAGCTTTTGGGCCAAATCGACCCCCAGGAATTGCTCCCCCTTAGGGCTGGACAAAAAACGGCGAAAGCTGGGGGCCGAAAGGTAAGGCCGACCTGCATCCAGCTGTGCTTTGACCGTGGAAAACTCCTTAGGCGGGAAGGCACCTGGGGGCAACTTGTAGATTTTTTGGTTGTACTCCAGCCGCAGCCGCTCCAAACCTTCATTGTCCAACAGTCTCAGTCCCCCAAACCGTCGAGTGCTGCCGAGGAAATGTTCCGCATCCCGGGAGAAGTGTGATTCCATTCCAGGCCCTTGTGCCTCTTGGCCCATGTGCTGGACAAAAAAATCCAGGTCTGCAACCACCTTTTGGATCTGGCTGGACAGGTTTTCGGCCTCGATCAGGACCAGCCTTTCCTCATTGAGCTGGAGCTTTTCCAGGATATCTTTTCTTTCGATCTGAAAATAACTGGCCAGGATCAACCCCAAGAGCAAAACCAAAATGCCCATGGGGGGCAAAAACAACTTGGCCAGTCTGGACCCGTAGCGCTCGGCCAGAAAAAACTCGGGTGCAGGCCGCCCCAAGCCCGACTGTACCCCGCTCCCGCTGCGAGAGATCAGGATGTAGGTGATCGGGGTGACCGACAGGGAAAGGACGCTGGCATCAATCAGCGCTTCGACCAAGGGACTCAGGTTTTCTCCCAATAGGTCGATCAAAAACATCACCACCAATTCGAGGATAAAGATCAGCGCCCCGACCTTTAACATCAAGGGGATCAAATTGTTGGCTAGGTATTGAACGTTTTTTTCGAACGACATGGATATTTTTCGGTAATTATTGGTGAGCGAGGTCCAGCGGCAGGAGACTAACAGACCCCGCTCTCCCTTGTCCAATATCAGAAATGACTGTCCTACCGCCTTTTGCCCGGCTTAACTCTGCTTTATTTTCCCGTTCCTTCTCAGGTTGACTGACCCAGAAAAAGGCACTTGGGGCTTTTTAAAAGCTGTGATAGCCTTTAGGCAAAGAAAGAATAAACTTCCAGCTCGTTTGAGGTGCGCAAATGCAGTCAGTGGTGCTTCTGGTTGACGATGACCGTCTGATTCACAAGCTTTTTGAGGCCAAATTCAAGGAACGGACCCAATCCGGTTCTCTGCGGCTGATCCACGCCTTTGATGGGGCGGAAGGCCTGGAGAAGCTCGCCCAAAACCCGGATGTCAGCCTGATCCTGACCGACTTCCAAATGCCGGTGATGACCGGCCTGGAAATGCTTTACCACCTCAAGGAACAGGCGGTCGAGATCCCCACCATCGTGATCAGTTCCTTTGACAGCATGGCCAACCTACGCTCGGCGATGAACGCCGGGGCGGTGGACTTTGCCCCCAAGCCGGTGGACTTTGACGACTTGTTTGTTTCCATAGACCGCACCTTGGAGGCCGCCGCCAAGCAGTTGGCCACCCAAAAGGCAAGGGTGTTGGCCGAAGCGGAGCAGACCAGGCTGGGCAAGGCCTTGGACCTCACCCACGGGGGGCTGTTCCTGATTTCTCCCCAAAACCTCAAATTCCTGTACAGCAACAAGGGCGGGCAAGAGCTGCTGGGGAAAGAGGGGCCAGAGTTCCTGGAGATGACCCTCTTGGATCTGATCGGCACCGACCACCAAGCATGGCTTGAGGAAGGCTTGGCCGACCTGCGTTCAAAAAAGCAGCTCCGCCTGGACTTTGAATTCGAGTACAACACCACCAACGGCCCGATCCCCTTGGAAGCGCGGTTGCAATTGGTGCCCTTGGAGGCGGGGGAGCAGCGGTTGGTCCTGAGCGTTTGGGACATCTCTATGCGCAAACAGGCCCAGGCGCAAAACAACATGTTGGCCAAAGCGATCGAACAAACCCGTGATTATGTAATGGTCACAGACAAGGACCGCCGGTTCCTGTACGTCAACCCCGCCTTTGAACAGGGCACCGGCTACTCCAAGGAAGAGGTGCTGGGCCAAACTCCAAGAATCCTGCACAGCGGACGGCAAACGGAGGAGTTTTACGAAGAGCTCTGGAAGACCCTGTCCACCGAGCACTTTTGGCATGGAGAAGTGGTCAACCAAAAGAAAAACGGCAAGCTGTTTTGGACCGAACTTACCATTTCTCCGGTCATCGATAGCAAAGGACAAACCGTCAATTTCATCGGGGTGTCTCGGGACAAAACCAAAGAACGGGCGTTGCAAGCCCAGCTGTTGCAATCCCAAAAGATGGAGTCCATCGGAACCTTGGCCGGAGGGATTGCCCATGAGATCAACAACCCCATCGGTTTTGTTTATTCCAACGTTGGCAGCCTACAAACCTACCTGGGGGACTTTTTGTCCCTGCTCAAACTCTACCACGACCTGGAGCTGTTTGTTGAATCCAAGGACCCCAAGATCAAACGGATTCTAACGGAAATCGAAGCCAAGAAAAAGCAGATCGACCTGGACTTTATGGTCAAGGACATCGGTGGGCTGGTCAAGGACACCTTGGAAGGGGCGGAGCGGATCAAAAGCATCGTAGCCAACCTGCGGGAGTTTGCCCACACCGGGACCGGCAACATGGAGCAGTCCGACCTCAACGATGCCATCAACAAAACCCTCAAACTGCTCAACAACGAACTCAAGTACCGGATCGAAGTGGTGACCGAGCTAGAGCTTGCCCAGCAGGTGGTTTGTTACCCCCAGGAGATCAAGCAAGTCCTGCTCAACCTGATTTTAAACGCTGCCCAAGCGATCCCCGACAAGGGCAGCATCCACATCAAGACCGCCCAAGAGGACCAAGAGGCGGTGATTCGGATCAAAGACAGCGGCACCGGCATCTCGGCCGAGCACATGGCCCGGCTGTTTGAACCCTTTTTTACCACCAAGGGTGTCGGCAAAGGCACCGGCCTGGGTCTATCGGTGTCCTACAACATCATCAAAAAACACCAAGGCAAGATCACCGCCGAAAGCAAAGTCGGGGTAGGTACGGTCTTTACGGTCCGATTGCCCCTCAATCCACAAGTCCCGCTCACTTCCAACCCATAACCCTATGGAACTGCTCCAACAAATTCGCCAGGAACTGGCCAAAAACCTGAAGGTGATGGTGGTTGACGACGAGTCGCAGATTCTCTCCGCCTTGCGCCGGGAGTTTCACTCCCAGCCCTTTGAGCTCAAGACCTACTCCGACCCGGAGGAGGCCTTGGTCGTCTTGGGCAAAGAGGAATTTGCGGTGATCATTTCCGACAACCTGATGCCCAAGATGTTGGGCCTGGAATTTTTGGCCCGAGCCAAGGCGATCAACGGGCTGGCCCGGCGGATCCTCTTGACCGGCAAGACGGAGCAGCAGGAGGCGATCAAGGCCTTCAACCAAGGGGTGATCCACCGGTTTTTGGACAAGCCCTGGAACCATGAAGAGCTGCTGGCCATCCTTGCGGAAGACCTGGAATCCTTTTTGTTGCTCAAACTGGAAGACCGGCTGGACCAGATCAAAAACAACACTTTAAAAAAGCGCAACGAAGACCTGGAAAAAACCCGCCGGGACTTGGCGGACACCCAGACCGAATTGGTGTTGGAAAAAACCCAACATGCCGAAAAACCACTCAGCTTGCCCGCAAACCTACAAAACTTCACCTACCTGATCATCGACAAAAACAAGACCGTCGCCGAGAGTTTGGCGGCGACCCTTAAAAGGGCCGGGGCCTCCCTGGTGGAGGTGGTGGACAACGGCATGGCCGGGCTGACCAAACTGACCGACGGGCAACAAACCTTTGACGTGGTCTTGAGCGAGTGGGACTTGGAGAAGATCAGCGGTTTAACTTTGCTGAGGACGATCCGGGAGCGGCAGGATCTGGTGGTCCAGCCCTACTTTTTGTTTGTGACCAGCCTGATCAACCGAGAATCGGTGGAATACGCCCACAACGCCAAGGCGGATGGGTACCTGTTAAAACCCTTCAGCCTGGAACGGCTGGTCCAACAGCTGGAGGAACTCAACCGATCCGGGTCCCGCCCGGCTCGGCGTTATTCGGTCAACAGCCTCAAAAAGCTGACCGTGCTGGTGGTCAACAAGGATGCCACCAAACGGCTGTTCCTGCAAAAGTGTCTAGGGGAAGTGGAGGTAAAAAAATACCTGCTCGCCGACTCGGGAACCAAGGCGCTCAAGCTGTTGGTCCGGGAAAACGTGGACGTGATCCTCTACGACTCGGGACTCAAGGACCCCGAATGGGCCAACCTGACCCAAAAGCTCCAGAACATTGGCTGCCGCAGCGACCAGCCGATTGTGGTCACCGCCTACAGCGAGCCGGAAGCGCCCGTCCGCCCGGTCAACCCCGCCGCCGGAGCCGTTCCCGGCGGACCGGAAGAGGCCCCGGTCGGTCCGCCGAAACCTGGGTTTTTCCTGCCCCCCAGCTTCAGCCAGGAGGACTTCAACCGGGTCTTGCTCGCCGCTCTGGAATCGATGAGCTAATAACCGATAACCTTGGAGACCGCCACCGCAATGGAGGAAAGCTTCATCCGTTCGGTGTTAAAAATGGCGTGGTAATAAAGCGGATCGGTCAGGTCCACTCCCAGGAAGTCCTTAGAAAAGGTGGAGGTGTTCGCATGGGCTTCCAGCACCGCCGAGGCGGCATCGTCCTTGGTGCAGCCAGTGCGCAACATATAAGACTTGATCCGGTGCTCCAAAGGGGCGATCAGCCGGAAGTGGAAGCAGTTGGGCAGTTCCTGGGCGATCACTGCCGAACCCCGGCCCACGATAATCGCATGTCCGGCGCTGGCGATCGAAAAGATAGTGTCGGCGATCATGCGAAACTTGTCTTCATTGTCCTTGGCCCAACTCCGGGAAAGCATCGCCTTCAACCGCTCCACGGCGCTGGCCTTTTCGCCCAGTTTTTCCAGGAATTCCTTGGTCAGGTCGTATTCCCGTTCCAGCTTTTCGATCAGGTTACGGTCAAAAATCGTCCATTTGTCCCCCGAAGCATCTTCCAAAATTTCTTTGAGCGCCACCGCCAAGGGGTAACCTTCGCAGCCGAATTCCCGGGAAATGGTGACGGTCCTAGAACTCATCACCCGGTTTTCGGTTTCCGCCTCCTTGAGGGCTTTGACCCTTTGTTGTTCAAGCCATGCGGTGATCTTTGAGTCCAACTTTTGGCTTTCGGTACTCATGGCCTCTCCTAGAGGGACAGCCCTTTGGAGGCTGTTTTGCCGATTTTATACAAAAATTTGTTTCAACCTTTTGAAAGAAAGATTACCATAGCAACAAGATTTCGCAAAGGGTTTGCTCTCCTTTTTTGGTCCGCCCCATGAACGATGAATTGATTCGACAAACCAACCTTGAAAATCTCCTCAACCTGATCCACACCGAGGGCCTGGAAAAGGCCAAGGAACAGGCAGAGCAGATTCTTCAAACCGCCAAAGACCAAGCCGAACGGCTTTTGGAAGAGGCCCAGAGGCTGGCCAAAGCCGCCCACGATGAGGCGATCTACAAAATCGAAAAAGCCGAGGCGGCCCAGAAGGAGCGCCTCCAAATGGCCCAACGGGATTTGCTTTTGGGCCTGGAAGAACAGCTCACCTTACAATTCCAAAACTTTGTGGCCCAATCGGTCCCGGCGGCTCTGACCCCGGCGGTGCTGGAGAAATTCCTGCTCGCCCTGGCTCCGGGCTTTGTGGGCAAGACTTTGGAGGTCACCTTGGCCCAGGAAGACCAGAAGGCTTTGGACCAAGCGCTGGTGGGCGGATTGGCCCAGAAGTTGGGGCTGGACCTGACTACCCAGGGTTCCAAAAAGGTCAAGGCCGGGATGTGGATCGTTGAATCCGGGGCCCATGCTTTTTTGGACTTCAGCTCTTCCGCTTTGGCGGAACGGCTCTCCCGGTACCTCAGCCCCCGTTTGAAGGAGCTTTGGTCCCAGGCCCACAAGAAGGAGCGCAAGTGAGCTATCCCTATCTCTTGGCGACCTTGCCGGCCTTGCGGTTCAGGGAAGCCCCGCCTTTGACCTTTGAGGCCTTTTTGGACCTCTGCGCCACCGCCTTGGGGTCCGAAGCGGCAGAGATACTGGGCCAGTTGCTCGAAGGCAGCACCGAGAGCTTCGGCACCCCGGCTCTGGAGGACTACCAAGGCTACAAACGGAGCCTGGACCACCAGATCGTGCAGATCAGGGCCCGGAGCCTGGGCAGGGAAGTGGTGCTCTCCACCGACCTGATGCCCGAAGCGCCCCTGCCCCAAGCCGAAGAAGTCATGCATGCCCACAACCCCTATGAAGCCGAACTGCTCCGCATCCGCTTGCTTTGGGACCGGCTCAAACAGTTGAGCAGCGGCCAATTCCTGAATTTTACCCTGGTCGCCCTTTATGCCCTCAAGCTCGAACTGTCCCACCGCAAGGCCAAGTTCGACTTGGCCAAGGGACAGGAGCGCTTGATGGCCTTGGCCAAGGGTCTTTTGCCCGAACGTTTTGTCTCCCATTCTGCTGGGGTAGCGCCATGAGTTTACAAGGAACGGTGGTCGGCATCACCGGCAACCTGGTCAAAGTTGCCTTTGACGGCAAGTTGATGCAAAACGAAATCGCCCTGGTGGACCTCAAAGGCCAAAAGCTCAAGGGTGAAGTGATCCGCATCCGAGGCAACGAAGCGGAGGTGCAGATTTTTGAAGACACCAAGGGAATCGGCAAGGGGGACAAGGTCGAGTTTACCGGCACCCTGCTGAGCGTCCAACTGGGCCCCGGTCTGTTGGGCATGTTGTTTGACGGTCTGCAAAACCCGCTCAATGCTTTGGCCGAAGAGACCGGATTTTTTACCCCCCGTGGCCACCACATTGCCCCCCTGGACCTCAACCAAAAGTGGGCCTTTACCGGCACCGCCAAGTTGGGCCAATCCTTGTATCCAGGCGACTGTTTCGGCACCGTGCCCGAGGGCCGGTTCACCCACAAGATCCAGATCCCCTACGGCCTGACCGGCCCCTTGGAGTTGGTGGACCTCCGGCCGGACGGCAGATACAACCTTACCGAACCGATCGGGACCCTCAAAAACCAGGAAGGGGAGACCTTCGAGTTGCGGCTCTCTTTTGAATGGCCAGTCAAAAAGGCGATTCGGTGTTACGAAGAACGGCTGATGCCCACCGAACCGATGGTGACCCAAGTGCGGATTGTGGACTCTCTGTTCCCGGTGGCCAAGGGCGGTACCTACTGCATCCCCGGCCCCTTTGGTGCCGGAAAAACAGTTTTGCAACAGATCACCAGTCGCTACGCCGAGGTGGACATCGTGATCATCGCTGCCTGTGGGGAACGGGCCAACGAGGTGGTGGAGACGATCAAGGAGTTCCCCGAACTGATCGACCCTAGGACCGGAAAAAGCCTGATGGAGCGAACCATCATCATCTGCAACACCTCCAGCATGCCGGTGGCGGCCCGGGAATCTTCGGTTTATACCGCCGTCACCTTGGGGGAATATTACCGCCAAATGGGCCTGGACGTATTGATGCTGGCCGACTCTACCAGCCGCTGGGCCCAGGCCCTGCGGGAGCGTTCCGGCCGGTTGGAGGAAATCCCCGGTGAGGAGGCCTTTCCGGCCTACCTGGAATCCATGATCGCCGGTTTTTACGAACGGGCAGGAAGGGTCCGGTTCAAGGGCGGCGAGGTCGGCAGCCTGACCATCGGCGGCACGGTCAGCCCCGCCGGGGGGAACTTTGACGAACCGGTGACCAAGGCGACCCTCAAAGTGGTCGGTGCCTTCCACGGCCTTTCGAGGGAACGGAGCGATGCCAGACGTTTCCCGGCCATCGACCCCTTGGAATCCTGGAGCAAATACCAAGGGGTGGTGCTCAACCAAAAGCGGCTTAAAATGGCCGGGCTGCTCAAGCGGGTCAACGAGATCAACCAGATGATGAAGGTGGTCGGGGAAGAAGGCACCAGCACCGATGACTTTATCACCTTTTTGAAGGGCGAGTTTTTTGACTCGGTGTACCTGCAGCAAAATGCCTTTGACGAAGTGGATGCCGCTACCCCCAGAGAGCGACAGGCCGAGGGGTTCGAGCTGGTGGAAAACCTGGTGGACCGGCCGCTGAACCTGGAAGACAAGGTGCTGGCCCGAGAGTTTTTTAACCACCTGCGCCAGAGGTTTATCGACTGGAACTCCCTGACCTTCGGCTCCGAGCCCTACAAGGCAAAAAAACGGGAGATCCTCAACCTGATCAACGAAAAGTCCCAAGGCCATGGAAAGGATCTATAACCGAATCCTGCAAATCGCAGGGAACGTGATCATGGTAGAGGCGGACGGACCGAAGTTCGGCGAATTGGCCCGGATCGAATCGGCCCAGGGGACCAGCCTTGCCGAGGTGATCAAGGTGGACCACAACCAAGTGTTTTTGCAGGTCTTCTCCGGTACCGCCGGGGTCTCCACCCAGGACCGGCTTAAATTTTTGGGCCACGGGATGCAAGCCCCCTTTTCCCCCAGCCTCTTGGGCCGCATCTTTGACGGCAAGGGCACCCCCAGGGACGCAGGCCCCAATCTGGCCGACAGTTTGATCGAAACCGCCGGGCCTTGTGTCAACCCGGCGACCCGGGTACTGCCCAGCAAGATGATCCGCACCGGCATCCCGATGATTGACCTTTTTAACTCCCTGGTAGAGGCCCAGAAGATCTCCATCTTCTCCAGCTCCGGGGAGCCGCACAACGCCTTGCTGGCAAGGATCGCCTTGCAGGCGGAGGTGGACATCATCGTGCTGGGCTGCATGGGGGTACTTTATGACGACTACCTGTTTTTTAAGGAGCAGCTGGAAAACACCGATGCCATGAACCGCACCGTCTTGTTTGTTCACACCGCTTCGGACCCGGTGGTCGAGGCCCTCAAGGTCCCGGACCTCGCCTTGGCGGTAGCCGAGAACTTTGCCCTGCAAGGCAAGCGGGTGCTGACCCTGCTGACCGACATGACCAACTTTGCCGATGCCCTCAAGGAAATCGCCATCATCATGGAACAGGTCCCCAGCAACCGAGGTTACCCCGGCGACCTTTATACCCAACTTGCCCAGCGGTACGAAAAGGCGGCGGACTTCAAGGGGGCCGGGTCCCTGACCTTGGTTTCGGTGACCACCATGCCCGGCAACGATGTCACCCACCCGGTGCCCGACAACACCGGGTACATTACCGAAGGGCAATATTACCTCAACGGCGGGCGGATCGAGCCCTTTGGCTCCTTGAGTCGGCTCAAGCAGTTGGTCAACAAGAACACCCGCTCCGACCACCGGGCGATCATGGACGCAATGATCCAGCTGTACGCCAGCAGTCGGGAGACCGAAGAAAAGCGGGCCATGGGCTTCAAGATGTCCCCTTGGGACCAAAAGCTGTTGCTTTACAACAAGTTGTTTGCCCAAAAGTTGATGGACTTGGAGGTGAACATTCCCTTGGAAGGGGCCTTGGATCTTTGTTGGTCCATCTTGGCCCAGTGTTTCACCCCCGAAGAAACAAGGCTCAAATCCGAGTTGATCGCCAAATATTGGCCGACAGGTTAAGCTATGGCAAAGGTTAAGCTCACCAAAACCGAACTGAAACGGCAAAAGGACCAGCTCAAAACGCTGCGCCGCTATCTGCCGACCTTGCAGGTCAAAAAGCAACTGCTCCAACGGGAGTTGCTGCTGGCCAAGGCTCGGATTGAGGAATTGGAGCTTCGGGCCAAAAGTTTTTGGAAGGACCTCAACCAATGGATTTCCTGCTTCGGCGAGCCTCTCCCCTTGGAAGAGTGGGTCTTTTTGGAGTCCATTGAGGTGGAGATGGAAGCGATTGCCGGGATTGAAGTGCCTCGGCTCAAAAGCCTAAAAATTAGCACCAAACCCTACAACCTCTACCAAACTCCCCTTTGGGTGGACAAAGGCGTGAAGGCCCTAGAGGAGTTGACCTCCATCCAAGCAGAAATTACCTTGGCCTTTGAAGCGGAACAACTGCTTGCAGACGAACTGCGGGTGACCAGTCAAAGGGTCAACCTTTTTGAGAAGGTGAAGATCCCCGAAGCCAAGACCTTGATCAAAACCATTTCCACCTACCTGGACGACCAGGCGGCGGCGGCGGTAGGTTGGGCCAGGGGAGCCAAAAAGAAGCTGGCTGCCAAAACTCTGGGACAGGAGGCCTGATGATTGAGCCCATGACCCGAGTCAGTCTGTTGTACCTCAAGGAAAAGGCCGAGCTCAGTTTGGCGGCTATCGGCGGCACCGGATTGGTCCACCTCGACGACCCCCATGAGGTTCACCAGGAGCAGCTCCAGGCCTCCCGACAAAAGCTCAAGGACCTGACCCACCTCCTGGCCCCCCAGACTTACCAGCCCAAGGGGGACCCGCTGTTGGGCCATGAGCACTTCCAAAAGATCACTGGGCTGGTGGAAGAGACCCAGCGGCTGGCCCAAGAAATCGCCAAGCACCGGAGGGATGCCGAACGAGCGGAGCCTTTGGGGGATTTTGACCCCAGTCTTTTTACGGAGTTGGAGCAGGCCGGGTGGTTCGTCACCTTCTACCAAGTCCGAGAACGAGACATGGGGGATGCCGGGCTCCACGAATACTGGTTTCCCCTCTACCCGACTCACGGGCAATGGAACTGTGCCTTGGTCAGCCGCCAGCCCCACCCCAGGGAGGACCTCAAACGCAAGGAACGGCCCGAGTTGAACCGAAGGCAGCAGATCAAATTGGCGGGAGCCAAGGAGATTCGGCTGGCCCAAGCCCAAGCGGAACTGAAAGTCCTGATGGAGGACTCCGCCCCCCTGTTCGCCTACCTCCGGGAGCTGGGGAACGGATTGCATTACGAAGAGGCCACGGCGACCTTGAGCGAAAAAGGTATCTTGGGATACGCCTCCGGCTACGCCCCCACGGCGGGGCTGGGAGAGCTAAGGCAAATGGTCACTCAAGAAGGCATGGTGCTCTTGGAAGAACCGGCCGACCCGGACCTAGCCCCAACCCTGCTCCGGCAAAACCGCTTTACCCGGCTTTTTAACCCCATCTTGGGCTTTATCGGGGTCACCCCCGGCTACAAGGAAGCGGATGCCAACTGGGTGTTCATGATCTTTTTCAGCCTCTTTTTTGCCATGCTGGTTGGCGATGCTGGGTACGGCCTGATCATGCTAGCCGGAACGGTTTGGATGAGGTTGCGTGCCAAAAAGAGCTCCCCCGAAATCTTCCCGCTTTTTTTCCTCTTGTCGGTCTGCACCACGATTTGGGGAGCGGTGACCGGCCTTTGGTTCGGGGTCGAACAGGTGATGGAGGTGCCCTTTTTGTCCAATCTGGTGATCCCCGCCCTGTCCAGTTGGTCCAAGGACTCGGACCCGGTGGTCATCCGCCTGACCTTCCTGATTGGTTTGACCCAACTGGCCTTGGCCCACCTGTGGCAAATCTTCAAGTGTCGGCGCTGGTCCGAGCGGATGACCGAGCTGGGCTGGCTGCTGCTTTGTTTTGGGCTCTACCAGTTGGCGGTCTTTTTTGTCCTCCGGGAAGCCATGGACCCTTTTGCAGAGCCCCTGATCTACGGGGCCTTACTGCTGGTCCTGCTGTTCAGCGAACAAAGGCCGCCTCGCACCTTTGTGAAGGGGGCTCTCTGGGGGCTGGCCCAGTTCCCCTTGAACCTACTCAATGCGATTGGGAACTTTTCGGACTTGGTGTCCTACATAAGGCTTTTTGCGGTGGGATTGGCGACCAAACAAATGGCCGTCACCTTTAACCAGTTGGCTCTCAACATCGGGTTCGACTCCTGGTCCGCCGGGGCCGGGGCGGTTTTGGTGTTGTTTTTGGGCCATTGGATCAACCTGATGTTGGCCGGAATCGCCGTGATGGTGCATGCGATTCGGCTCAACTTTCTTGAATTTTCAAAGCACCTGAACCTGCAATGGACGGGAAAGGCCTACAGCCCCTTCCGACTGTTGCGTGAACCTTAAAAGGGAATTATGGAGATGGAGAGTCTAGGAATGGGCGCTTATGCGCTGGCGCTTTCTTTTGCGGCCATGGGCAGCGCCGTGGGCTGCGGGATCGCTGGGATGGCGGCGGTCGGCGCTTGGCGCAAGGCCTTCCTTAAAGGCAAGGGGGCTCCCTTCATCTTGGTCGCCTTTGCTTCGGCCCCGTTGTCCCAAACCATCTACGGGATGATCTTGATGAACTCCCTGATCGGTGCCCCGGACACGGTCCCGGCCATGGCCAAGTTGACTACCGGCCTGTTCGGCGGGATTGCCATCGGCTTCAGCGCTTGGTACCAAGGCAAGGCGGCGGCCATGGCCTGCGACGCTCTGGTGGATACCAACAAGGGGATGGGGAACTACATCATGGTCTTGGGGATCATTGAGACCGTCGCCTTGTTTGTGATGGTCTTTTTGATGACCAACCTGAAGTAAACCCCGCTGGTTCCGCCAACCCTGGACCGGGGCGAAACCGGCAGCGGTTGACAGCACCCCCGCCCCAGGCCAAGGCCTTGGGGCGGCACTTTGCTTTTTCCCCGGTATTTTTCCCTGCTTTGCCTTTTCCCCGGTAGGGACAAAATTTTAAATTCCTCCCTTTGCCCCTGTTCTTTCTTCCGAAAATAAGGTAACAACAGCCTACTGTTTCACGGAAACCTTGCCTCGGTGCGGCCTTGGACCACAGTTGGCGTTTCATTTTTGGTTTTCTGTTGGGCTTGTGGCTGCCTTTTGCCCCCTGGACTTTGGCCCAGGAAAGCCCCAGCGCCATACTGGAGTACCTCCAGTGGGACCCGAGCAGCGAAAAACTCAAAATCATCCTAACCCTCCAAAACCCCTTAGCGGAGCCGGTATCCCTGTACGGCACCGTAGAAATCTCGACCACCCAACAGCAAAAAAGGATCGGGTTTGTGTCTCCCGTTTCTTTTACCCAAAGCTCCCAAGTCCTAGAGGTTGAGGCCCCTCCTTTTTCGTTCCAAGATGAAGACCAGTTGATCTTAGCGGTACGGCTTTATGACCGAAAAAACCGGGTTTTGCTCTACCAAACCGGGAAATTCAGCGCCCAGAGGCCCCAAGTCGGCCCAACCCACCGGTTTTCCGGTGAAGCCAAAGAGGCCACCGTTTTGCTGGAGGCCACCCAAGAGCGTTTTGCCCAACTGGCCAGCCGGAACACCAAGCAGGCCTCTGCGGCGGCCTGGGTAGAGTTGCGGGAACAAAACCAAGTCCGGTGGTTGACCCAAGGGGATTCGCTGCCTTGGGCGAGCCGTTTGGTCGAGGCTTTCAGTATCCGTGACGGTTCCAAAAATGTCGCTCTGACCCCGGAGATGGTGATTGAAACCACCGAGCCCTTGGTGGCTTCCAGCCTCAAAGACCAGATCCACTTTCGGCCCGCCGACGGCCCCCAGGCTACCCAAGAAATCCCGGTGAGCTACAAACTGCTGGGCAAGCGGCTGACCTTAGGGCTTCCTGGCCCCTTGGCCTACGGGACCAGCTACCGGTTGGTTTTAGGCAACGGGATCAAGAGCATCGGTGGGCAAAAGATGGCCCAGGAAGAGGGCTGGAGCTTTACCACCTTGCCCAGCCCCCCCAAAATGACGATCCAAAGCAGCCAACCGGATCTGGGGGCCACCCAGGCCTCGATCTCCGGCGGCGTGGTGGTGGTCTTTTCCGCCCCCTTGGACCCCAAGAGCTTGGACTTAAAAAACATCCGGCTGACCCAGGGAGAAACTCCGGTGAAAGGGAAGGCAGCAATCATCGGCAAGCGCATGATTTTTAAGACCGATTCCCCTCTGAAATTCGAGACCGCTTACCACTTTCACTTGGAAGGCCTCAGAGACTTGGAGGGGAACAACCAAGAGGGCTCTTTTGAACTCACCTTTACCACCGAAAAGGAAGCGTTCCGCGAGTTGGTCTTGGAGCTCAAAGGCATGTATCCCCAACCCAAGGCCAGGGGTTTGGGCAAGGACACCGAAATTTGGGTCCAACTGGACGCTCCAATTGACCCGGCCACTTTGGCCAAAGGGGCACTATTGCTCCAAGGGAACCAGCCGACCCCCGGCCATTGGGAAGCCAAGGAAAGTAGGATCTACTTTGTCCCCGAGTCCGGCTTGTTGAACAACCAAGTTTATGTGGTCCAATTGACCCCAGCGCTCAAGTCCCTGGCCGGGGGTGGATTGAGAAAGGAAGTGGCTTGGCCCTTTGCGACCCGTGCCGACATGGGCTACCCCGCCGAGGAAGACCCGAACGTGCTGATCTTCAGCCCCAGCCACGAGGTGGAAACCTACACCCGAGAAAGGGAAGGGATTTTAAAGATCGGGGTCACCACCTTTGAACCGATCCGCCAGATTGACGTAAACGGGCAGCTGATCAACCAGACCGGGGATACCAAGGCGGAATTCGAGATTCCTTACAAATTGACCCAAAAGATCACCAAATTCGAGGTTTCGGTGGTCACGCCCTCGGGGTTGGGCAGGAAGGACTTTACCTTGCACCTGGGTTCCCGGGAAGAGGGACCCAGTTTTCGGTTGATCAGCATTTTGTCCGGCCAAAGTCTCGACAACGTTGACAGTTCCGCCGATGGAAGACCCAAGACGGCTGCGACAAAATCGTCGATTACTTTGGTCCCCCAGTTCACTTGGCGTTTTTCCAAGGACAATGCGGTTTTGGTCAAAGGGATCTTACTGCGAGAGAAGTACGCAAAAAAAGCCTATCAAAGCAAAGAGACCGCCTTCACCCAGTTTACCCTGGAATGGGAACTCAAAGACACTTGGGTCGGAACCTTGACCTCCGACCTGGGTTGGAACGATATTCGCACTGACAACAGTGTGATCTCCACCGGCAAGAACAAGTTGATCGCCGAGACCTACTTTTCGATGGAAATGGAACAGGTTCCCGAAAAAGGCACCAGTTTCAAAACCAAGTTGGAGGGCAAAAACTCCAACTTCATCGCCAAGGCCGCCAGCATCGACGACGAAACGGACGCAACAGTCACCACCTTGACCTTGACCGGAAAATCCGTCTTTTTTGACGTGACCACCCAATTGGACCTGCAAAGTGAAAACACCAACGCCGTGGGCATAAACAAGGACAACTCGGCGCTCAAGGAGGGAATCAAGTTTTCGGGCAAGCTGGGGGACTTTACGCCCAGCCTTTATCTCTACCAGAAAACCACCAGCTACCCCAGGGTCAGCACCTCCACGGGGATCAAACAAAAAGACGTTTCGACCAACACCGAAATTAAGGTTGGCTATGCTCTGGTCAAGGGGCTACAACTGGGAATAGAATACAAGTACAAGGACAACAAGACCAACGCCTCCTCCGGGACCTACAAGCTGGGTACGGCGGGGCTTAGCTTGACCCACATTTGGTAAACGCCCATGGGCCGTTGTAAGATCTTGTTTTTGCTGTTTTTAGGGCTGTTGGTTCTGCCGGGGATGGGGTTTTCCGGCGACCGGGTGGGCGAACTGACCCTGGAGTCGGGCAGCGTCAAGCTGCGCCGGGCGGGCAAGGACTTGATCCACAAAAAATCGGGGGTACCGATTGAGGTCCAAAACGGCGACGAACTGCAAACCGGGGCCAATACGGTCGCTAAGCTCAAGTTATTGGCCAAGCAGGACGAAATCGACCTTTTTTCCAACAGCTTTCTGAACGTGGACCAAGTGTCCGGGGAACAGCGAGAATTGCGTATGCCCATTGGGAAAGCCAAATTCAAGGTCACCCCCAGTCTAACCCCCCTGGCTGCCGGTGCGCCCAGGCCCTTCCAGATTCGTACGGTAAACGCTCTGGTCGGGGTCAAGGGAACCGAATTCGTTTTGGGTACCGGAGCGGAGCAGACCAACCTGCTCACCATTGAAGGATCGGTGGTCATGGCCAACGTGGCTTCCCCGGAGGTCGAAGTCGAGGTAACCCAAAACCAGGCCAGCCAGATCACCAAAACCGAGACTCCGACCCAACCGGTCCAGGTTTCCCCCCAGACGGTCCAAAGTATCTTGACCACCGAAAACCCCCAGGCCTGGAGCGCAGTTAAGTTTGGCGCACCGGTAACGGATACGGGCGAGAAAAAGAAGGAAGAAAAGAAAGAAGAGAAGAAGAAGGAAGAGAAGAAGGAAGAGAAGAAGGAAGAGAAGAAGGAAGAGAAGAAGGAAGAAAAGAAGGAAGAAAAGAAAACCGAAGACTCCAAGGCCAAACCAGGAGCCCAAGGGAAATCAGAGGCTGGCCCGGCCAAGGGCGAGGGCGGTGGTAAGGCTGATGGAGGCCCAGCCAAGGGCGATGACGGCGGCAAGACCGAAGGGGGAGCGGCTAAACTTGGAGCCGGAGAAGGTGGCGCAGCCAAAGCGGACGGTGCAGATTCGGGAGCCGGGCCCAAGCTGGGCAGTCAAGAGGGGGCCTCCACCGGTGGAACCCTCCCCCCCCTGGGTGGGGTCGAGAGCCCTGGAGCCATGGCGGAAGTAAACTCTGACTTTGGAGGTGCCGAAGATTTTGGCAATTTTGGGGACTTTGAAGAGGTGATCATTGAAGACGACTTAGGGTTTGAAACGGACAGCATCGAAGACATCGGAGCGATCATCGACCAAGTAACCGCCGACACCACCAAGGTGACCGAAACGGTGATCAAGGAAGTCAACACCCCCGGCACCCAACCTGTTCAAATCGTGATTACCCATTAGGAGCGACAAATGAGAAGGACCTCGACCGAACTGATCCCTTGGCTTTTGTTGCTCGGAGCCATTGGCCTACTGGGTCTGGGGGGTTGTAATGCCCCAGGAAAAAGCTCGGACTACAACCAAGGTCCACCCAAGGCCACCGTCACCTTTGAGGTCCAAAAACCCCAAGAAGCCAAAAGGCACAACAGCAGCTTTCGGGCCAACGTCAACAGCCTGCCTTCGGATACCGGGACCTCTATGATCCTGGCCCTTGCCGATACGGAAACCTTTAAAGGCGACTACCTCGCTTATGGTTCGGTGCTGGATGCAGGGCTCTTGAGCCTAACCACCAACCAAGTCACCTTGGTTTTGCCACTGAACAAACCGGTTCGGTTGGTGGAATACACCTTTGCCAGCTTTTACTTCAGTCCCGGCGAGATCAAGGCTGCAAGGGCCGAACCGGTTTCGGGTGCCGACTTGGGCCTAGTCACCTTGACCGCAGGCACCAAGGCTCTGTCCTTGGTTTCCAACCTTACTCCGATCACCGCCCCCAAGAGTATCTCGGTGACCGGTTCGGTGGCGGTCGGGGTTGGGGCCACCTCCCAAATGGTCGCTTATGCCATCTATGCGGACGGCAGCGCCCAGGACATGACCAACCACGCCACCTGGAGCAGTTCGGCTCCGACCAACGCCACCGTCACCAACGACATTGCCACTTCCAAAGGGGTCGTGACCGGAAAACTGCCCGGCCCGGCGACCCTCACCGCCACCTTATTGGGGGTTTCGGGGACCAAGGTCATCAGTGTTGAAACCAACGCCAACAGTTTGGCCTTCCGACAGTTGGTGTACGATGGGACCTACAACTTTAGCGCCAACGATGATGGGTATGGGTTCTTGGACTACATCATCGGCCAAACGGTCTGGGGGGATTTTGGGGAATACTTTGACCGCTACGATCCCCATTTGGGTATCCAGATCCCCATTACTAACCCCAACCAAAGGTACCGCCTGGAAGGGGGCTTGTGGGTGCCCGATACCATGGCCTTGGTCAGGACGCAGACGGACTATACGGCCAACAAAATGTATTTCACCAACCCCGACGGCTGGGTCCAATTGGACCGGGTTGCGGACTTGGCCAACAAGGTCTCCACCATCGACTTCCATGGGTTCACTCGGCAGGTCCCCATGGGACCGGGGGCCAAATCTTTTGACATGACCTTCCAGATTACCTACCCCAGCTCTAGGTACCTTTTGGAGCAGGTGGAGACCACAAAAAGCGGCAGCTCCGGGAGCGGAGGCACCTTTCCCAGCCTGGAAGCCTTTTTGTCCACCAACAGCTACCAAAACGCCACCGCGGTGGCTTCCCTCTACGGCCCCAGCGGTTTTGACTGCACCAGCGGTGGAGGTTCTTGCCTGTTCTTCTCCTACACTGCAGGCCAACAGGCAGGGGACATCATGCAGGTGAACTACGATGGCAACCACAATGTGCTCAGCACTTCGGTCGGCGGCAGTTGGCACCTGGATGTGATTGAAGGAAAAACCCTGCTGTTTGGGGACATTTACGATCCCGCCTTCCAAAAGGGTGGCAAGGGAGCGGTGAATTGGACCCTGTGGGGGGTGTTGCAGGGAGAGGTCCACCGGGGCTGGTCCGAGCTTCCCGGCGCACAGCAGGGCACCTTTACCGAATACAACTTCGATGCCGCAGTCAGTTTGATGAACTACCTAGACACCGCTGGGCCGGAAATCTTCATTTCCCCTTGGTACCAGCCACCAACCACCGGCTGTACCACCTGCAACGGCAGCAGTGGTGGCGGCACTCCCACGGGGCCCAGTTACACCCCGCCCAAAGCACTCTACTTTGACGGTGCTACCGGTTGGATCGGCACCAATACCGCCGGCTTTTTGGGTATCGCCAACACCTTTACTATCGCCGCTTGGATCGACAGTACCGGACCCACCGCCTTCAACCAACCGATCCTGGAGATCACCGACGGCACCGCCAACAACCTGATAAGCCTCTACATCGAGGCCAGCACCGGGAATCTGGCGGCCAAGGTGACCGATGCGGTCAACGGAACCAGCAACTTCTTCCAGTATGTCAGCCTTACCCCAGTCCCAACCGGCGGCAGACATTTGGTGGCAATGGTTTGGGACGGTTTTACCTTGAGCCTTTACCAGGACTCTGGGGTAATTTCGGCCAGCCCCGTTTCCTCGATCACCAGCTCCCAGAGCGACAGTGCTCGGTCGGTGAACATTGGCAAGGATTCGTTCGGCAATTATTTTAACGGCAAGATCCACTCGTTGATGGTCTGGAACAGTGCCTTGGGCACTAGTGCCGAATTGCCGGAAATCTACAAGAGTAACAATGTCTTCCAAACCGACTTGAACATAGATTTTGGGCTCTATCTGAGCAGCCTTAACTTGATGCACTGGTGGCACTTTGACTCCGACCCGACCCTTTTGGGCCGAGACTTCTCCTTGTATGGAACCCCAACCAACCTGGCTGGAGGGACATTAACCCAGGCCAACTTACAAAACTTTAATCTGGTGGACCCTGTGTGGTACACCGATGGAGGTCTGCTCAGCCCCAATGGCGGGGAATTTGCCAATGACGGCCTAGCCATGAACCTCTCTTGGGACTCAATACTGCTCTCCGGCACCACGGTGAATGTTTATCTGCTCACCGACTTGGCCCAAAGCTATCTTTTGGACCCCACTGCTGCCGACTTGGCCGACCGGGTTTCTGCGGTCAACTGGGCTCCCCTCTCTGCGAACTGGAGCAACAACGGGTTGGCCAGCTTTGATCCGGGGACGATACCGGGTTTCTATGGCACGGGATACAAACTTTTGATCGTCTCGGACACAGGGTTGTGGGACGTAACCGATGGAGTCTTCTCGATCAACACCGGATTTCCCTACCCTGTCCCCCAGGGAATCAACTTTAATGGGCTCAGTTATCTAGGTTCAAGCACCTCTGCCACTCTGGGTCTGTCGAGCAGTTTTTCCCTTTCCGTTTGGTTCAAACAAAACATGAAGAGCGGGATACAAACCCTATTGGCTTTAGGAGACGGCACGGCCACCGGGCACATTGCCCTCAAGTTGAACGGTGGCATCCCCCAACTCACCATCTCTGACGGGACCTTGGTGACCGAATACTTGGCTACCGGTACAGTCAACACAGGAATGGGGTACAACCTGACCGTCACTTATGACGGAACCAACCCGCCAACGATGTACTTGGACGGTGCCCTTTTGACCCCGGCAGTCACCGTCAACCACACCGGGGTGGCAGCCCCCGTGGAATCCGCTCGTTTGATCAATGTGGGCGTAGATCAGGGTTCCGTTGACTCCTACAACGGCGAAGTCATGGGAGTGGCCATTTGGAGTTCGGTGCTCACCGCCGCTGAGGCGGGCTCGCTGGCCCACGACCACCGAGGTTGGACCCAGTACCTGGGAATGTCTTTTGCCAACTATGTCTCGCCCCTGAGCCTGCAACACTGGTGGCAGTTTGACATGAACCCGGCCAACTTCGGATTCGACATGGGCATCGGCCTCAACCTGCAAGACCTCTCTACCGGGGCGTATGGTTTGACTGCGGCGGACTTTAAACCTTACATTCCTTGGCCGCAAGCCAGCTACCTCACTGGGACCTTGCTTACCCCCAACGGTGGGGAATCCTGGACCAACGGGGTGAGCCAAAACATCACTTGGAACAGCGTTTCCTTGTCAACGGTGAATGTGGACCTTTACCTTCTTGACGAACTTGCTCCGCCGCCCCTGGGTCCCCTCGATTCAGACTTGGCCTACCAGCTTTCTGGACAGGGGTGGATTCACTTGGGCACGGTGACAAACAATGGGACCTATACCTTCACTCCCACCAGCCTGCCCCCTGGTTCGGTCTATCGGGTATTGATCGTTGGAGATACCACCGGGGCTTGGGACTTGAGTGACGCTGCCTTCTCTATCTTCTAAGGGCAGCAACTGCGTTAAAAAAAAGGCCGCAATCCCCAAGAGGGTTGCGGCCTTTTTTTTGGCTAGGCTTGGGAATAGAACCTCAGCCCTCCACCCGGCCAAAGTCATCGTCAAACCGTTCAATGTCGTCTTCCCCCAGGTAGTGGCCCAGTTGGACCTCAATGATCTTGACCGGGCTTTTGCCGGGGTTTTCCAACCGGTGCAAGGCGGTCTTGGGCAGGTAGGTGGATTGGTTTTCGGTCAGGAACAAAACCTCTTCGTCCCTGGTCACCTTGGCGGTGCCCTCGAGCACCACCCAATGTTCGCTTCGGTGCAGGTGCCGTTGCAGGGAAAGCCGTTTTCCGGGCAGCACCTCGATGCTTTTTACCTTAAAGCCCGGCCCTTCCCGGAGCACCGTATAAGAGCCCCATGGCCGAAGGACCTTGGTGTGGAACTTGTACTCCCCTCGGTCTTCCTTTTTGAGGTGGTCCACCAAAGTCTTTACATCTTGGCTGCGGGTAAGGTCGCAGACCAAGAGAGCATCGTCGGTTTCCACCACGATCAGGTTTTTGAGGCCCACCCCGGCGACCAACCGTTTGCTGGAGATGATCAGGCAGTTTTCACTGTCCTGGAGCACCACGTTGCCCCGAGAAACGTTGCCCTTTCCGTCTTTGGGGCTGACTTCGTAGATGCTTTCCCAGCAGCCCAAGTCGTTCCAGCCGACCTCCATCTGCACCACTGCCACCTTGTCGCTTTTTTCCAAGACGGCGTAGTCGAAGCTGTCGCTTTTGGTCTGCCCATAAACCTGGGCGATTTCTTTTGCCCCCAAGGCTTTGGGTTTCCCGGCGGCAAAAAACAGGTCATACAGCTGGGGACAGAGCTGGGCGTAAACCGAGACCAACATACGGGGGGTGGCCATAAAGATCCCGGCGTTCCAAGAGTAACAGCCCTCGGCCAGATAGGCCTGGGCGGTTTTCAAGTTGGGCTTTTCGGCGAACTTGGCGACCTTAAAGCCCGGCCCCACCGGCTCGGCGGCCTTGATATAACCGTACCCGGTGTCGGGCCGGTTGGGGGTGATACCAAAGGTGACGATCCAGCCTTCCAAAGCCAGTTGCGCTCCCGCCCGGAGCTTTTCTTGGAACAAGGCGGTATTTTGGATCAGATGGTCCGCAGGCAGGATCACCAAGGGCAGGTCCCAAAGCGCTTCGGGGATGGAGGCGAGGCCCCACAAGATGGCCGGAGCGGTGTTGCGCCCGGTCGGCTCCAAAAGCAGCCGCTTGGTCCCCAAACCGGGCAGGACCTGCTCAACCTGCCGTTCCAACTCGTACTGGTGGCCTTCTGCACCGACAATCCACAACTGCTCTTGGGGTACCAACCCGGCCAAACGGGTGCAGGTTTCCTGCAACAGGCTCTCTTGGGTTTGGCCCAGGTTGAGGAACTGCTTTGGGGTCATGGACCGAGAAAAAGGCCAAAGCCTTGTACCGGAGCCACCGGCGAGGATCATTGCTATCATGTTGGGTCAAAGTTCCAAAAAAGTCTCTCAAACAAAGACCCCTCATCGGAGCCAGTCGAGGGAGTATAGCCTTGGTTCAAGGGAAATTCAAACCCAAACCAACCGCAACCGAACCCGGAGAGCCCCCAAGGCGGCCCCGGCTCTCTGGGGCACAAAAAAAAACTCCCAATTCTCAGGGACAAAGCAGGAAAACCCCGGCTTTCTTGCCAGGGGACTTGCTCAAACCTCCTGCGAACAGATACAATACCTGACCGGACCAACCAAAGCATCACAAACCTTTTGGGACAAAAGACCTTTGACTGCCAATCCTTACCCTTTTCGGACTTATCTTATTTGGTCGGTGCTGCTGGTCTTTTCACTGGTCGGCCTCATCTTGTACCTGGGCCGTCAGGCGGAGCTGGGCCAGGAGCAAAGGTTGCTTGCCGAGGCGGTCCAAGCAGAGGCGGTTTTTCTGAGCGCCTTGGCGGAGACCGGGGAACCCGACCCGCTCACTTTGTCTGCCCAATCTTTGGATGTTTTACTGTCCGCCTTGGGCGAGGTGCGCAACCGCACCGGAGGCGTTCGGTTTCGCTTGGGCCACCTGACCCGGCTGGGTCCGGTGCTCCTGGAAGCGGGGAACCTGCAGCCGCAACCTCTCTCCCCCAAAAGCCCGTTTTTTTTGGCCACCCTCAAGGGTACTTCGGGCCATTCGGGGAATTATCTTTTCAACGGATCGCCTTCGCTGCTGGTGTTTTATGAACCCCTAGGCCCGGCCAACCTGACCCTGATCGCCTACAAACCTTTGGCCGCTTGGTGGAGAGAGAGTTGGGAGCCCTTGGGCTATGGGTTTTTGCTGGGCTTGGTTTGGATCCTACTGGGCGGCTGGTTGTTGCATTCCTCCCTCTCCCCTTGGCTGCAAGCCCACTGGGCTTTGGTTGGGCAAAAGGACCGGTTGGAGCTGGAGGTCCAAGAGCTCCGGGACAAACTGTCGTTGACCGAAGAACGCTTCCGTTCAGGATGGTGGACTTGGGACCTGCTGGCACCCAAGCTGGAATTTTCCCCGGCCTTGGTCAAGCTGCTCGCCTTGCCTCAAGGACAGCCGCTGGGCAGTTGGGACGACTTTTTGGGCTTGGTTTTTGCCCCCGACCGATCCTTACTCGTCCAAGCCTTGGAAGAAAGCTTGCAAAAAGGCGACGACCTTGAGGCGAAATTCCGGGTCCAGTTGGAAGGCCCGCTCCGCTGGTTCCGGCTTTGGGGGCAGATCAAGCGAAACGAACAAGGCAAAGCCGCCTCGATGCGGGCGCTTTTGGTCGAAGAAAGTGGCCCCCAGGCCCAGCAGGCCCAAAACAAGCTGTTAACCCAAGTGCTGGACCAGACCCAATCGGCGGTTCTTTTGGCCGATTCGAGGTTAAACATCATTTGGTTCAACCAAGCCTTCACCAAAGCCACTGGCCTCCCGCCCGAAAGCCTGTTGGGGGCGGACCTGCGTTTGTACCTGCCCCAGGCCGCTGTGCTGGAGGAACAATTCCAACAGGGGGACTGCTGGCAGGGGGACTTTGGGGTCCCCGACTCCAGTTCCTTTTTCCCGACCCCGCTCAAGCTTGACCGGTGGTTCAACCCCTTGGACCAGGAGCACTACCATTTGGGCTTTTTGCAGGACTTGGGGTCCTTGTTCAACGGCGAAAAACAGGAGCCCAAGGAGGTCTTTTTGGATCCCCTGACCGGCCTGCCCAACCGTTTCACCCTGTTTGAATCCCTCAACCAAGCCCTGGCTTACGCCAGCCGCAACGGGCACCAGCTGGCCCTGCTCAAGCTGAACCTGGACCGGTTCAAGCCCTTCAACCAAACCTTTGGCACCAAAGCGGGGGATGCAGCGCTTCAAGAAGTGGCCCGAGTCCTTGAAGCCCACCGACGGCGCTCGGACCTGATCATTCGGCTCTCGGGAGACGAATTTTTTCTGGGACTCAAGGATGTCAAAAGCCCTGAAGATGTATTTCTGGTGGCCCAAAAACTCCAAGAGGCCATCCGGGCTCCCTTTTCCTTTGCCGGGCAGGAACTGCGATTGACCGCCCGGATCGGGATCTGCCTTTACCCCAAGGACGGAACCCAACCGAACCAGTTGCTCGAACATCTGGACTCGGCCCTGACCTACGCCAAACTCCAGGGAACCGGTACGGCCCTGTTTTTCTCCGCTTCCATGAACCTGCTCGCCGAAGAGCGGAGCCGGTTGACCGAGCAACTGCAATTGGCCATTGCAGAGGAACAGTTTAAACTGGTGTACCAGCCGGTGGTGGACCTGAGCAGCGGCCAAATCGTGGCGGTGGAAGGGCTGTTGCGGTGGATGCACCCCAGCCGGGGCCTCTTGCCGCCTGCGGAGTTCTTGGAAGTGGTTGAGGCCGCCGGTCTTTCCCTGCCCTTGCTTGAGCAGGTGCTCTCCTTGGTGATCAAACAGGCGAAACGTTGGCAAAACGCCGGACTGCCCAAGCTGCTGGTGACCATGAATCTGACCGAACGGCAGTGGCACCACCCCCAGCTTTTTTCCCTCTTGGAAGCCAAGTTGAACCAAATGAACCTGGAGCCTCAATACCTGGGCCTGGAGATTCCGGCGACCCGCTGGCTCAGCTTGGATGCCGAATCCAAAAAGGCGCTTTTGGCCATCCAGGAACGGGGCATGCAGATCGGGCTCGACGACCTGGGGGCCGGGGCCTTGGTTCTGCCGGCCCTGCACCAAAGCCCGGTCCAGGGCCTCAAGATCTCCCAAGGTTTTGTGGGCCGCCTCCCCTTGGAGCCGACCTTGGTTCGGGCCATGGTCGGGCTGGGGCGGGTTTTGGGGTTTTTGGTCGGGGCCAAGGGGGTGGAGTCCTTGGAGCAGGCCCAATCACTGCAACAGTTGGGCTGCGACTTGGCCCAGGGGTACTTTTTTTCCCCGCCCCTGTGGCCCAAACAGCTGGAACCGCTCTTGGCCCAAGGGGTGTTGTTGCCCCAAGGTTTCGTGACGACGGCAGACCCCCCGAAGGGTCGCAAGGCTGAGGTTTGAGGGGTTTTCCGTTTAATGGCCCTAGCTTTTTTCGGTTTGCCCAGGCTAGGATGGGGCGGTTTGTCTCTGGGAGGGGGAGTCTTTGGAAAAATCAAAAATAGAACGCTTGACCTGGAAGTCCGAATGGAACACCGGGATCGAATCGATCGACCTGCAACACCAAAAAATTCTGACCGCCATCAATGCGCTGAACCGCTCTTTTTTGCCTGAAGACGGTCCCGTGGCGGCCAAGCTTTTTGAGGCCTTGACCGCCTACACCCGCATCCATTTCAGCTATGAAGAAAAGCTGATGGCCCAAGCCCACTTTGGGGAACTGGAGCAACAAAAGGCGGAGCACGATGCCTTCATGGAAAAACTTGAGGAATTCAAAAAAAATACCGCCAACCCCAAGGACCTGGAGCAGGTGATGGGCCGTATGCAGACTTACCTTTTGGACTGGTTGATCCAACACATCCTGGAGCAGGACATGAGGTACAAGGTGGCGTTCAAAAAAGCGGGCCTCTCCTAAGTTTCCGGCCCAAGCCAAAGAGGTACGGCTTTTGAATCTCTCTTGGGAAACAGACCTGTTTCCGGGAGGTTCACCATGACTGCACTGACCAATCCACAAGAAATCGACCGCCTCCAACCAGGGGCATTGGTTACCTTAAGAAACCTGGAAGGGAAGACCTGCGAATTTGTGCTCAAGGCCGGCGATGCGGGCCTGGGTCCCCAAACGCCTTTGTATTGGCTGGAACAGGCGGATTCCCCGTCTCTGGCCTATTTGCGCCAGTTGCCCGAACACTACGACTGGATCGGTAAGGCGGCCTTCGGGTCGCTCCAAGAATTGGCCCGGACCATCCAAGAACGGGATTATTATTTCGACTGAAGGGTCAACCGGTAGGCCACCGAGGGCCGAGAGAAGTCATAGCCCTGGGCCCAGGCCTTGGGTAGAGTTTCCCGGTCCACCTGCTCAAAACCCATCCGCTCAAAGAAGGTCCCCATTTTGGGCTCGACGGTCAGGGCAAACAAAAACTTGGCCCCTTGGGCGGCCATTTCTTCGGCGATCTTGGCCACCAGCTCCCGAGCCCGGCCCTTGCCTTGGTACCGAGGCAAACTACAAAATTTCCCCAATTCCACCCAATCCCCCAAGACCCTGGTCCGGGCGGTGACCACAATCGAACCGCCCAACCGGTAAACCCAATAGTTCCCGATTTCTTGGGCCAGTTGTTCTTCCCCGACCGGCAGAATCACCCCGCTTTTGGCGTAGGGCCGCATCAGGAGCATCACGTCCAACAGGTCGGAAACTTGAGCTTGGGTGATGGATTTTTGGTAGGACCGGGCCACCAAAGTCCCGCAGCCCTGGTGGGTAAAAACCTCTTGGAACAGTGCCCCGGACTTGGCCTCCACAAAGACCCATTCCTGTTTGGAGTGCTCCAGTTCCCTCCACAAGGCACCGAGGAATTCCCGGTCGAAGTTCATCGATTCCTCCCCTTCCACCAGGGCTTTGAGTTCCCCCAGGTCCAGGAAGGATTGCAGTTTTCCTCCGCACAAGAGCCCCGGTTCTTGGCCCAGCCAAAGGATCCGACTGACCTTGAAGGTCTTGGCCAAAGCAAAGGCATGTTCCATCAGTCCACCGGCGGCGCTGGGCAACAGGGGCATCAAACCCTTTTTTAAGGCCTGTTCCAGCTCCCGGGGGTTGCCCACCGGCACCACCGGATAACCGGGGGGCAGGTGCGCCGGGTCCAGGCCGGGGGCCAAAAGGCAAACCTCCAACCGGGCTCGGTTCAAGAGCCGCAAGTCCAGCAACATCTCCGAGACCATGGCTCCCGGACCAAAGCAACACAAAAACCGCCGACCTTGGAAGCTGGTTGCGTAGTAAAACAGCTCCAAGACCTCCAACATTTCTCGTTCGATTGACTGGCGCATTGCTTTTTCCTTGCAGGTTCGGTAGGGATGAGGAGCCACCAAAACAGCCGATTATTGTTCCACCAAGATGCAAAAGCAAGAACCAAATCCGCTACTCACCAAAGACGGTGCCATGTCGCTGATGGCCCACCTTGAGGAACTCCGCATCCGGGTGTTGCGGTTTGCGGTGGTATTTTTTGTTTGCCTTTTGGGGGCCTACGCCTTCCGCCAGGAGATCCTCAACCTGATCAAAGCCCCGGTGGAAGAGCCGCTGGCCCGGTACAGCCACTCTCAATCGGCCCCGGCCATGCCCGGACAGGCCGAAGGTCTTTTGGACCTGGACCAATACCATTGCAGCTGCACCAGGAGCCCCAAGGCCGAACTTTTGACCGCACCGGCCTTTGCCACCGAAAGCACCCAGGGGGTAACCCCCACCTTCCCTTTGGCCGAGGTCCCGCACCAGGAGGTTCCGACCTCAATCGAAAGCCTCTCCGAACTGCTCACCCGCAAGTTCAACGAAGCGGTGGACTCGGGGGTCAAGGACTTCCGGGCCTTTTATTATTCTTCCATCGGCAACAACCAAAAGGCGGCGGAGATCTACCAGGGAGAAGCCGCCCCCCTCGACCCGCCCCAGAGCTACAAGGATTCGGATGCCGACATCCTGGAGCTTTCCTGCCGCTGCACCAAGGAAGGGGCCAAACCTGCGGCGACCATGGTTTATATCGGCCTGCCCGAGCTGTTTTTTGCCCAGATGCAGGTTTCGGTTTATGCCGCCTTGTTTTTGTCTTTCCCCTTTTTGTTGCTGGAGCTTTGGGGCTTTGTGGGACCGGCGCTGTACCAGGACGAGAAGATCGTCTTTTGGGGTTTTGGGATCAGCACCTTCGTGTTTTTTATCGGCGGGGCGCTGTTCGGTTATTTTGTGGTCTTCCCTTATGGGTTCGATTTTTTCCTGTCCCTCACCCAGCCCGGCGAGATCATGCCCAGCTTGGCGATTGGGGAATACCTCGACTTTACGGTCAAGCTCTTTTTGGCCTTTGGGTTGATCTTTGAGCTGCCGGTGGTGGTTTTTATCCTCGCCCGCTTAGGGGTTTTGACCCCCAAAATGATGATCGTCCACGGCAGAGCGGCGGTGGTGATCATCTTTATCGTCTCGGCGGTCCTGACCCCGCCCGACCCGTTCACCATGATTTTGATGGCTGCGCCGCTGTTGGTCTTGTACCTGTTCAGCATTTTCGTTTGTTTTATCGGGCTCAACAAAAAGAAGGCCACCTTACGTTCCCAAGGGATAAATCCCGAAGAATTTGACGAATACTAGGGTCTGTTCCCCAGCCAACCCTGTGATTCCTAGGAGAGAGCAGAAAAAACTCTTCCCCAATTGGGGCGGAATCGTTTAAGTTCGCACAAAACAAAAGCTTTGTCCCCTCGGTCTTTGGGGGCCTTCGGGCTCCTCCAAAAGGCAACCCATTTACTTCGGTGTGGAGAAGATGAACATTCAAAACAAGATTCGGGCTAGCTTCGCCGCCGTGATGGCTTTTTTTCTGCTCAGTTCCGGCGTTTCCTTTTGGGCGCTGAACAACCAGCACAAAGCTTCCGAAGAGTCCAAACGAATCGAAGCGGTTCTGGCGGGGGTCAACGACCTGCAATTGATGACCACCAAGCTGGCGCTCAACCTCAACGACATCCTGATCGACCAAACCGTCACCCAAATCGCCCCCAACCGGTTGGCCTTCCTCTCCGATTTCTCCGCCGAACTGGCCCAGGACAAGGAAAACCACATGCGCCACATCCAAGGGGAAGAGCGCCGCAAATGGATGATCCAAGCCTTTGACGGAATTGACCGGATGTTGGCACTGGGGGTCAAGGACTTGATCCCCACGGTCCAGAGGGGCAGCGGCAATCCCGCTTTTTTTGACCGGATGGACGACCAAATCGACCAGGAAGCCACCAAGGTGGAGCAGGCCTTGGTGAAAGTCACCCAATCCATGCAAGCCGAAGTGGAGGCCGCCGAGGCCGCCGATGATGCGGCGGTCCAGTTCGACAAGATTTTGTTGTCCCTCTTTTTGGTCTTGGGGGTCCTGATGGCCCTGGTGGCGCAGATCCTTTTGGGCAAAGAGATTTTGGGGCCGATCTCCCAGGTCAGCGGGATGCTCAAGGAAATCGCCAGCGGCGATGCGGACCTGGGAAAGCGGCTGAAAACCAACGCCAAAGACGAATTGGCCGAGCTGGCCGGGTGGTTCAACAAGTTTGTTGAACGGCTGCAAAAGGCGATCAACGAGGTGATCGGGACCACCGAAACCTCGGTCAGTCTGGTGTCCGCCTTAGAGCGCAACTCGACCACCATCAAGGAAAGCACCGGCGAAATGACCGCCATGAGCGGCACCATCAGCTCGGCGACCGAAGAGATCAGCGCCAACATGGCCACCATGGCCAGCAGTTCCGAAGAGGCCAGCGCCAACGTCAACTCGATCACCGCCGTGGTCGAGGAACTTTCGGCCAACATGAGTACCATTGCGGCAGCAGCCGAAGAAGCGTCGGTCAACATCTCCGGGGTTTCGGACAACGTGAACCTGATCGCTCGGGAGATCGATGCGACCATCAACAAAAACGCCTCCGAACTGTCCGTCTCTCTCCAAGAGATCAACGAGCGGACCAGCCGGGCCGGACAAATCTCCTTGGAAGCCAACCGGGGTGCGGAAGCGAACCTCAAGGCCATGTCCGAGTTGAGCGCCGTGACCCAGCAGATCGGCCAGATCCTCCAGTTGGTCAACAACATCGCCAGCCAGACCAACATGTTGGCCCTCAACGCCACCATCGAAGCAGCCAGCGCCGGACAGGCAGGCAAAGGTTTTGCCGTAGTGGCCGGGGAGGTCAAGGAATTGGCCAAACAAACCACCGAAGCAAACAACGAAATCGCCACCCAGATCGACCAGATCCAAGAGCTGGTCCAAAAAACCCTCTCCCGCACCCAAGGGGTGAGCAAGGTGATTTTGCAGGTTTCGGAAATCAACCAAGGGATCTCCAGCCTGATCCAGGAACAAAGCAAAAACGCCAAGTCCCTACAAACGGCGGTTCAAGGGGTTTCCAAGGCCATCAAGGACTCGGCGATCAACCTTGAAGAAGCGACCACCGGGATCAGAGAGATCACCCGCAGCACCGCCGAGGCAGGTTCGGCCGCCAAAAGCGCCGCCAAAAACGTGGCCGAAGCGGCGACCGGCGTTCGGGAAATCGCCCGGACCAGCACCGAAATCTCCATGGGCCTCAAGGAGATCACCAACAACATCCAACGGATGGACCGGGTCATCGCCGACAACGTCAGCCGCAACGACCGGAACATCGACAACATCAGCCGCTTCGCCTCCTTGACCAAAGGACAAAAAGAAGCCATCAGCGTCTTCACCAAGACCAGCGACATCTTTTTCTACTGGACCGATCAGCTGCTGCTCAACAATGAAACCATCGACTCCCAGCACAAGGCCATCGTTGATGGAATCAACCGGCTTTATATCGCCAAAAAGTCCGAAATCGCCAAAGAGGCCCAACTCCAGATCCTCAAAGACTTGGCCCAAGTGGCGATCGACCACTTCGCGGACGAGCAGGGCATCTTTATGCCCACCGAATACCCCTTTAAGACCGATCACTTGGCTCGGCACGAAAAGATCATCGGCCAACTCAAGGACAGCATCGGACGGATCCAATCCGGGGAGGCAGAGGTGGACGGCGCACTCTTGGCCTTCCTCAAGGACTGGTTGCAGTCCCACATCATGATCGTGGACAAAGGGTACCACAAATTTATCCACCATTGATTTTCAGCACGTTGGGGAGGTTTTTCACCTCCCCGAAGATTCCTCCCTTGACATTTTCCCGGTTTGGGTGTCCCTTCGGCTCAGTAACCCAATGGAGTTTTTGTGATGTCTCTGTTTCGATCCCAGTCTGTCGTCATTATGGCGGTCCACCGTCTGGGGAAACGTACGTCCTCTAGCTCCTGGATAGGCTTAACCTAAGCCTAAAGGCAAAGTCTGACTCAGACAAAAGCCCTCTGGAGCCCTGAAGCTTCGGAGGGCTTTTTTTTTGCCCCCACCTCAAACCAAACGGAGAAAAAATGATTCATTCCACCTTACGCCCGTCCCCCCAGGTCTCTGCCGCCCCAAAGGTTTTGGCCTTTGAAAGCCCCAAACCTCCAAGCCCGGATGAGCCATGAAAACCAATTGGACGGCCTACCTTTTGTCCTTGTGCCTCGCTTTGGCGGTAACCGGCAACATCCTGATCTTTTCCGCCTCCAGTCTGGCGGCGCTGCGAATCGCCCCCCTGCGGGCATTGGCCACCTTGCCTATCGTGCTGCAATACGCCTCGGCGGCGTTGGTCAGCCTCCCGGCCAGTTTTTTGATGTCCCGGTTTGGCCGGAGAGTGGTTTTTGCCGGAGCCTTGGCCCTGTGCGGTTTGGGCGCAGTGGTCTCCGCTTGGGCGCTGTTGCTGGGAGAGTTTTGGCTCTTTAATATCGGTGCCCTGTTGCTGGGCTTTTTGGGTGGAGTGGCCCCCTACTACCGGTTTGCCGCCATTGATGCCGCAACCCCGGCAGCCAAGGCCAAGGCGATTTCCGCCGTGCTGGCCGGTGGCGTACTGGCCGCTTTGGCCGGGCCCACTTTGGCCAAGGTCAGCAAAGACTGGCTTGAACCCCAGTTTATGGGGACCTTTTTGGCCCTGGGCTTCCTCCCCTTGGTCAGCCTGGTCCTGTTGCTGGGGGTTCGGATTCCCAAGCCGGAACCGCTGTCAGAAGCAGGGCGGTCGATGAAGGAGATCATGGCCCAGCCTAGGTTTCGTCTGGCGGTAACCGCAGCGGTCCTTAGTTATGCGGTGATGAGCCTGTTGATGGTGGACACCCCGTTGGCCATGTCGGACTGCCAGATCGGCTTTGGCAGCATCAGTTCGGTGATCCAGTGGCACGTCCTGGGGATGTTTGTGCCCTCTTTTTTCACCAGCCACCTGATCCGGCGCTTTGGGGTCAACCGGGTCCTGTCCTTGGGCGGCTGGTGTTACTTGGGGGCCATCGGGGTCAACCTGTTTGGCCAGGAACTGTGGAATTTTTGGGCCGGGCTCCTGTTGGTGGGCCTGGGCTGGAACTTCTTGTACCTGGGGGCCACCGACCTTTTGACCGAGACCTACCTGCCCCAGGAAAAGGCCAAGGTCCAAGGGTTCAACGAAACCCTGATTCTCTGCACCATCGCCGGGGTGTCGCTCGGTTCGGGGCTGCTGTTTGCGGCGGTCGGCTGGGTGGGGGTGAATCTGGTGGCGTTGGGGCTGGTCCTGACCGTTTTGAGCCTGATCTACTGGCTGCAAAAACAACCGGTCCAGGCCTGAAAAAAAGAAACCCCAAGAGGGTCTCCAAAGGAGCCCGCTTGGGGTTTTTGAACCTGCCTACCGCCCTAGGGCACTACTGCTGGGCAATGGCCGCACAGTTGTAGGGTTGGCGGTCTTCGGCCAAGGTGACGGCCCGGCGATTCTGGGCCCAGGCCTCTTCGGTCGGCTGGTCCACAAAGGGCTGTTCCTCTCCGCAGGAATAAGTCTCAATGTTCTTTGCACTCAAACCTACCACCTGGACCAGATAGTTCTTGACCGTCTGGGCCCGGCGCAGACCCAAGGCTAGGTTGTAGGCATTGGAGCCCCGCTCGTCGCAGTGACCTACTACCTTTAACTCAACGGCACCCAGGTCCGTCCGTCCCGAATAGGCTTGGTCCAGTTTGGCCTTGTCTTCTTCCTTGAGGGTCGATTGGTCATAATCAAAAAAGATCTTCCCGCTGTTGCTCTGGAGGTTTTGGACTGCCCCCTGGGCCGGACCTTGCCCTTCGTCTCCGGGGACCATCACCCCTTGTTCTTGCGGGTCTTGCGGCTGTTCGTTGGCAGCGGATTCGGGGGAAACATCGGCGACCCGAGCAAACTTACCGGTATAAACAGTGTTGCTGTCTGTGCCATCGGAGATGTACAGCAAGAGGTAGTCCCCGACCTTGTCGGTGCCCGGAGGCAGGGTCAGCAAGGGGTTGGCGGTAAAACTGCCAATCTCCCGTCGGCCCACCAACGCTGCCCGGCCCGCTTCGCTGGGCCGGCTGGACCAATAGACCAAGTAGGTCTGAAACCCCGTGGGGCTTTTGGCAATCTTGAGGTTCACCGGCCCTGCCACCTTTCCGGCCAAAGGGTCCTGGTCGGTAAAGGTGAATTCTACCCCTTGGGAGAAGGAATCCTTCCAAGGTTCGGTTTTGGGTGCCTCGCTACAGCCTGAGAGCAACAACAGCCCGGTTGCCGTGGTAAAAAGGAAAAAATTTCTTGCGGCCTTCAACAACATAGAATCTCCTGAGTTGGACAAGTATGCCCCATTTCTCCCAAGGTAAGCTCCAGACGGCCTTTTGTCAAACCAAGGTCCCGGAGCAACAAGCTTTACTTTCCCCGCCGGTTGGGCTAGACTTCCGCTTAAAAAAACCTAACGCTAGGACTGCCCCATGTGGGAAAATTTGCTGCTGTTCTTCAACTCCAAGGGCTTTAGGCTGTTCCTGCGAGTGCTGGCAAGTGTAGCCAGCGCCATTGTGGTGGTCAGCGGCTTTTTGTTTTGGCAGAACCAAAGATCCCGGCAACAACAAGCCACCCGGCCATTGGAAGCCCCGCCCAAGGGGGAAGAAGAGCCGGAGGACCAAGAGCAACCCAACCCCAAGGTTAGGTTTCTTCACCGCCGCTGATCCACCGGTGCCCAGCGAAAACTCTGCCGGTAAAAGGGCGGCAGCTGGCCTTTTGCGTCCAACCACCGCAACACAAATCCCAAGGTAGCCTCATTGGCGTAACCACCCCCTCGGATCGGCTCCATCGGGGTTTGGTGAGGGGCCAAAAGCCGGTCCAGTTCCTTGTCCCGCCAATCCTTGGCCAAGATCGAAGCCCCCGCTACTTCTAAAAAATCCTGGTCCGCCCGGTTTTGGGCCACCACCCTGGGGCCAGTCAGGGCGGCAAAGATTCCCGCTCCATCCAAGGTTGCCCAAGCTTGAGGGAACCGGGCCAAGATTTGGGCGGCCAGATGGCGTTCCAAGGCGTTCAGCCCTTCCCCTGGACCAACCCACCGGTCCACTTCCAGGGAGTCTGCGACCACCAAAAAATGGGGATATCTGCCTTTGAGTTCTTCCGCCAAAGCCGCCCGTTTGGCCTGCGCCTTGGGGCCGGAGCCAAAAAGTTTGGAATCCTGTACCCCCAAAGCCGCCAATTCAGGCAACTGGGCCTCGGTCACACAAAGCCCGGCCATGACCAGCGGCCCCAGCACCGGTCCCCTTCCGGCTTCGTCGATCCCCAGCCTTTGGTTCATGCTTCTCGGGCCAACTTTTTCAGCCGATTTTGCACCATCTTGCGCTTGAGTGGGGGCAGGTAGTCGATGAACAATTTTCCTTCCAAATGGTCGGTTTCATGTTGGATACAAATGGCCAACAATCCTTCCGCCTCCAGGCTGTGCTGGTTTCCGTCCAGGTCCTGGTACTCCAGGGTCAGCCGCTCAAACCGTTCCACCTCGGCCCGGTATTCGGGCACCGAAAGGCAGCCTTCCTCGTTCATTCCCCGGCCCTGGCCGTTTTTGATCACCGGGTTGCAGTAGGCAATAGGGTTTTTGGGCCCGCTGTCCTCGCCATGGAAATCCACGTCGGCCACAAAAAGCCGCAGTCCGTGGCCCACCTGGGGAGCCGCCAGCCCAATCCCGGTGTTGTCATACATCGCTGCGGCCATGGCCTGGGCCAATTCTTTGAGGGAATCGTCAAACTTTGTAACCTGCTGGGCCTTTTGTTTTAAAAAGGGGTCAGGATAGGTGAGGATCTTGAGTTTCTCCATGGTCCTTCTGGGGCAAATGGGGCCGAATGTCCTGTATTCAAGCCCATTCTAGCCCCCCAGGGCGAAGAAATCAAGTTAAGTGGTAGGGACTAGGTGATAGTTTTGCCTGACGTTGTGGCCCACCCTACGGATCGAATGGCTGACCACCGCCTCGGGGGAATGCAGGATCACCGGCTGTCTGGCCCGAATCGACTGCAAGGCCAAGTTGTCGAACTCCACAAAGCCCACATAATCCAGATTGATCCCAAAATACTTGAGGCAAGCCTGTTTCATCGAGAACCCAACCCGCACATCCGAAGGGGTCCGCACTTGGTTGAGTACCAGCTTGGGCTTGAAGGCGGCAATTTCGTATTTTAAGGTCTCCCCCGCCTGGGCATTGATCCCGCTGATCTTGGCGATCAATTCCGCCGGGGTCCTAGGGTTGTCTTCATGTTTGGATTCGGTGATCTGCTCCAAAAAGGCCCGGACCCCCGAATGGACCATGACGTTTTTGAGCTTCCGGTAAAAGGCAGATTTGATGAACCGGTAGGTGTTTTCCACGCTGGTCGGCTCCGGGGCACTGACCAGGATCCCGCTGTTGGACATCAAAAAGAGGTCCAAGGTGTGCGGCGCAATCCCCGCCCCCAGGTCGATCACCACGTAATCCACCCGCAGGCCGTAAATCGCCTTGATCAACTTGGCCTGCTGCATCTGTTTGGGGTTGGCCATCCCAATCACGTCGTGGGCACCACTGGCCAGCCGTAGGTTGGGCACGCCGGTGGGCATCAGGATGTCATCCAAGGAGAGCTGGCTGGACTTGATGAAGTCCGAGATGCTGACCCGAGTCTGGTTGACCCCAAAAAAGGTGTGAAGGTTTGCCCCGCCGAAGTCGCCGTCGATCAGGGCCACTTCGTTCCCCTTTTGGGCAAGGTCGATGGAAAGGTTGGTCGAAAGGAAGCTTTTGCCCACTCCGCCCTTTCCGCCCGCAATCGCCCAGATGCGCTTTTTGGCCGTATTCATTTGCCGATCCTTGGAATATTTGGTCTCAGAGCCACGTCCCTGGGCTCTGTCGGTTTTGCTCCGTGCAAATTCAAATCCAAACCCAAGGGGGCTTTAAAATATTTTTGCCGCCGTTGGTGCGGATCGGTTTGGGTCCGGCGGGTTTTAGCCTTCCACCTTCCCCGGTTGGGGACCGTTCCCTAACGGACCACCCGGTCCAAAAGCTCTTGGGGCAAGAGCGGGGAAGGCACCCGGTAGTTCAGGATCCACAACTGATGGGCGGCCCTGGTGGCGGCGATGTGCAGAAGGTAGCGCTGGTAGCTGTTGTCCGGGTAGTTGACCACGTCCACGTCCAGCAGGATCACATAATCAAACTCCAACCCCTTGACCTGCCTCACGTCGGTGATGTCGATGCCGGGGGTAAAGCTGAAGTTTTGGTCGTCCACCAGCCTCAGCCTGGGGATCTCCATGGGTTCCAAGAGGTCGTAGTAGGCCTTGGCCCCTTCGGGGGTCAGGGTGATCAAGGCAATTGAGGCGTTGGCTTCCCCAAAGACCAAATCCTTGAGGCTTTGGCTCAAGGAGTGGCATAACTCCCCTTGGTGGGCAAACCCGAACAGCTCCACCGGTGGCCCTTCCTTGACGGTCTTGACCTCATGAGTACTGGCCAATTCGCCCAAAAGGTCCATCGAGAACTCCATGATCTGCCGGGTGCTCCGGTAGCTAACCCGAAGATTGCTGATCTCCTGGCCGGGCAAACCCAGGTTGGTGAACAGGTACTTCCAGCCTTTGAAGGCATTGTGCTGGATCATCTGTTGGTTCACGTCACCGGCGAACGTTAGGCTCAAAGGGTCGGCGCAGATGCTGACCAGAACCTGATGTTCCACCAGACTCAAGTCCTGGGCCTCGTCCACAAAGAGGTGGGCGTAGCTCAACGCCGCCTTCTTGGGGCCTTCCAAGGGGCCAGACAGGCGGCTCCAGAGGTACAGCAGAATCGGGTCGTCTTCGTAGTCCAGGCTCGCTGCACCGGCACCGGAATCCGGGTCTTTGGACTCTTCCCCCTTGGCATGAAGCCAATTGTGCCGGGCTAGGTACTGCTGCCTTATCCAGTTGATCCCTTCTTCTAGGGTGGCCGGAGGCAGTTCTGCCTTTGCTTCCTTGAGGAAGGTTTCCCGGATGCGGTCAAAGTCGCTGAACAACTCGTCCCACAGTTGGAGCAGCAACAGTTTTTTGGACCGAAAGGGGTCCTCTACCAGTCCTTCGACCAGCTTCCACAACATCGCCTTGACCTCGCCGGAATAACAGAAGGTTTTCCTTTCCAGCTTGGCCCCTTCCTCTTGGGTCCAGTCCCGCAAGAGCACCAACTTGTCCAGGAAACTCTTGCCCGCCAAGGCCTCAAACAAAAATCCGTCCAGTTCCTTGGCCTCAACGATCCTCTCCAGCCCTTCTTCCAAGGCGCTGGTTTTTTCGTTGATAAACCGGTCCATCAGGAACAACAAGGCGGGGTGTTTTTTTAGCCTGATCGCCGCCGCCGGGCTGTCTTCCGCATAACCTTTGGGCAACAGGTGACCAAACAGCTTGCCCCTGACCTCAGAGGCCCATTCCTCAAAGCTGGCGATTTCCACCCCTTCGACCCCCAGGGAGGGCAAAACCAAGGAGATGTATTTGGCCAGCGCCCGGCTGAAGACCATCACCAACAGCTTGTCGGTGGAAAACCGTTTGGGGTCCTTTCTGTGCAGCCAAGCGACCCGGTGCAGGGCCACCGTGGTCTTGCCCGACCCGGCAGTGCCCTGGATAGCCAGGATGCCGGTTTCGGGCTTGGTGATCAGCTCGAACTGCTCGGGGTCGATCAAGGCGGTGATCTCAGGCAGGAGCTTGTGGGCCACCCCGGACGGGGAGACCTGGGTTTTGGCCTTTTCGGCCCGGCTGGCGGTCCCCGAACCACCTTTGAGCAGGTAGGCACGGGCGTGGCCCTTTCTCCAGTGTCGGCCCTGTTCCTTGAACAGGTGGAGCCCCTGTTCCTCGATCTGGACCAGTTCCCCATCGTGGATCTTAAAAACCCGTTTGAGCTTTACCAACCCTTCGGAAAGCCTGCCACCGATCTCCTCTTCATATTCGTCTCCCTGGGAGTACCGGAAGTAGATCGCCGCTACCGGGCTGGCCTTCCAGTCCACGATCTGCACCCCCAATTCCTTGTTGCTAAACACCTGGGTGCCGATGTACAGGTCCCGGACCCGGTCCTCTTCTTCTAAGACCAGTCGGGCAAAGTAGGGGTTGAGGGGGTTGAAGCCGTAGGCATCGGCCAGCTCGGTTTGGTTGATCAGGTGGATCAGGGTGTTGATCTGTTCGGTCAAGTGGGGGACATCGTCTTCCTTGGCTTCCGAAAGCGCTTCTCGTAGTTCCAAGACCTGGGCCAGGTAGGTTTCCCGGTTGTCGGAAACTGCAAAGGACCGCTGGAGCAGGAGCAGCTTTCTGAGCCGTTCCTCTTCCTCTTTGATCACCAACCATTCCTGTACGCTTAATTCTTCCATCTTCCTTAAAACCGGGAGGGGCCACCTTCAACGGGGTGGGGGATAAAAAACAAACCTTGCTTGCGTCGCAAGGCCATCAATCGGTCACTCTGGGCTTGGTCGTTTTGTTTGTAGGCCGAATTGACCGCCAAATACACATTGCCCCCATAAAAGCAAAGGCCAACCCCGGCTAGCAGACTGCCCAGCTCGGGGTTTCCTTGGTTGTAACTCTCTCTCGCCCCCAAGGCAAACAAGGTGGTCAGCAAAAAGGCATAGGTTCCTTCCCGGTACCGGCCCAGGTAAAAACTTCCCGCACCGGGCACCAAGGCCGAAAGCCCGCCCGCCAAGCCGGGGCTTTTGGGCTCCGGTTTGGGGGTTTGCTTCCAGTCGCTCACAAAATCCAGCACATACTTCGCCTGGGGGTGGCTGGGGTCCACCTGCCCAAAGGCCTCTACCGCCCGCTCCACTTCTTGTTCCCGCAGGCCATAGGGGGCGGACTCCAGGGTGTTCAGCCTCGCCAGCCCCAGGTAGATCAGCCCGTCCGGGTCCTTGGGGTGCAAAGCCAACCAGTCTTCCAGGGTTTGGGCCGCCGCCTCCGGCTCCCCACCGGCCAAATAACTTTTGGCGGTCATCAACCTCGCCGGTTTGACCCAGGCGCTTTGGGGGTGCCAGTATTCCAAGCTTTTAAAGGAGCTAATCGCCCGGAAATATTCCTTTTGTCCATACAAGTATTGGCCATAATCAAACCACTCCTTGTCCCCCTTGGTCTCCGCCCACACCGGCCCTAGGGGAAAAAACAAACAAAGGAGCAGCCACCACCTGTGCATAAACCCAAGCCCCATAGGGAGAAAGAACGGCCAAAGCAAAACCGATTCAGGGGCAGATTGCAGCAGGAACCATTGGGTTTGGCAAGCTTACAGCTGCAAAGGACCACAAAAAAAGTCCCCCGGCCCACCGGTTGCCAAACCCTACTGGGCCTGGGTCTTGGTTAAGTGGATGATCTTTTGGGGCTTTTACGGGAAAAGACCCTAGGGGGCATTCCAAGGCCCAGTGGGAGGAGCGGCCAATTGTTTTAGGGTCAAGACTAGAACAGCGGGTTTTCTCTGATCAGTTTTAGAAGGATTTTGTTAACATCAACCTTCCGATTGTTATAGCGAAATTCGCACTCCTTCAAATGCAAATAAAATTTTGACTTGGTTATA